>WNFR01001110.1_pt1 | contig 30221 bp, 33 predicted proteins | sample 5400221 | NCBI WGS metagenome assembly WNFR01 (sample SAMN13153357, study PRJNA577476) | soil metagenome | isolation source: 40 cm soil under Madrone tree | place: USA:California | collected 2016-06-14
AGCCGGTCACGCTCGTGGTGGTGGTGTTCTCGATCATCCAGACGTTCTCGGACTTCCAGCTCATCTACGTGCTGACGGGTGGCGGCCCCGCGAACGCCACCCACCTGCTCGCGACCTACGCCTACCAGGTGGGCGTGGCCACCGGCCTCCTGGGCGAGGGGGCGGCCATCTCGCTCTTCATGCTGCCCGTGCTGTTCGTCGTGGTCTGGGTGCAGCTCAGATACCTCCGACGGCTGGAGGGCGCGTAGTGGTCATCGAGAAGCCGTGGAAGCGATGGGTCTACTTCTACATCCCGCTCACCGTGTTCCTGATCGGCACCCTCTTCCCCTTCTACTGGATGCTCATCACGGCCATCCGTCCGGACGCGGAGCTGTACCGCTCGTGGCGCGCCGTGAACAACGCGCCGTTCTGGACGCTCCACCCCACGCTGGAGCACTTCCGCGACCTGTTCGAGAAGACGACGTTCCCGCACTGGCTCTGGAACACGTTCTTCATCGCCGTCGTCTCCACCGGCATCTCGCTCTTCTGCGGGCTGCTCGCCGGCTACGCGCTGGCGCGGCTGAAGTTTCCGATGGCGGGCGCGCTCGGCACCTCCATCTTCGTCACGTACCTGGTGCCGCCGACGCTGCTCTTCATCCCGCTCGCGGATATCATCCGCAACTTCCAGCTGGGCAATACGCCGTGGGCCCTGATCCTCACCTACCCCACGTTCCTCATCCCGTTCTGCACGTGGCTGCTCATGGGCTACTTCAAGACGATCCCGAAGGAGCTCGAGGAGTGCGCGCGCATCGACGGGGCCACGCGCTTCGGGGCGATGGTGCGGATCATCTTCCCCATCGCCGTGCCGGGAATCCTGTCGGCAGGCATCTTCGCGTTCACGCTGTCGTGGAACGAGTTCATCTACGCGCTGGTGTTCCTGTCGTCGCCCGAGCGCAAGACGGTGCCGGTCGGCGTCGTGTCGGAGATGATCCGCGGCGACATCTACTTCTGGGGACAGCTGATGGCGGGCGCGCTGCTGGGCAGCATTCCGGTCGCGCTCGTCTACTCCTTCTTCGTCGAGTACTACGTCACGGGACTCACCGGGTCGGTCAAGGGGTGAGCCCGAAGAGCCCGGAGCACCCGACTCCGGGGAAACCATTGAGGGGAGACATCGCATGGCTCAAGTGCTGCTGAAAGACCTCAACAAGAAGTACGACGAGGTGCACGCCGTCAAGGACGTGAACCTCCACATCCGCGACAAGGAGTTCATCGTCCTCGTCGGCCCGTCCGGCTGCGGCAAGTCCACCACCCTGCGCATGGTGGCGGGGCTGGAGGAGATCACCGCCGGCGAGATCGCCATCGGCGACCGCGTGGTCAACGACCTGCCGCCGAAGGACCGCGACATCGCGATGGTGTTCCAGAACTACGCGCTCTACCCGCACATGACCGTGTACGACAACATGGCGTTCGGGCTGAAGATGCGGAAGTTCCCCAAGCCCGAGATCCAGAAGCGCGTGAAGGACGCCGCCGAGATCCTCGGCATCCAGGACCTCCTCAAGCGCAAGCCGCGCCAGCTCTCGGGCGGCCAGCGGCAGCGCGTCGCCGTCGGGCGCGCCATCGTGCGCCACCCGCAGGTGTTCCTCTTCGACGAGCCGCTGTCGAACCTCGACGCCAAGCTGCGCGTGCAGATGCGCGTCGAGCTCAAGCGGCTGCACGACCGGCTGGAGACCACGGCCATCTACGTCACCCACGACCAGGTCGAGGCCATGACGCTCGGCGACCGCGTCGTGGTGATGAAGGACGGCTGGATCCAGCAGGTGGGCGAGCCGCTCGAGCTGTACGGCAAGCCCACCAACCGCTTCGTGGCCGGCTTCATCGGCTCGCCGGCGATGAACTTCGCCGAGGTGACGATCACGGAGGCGAATGGCGCGCTGACGGCCGAGTCGAGCGGCTTCCGCGTTCTGGTGCCGCCGGCACGCGCGGGCAACCTCAAGGCGCACAAGGGCCAGCGCGTGACCCTCGGCATCCGGCCCGAGGACCTGCACATCGCCACCGGCGCCGACCCGGCCGGGTACACGTTCGACACGGTCGTCGACGTCGTGGAGCCGCTCGGCTCGGAGATCCTGCTCGACGTCAAGTCCGGCTCCAACAGTCTCGTGGCGCGCGTCGAGCCGACCGTGCGAGTGAAAGTGCACGAGGGCATCCGGCTCGGCCTGAACCCGGACCGGCTGCACTTCTTCGACATGACCACCGAGAAGGCGATCTGAGCGTCGGAGGACGTCGCCGGCGCGAGGTGGTGACCGCGTACCTCCTCCTCGCGCCGGCGACGATCCTCCTGCTCGGTGTGCTCGCCTACCCCGTCGGTTGGGAAGCCTGGATCAGCCTCACGGACCTCTCGCCCCTCAACGTCCGCGGGCCCCGCTTCGTCGGGCTCGCGAACTACCGCGCGATGCTCGCCGAGCCGTTCTTCTGGCGCGCCGTGGCCGCCACCGCGGTCTACTTCGCGGTCACCACGGCGGCGAAGCTCGCCCTCGGCTTGGCCATGGCGCTGCTGCTGCTGCGACCCTCGCGGCTCCGGCCGCTCGTGTTCCTCGCGGTCTTTCTGCCCTGGGCGTATCCAGGCGGCGTGACCGTGGTGGCGTGGTACTGGATGCTGAACCCGCCGCTGATCACCTCCTACAGCGTGCTGGCGGGCAACATCAAATACGCGGTAGACGGGATGCTGGGCGGCGGCGCCTGGGCGTTCCTGAGCGTCGCCCTGTTCAACGTGTGGCGCGGCGGCTCGTTCACCGCCGTGTTCCTGCTGGCGGGGCTCAACGCCATTCCTGCCGAGCTCTTCGAATACGCGGCGCTGGAGACACGCACCGCCTGGCAGCGGCTGCGCCACGTGACGCTGCCGCTGCTGCGGCCGTTCCTGGCGCTGGCGGTGTTCCTGTCGTTCACCACCGCCTTCGCGGACCTGGCCAACGTCTGGATGCTGACCGGCGGGCGCGTCATCTTCCCGGTGATCGGCACCTACGCCTACTGGCTCGGCATCCGCAACGGCGCGATCGGCGAGGCGGCGGCGTGGTCGCTCTCGCTGGTACCGCTGCTGGCGGCGGCCCTGGTCGGGCTCTTCCGCTGGTTCGATCCGCGGGAAGAGCGGACGGCGTGAGACCCCGGCGGGCGCGCTGGCGTCACCGGCTGCTGCTGGCGCTGGTCACGCTCTACAGCCTGTTTCCGATCTACTTCATCACCGTCCAGTCGCTGAAGACGCCGCAGGAGGACGTCTTCGGCAACCCGCTGTGGATCGCCGCACCGACATTCGAGAACTACACGGAGCTCTTCGAGGAAGGCGAGGCGCGCGCGCGCGGCTTCGTCGTCCTGCCGCGCGTGCCCTTCCTGCTCTGGGTCGCGAACTCCGCGCTCGTGCTGGCCGGCACCCTCGCCGTGACACTCGCGTGCGCCGTGCTCGCGGCGTATGCGCTCGGGCGCCTGCAACCGCCCGGCTGGCGCTGGTGGCGCCGGCTGCTCTTCGCGACCTACGTCGTGCCGAACACGATCCTCTTCATCCCGATCTACCAGGTCGTGCTCCGGCTCGGGCTCGACGACACGCCGAGCGCGCTGGTGCTGATCTACTCGGCGATGGCGCTGCCGTTCTGCGTCTGGGTGCTGTCGGCCTACTATCGTCACCTGCCCCGCGAGATCGAGGAGTCCGCGCTCGTGGAAGGCGCCTCGCGGCTCACCGCGTTCGTGCGCATCATGCTGCCGTTGAGCCGCAACGTCCTGGTGGCGGCCGGCCTCTTCACGCTGGGCACCGTCGGCCAGGACTTCATGCTGGCGTCGATCTTCCTGCTCGATCGCGACCGGCAGACCGTCGCCGCCGGCCTCGGCGTGATGGACGTGAGCCTCGAAGAGCTCGTCGCGGTGGCGGGCGTGAACCTCGCCGCCATCCCGGTGGTCATCCTGTGCGCCGCCTTCGCGCGCGGCTACGTCCGCGGGCTGACGGCCGCGATGGTCGAAGGGGCTTAGGAAAATGGGGGGCCCCGAAATGGCCCCCCAAACCCCCCACACGTTCGGCGCACCCCGGCAAAGCCGTGGCGCGCCTCTACCCCCCCAAACACAACGTTCGGAGCGCCCCCGGCACAGCCAAACAGGCTTCTTAGCCGCCCTCCACGCGGAGGCGGACGATGCGGTGCAGCGAGGACTCCGCGACGTAGAGATACCCGTCGCCGCCCAGCACGATGCCTTGCGGGTCGCCCAGCGGTCCGGCCAGCGTGGTCACCGCGCCATCGGGCGAGATCCGGAACAGCATCGGCACTCCGAAGCCGCCGTTCATGAGCACGCTACCGTCGGGCGCGCCGACCAGGTTGGCTCTCAGGTATTGTCCCCGCGGCAGCGTCGCCAGCGGCGTGAGGGCGTCGTTGACGAGGCGATAGAGGGTGCCACCGGAGCTGAGCACGATCAGCCCGTCACCGACGGGCGCCACGCTCACCAGGCGCGGGAGCAGGGCGCCGCCGGCGCGGCCGCCCCACGCGCGCGGGAAGAGCGGCGGGGTCCGGTCGAGCCGGCGCGGCAACGCCAGGGTCGGGTCGAGCGCGATCCGGAACACGAGCGGCCCCCGGTAATCCTCGTCGCGGAATTGCTCGAGCCCGCTGGGCGGGCGGTCCTGCTCCGGCGAGATGTTGGGGTCGACGTGATCCACGAGCACGAGGCGGCCGGCGCCGTCGAACACGATCGCGCTGCCGCCGGCCAGCCGCCGCAGACCATCGACGTAGAGCGTCAGCCGCTCGTCGCTATCCAGCCGGTAGACGCGGCTGCCGTTCTCCTCGCCGACGAAGAGGTCGCGCGTGCGTGGCTCGAGGGCGAGGCTGCCCAGCGTGGCCAGGCGGCGATCGAGAAAGGGCACCCGCACGCGCGGCCGGTGGGTGACGTCGACGGGCAGCGCGCCGTCGAGGTCGACGCGATAGATCTCCCCCGCGGAGTCGCCGCGGGCGCCGGGACCGAGCACGACGAGCGTGCGCCGGTCGAGGGCGAGCTGCAGCGGGCGTGGCACGCCGGTCGCGACGACCTCCAGTCCCGCGGGCATCGAGGCCTCGCGCGCGGGCCCCGCGGAGAAGACGAGGGCGGCGGCCATCACCGCGCCGCCGCCCCAGCCTACGAGGCGCCGCTCAGTCGTCGGCGGCCGCCTTCTGCGTGATCTCGCCGCCCGGCGTGCTGAGGAACAGGAGCAGGTACTTCACGGGCGTCGGCCCGGGGTTGGAGTGGTTGTGCCAGACGCCGGCCGGATCCGAGTAGGACTGCCCGGCGGCGTGATACTGCACGCCCCCCACGCCGACGCGGCCGCCCTCACTGTTCGTGACGAGCGTGCCTTCCAGGACGTAGACGAACGTCGGCACGGTGTGGCGCTGCCGCCCGGTCTGCCCGCCCGGCTCGATCTCCAGCGTCTGGCCGGTGAGCACGACCGGGATGCTGACGACCTCCCGGAAACCGCCGAGGGAGGTGATGAGGTTGCTGGATTTCACGCCCTTGGGCTGCGGCACCGGCGCCGGCGCCTGGGCCAGCGCCGGCATGGCGAGCGTGATGAAGGCGAGGCCGGCGGCGAGGACCGTCGCGAAAACGCTCCGCTTCATGGAACACCTCCCTGGAATGGACTGCTCGTTCACCGCCGTTACTTGATTGCTGCTCCCGTGATGCCCGAGATGAACTTGTCGAGGAACAGGTTGTAGACGATGGCCACCGGCACCCCGACCAGCAGCGCGCCGGCCATCAGCGAGCCCCAGAAATAGATGTCACCGCGGATCAGCTCGGTGGCCACGCCGAGCGGGACGGGCTTCTGGTCGGAGACCGCCACGAAGGCCAGCGAGTAGAGGAAGTCCTGCATCGACAGCGTGAAGGAGAAGATGATGGCGGTGATGACGCCGGGCCAGCTCACCGGCAGCACCACGCGGAGCAGCGCGCCGAGCTGGCCGCAGCCGTCCACCATGGCCGCCTCCTCGATCTCGAACGGCACCGTCTTGAAGAAGCCCATCAGCAGCCACGTGCAGAACGGGATCGTGAAGGTCGGGTAGACGACCACGAGCGCCCACCACGAGTCTTGCAGGTCCAGCGTGCTCACCACGCGCGCCAGCGGGATGAACAGGATGATGGCCGGCACGAGATAGGTCATGAAGATGCCGATGCCGAGGTTCTCGGCGAACGGCAGCCGCAGCCGGGCGAGCGCGTACCCGGCGGGCACCGCGGTCAGGATCGTGATCGCCGAGACCCAGAACGAGATCAGCATCGTGTTCACGATCCAGTCGCCGTAGGAGGTGTGGTGGAAGAGGAAGTCGAAGTTCTTCCACGTCGGCGCCTGCCGGAACCAGAACGGGACCGCGTCCATCAGGTAGAGGTCCGCGTCCTGCTTGATGGCCGTGATCGCCATCCAGAAGATCGGGAACACCGCGAGGACGAGGAACGGCGCCAGCCCCAGGTAGATGAGCGCATGGCGCCGTAGCTCCTTGTGCCGGTGGGTGCGCGCCGTGCCCATCACCGCCGCCATCAGTACTGCCTCCGTCGCAGCGTCCGTAACAAGAGAACGATGGCCGGCAATAGCAACGGGAACAGGAAGAGCGAGATGGCCGCGCCGCGGCCCAGCGCGCCGCCGCGGATGCCGGTGTTGTAGGCCAGCGTGGGCAGGATCTCGGTGGCGCCGTCGGGCCCGCCGTTGGTGAGCAGGTACACGATCGACAGGTCGGACAGCGTGAAGACCGTGTCGAACGCGCTGCCGATGAACAGGATCGGCGCGATCATCGGCACGATCACCTTGCGAAAGCGCTGCATGAAGCTGGCGCCGTCCACCTTGGCGGCATCCAGCACCTCCGGCGGCACCGAGGTCAGGCCCGCCAGCAGCACGATCGCGCTGAACGGGAACCCGCGCCAGACGTTCACGAACATCACCGAGAACAGCGCCAGCCCGGGCTGGCCGAGCCAGACCGGCCAGTCGGGCGAGCCGTAGCCCCCGATCAGCGACAGCCGGCTGAGCGCCCAGTTGATGACGCTGAACTGCGAGTCGAACATCCACTTCCATCCCAGCACGCTGACGGCGATCGGCAGCGTGAACGGGATGACCAGGAGCGCGCGGACGACCTTCCGCCCCTTGAACGGCTGCAGGAGCAGGAAGGCCAGCGTGGTGCCGAGCACGCCCTTGAGGATCCCGGCGCCGATGGTGAAGACCAGCGTGTTGCGCACGGCCGTGTAGAAGACGGCGTTCTCCAGCGCCGACTTGAAGTTCTCGATGCCCACGAACCGCGCCACCGGCGAGCCGACGGACGCGTCGCTCATCGCCAGGTACAGGGAGAACGCGAAGGGCACGCCGACGAGCAGTCCGACGTACAACACCGCGGGCGCCAGGAGCGTGTAGCCGAAGAGGTATCGGCGGGCGGTGGGGGTTCGCCACCACGACGTGTCCCGCACGCGCCCGCCGATGGCCACGGAAATGGAACCGGGCGGGGGTGGCCCGCCCGGCGAGGCCTGGGTCATTCGATCAGGAGGCTTTGTGCTTGGCGTAGATGCGCCGGATCTCGCCGACGCCCCACTTCATCGTGTCTTCGATCGACGCGCCACGCGCCACCTTCGTGAACATGTCCGGGATGATGAACGTGGTGACGACCTCCTGGGCCGGCGGCGTCATCGGCCCCGGGTAGCCGAGGAAGGCCGTGATCTTTTCCTGATCCTGGAGCTTCGAGAGCTTGGGGTCCTTGCCGAGGTAGGGCATCGGCTTGGCGTACTGGCCGCGCAGGAACGGCATGTTGTAGCCGAGGCTCGCCTCCATCGCTTCCTTCTGATTGTCGGTGAGATGGGTGATGAACTCCTTGGCGGCGGCCACGTTCTTGGAGAATTTCCAGATCGCCCACACGTTGGGCTCGCCGACGTTCCAGGTGCCGCCCGGCCCCGCGACCTCGGGCACCACGAACGTCTGCTCGAACACCTTCGGGTTGGTGATGCGCGTGGAGTGGAAGGCGGAGATGGCGTCGTGAATCCAGCTGGCCACGCCCGACGCCAGGAAGCGATTGTCGGAGGCGTCATCCCACGAGAACACCTCCGGCGTCATCCCCTCGTCGTAGAGGGCCTTGCCGAACTTGAGGGACTCGCGCATCTCCTTGGAGTCGATGGCGATGTTCTGCCCGCTCGGATCCGTCTCCTTGGCGCCGAAGCAGTACATGAGCGCGCGCCAGTTGTGGTTGGCGTCGTTGCAGTGCGAGAACTGCATGCCGGTGGGATGCCCCTTCGCCTTCAGCTGGCCTCCCGCCTTGCGCAGATCGTCCCACGTCTTGGGCTCGCCCATCCCGATCGACGCGAAGAGATCCTTGCGCCAGAGGACCGGGATGGAGATGAAGAAGTCGGGCACCGCGTACCACGTGCCGCCGACCTGACAGGCGCCCTTGGAGGACTCCAGCCAGCCGCCGTGCTTCTTGCCCAACCCGTCGGCGACGTCCGACAGGTCGATCAAATTGCGGTAGTACTGGCCGGTGAGGATCTGGCCCACGAAGTAGATCAGGTCGTGGCCGGCGCCCGCCGCGAACTCTGCCGCATACCGGGCGGGCAACTCGAGGTGCGGGATATGGTCCACCCGGACCTTGACGCCGGTCTTGTCGCCCCACAGCTTGCAGAAGTTGTCGAACCACACGTCGTAGGCGGGGACGTAATGGCTCCACACGAGCATCCTCAGACTCGTGCCCTTGATCTGCGCAGGCGCCTGCCGGGCGTCGAGCATCGTGAGCAGATGGCCGCCGGCGGCGCCGGCAACGGCGCCCTTGAGCAGGCTCCGGCGGCTGACGCGGGTCGGGTTGGTTTCGATGGCGCGTCCGTCACTCATCGGGGGAACCTCCTTCGCGCGGGCGATAGCACGGTGTGGGACGCTTCCGAACGGGTTAACCTGTTTAGCCGTTTGCGGCCGTGCTTGTCAAGCGGTATTTCCTGTCACCACCCGTAGAATGTCGCCATGCGCCGCGGCGTGCTGATGGTCCTGGCGGCGGTCGCGGCGATCGGTGTCTTCGCGGGCGGTCTGGGCTGGCTGCTGACGGACGCGCGGCCGCCGGCCGGCGCGCCGCGCGCCCAGCGCCTGTACTACGCCTACTGCGCCGAATGCCACGGCGTGCACGGTCGCGGCTCGTGGCGCGCGTCGCTGTTCCTGCTACGGCCGAGCGACCTCACCGATCCGCGCGTCGCCGCGCAGTCCGATCGCTATCTCTTCGACATCATCAAGCACGGCGGGGCGACCATCGGGCGGCCCGGCATGCCGGCATTCGGGGCGCAGCTCTCGGACGAGGACATCCAGCTGCTGGTCGGCTACATGCGAGCCCTCGCGTCGCGACGCGCAGCGCGGGCCGCTCACCGCTCGCGCTCGATCCAGACGAGGCTGATCTCGTCGCCGGTGGCCCGCACGGCGAGCCGCACGCGATCGCCGGGCGAGACGCGTGCGGCGTCGAGCGTCGCGGGCGCGCCGCGCACGGCCATCATCTCCATGGCCCCCATGCCGAGCGCGGTGACGGCCTGATGGCGGATCAGCAGGAGGTCGGGGGCGGCGCGGGCGACGACCTCTCCGCGGACTTCGTACGCCGCCGGGCGCACCACGGTGCCCCAGAGGCCTGCGGCGAAGAGGACGAGGAGCAGGACGAACAGGACAACGAGGAGCCGGCGCGCGCGGGCGCGCCGGCTCGCGTGAGGACTAGCGTCCGGGGTCAGTGGCGACCATCGGCGCGGGACCCTCGGGCCGCAGATCGTCACCCTTCAAGAACCATTTGCCGCCGCAGCCCTCGTCGGTGATCGCCGCGGCCGCCCGGAAGCCGCTGCCGAGGGTGAAGACCAGCAGGACGATCCCGACCGCCGCACCCGCGGCGCACGTCACCACCTTGCCGGGCACGCGGACCACGTTCACCACGACCGCCTCCGTGGCGTAGAGACCTTGCGCCCTGTCGGAGGTGCGCTGCGCCTTGAGCGTCTCCTGGAAGAGATCCGGCTGCGCGGGCTGCGCCGGTTGTGCCGGCTGCGCGTGGGCCAGCGGCGCCAGCGGGCCGGCCAGCGCGAACGACGCGACGATGAGCAACGTCAGGCACCTCACCACCGATGTCCTGCGCATAACACCGACCTCCCTGTGTGGTTCCACCAGCCCCTCGAGGTGGGGGAGCCCTATTTTCCCGCCGACCCCGCCGCGCGTGCAGGGAATTCTACGCGGACAGTCGCCTTGCCGGAAAGGGCTATAATCCCGGTACATTTTCGTCGGGAGGCAGCGACCCATGAAGCTCGTCCGATTCTCCACCAATGGGCAATCCCCGCGGCTCGGTGCGCTCCAGGGCGACCGCATCGCCGACCTCGGCGCGAGCGTCGCCGCCACCCTGGCCGCCCGCGGCGTGGTCCGCGCGCACGAGATCGCCACGGCGCTGGTGCCGCCGTCCGCGCGGGAGTTCCTCGAGGGCGGGGCGGCCAGCGCGGACGCCGTCGCCTCGATCAAGGAGTGGGTGACGGTGCCGGCGGCCTCCGCGCGGCTGCACGCGCCCATCACCGATCCGGGCAAGTTCATCTGCATCGGCCTGAACTATCGCGATCACGCCGAGGAAACCGGCAACCCCATTCCGAAAGAGCCGCCGATCTTCGCCAAGTGGAACAACTCGATCGTCGGCCCCGGTGATCCGATCCTGCGCCCGCGCGGGAGCAAGCAGCTCGACTGGGAGGTCGAGCTGGGGGTCGTGATCGGTCGTACCGCGCGCTTCGTGTCGAAGGAGGCGGCGCTGGATCACGTGTGGGGCTACACGATCATCAACGATGCGAGCGCGCGCGATTTCCAGTTCCTCACCACCCAGTGGATGGCCGGCAAGATCTTCGAGACGGCGGCACCCGTCGGCCCCTACATCGCCGACCGCCAGGAGATTGCCGATCCGCACAGCCTCGAGCTGAGGACGTTCGTGAATGGCAAGCAGATGCAGCGGGGCAACACGAAGACCTTCATCTTCGACGTGCGCTATCTCGTCAGCTACCTCTCCGGGCTCATGACGCTCTCCCCCGGTGACCTCATCGCGACGGGAACGCCGCCCGGCGTCGGTCTCGGGATGAAGCCGAGCCCGGTGTTCATGCAGCCGGGCGACGTGTGCCGCGTGGAGATCGACAAGCTGGGCTCGCTGGAGAACCCGGTCAAGGAGGCGTAGCACCCTCCGGTACACTGAAGTCATGCTCGATCTGATCCGCCCGCTCGTGGTGTCGAACACGACGAAGATCGTGCTCCTCTCGCTCGATGGGCTGGGCGGCCTGCCCCGGCCGGAGACGGGCCGCTCGGAGCTCGAGACGGCGCGCGTGCCCAACCTCGCCGCGCTCGCCTCGGCAGCGGCCTGCGGCCTGCTGCGGCACGTCGCGCCCGGCATCACACCGGGCAGCGGCCCCGGCCACCTCGGCCTCTTCGGCTACGATCCGCTGCGCTTCCAGGTCGGCCGCGGCGTGCTCGAATCGCTCGGCATCGAGTTCGACCTGCGCGGCGGCGACGTCGCCGCGCGCGGCAACTTCTGCACCGTCGACGCGCAGGGCCGGATCACCGACCGGCGCGCCGGCCGCATCGGCACCGACGTGAGCGTGCAGCTCACCGAGCGGCTGCGCACGATCCGCCTGCCCGGCGTCGAGGTGTTCGTCGAGCCCGTCAAGGAGCACCGCTTCGTGCTCGTGCTGCGGGGACCGCGACTGAGCGGGCGTCTCTCGGAGACGGACCCCCAGACGCTCGGCAAGCCGCCCCTGCTCGTGCACGCGCTCGAGCCCGCCGCCGCCGCGACGGCGGACCTCGTCAATCGCTTCGTCACCGAGGCCGGGCGCCTGCTGCACGACGCGACGCCCGCCAACATGGTCCTGCTCCGCGGCTTCGATCAGCTGCCGGAGCTGCCGCGCTTCCCCGAGGTCTACGGCCTGCGCGCGGCGGCGATCGCCGCCTATCCCATGTACCGCGGCCTGGCCAAGCTCGTCGGCATGGACGTGCTCAAGACGGGCGGCACCTTCGAGAGCGAGGTCGCGACGCTCGGCGAGCACTGGGACTCGTACGACTTCTTCTTCGTGCATTACAAGGACACCGACAAGGCGGGCGAGGACGGCGACTTCGACGCCAAGGTCGCGGCGCTCGAGCGCTTCGACGCGCACGTGCCGACGGTGCGCGCGCTCGCTCCCGACGTCCTCGTCGTGTCGGGCGACCACGCCACCCCGTCCATCCTCGCCGGACACGGCTGGCAACCCGTGCCGGCGCTCCTGTGGAGCCGCTATTGCGGCGCCGATCCCGTCACCGCGTTCACCGAGCGGGCGTGCGCGGCGGGCACCCTCGGGACGATCCCCGCGCACCATCTCATGCCGCTCGTCATGGCCAACGCCCAGAGACTGACGAAGTTCGGGGCGTAGCGCCATGCGGTTCCTCGTCCGCCTGCTCGGCGGCATCTGGCTGGCCACGCTCGTCGTCTCGGCGGGCTTCGCCTATCTCGACGTGCGCGAGGAGCGCCAGCGGCAGATGGATGCCCTCACCCGCCGCGCCACGCTGGTCGGCTCGGCGGTCGCGGAGGCCTCCGAGCGTCTGGTGACGCGGGGCGCACGCACCGGCTACGAGCGCGTGCTGACGCGTTTCGGCACGCCGGACCGCGGCCTCGCCATCTACGACGCGTTTGGCGGCGTGCTCGGCGCCACCGTCGACGTGCGGCCGTTCCTCGGTCCGCTCTCCCCGCTCGTCAGCGACGCGATCCACCGCAACGAGCCCGTCGCCGGGTTTCACAACGTCGGTGGCCGCCTCACCTGGGTGCACGTGGTGCCGGTGCAGCAGGAGGAGCACGCGGTCGGCGCCGCCGCCGTCTTCCTCGACGCGCAGTATCTCGACTCGGGCGAGTGGGACCTGTGGCGGCGGACGGCCGTGCGCATGGGCGTCCTGATGCTGCTCGTCACCGGCATCACGTGGGCGCTCGTGCGCTGGTCGGTGACCCGCCCGATCGCACGGATCGCGGAGTGGACCAAGCAGATGAAGGCCGGCCGCCCGGTGGCGCCGCCGCCCGACGCCGACGAGAGCCTCTTCGGCTCGCTCGCCACCGAGGTCACGGGTCTGGCGCGGACGCTCGCGCGCGCCCGCAGCGCCGCCGAGCAGGAGGCGCAGCTGCGGCTGGCCGGCGAGAGCGTGTGGACGGAGGAGCGTCTCAAGCAGTTCGTCGAGATGCGCTTCGGCCGCCGCCCTGTCTTCGTCGTGTCCAACCGCGAGCCGGTGAGCCACGTGCGCGACGGCCGCCTCGTGCGCGAGCAGGAGCCGGCGAGCGGCCTCGTGACGGCACTCGGCCCGATCATGCAGGCGTGCGGCGGCGTGTGGGTCGCCCACGGCAGCGGCAACGCCGACCGTGAGGTCGGCGAGCGGGTCGGGCTGCCCTCGGCGGACCCGACGTACACGCTGCGGCGCGTGTGGCTGAGCGACGAGGAGGAGGCCGGCTACTACTACGGCTTCGCCAACGAGGGCCTGTGGCCGCTCTGCCACATCGTTCACGAGCGCCCGCGCTTTCGCGCCGCCGACTGGGGGCACTACCGCCTGGTGAACGAGCGCTTCGCGAAGGCGCTGCTGCAGGAGATGGAGTCCGTCGAGGAGCCCATCGTGCTCGTGCAGGACTATCACTTCGCCCTCCTGCCGCGGCTGGTGAAAGAGGCCCGGCCCGACGCGCGCGTCTCGCTCTTCTGGCACATCCCGTGGCCGAACTTCGAGGCCGTCGGCATCTGCCCCTGGCAGCAGGAGATCCTGCTCGGCATGCTCGGCGCCGACCTCGTCGGCTTCCATACGCAGTTCTACTGCAACAACTTCCTGGAGACGGTGGAGCGGGCGATCGAGGGACGGATCGAGTGGGATCGCTTCACCGTCGTGCGCGGTCAGCACACGACGCACGTCCGGCCGTTCCCGATCAGCGTCGCACCCGATCTCGGAGGCGGCGAGCGGCCGGCCGACCGCGCGGCGGTGCTGGCGGCCCTCGGCGCCACCGGCGAGTTCATCGGCGTCGGCGTCGAGCGCGTGGACTACACGAAGGGCCTGCCCGAGCGGCTCCGCGCGCTGCGGCGATTCTTCGAGCGCTGGCCCGAGTACCGCCGGCGGCTCACGTTCATCCAGATCGCCTCGCCGAGCCGCAGCCGTATCGCGCGCTACCAGGCGGTGCAGGAAGAGACCCGGGAGATGGTGCGGACGCTCAACGCCGACCTCGGCGAGCGCGGCTGGCAGCCGATCGTCTACCGCGAGCGCCACCACGACCACCGCGAGATCGACGCGTTCTACCGCCTGGCGGACTTCTGCATGGTCACCTCGCTCCACGACGGCATGAATCTCGTGGCCAAGGAGTTCGTGGCCGCCCGGGACGAGGACGACGGTGTGCTCATCCTGAGCCGGTTTGCCGGCGCCTCGCACGAGCTGCCCGACGCGCTCCTGGTGAACCCCTACGACGTGGAGGACGTGGCCGGCGCCATCCACCGCGCCGTCACCCTGCCGGTGGAGGAGCGCCGCGACCGCATGAGCCGAATGCGCACGCAGGTGCGCGAGCACAACATCTACGGCTGGGCGGGGCTGCTCCTCGACGAGCTGGCGCGCATCTCGCGCGCGACCGACCGGCGGGCCGCCTGAGGCTCGTCGGGCTCGGGCCGCAGCGTCTTCGTAAAGGTTACGATCTTCCGTCACAGAAGCACGCCGCCGACCCCCGCTCGTACCGCAATCACCTGAAAACGCGGAGATCGAGTCTGGCATCCCGCTTGCCTTACGTAACGCCGATCGCCTGACGCACGATGCGGCGGGCGGACCACATAGCGGAGCGGGAGCCATGGAAGACGAAAAGCTGACTGAGATCTCGATGAAGGGGGCGCCGCCCTGCGGCCGCTGCCACATGCTCGTCGCGCGGTATGCGCCCCAGGTGGTCGCCACCACCGGCACGTATCACCGCGAGTGTTACGAGGCCTGGTACTTCGGGCATTACGGCCGCCGGCCCAGCCTGCTTGCCGGCTTCAATGGCGACCGGCACCGGTACCAGGTCCGCGAAGCCAAAGCCGCTTAGTTCCTGGGGGGCCCGCCCAGGGCCCCCCACCTCTCCAAAATTCACGCTCGTCGACCTCGTCGGGGGGTCATACTTTGCGGTGGATCATGCGCTGCATCCTGATCTGCCCCGACGACTTCCTCTGGCGCCTGGTTGCCGACTCGGCCGAGCCGCGGCTCGACCCGCTCTATCTCGTCGAGAGCGCCCGCGCGCGGACGCGGATCGCGCAGCGCGGCGGTGACGTCCTCGCCGGAGACCTCGAGCGCGAGGGCCTCTACCGTCGGGCCTTCCGCACGGGGCACGAGCCGGTGCTCCTGGCCGTCGAGCGCCCGCGCCAGGCGCGGATCGTGGCCGCCATCCGGCTGGTCGCTCCCGACGCGCCGATCGTGGCGCTCGCGGAAGACCGCGTGCCCGGCGGCGAGCCGGACGGCGTGGTCGGGCTCGGCATGGAGGCCGTGGCCGAGCGCGTCCTCGAGCCCGCGCTCGCCCGCGCGCTGACGCGCGCGCGCGTGGAGCACGTGCGCGCCCACTTCGCCCCCGCCGAGCGCGTGCTGATCATGATGCAGGACGATCCGGATCCCGACGCCATCGCCTCGGCGCTCGCGCTGCGCGCCGTGCTCGGCCGCAACAAGACGGCGGCACCGATCGCGACCTTCGGCACCATCACCCGCCCCGAGAACCGCGCCATGACACGCATCCTCGAGATCGACGTCGAGCAGATCAAGCCGCGCGCGCTCGAGGAATACGACATGGTGGCCATGGTCGACGCACAGCCCTCGTTCTTCGAGGAGACGTTCGAGCGCGTGGACCTCGTCATCGACCACCATCCCGAGGAGTCGCCCGTGCGCGCCGTCCTCAAGGATTTGCGCCCGGGCTACGGCGCGACCGCCACCATCCTGACCGAGTATCTGCGCGCCATCGACGCCCGAGTCTCGCAGCGACTGGCCACCGCGCTCCTCTACGGGATCAAGGCGGACACCCAGCACCTCGAGCGGGGCGCCACGCGCGCCGACCTCGAGGCCTTCGCCTTCGTGCACGCGCTGGCCAACCACAGCGCGCTGCGCCGCATCGAGCGGCCCGATCTGCCGAACGAGGCCCTCGACGTGCTTGCGCGGGGGATCGCGGGCCGCCACGTGCAGCACGGCGTCGTCTTCTCGCACCTGGGCGCCGTCGCGTACCCTGAGCTGGTCGCGCAGTTCGCGGACTTCTTCCTGCAGGTGGAGGGCGCGGAGTGGTCGGTCGTCTCCGGCACCGTGCACGGCGAGCTGCACATCTCGGTGCGCAACGTCGGCTGGGTGCGCGCGGCCGGCGACGTCGTGCGCCACGCGTTCGGCGACCTCGGCTCGGCCGGCGGCCACCGCGCGATGGCCAAGGCGGTGATCCGGCTGCGCGACTGGCGGACCCGCGAGGGCGACGCCTCGCCGGAGGCGCTGGCGCGGACGATCGTGGCGCGCTTCACGAAGGCGCTGCGGACTTGATCGACGGCCCGCTGTTTGCTACCCGAGGGTCCCCTTGGCAATGAGGAGGCGAGCGGTTAGAATGCCCGCAAATCGGGGGGAATTTCCTCTGCACGACCGGCCTCGAACGAACACTGCTGGGGGGGCTCGCGTGGACGTAGCGTTGGAAAAAAGGCAGGTCGAGCGCGCCTACGAGCTGTACGCGCCCGTGTACGATTTCATCTTCGACTGGATCTTCGCGCCCGGACGCGCCGCCGCCATCAAGCAGTGCGGCATCGTGCCGAGCGACACCGTGCTCGAGGTCGGCATCGGCACCGGGCTGAACCTGCCGCTCTATCCGGCGACGTGCCGCCTCACCGGCATCGATCTCTCCGGCGAGATGCTCGACAAGGCGGTCGAGCGCGTCCAGAACCTCGCCATGCCCAACGTCACGCTCAAGGTCATGGACGCCACCTCCATGGACTTCGGCGACAACGAGTTCGACAAGGCGCTCGCGACCTACACGATCTCCGCGGTCCCCGATCCGGTGGCGGTGCTGCGCGAGATGCGGCGCGTGGTGAAGCCGGGCGGCACCCTCGTGATCCTGAACCACTTCCGCAGCGAGCGCCGGGTGACGGGCTGGCTCGAGGACCTCGTCGCTCCTGTCTGCACGCGGCTGGGCTGGAAGTCCAACCTCGCGCTCAAGCCGCTGCTGGTCGAGGTCGGGCTCACGCCGGAGCTGGTGCACCAGGTGAACATGTTCAACGGGTGGCGCCTCGTGAAGTGCGTCAACCGGAAGTAGCCGGCCGCCTCGCCACCCTCGCCCTCGCCCTCGTCCTCGCCGCGCCGGTCGCCCGCGACGCCGTCTCGCTCGTCCTCTCGGCCGCGTTCCTCGCCGAGTTCCTGACCGACGGCGCGCTGCCCACGCTGGACGCGCTCACGCCTGTCCCGGTGCGCGAGTCGCTCGCCCCGTCCCTCGATCGCTGGCGCGGCGCCGTCCCCGGCCTCGCGCCGCCGTTGCTGCTGGTGCACGGCCTGGCACCCGCGGGCAAGGACGACCCGCGTCTGGCGCGCGCCGCGCGGCTGCTCGCGCGCGCGGGCTTCGAGGTCGTGGTGCCGACGCTGCCTGGTCTCACGCGAGGCCGCCTGCGTCCCGAGGACACGGCGCCCGTGGTGGCGGCGCTCGAGACGCGGCCGGGTCCGTGGGCGATGCTCAGCGTGAGTATCGGCGCCGCGCCCGCCTTCGCCGCCGCCGCCGATCCGCGCGTGCGCGACCGCGTCGGCGTGCTGCTGGCCCTCGGCCCTCACGCGTCGGCGGCCGAGACGCTGCGCTTCTGGCTGACCGGCGCGTTCGATTACGGCGGCGCCTCCGGCCGGGTCCCGCACGATCCCGCGCTCGTGCGCGCGTTCGTCGACGCCAACGCCGACCTGGTGGACGACGCCACGCGCGCGGCGCTGGCCGCCGGAGACGTCGCGCGGATCGAGCGCGCGCTGGCGGGCCTGCCGGCGGCCGTGCGCGCGCTGCTCGAGGGACTCTCGCCCGTGCGCGCCCTGCCCCGGGTGCGCGCCCGCGTGATCCTCGTGCACGGGTACGGGGATTCCGCCGTCCCGTATACGGAGAGCCTGCGCCTGGCGGCGGCCCGACCGGCGAGGACGACGGTGATCCTGCTGCACAGCGTCGGGCACGTCGAGGGCGCGCCCGGCCCGGTCTGGCGCGCGACCCCCGAAGGCGTGCGCCTGTGGCTGGCCGTTCACAGCCTGCGCCACCCGGGCTGAAGCGGCGGTCATCCTTGCGGCGCCGGCGTGCTCATCTCGGAGCGGGAGCGGCGCGTAACCCGGCGAATTGCCGAGGCCGAGGCTTGGCACCGCGCTTGCCCCGCCATTGCCGGGATGAACCCGTTGGCGCGCACGATGCGCAGTCTCGCCGTGGCGCTTGTGGCGGCGCTCGCGGGCCTCGCCTCGGCGGATGCCGAGCCGGGCCGCGCCGGGATCGTCACGGCCCTCCACGGTACGGCCACCGTCACGCGGGCGAGCCTGGCCGGTCCCCGAGCGCTCAGCTTCCGCGACCCCGTGTTCCTCAAGGATCGAATCGCCACCGGCGACGAGTCGCTCGCCCGCATCCTCCTCGGGGGCAAGGCGCTCGTCACGGTGCGTGAGCGGTCGGTGGTGACGATCACCGAATCCCCGAGGATATCGACCGTGGACCTGGCGTCCGGCACGATCGCGCTCTCGGTGGCCAAGGAACGTATGCGGCCCGGCGAATCGATCGAGATCCGGACACCGAACGCCGTCGCCGGCATCCGCGGCACCGTGGTGATCGCCGAGGTCGCGCGAACGGGCGCGGACGTCTCGACGCGGTTCACGCTGCTCACCGGCGTGATCGAGGTCCTGCGGCTCGACACCGCCCGGCAGCCGATCGGCGCGGCCGCCGTCCTCCATCCCCTGCAGTCCATCTCGGTCACCGGCGCGCTGTCGCCGGTACGCCCGATCACGCGCGACGAGGGCAAGGCGGCGTCTGCCGGGTTTCAGCTGCCCGTCAGGACGCCGGCCAGGAGCGGCGCCGACTGGGTCGCGAGGGACCAGGTCGAGCAAGCGGTCGCCATCATCGATCCCGATCGCGGACGCGCGCCGGACGTCAAGCCCGACAAGGGCGGCAAAGCCGACCGGGACGACAAACCCGAGAGGATCGACAAGGTGACGCCGCCGATCACGACGCCGCTGGTGCCCCCGACGGCGCTGCAGCCATCGAAGGATCCCAAGGGGCCGAAGGACAAGAAGCGCTAGAGGGAGGCGCTCCGGTCGGCGCCGCCCGGGCGCTGCACGCCCCAGGCGGAGAGCTTGGCGAGCACCGTGTTGCGGTGCACGCCGAGCAGGCGCGCGGCCCGGCTCACGTTCCACTGCACGCGCTCGAGCACGCGCAGCACGTACTGCCGCTCGAACCGGTCGCACGCCTCCCGCAGCGGCAGCCCGTCGTCCTCGGTGAGCCGCGCGCCCGTCTCCGGGATCGCGACGTCGAGCGGAACGTCTTGCAGGTGCAGCACCGGTCCCGTGGCCAGCACGACCGCGCGGTGGATGACGTTCTCCAGCTCACGCACGTTGCCCGGCCAGTCGTAGCGGGCGAGCACCTCGAGCGCGCCCGCCGACACGCCGCGCACGTCGCGCCGGCAGTCGCGCGCCGCCTTGCGGACGAAGTGCTCCACGAGATGCGGGATGTCCTCCCGCCGCTCGCGCAGCGACGGCAGGCGCAGCGGGACGACGTTCAGTCGGTAGAACAGGTCTTCTCGGAACGTGCGCTCGCGCACCGCGGCGCGCAGGTTGGCGTTGGTGGCCGCGAGCACGCGGACGTCCACCGGGACCGGCCGCTGGCCGCCCACCCGCTCGACCTCCCGCTCCTGGAGCACGCGCAGGAGCTTGGACTGCAGCTCGAGGCGCAGCGAGCCGATCTCGTCCAGGAAGACCGTCCCGCCGTGCGCCAGCTCGAAGCGGCCGAGCCGTCGCGCGTGGGCGCCCGTGAAGGCGCCGCGCTCGTGGCCGAACAGCTCCGACTCCACCAGCGTCTCCGGGATGGCCGCGACGTTGACGGCGACGAACGGCGCGTTCTGGCGGTCGCTGCGGCGGTGGATCGCGCGCGCCACCAGCTCCTTGCCCGTGCCGCTCTCGCCGGTGATGAGCACGGTGGTGGGCGTCGGCGCGATCTGCGTGATCAGCTGGTAGAGGCGCGCCATCTCGGGATGCCGGCCCACCAGCCCCTCGAACCCGACGGAGGTCTCGGCGCCGCCGCCGGCGAGGGCAGAGCGCAGCGAGACGACCTCGCGCTCGAGGTCGCGCTTTTCCAGCACGCGGTCCGCGAGGCCGATGATCTCATCCACCTCGAACGGCTTGATCAGGTAGTCGTACGCGCCGCGCTTGAGCGCCTCCACCGCCGTGCGCACGTCGCGCACCGCGGTGGCGATCACCACGACCACCGACGGGTCGAGCGCCTTGACGCGCGGCAGGATGTCGACGCCGGCCTCGCCCGGCATGCGCTGGTCGAGCATGACCAGGTCGACCTCGCGCTGCGCGAGGATCTCCAGCGCGGCGGCGCCGTGCTCGGCCTCGAGCACCTCGCAGGTCTCCTCGAGGATGGCGCGGATCGACGCCCGCACGCCTTCCTCGTCGTCCACCACGAGGACGGTGCCGCGACGCCGGGTGGTGAGCGGCGGGGCGCCCAGCAGGTCGGCGCTCACGGCCCCGCACCCCTCTCGAGCACGACAAACTGGTTGCCGACGCCGCCGGGGCGGTGGACGTAGAGCAGCGCGGCCTCGCCTGCCGGGACGGCGCCCAGCGCCTGACTCAATGTTCGGGCGTCGCTCACCGGCTGGCGCCCCACCTCGAGGATCACGTCGCCGCGTCGCAGGCCGGCGCGGTCGGCAGGGCCGCCGGTGGCGATGTCGACGACGAGCACGCCCTGCGACATCGGCAGGTTGAGCCGCTCGGCGGCGCCGGGCGCGAGCGCCTCGACTTGCAGCCCGAACCCCTCCGAGCCGGCCTGGGCCGCCGGCGTCGGCTCCTCGCCCGGCATCTCGGCGACGGTGACGGTGATGCGCTGCGGGGCGCCTTCGCGCACGACCCCGAGGCGCACCCGCTGGCCCGGCGCGACGTTGGCGATGTGCCGCTGGAGATCCGGCACCTCGTGGATGCGCGTGCCGTTCAGCTCGACCACCACGTCGCCCGCGCGCAGGCCGGCCGTCTCGGCCGGCCCGCCCTTCATCACGTCGGCCACCAGCACGCCCTCGCGCTCGCGCACGCCGAAGCTCGACGCCAGCTCGTCGGTCAGGTCTTGAATGACGACGCCGAGCCAGCCGCGCACCACGCGCCCCTTGGCGATCAGCTGGGCCATCACGGCCTTGGCCTCGTTGATCGGGATCGAGAAGCCGATCCCCTGCCCGGCGGCCACGATGGCGGTGTTGATGCCGATGACCTTGCCATCGAGGTTCAGCAGCGGCCCCCCGGAGTTGCCGGGATTGATCGAGGCGTCGGTCTGGATGAAGTTCTCGTACGTGGCCACGCCGACGCGGTTGCGCGCGGTGGCGGAAATGATGCCGACGGTGACCGTGCGGTCGAGCCCGAACGGATTGCCGATGGCGATCGCCCACTGCCCCACGCGCAGGCGATCGGAGTCGGCCAGCTCCGCGACCGGCAGCGGCGCGGGCGCCTGCACCTTCAGCACCGCGAGGTCGGTCTTGGGGTCGCGTCCCACCAGCGTCGCCGAAAACTTCCGCGAGTCGGAGAGTCGCACGGTGATCTCGCGAGCGTTCTCGATGACGTGGTTGTTCGTCAAGATGTATCCCTTCGGATCCACGATGACGCCCGAGCCGCTGGCGCGGCCGTCCTCGCGCGGGCGGCGCCGGAAGTAGCGCTCGTCGAGGTCGTCGCCGAAGAGCTCGCGGTGGCGGTCGTCGTCGCCATTGCTCGACGACTTCTGCGCCACCGTGCTGACGTTCACCACCGCCGGCGTCACGCGATCGGCGACGGCGCTGAACGCGTCCTCCAGGACACGGAGCATCGCGCGCGCGTCGGGCCTCACGGGCGGCGGCGATTCGGGCCTGGCGGGGGCGGGCCGCGACGGGCGCGCCTGGGCCCGCGCGGGCAAGGCCGGCCAGAGCACGAGGCCGACGACGAGGACGGCGATCACCTTCATGGAGAGGCGCATTTTACCGCTCGCCGGCGAAGTCACGCCAGCGGAACCAGCCTCAGCTCGACCACGGCGCCGGTGCGCGCGGTGACCGGCGCCGCGGCGCCACGACGCACGCCGGCCACCCAGAGGATGTCCTGTCCCGCGTCGACGAGCGGCAGCCGGTCGCGGTCCCAGCGCGGAATCTTCGCGTCGATGAGGAACGACTTGAGCCGGCGATCGCCGCCCCCGAAGGGCCGGAAGCGATCGCCGCGCCGGCGCGCGCGCACGAGCAGGCGCGGCGGCAGGCCGGCGAGGTCGAACGCGACGCGATCGCGCTCGCGCGGCAGCGCGTAGTCCGCGGCGGAGACGATCACCGCTTCGAGCGCGCGGCCGATCTCGGGCAACTCGACGCGCCCGGGCACCGCCAGCTCGCGCTGCGTCAGCGCCGGCGCGCGCGTGAGGCCGACGCGCACGCGGTCGCCGCTGACCTCGACCAGCACGCCGCCCAGCCGGAACGGGCGGCGCGGCGGCGGCTCGGCGAGCACGCGGCGCAGGCCGCGATGGCCCCAGGCCCGCAGCGGCGCGCGGCTGCCCAGCCGCGCGGCGGCACCGCGCAGCACCTCGGCGGCCACGGGCCGCGGCAGCGCGCCGAGCGCCGAGCGTGACAGCACCAGCGCGCCGTCGTCGTCGTGGGCGAGCCGTGCGAGCTCGACGGCGGCGAGGCGATCGAGTGCGTCGACCGCCTCGCGCGCGCGGCGGGCCAGCTGTCCCAGGCGCGCGACGAGGTCGCCACCGGTCTGCTCGGCGAGGCGCGGCAGCAGCGCGTGCCGCACGCGGTTTCTGAAAAATCGCGGCTCGTGGTTCGACGGATCCTCGCGCCACTCGATCCCCGCCGCCACCAGCGCGGCCACGGCGTCCCGGTGACGGCTCTCGAGCAGCGGGCGGATCAGCCGGCCCCGCACCGGCGGAATCCCGGCCATACCGCGGACGCCTGTGCCCTCGAGCAGCCGCATGATCAGCGTCTCCGCCTGGTCGTCGGCGGTGTGGCCGAGCGCGATTCGCGCCGCGCCGACGCGGTCGGCGGCCGCCTCCAGCGCCGCGTGCCGCGCGGCGCGCGCCGCCGCCTCGACCGAGCCGGCAGCCACCCGTACGCCGACGACCTCCACCGGCACGCCGAGGCGCGCGCCGAGGGCGCGCACGTACTCAGCGTCGCGCGCGGAGTCGGGCCGGAGACCGTGGTCGACGTGCAGGACGTGCAGGCGCAGGCCGAGGGCGGGCGCCAGGCCGAGGAGGACGTGGAGCAGGGCGACGGAGTCGGCGCCGCCGGAGACGCCGATCAAGACGGTGTCGCCGCCCGCGAGCATCGCGTGGCGGCGAATGGTGTTCTCGGCCGCGTGGACGAGCTCCACGCTCAGCCGCCTTGCAGACCCACCCAGACCTCGCCGTCCTCGAAGTGCTCCTTCTTCCACACCGGGACGGTACGCTTGAGCGTGTCGATCGCGTAGCGGCAGGCCTCGAAGGCGTCCCCGCGATGCGCGGCGGAGACGGCGATGAGGACGGATGCCTCGCCGATCTCGAGCCGGCCGACGCGGTGGAGCATGGCCACACGCCGCACGCCGCCCCAGCGCGCGCGGATCGCGTCGCCGATCTCGCGCATCTTCGCCTCGGCCATGGGCGCGTGGGCTTCGTACTCGAGGTACTTCACCGGGCGCCCGTCGGTCTGGTTGCGGACGACGCCGGAGAAGATGACCACCCCGCCCGCGCCTGGGTCGTCGACGCGGGCCGCGAGGGCGTCAGGCGACAGCGGACGATCGACGACGGCGAAGACGTCCTGAGCGTTCATCGACTCGCCTCGCCGGAGGCACCGCTTCGGCTCGCACTGCCACCACTCACCGGGGGGAACAGGCAGAGCTCGTCGTCGGGACCCAGACGATGATCGGGCTCGACGTAATCGTGACCGACCGCGAAGAGGGTGTAGGGACGGTAACGCGCGAGATCGGGATGGCGGGCCACGATCGCCTTCCAGGCCGTCTCGACGGTCCCGCCCTCGGGGACGTCCACGTCCAGCCGCTCGTGCCCGGTGGCTTCTCGATACCGGGCGAAGAGGCGGACGCGGACGCGCACGTGCTGCTTAGAAGCGGTGGGACTGACCGCAGCCGCAGGACGACTTGACGTTCGGATTCTTGATGGCGAAGCCGGCGCCCATCATGTCGTTCTGCACGAAGTCGATCTCGCTGCCCGTCAGGTACGCGGCGCTGTTCTTGTCGACGTAGACCTTGATGCCCTGCGCGGCCTCGACGACATCGTCGTCGGCCTGCGGCTGGTCCTCCCAGCCGAGCTCGTAGGACATCCCGGAGCAGCCGCCGCCCACGATGCGAATGCGCAAGCCCCACTCCGGCTTGCCTTCCTCGAGCCGAAGCTCGGAGACCTTCTTGGCGGCCGTATCGGTCATCGTAATCATTCGATCCTCCCGTAAAACAAGACGCTTTTGTCCGGAACGTGTACGGTCATCGTATCACAGGATTCCGCCCGCGGGCAGCAGCGTGAGTTCCTCGAGCACCGCATGCGGCGGCAGCCCGGCCATCAGCACGGCCGCCCGCGCGACGTCCTCGGGGCGCAGCATCTTGTCGCGCGGCGGCGAGCCCGCGAGCGTGTCCCAGAGCGGCGTGTCGACGGCGCCCGGCATGAGCACGCCGACGCGGACTCCGCTGTTGCGCAGCTCCTCGGCCAGCACGCGGCTGAAGCCGAACAGCCCCGCCTTGGTCGCCGTGTACACGGCCGAGCCCGGCAGCGCGCGCTTGGCGGCGATCGAGGCCACGTTGACGATCGTGCCCTCGCCCTGTCGCAGCATCGTGGGCAGCACGGCGCGGCAGCAGACCATCGCCGCCCGGAGGTTCACCGACAGCATCGTGTCCCAGTCGGCGGGCTTGCTGTCGACCAGCGAGCCGAACGACGCGGTGCCGGCGGCGGTGACCAGGATGTCCACGCGCTTGAGGTCCGACGCCGTCTGCTCGACGAGCGCCTCGACGGCGCCATCGTTGGTGACGTCGGTCGGGATGGCCAGGGCGCGGCCGCCGCCGGCCGTCCGGATCTCGCCGGCCACCTCCGCGAGCTCCGCGCGCGAGCGCGCGGCGAGCGCCACCGCCGCCCCCTCGGCGGCGAAGGCGAGCGCGATGGCGCGGCCGATGCCGCGGCCGGCGCCGGTGACGATGGCAACCTTGCCCTCGAGCACTTTCATAGCTGCAGTCCCCGTCCGCTCTTGATGAGCTCCATGAACTCCGCGCGCGTCTCCGGCCGGTCGCGGAACGCGCCGAGCATGGCCGACGTCACCGCCTTGGAGTTCTGTTTCTCGACGCCGCGCACGAGCATACACGTGTGGATGGCTTCCATCACCACCGCGACCCCGCGCGGCTGGAGCGCGTCGTTGAGCGCGTTGGCGATCTGCGTGGTGAGGCGCTCCTGCACCTGAAGCCGCTTGGCGAACATGTCCACGAGTCGCGGAATCTTCGAGAGGCCGACGATCTTCTTGCGCGGCATGTAGGCCACATGGCACTTGCCGACGAAGACGAGAAGATGATGCTCGCAGAGACTGGCGAAGTCGATGTCCTTGACGATGACCATCTCGTCGTAGTCTTCCACGAACAGCGCATCGTTGAGGACATCTTCGACCTTCTTGTCGTATCCGGACGTGAGGTACTTCAGCGCGGCCTCGACGCGCTCGGGCGTCTTGGCGAGGCCTTCCCGCTGCGCGTCCTCGCCCAGCTCCTTCAGGATCTGCTCGACCATTTTTGCGATCATGCGTCCTCGCCCCGGTACTCGAACCGGTTCTTGGCCGTCTCCACCACCGTGATGCGCGAGAGCCGCCCCGTCGGCAGCCCCGGCGCCAGCGTGCGCCAGAACGCGCGCGCCAGGCTCTCGCCGGTCGTGATCACACCCGCCAGGGTGGTCACCTCCTCGAGCTTCGCGTGGTCCACCTGATCCAGCACCCTCTGCTGCACGTGGCCGTCCAATGCCTCGAGGTCCACCGCCATGCCCGTGCGCGCGTCGGGCGCGCCGGCCACCGTGACCTCCAGGTAGTAGTTGTGGCCGTGCGGCCGGTGGCAGGCCCCGTAGAGCGCGGCGTTGTCCGCCGCCGGCAGCGCCGGGTTCGCCAGCTGGTGCGCCGCGCTGAAATGGTACACGCGAGTGATCTCGACGGTACGACTCATCTCACCGGCCATCGTAGTCCACGAACAGCGTCGCGTCCTCCCAGACTCGCACGCCGGCGAGCCGATCGGGGCCCAGCTTGGGCGCCAGCAGGTCCCAGATCGCGAGCGCGATGTTCTCGGTCGTCGGCACCCGGTCGCGGAACAGCGGGTCGGCATTGAGGTCGGCGTGATCGAAGCGGTCGACCACGGTCTCGGTGACGATCCGCTTGAGCTCGCCGAGGTCGATCACCATGCCGGTGCGCTCGTCGATCGGCCCGCGCACGCTGACGTCCAGCGTGTAGTTGTGTCCATGCGGCACCGTGAGCCGGCCGAACCTCGTCTCGTTCTCCGCCGGCGACCAGTCGGCGACCCAGTAGCGATGGCCCGCGGCGAACGCGAAGCGCCGCGTCGAGCGCGCCTGTGCGGTCACGGCAGCGCCTCCAGCAGGCGCGCGGCCACGCGGTCGAGGTCGAAGGCCTCGACCCGACGGCGTCCCGCGCCGCCGAGCTCCGCGCGCAACCCCGCGTTCGTCAGCACTCGCTCCATCGCTCTCGCCAGCTCCTCGGGATCGTTCGGCCTCACCAGCAGCCCCGTGCGCCCGTCCTCCACGACCTCCGGCACGGCCGCCGCGCGACACGCCACGATCGGCAGCCCCGCGGCCATCGCCTCGGCGAACACGAGCCCGAAGCCCTCCTGGACGGTCGGCAGGCAGAAGCAGTCGGCACCCACATATTCTACGGCCAGCGCCGAGCGGCTGATCTCGCCCAGAAACGTCACGACCCCCTCCAGCCCGAGGCTTGCCGCCAGGCCGCGCAGGCGGACAGACTCCGGACCCTCCCCTACGATGCGCACGCGGACGCCCGGGATTCGCGCACACAGGCGGGCGGCGGCCCGCAGCAGGACGTCCAGCCGCTTGCGCGGGTACATGCGCGCGACCGAGAGCACGGTCGGCGGCCCAGGCTCTCGGCGGGGCGCCTCGGCAAAGCGCCGCCGCCACTCCGCGAGGTCGACGGGCTCCGGCACCGTGGCAATGCGCTCGCGCGGCGCGCCATAGACCTCGTGCGCGACGTCCGCGGAGTAGCGGCTGGGCACGATGACCCGCTCCGCGAGGTGAACGTTCGCGCGCTCCCACCGCGCCTGCAGCGTCAGCAGCGCGCGCACGAGCCCGCGCTCGTTGCGGAGCTCGTCGGCGATGATGCCCTTGAGCATCACGGCGTAGCGCACGCCGCGCGGGCGTCGCGGCGCCCACTGGTAGCCGTCGAGGTCCACCCCGACGACGACGTCGGCGTCGGGTGGGTCGCTCACGATGGCGCGGTTGTAGCGCCAGCGGTCGAAGGTATGAACGCCGCTGCGCGCGGTGATCGGTCGGAGGCGGGCGACGTGGCCGAGGTGCCTGAGCCCGCGGAGTAGGCCATCGATGGCGACCCAGGTCCCGCTGCCCTCCGTCGGGCTCGGCGGCGTCGAGCTGAGGAACTCGAGCCGCACCGGGCTCAGCGGCCCTGGAACTTCGGCGGGCGCTTTTCGAGAAAGGCCCGCGTGCCCTCCTTGTAGTCCTCGCTCGCGGCCGCCTCGCGCGACAGCTCGCGCAGCCGCCCGCACCGCCTTGAGATAGTCGTAGGTCGTGCGTTCCAGGTCGGACTCGGGCACCAGACGCTGGATGAGACCGATGGCGAGCGCCTCGCGGTCGCCGACGGTGCGCGCGGAGAACAGGATGTCCTTCGCGTACGCGGGGCCGACGAGGTCCACGAGCTGGCCGATCGCGTCGGTCGGATACACGATGCTCAGCTTGGCCGCCGGAATCCCGTACTTCGAGCCTTCGGCGGCGAACCGCAGGTCGCAGCCCATCGCGATGCCCATCGCGCCGCCCATGCAGAAGCCGTAGATCATCGCCACCGTCGGCTTTGGACACTCACGGATCGCCGCGTAGGCGGCGGCGGTGGCCTCGCCGTAGCGCTGCGAGGACTCGGCGTCCTTGCGCTGCTCCTGGAATTCCGAGATGTCGGCGCCCGAGGCGAAGGCCACGGTGCCGGCGCCGCGGTAGACGATGCCGCGCACCGAATCGTCCTTGACGAGTCCCTCAGTGAGACGCGCGATCTCGACCCACATGGCGTAGCTGATGGCGTTGCGCATCGTGGGGCGGTTGAAGACGACGGTGGCGATCGGGCCGTCGTGCTGCACGAGGAGGTCGGCGCTGGGGCTCACGGTCGTGCAGTGTAGCAGAGGGATGCACGTGCCGGCCCTCGCTCAGGCGGCGCGGCCGATCCTTGGCGACGTCGGGAAAGATGTCCTCCGACTCGCCGGACACGGCGACGGTGTCGAGCCGCATGAAGAGGCCGAGGGCGGGAATGGCGCCGATGACCTCGCCGCCGACGATGAAGACCTTCGCCGTGCTGGCCGGGTGCAGGCCGAAGATTTCCACGATCTCGTCGCGGTTGACCCAGATGCCGAGGTACTTGCCGATGAGGTCCATGGCCGGCTCCTTTGATGATGCGCCGCCGGCGGCCGGCGGCGCCTCGGTCCTCTCAGGCTGCTTTGTCCTTCGCCTGCTGTCCCGACGGCTGTCCCGTCTGCTGGCCACCCTGCTGGGCGCTCTGCCCCGTGGTGACCGGGATCTGCTTGGCGTTGCTGCGCTCGGCGCGCTTGGGGAAGCGAATGGTGAGGACGCCGTTGTTGTACGACGCCTGCGCCTGGTCGGCGTCGACGCTGTCGGGAAGAGGGATCTGGCGATAGAAACCGACGTAGCGCTCGATCCGCGCGTCCTCGCGCTCTTCCTTGGCCTCGGCCTCGCCGCTGATGGTCAGCGTGTCGTCTTCCAGCTCGACCTTCACCTTATCGGGCTCGATCCCCGGCAGCTCGGCGGTCAGCTCGATGGCGTCGTCGTTGTCGCGCAACTGCATGCGGGGCACGCGGACCACGCCGCGATCGCCCTCGGCAGCGCCGGCGGGGAGCATGGCGTGCAACAGCGTCGTGCCGAAGAAATCGCGCTGCATGCGCTCGAACAGCGAGTCCAGCATCGAGAGCGGATCCTGGTACTGCCGCGTCGCCAGGCCGCGCTCGCCGCCGTCGCCGGATTTCGCCATCGTGGTCGCCTCGCGCTCGTCCTGACGCTGGCCCTGCTGGTTCGCCATGGTCGGCTCCTTTCCGTGATTCGTCGTTGGCGTGTACGTCCGGTGGATCCCTCGACCTCGTATCGCGATCAGTATCGGTCGCCGCCGGTGTCCCACGGTCCGGAAGAGGTGGCTCATCGTCCGACGGACGGCACCTCACGTCGGTCGGCGACAGCTTCTCGATACCATCCAGCAGGCGCTCGATCAGGACCGTGTCGCGCGCGCGCAGAACGCCGAGCGAGAAGAGCTGCGCAAGCGCTTCGAGTCGTTGACGCCTCGCAAGGTGGCGGTCAAAGAGTGTGGTGGCGGTGGGAGGAATTGAACCTCCGACACGGGGCTTATGAGACCCCTGCTCTGCCGCTGAGCTACACCGCCGGATGGCCGGGACGACCGCGCAGCGAACGGAGTGTACCGCATGACGCCGAGACCCAGCCAGCCTGGCGCCCGAACACCTCCGCCGCCTGCCGGCGGCGCGCCGCCAGCGTGGTGTCGGATGGCCTGGCAAGCCGCTCGTCGCGAGAGCACCGCGGTGATCAGCAGCGTATAGGCGAGCCAGCGTCTCCTCTGACGGCCCATGTCGCGCGACATTAAATGATGGCGCCGCCGTGCCGAGAACCCTTTGCTATAATCCGCACGGGCAATCCGACTTCCGGCTATTCAGGCAGCGCGGTTCGGAGGACTCTTCACATGCAGTTCCGGCGACATCCCTGGCACGACGACCCCACGCTCCGCCGCGAAGAGCTCGACGACGACGACGACATCGAGGACGATGACGACGACGATGACGACGCGGAAGACGATGATCTCGACGACGTCGATGACGACGAGGACGACGACGACGA
>WNFR01000914.1_pt1 | contig 30218 bp, 26 predicted proteins | sample 5400221 | NCBI WGS metagenome assembly WNFR01 (sample SAMN13153357, study PRJNA577476) | soil metagenome | isolation source: 40 cm soil under Madrone tree | place: USA:California | collected 2016-06-14
ATAAGAAATTTCGCGACGGAAACGATCCGGGATGTGGAAGGCGATGAAATTCCCAAGGAGAAGATGTCGATCTTCGAATTGGAAGATCGAACGCGAATCGCGGTGCGCGCATCCGGAACGGAACCAAAAATTAAATATTACTTGTTCGGACAGGAGCGTCCCGCCGGCGGCAAGTTCACGACCGCCCAACTGGAAACGATCAAAGCGAAAGTCGGCAAACGTTTGGAGGAGCTTTGGCGTTGGTTGCAGGAAGATGCGCACGCGCGGCTCGCGCTGTAGCCGCCTCGCTCTGTCGAGGCGCTCCGGACAGACACGACGATCCCGCAGGCGTGAGACCGTGGCTGCAACTCATGCTCGACAGCGCGCAATTCGCTGAGAAGAATTAGTTATGCAGCGGGAAATTAATTTAAGCGGCGGTGAGATCTCCATTCTCAAAACGCTCGGTTTATCCGGCACTTCCACGCCCGGCAAAATTTTGAAGGAACGCACCGGGGAAATGGAAACGGCTGAGTTTCTCGACGACTTGAACGGACTCATCATGTTGGGTTATGTGCTCGCAAGTAAGATGCACATCGCGTCGATGGAAGATTTGGAGCGCTCTTTTTTCCGTGTGAACGCTTCCTACGCACGCGATCTGCGCGACGCCGTTGCGCCCGCTCGCAAACGCGAAGATCATTCCCGCCGCCGCCGCCGGCGCAGTTCCGGCATAGAGTGAACGGCTGGCGGAAAACGCTGCGGCTCTGGCCGTGGCTGGCCGCGATTGCGAGCGGCTCGCTTTGCGCCGCTTGCTTGGCGCCCTTCAATCAATCATGGCTCTCCTGGATCGCACTGGCGCCGCTCATCGCGGCGATTTGGTTCTCCGGAAAAGATTCACGTCGCAAATGGCTGCGCGATCTCCTTCTCGGTTATGTCGCCGGAATTGTTTTTTTCACGGGAGCCTTTAGCTGGCTCGGCGCGCTCGGCAGCTTATTTGAAAATTTATTCCTTCACGGATTGTCGCTGCTGCTTTCACTTTACCTCGGGCTCAACTTCGCGTTTTGGAGTTGGCTCGTCGGATTGATCAGACCTGTAGAGGCCCCGCTAAGCGGGGTGTCGGCCGCAAACGAAACGCAAAAAACGAAATGGGATGAGATGCTGGCACGCGCCGGCAAGTCCACGGCCGCGGCGCTCGGCTCACCTTGGTTAAAATCGACAACGAATCTGCGGCTCGCGTTTTGTCTCGCATGCGCGTGGGTGACGCACGAATGGATCCGCGGCTGGTTGTTCAGCGGGTTCGGCTGGAACGGACTCGGTGTCGCCCTGCACGCTAATTGGCCGATCATCCAAATCGCGGAATTCACCGGCGTTGCTGGACTCTCGTTCGCGATTGCCTTCGTCAATGTCACCGCTGTCACGACAACGCGGCGCCTCATTCTGGAAGCGCGCACCCATCGAATGCGGCCACATTATGATCTTACTCTCACCATGGCTGCGATCGTGGGCCTGCTCGCATTCGGCATGCACGTTTCCCAATTTAAGTCTGCGGCAAAATCCGTGCGTGTCGCAGCTGTCCAGCCCAATGTCGCGCAAAGACAAAAATTCGATCCGCAATTCACGCAGCAAATCTTTGATCGATTCACGCACTTGAGCGAAATCGCGCTGCGCACAAATCCGCCGCCGGAGCTTTTGATCTGGCCGGAGAGTTCGACTCCCGGACCGGTGCTCGAAGACGAAGAGAGTTATCATTTCGTCATGGATTTCGCGGCGTCTGCAAAAACCGATTTATTGCTGGGCACGATCGATGTGGATGAAGGTCATGCCTACAACGCCGCGTTCTTGATTTCACAGGGCGGCGAGAACGTGCAGGTCTATCGTAAGATTCATCTCGTGCCGTTCGGCGAATACATTCCGCTGCGCCGTTCTTTTTCCATTTTTGCCATGGTCGCGAGCCGTTGGGTGCCTGGCGATTTCACGGCCGGACGCGATTTCACGGTTTTAAAAGCCAGCAGCGGGACCGCGAAAATCGCCGCATTAATTTGCTTCGAAGACACGGTGGGCGATTTGACGAGAAAATTTGTGCTCGAAGGCGGTGCCAATCTTCTCGTCAACATCACGAACGACGGCTGGTTCCTGCATTCTGCCGGATCGCAACAACATCTGGCCAACGCGGTTTTTCGTTGTGTCGAGACGCGGCGCCCGATGGTGCGGGCGGCCAATACCGGGGTCACTTGTTTCGTAAACGAGTTCGGACGCGTGACACAGAAACTGCAGGGCGAAGACGGCAGCACATTCACCGAAGGCGTGCTCACGGGAGATGTCGACCTTCCGACCGACCACACCCTGACGTTTTACACACGGTACGGGGAACTTTTCGCTAAGCTCTGCGCTTGCGTTACGCTACTTGTGATTATCGTTAGCGGCGCGCAATTCGTTCGCCGAAAACGCGCGGACAAGATCGCCAGGTGACGCTGTGGGTTACCGATCACAATGAAGATCGAGAAAGCGAAGCGAACTCTTCGGGCAAAAGTAGACTGTAGCGGCGGGTCTATGACCGTCGCTCGAATTGGGTGTAGAGGCACTCGCCGCGGCGAGCGCCTCGTCTAACTATTTCGGCGGCTGACACAGCCGCCGCTACAACGCTGTGCGTGCTTGTGATACAACTCACACATGCCTGTTCGCCTTTCAGTCGATCATCTCGCGGAACTTTGGCCGGCCCAGTTTCGCGGTGCGCGCATAGCGGCGCTGGTTCATCCGGCATCGGTTTCGTGCAAGCTCGAACACACGTCGAAGATTCTCGAGCGACATAACGGCGATCTTTTTCGCATCGCTGCATTCTTCGGACCGCAACACGGATTTTTCGGTCAGACGCAGGACAACATGATTGAGTGGAAGAGTTACGAGCATCCGCGGCTTGGCGTTTCCGTTTACAGCCTCTATGGCGAACATCGCGAGCCGACGGCGGCTATGCTGAAAGATGTCGATCTTGTCCTGGTCGATCTTCAGGACGTCGGAGCGCGCTACTACACTTTCATTTGGACGCTTTATCTCACGATGCGCGCATGCGAGAAACACGGTGCGAGTATGCTCGTGCTCGACCGACCGAACCCGATCAACGGTGTTTCCATCGAGGGACCCGTGCTCGACTTGAGTTATAAATCGTTTGTCGGAATGCACCCGATCCCTGTTCGGCATGGGCGCACGATCGGCGAGCTCGCCCAGCAGTTTCACGACGAAGCCTTCCCTAATGGTCGGTTGTCGATCTTGCCGATGAAAAACTGGGAGCGCGCGATGTGGTTCGATGAAACTGGACTGCCGTGGGTGATGCCATCGCCGAACATGCCGACGCTCGATACGGCCACGGTTTATCCGGGAATGTGTTTGCTGGAAGGGACAAACATTTCTGAAGGTCGCGGCACGACGCGGCCATTTGAGATTTTCGGCGCGCCATTTGTTGATGCGGAAGATTGCTGCCGTGAATTAAACGCATTGCAGCTGCCGGGCATCTTCTTTCGCGAAAATTATTTCGAGCCCACATTCCAGAAGTTCGCCGGGCAACTTTGCGGCGGCGCGCAGCTGCACGTGACGGATCGGGAATTCTTCCGGCCGTTCGAAACAAGCGTGCAAATCATTCGCTGCTTGCGAAGAATGTATGGAGATTCATTTCAATGGAGAAAGCCTCCCTACGAATACGAGACCGAAAAATTGCCGATCGAAATTCTACTCGGCCGGCCGGTCGCCGAATTCTTTGGGGATTCGTAACGCGAAGAATCAAGGGGAGCGCGAGCATTTTGCTCGCTGCGTCCGGCGTGTTGCCGGATGCTTCTTTCGCCACGCAAGGGGTCGAAGCGATACTATATTTGCCCTCCACACGTGCCAGAGGTTCCCGGCATCATGCCGGGAACGACGGGCAGAATGCCCGCGCTCCCCTTTCGTATCAAAGCAAAACGGGATTTCCCGGGCTGATCGGGTATTTAATTGCTCTCTTTATCTTATCGACCTTTACACCCGCGCGCGCCGATATTCCGTGGCTGGAAGTAGTGCAGCGATTGAAGCAGGAGAATCAAAAGCTAGCGCGGCGTCCGCAAGGTCATGACGGCAATTACTTCGTCGTCTGCACACTTTATTACACGCCGATGGAATCTGGCTTCACGGCCGAGCGCGGCTTTGATCTTACGCTCGAAGCAAAACCCGGTCTGCATGGACACAAGTATCCGCGCGAATTTTTGCGCTCGGTAAAGAAAGAAGGCTTCGGCCGAATCGTCACTCCAGTTAACGGACGCAATTACATTCGCTACGAGGGTGGCAATTCGTTTGGATTCGCGGCCCATCCCACCGGCCGTGGTGGCGAATTGGTGCCGCGCCTTTCCGCCGCGGCCCGTTCCGGCCAAAGCGGATTATCTTGGAACGTCGAATTGATCACGACGGGCGAGACGGTTCGTGAGGTTTTCGGCAGCACGAACTGGAAAATTACCGATACCGGTGGCGGGCTGCGCCGCTGGCAGATCGATCTTTATTGGGGCGAGGACGAGCCGCTGGGACCGGGGAAATTGCTTGCGCGACCACGTGGAACTGAATTTGAATACGCATATTCCGAAGCCCGGCTCAAGACAGCAACCAGAAAAGACTAAATGGCTGATCTACTCGTCAAACTCTACAATTTGAAACCGCCGAAGCGGCCGCCACCACCAGGGGTGGACGTGCGGCGCGCCTTCGCCGCGGAAAAGCGGCTCATTGCCGATTGGGTGGCCAAGCGCTTCGGCGAACGCTGGGCGAGCGAATGCGAGATCTCGTTCGCGCGTCAGCCGGTCGCCTGTTTTGTCGCCGTGAGCGACTTCGAAGTTATCGGCTTCGCCACTTACGACGCGACAGCGCGCGGATTCTTCGGCCCCACCGGTGTGGCGGAAGAAGCGCGTCACAAAGGAATTGGCCGCGCTCTGTTGGTTGCGACTATCGAGGATATGGCCCGTCAGGGTTATGCTTACGGGATCATCGGAGCGACGACATCAATCGAGTTTTACAGGAATGAGGTCGGGGCCATCGAAATTCCAGATTCCGCGCCCGGCTTTTATCAAGGCATGCTCAAGCCAAGCCGACCGTAGAAACAATTCAAGAATCAAGGCTCCAAATCCCAGGGAAATTCCAAGTTTCGAGAATTCAAAGGACGTCGAGGCGGATTTTGGATTTGGAAAGTTAAAATTTGCCTGGAACTTGGATTTTGGGATTTGGACTTTCTTGTTCAATTGCGATACGCGTTTTGACTTTTCAACGATTTACAGTCCGACTCCAGTTTCACGGCGATCTCAACTTCTTTCTCAAGCCGCGCAGTGAAACGCCGATCTCTCGCATCTTGAACGAACGGACATCGGTCAAGGATCTGATCGAAGGGTGTGGCGTTCCGCATACGGAAGTGGACCGAGTCCTGGTTAACGGTAAACTGGTCAACTTCTCATATGTTCTTGGTGAAAACGCCAGTATTGAGGTTCATTCTGTTAATGTTACGAAACACAATCTATCGGGAGAGCAGCTTCAGTCGCGGAGCATCAAGAAGTTTGTCATCGATGGGCACCTCGGGAAACTGGCGCGTAATCTACGTTTGCTCGGATTCGACGTTTCGTATGCAAATACCGCCGAAGATCGCCACTTACTCGAGGTCATGCAGGGTGAGGCGCGGGCGCTAATCACGCGGGATCGGCGCCTTTTGATGCATTCCATCGTCGAGCATGGCTACTGCCCGCGCTCCGGAGACGGGGAAGAACAAACCATCGAAGTCCTGCGCCGTTTTGATCTCGAAAAGGCCATCGATCCATTCACGCGCTGCCTGGATTGCAACGCGCGACTCGAAACGGTTGAAAAGAACAAAGTGATCGATCGCCTCGAACCGCTCACCAAAGTTTATTATGAGAATTTTCGCCGTTGTCCGGGATGCGGAAAGATTTTTTGGGGTGGCTCTCACTTTGACAAGTTGCGCAGTCGCGTTGAGAGCATGCGCGCGAAACTCCGGGAAACTTGAGGATGACAAAGAGGATTTCTTTTCTTTTCGCGCTGGCTCTTCTGCTGAACGGGAGCGCCTTTGGGTACAGCGGACTCGGGCACGAGATGGTGGGAGCGATTGCGGACAAGCGACTAAAGGACAAACCCGTGGCCGCCGAGATAGAAAAGTTGCTCGATGGAATTTCGCTCGAACGCGCTTCCACGATAGCCGATGAAATCAGAGGCTGGGACAAGCGCGGCGCCGATGATCTCGGCGCTTTTCATTATCTCGCTCATCCCAAGATCGACAATCAGCTGCGCGATTTTTGGCGCGCAAATCAACCGACCCACGACATGAGTTCACCAATGCCTTCGCACCACTGGTTTCATTACACGGATGTTCCCGTCATGGAATTGGAAAAATATTCAGACGGCAAAACCGGTCGAAACCGGTGGGACATTGTCCACATGATCCCCTATTGCACAAGTGTGTTAAGAGGGGACACGCCGGAAGATAATCCGCGCAAGATCACCAAGCCAGTCGCGATCATTCTCCTGGCGCATTATGTGGGCGACATTCATCAACCGTTGCATGTGGGCGCCGAATATTTCGACCCGCAAGGTCGCGCAATTAATCCTGATAAAGGTAGCGAGGCCATGGGAGACGAAGGTGGCAATACACTCACCCTGCACGTCCGCGACCAACCCGAAAGCAGTGGCCGGCCGCTCACGCTGCACGGCTTTTGGGACTATGACGCCGTCATGGCAAATTTTCCCGCATTGGCGGGCATCCTGTCAAAGGAGGAGCGCTTTGACAAAATGAACGCAGCTAAACGGGAACTAGTCGATCGATTCGCGAGCGAACAACCGCAGGACTGGAATTTGTCGTCAAGCACCGCATTGAAAGATTACGCCGAAAACTGGGCGAATGAGGTCTTGCCGATCGCGAAGGAAGCACATGATCGGTTGCGATTTGAAAATGTGAAACCGCTCCAGCAGGCAGATGGACGTCTCGTGGCGGCGGGCGAGGCCGAAGAAAAAGATGCGCCCGATCACATGGCTTATCGCGAGTGGGCTAGGAAAGTTGTGCGCCAGGAATTGCACAAGGCCGGCTGGCGCCTGGCCGATCTGCTCGAGAAAGCGATACCGTAAAATCGCGGTCGCCGTGGCGACCGCGATTCCAAAGATTGACGATATTCTTAGGTCTGGGTCTTCTTGTCCGCCCCGGATTTGTCGCACTGCGCTTTGAGCGTGGCATACTGATCCTTCGAAAGAATCCCCTGGGCCTTCTTTAGAAACGCCGTTCGACTCTCTTTCGTGCAACCGGCCTTCATGCAGTCGGCTCGCCACGCTTCGAGCTTCGTCGTTTGATCCGCCGTTAGCTTCATGCTGGCAAAGTCAGCACAGGCTACTTTGTTCGAGGCGCCCTTTGCGCAACAGGCGTCTCCCTTGTCTCCCCCAAAAGCGGCGCCCGCGCTAAACAATGCCGCCGTCACTACCGCTGCAGCTGTAATTTTTATCATGGTGTCTCTAAGACACACCAAAACTGCGCATGTTCAAATCTCTTTTGCGCAAGTCAATGAGCGGTAAACACAATCGTCCCGTCTCTCTCGTCCGCGCGGATCGTTTGCCCTTCGTGAAATTTGCCTTCTAAGATATCGAGGCTGAGCGGATCGAGGATTCGTTTTTGGATCACGCGTTTGAGTGGACGCGCCCCGTAAACCGGATCGTAGCCTTCGCGAGCGATGAACGCTTTGGCTGAATCGGAAAGCTCGAGCCTGATTTTTTGTTGTTCGAGACGCTTCGTTAGCCGGTGAAGTTGAATGTCCACGATCTTCTTGAGATCGTCTTCCGAGAGCCGGTCGAAGATGATGATGTCGTCGACGCGGTTCAAAAACTCGGGCCGGAAATGCGCGCGTAACGCGTCCATCACGAGCCGGCTGCGATTCTCGCGCGATTCTTCCGCGGTGATGTACTGGCTCCCGATGTTGGAAGTCATGATGATGACCGTGTTCTTGAAATCGACCGTCCTCCCCTGCCCGTCCGTGATGCGACCATCGTCGAGCACTTGCAGCAGCACGTTGAAGACTTCGTGGTGCGCTTTTTCGATTTCGTCGAAAAGAATGACCGAATAGGGCCGGCGACGAACCGCTTCGCTCAGCTGTCCGCCCTCTTCGTACCCGACGTAGCCGGGCGGCGCGCCGATCAATCGCGCGACCGTGTGTTTTTCCATGTACTCGCTCATGTCGATTCTGATCATGGCGTTCTCGTCGTCGAACAAAAATTCCGCGAGAGCGCGCGACAGTTCGGTTTTGCCGACACCAGTCGGGCCGAGAAAAATAAACGAGCCGATTGGACGATTTTCGTCCTGCAACCCAGCGCGAGCCCGGCGCACGGCGTTTGATACCGCAACGATGGCCTGTTTTTGCCCGATGACGCGTTGCATCAAACGCTCCTCCATTTTTACGAGCTTTTGCTTCTCACCTTCTTGCAAGCGCGAGACCGGGATGTGCGTCCAGCTCGAGACCACTTCTGCAATGTCGTCCTCCGTCACTTCTTCGCGCAGGAGATGCTGTTTGCCCTTCGCCTCTGCGGTCATTTGATCGAGCTTTCTTTCCAAGGCAGGAATTCGCCCGTATTGAATTTCGCTCGCTTTGGCCAGTTCGCCGCGGCGCTGCGCCTGCTCCAGTTCGGTGCGCGCTTTATCGAGTTCTTCTTTTACTTTGCGCTGTTCCTCCAAGGCCGCGATCTCGGCCTGCCACTCGGCTTTGAGCGCGTCGGCCCTTTCACGTAACTCCGCCAATTCTTTCTCTAGTCTCTTCAGTCTTTCTTTGCTGGCGGGATCCTTTTCCTTTTTCAGCGCCTGCCGCTCCATCTCGTGCTGCATGATCTCGCGCTCGATCACGTCAATTTCGGTCGGCATCGAATCGAGCTCGATCTTCAGACGACTGGCTGCTTCGTCGACAAGATCGACCGCTTTATCCGGGAGAAACCGGTCGGCGATGTAGCGATGCGAAAGCACGGCCGCGGCCACGAGCGCCGCGTCTCGAATGCGAACGCCGTGATGCACTTCGTAGCGTTCCTTCAGTCCGCGCAAGATCGCGATCGGATCTTCGACGCTTGGTTCTTCCACCATGAGCGGTTGAAAACGGCGCTCGAGGGCGGCGTCTTTCTCGATGTATTTCCGGTACTCGTCGATGGTGGTCGCACCGATGGTGCGCAACTCACCGCGCGCCAGCTGCGGCTTGAGCAGGTTGGAGGCATCCACCGATCCTTCGGCCGCGCCCGCTCCCACGATGGTGTGCAGCTCATCAATGAAAAGAATGATCTCGCCTTGCGAATCGGTCACTTCTTTCAAGAACGCTTTCAGCCGGTCTTCGAACTCACCACGAAATTTTGCCCCAGCCACCATCGCGCCAAGATCCATCGCGATTAACCGTTTTTGCTTCAATGACTCCGGCACGTCACCGCTCACGATTCGCCGAGCCAATCCTTCCACGATCGCGGTTTTCCCGACACCTGGTTCGCCGATCAGCACGGGGTTGTTCTTGGTCCGGCGCAACAAAATCTGCATGACACGACGGATTTCGTTGTCGCGTCCGATAACGGGATCGATCTTGCCGCGACGCGCCTGCTGGGTGAGATCGCGCCCGTATTTCTCGAGCGTTTGATATTTGCCCTCCGGATTTTGATCGACCACGCGCTGCGAACCTCGGACTTGTTGCAGCGCTTGCATCAAATTGTCGCGCGTCAGCCCGAGCTGCCGAAGCAACTTCGTCGCCGAAACATTGGCCGAAGTGAGGGCGAGCAAATAATGCTCTGCGCTAATAAATTCGTCTTTTAATTTCGACATCTCCTGCTCGGCCCCGTCGAGAACGTCGCGCAGCTCGTGACTAATCATCACGTCGACAGTTCCGCCATGAACTTGCGGGCGACGTTCCAACTCTGCGTTCAACGTGGAATACAAGTTTGCCACCGAGATTCCGATTTTCTCCAGCAACGGGCGTGTCACGCCGTCGGTTTGATCGAGAAGGGCCCGGAGAAAGTGTTCATTCGTGATCTCGGTATGATGAAACTGCGAGGCCACGCTTTGCGCTGCCTGCACGGCTTCCTGCATCTTTTGCGTGAATCTATCGAAACGCATCCCTCAAACTAGTGAACACAACTGCGCAAGCAATCAGTCTTGCAGCTTTTTCGCACATAAAACGCGTGTAACGTTTTTTCTCGCGCTCCATTGCGATTAAGCCGCTCTCTGCGTATGAGTCTTGGCCATGAACGCCAGTGAAAAATCATTTTGGCGCGGAGCGCTCAAGCTTTTGCGAGCGGGACCATTTCGTCGTTACATCATCGGCAGCGCCATTTCGGATACGGGCACGTGGATGCAGGTAATGGCCCAAGCCTGGGTCATGAGCACGCTCACCAATAAAGCCATTCTGCTCGGGATGGTTAATTTTGCCGCCGGAATTCCGACGCTCGCCCTGACCATGATCGGCGGTTCGGTGGCCGACCGATTCGACAAACGCAAGATTCTCATCGTCGCGCAAGTCGTTCAGATCGTTTTGGCGATGATTCTCGGGTGGCTGGTGCTGAGGGGGCAGATTCAAATTTGGCATGTAATGGTGATGGCCGCATTGCTCGGAATTTGCATTGCCTTCGAGATGCCGGCCATCAATGCGCTCGTTCCCGAATTAGTGAAGCGTGATGAAATCGCCACTGCTATCGCGCTCGACCGTTCGGTCTTTCATGGCTCGCGCCTGGTCGGGCCTTCCATCGCCGGCTGGATGGTGAGCCAGTGGGGCGCGGCCACTGCTTTCTTCGCCAACGCGTTTTCCTTCATCGCGCTGATCATTGCACTTCTTTCGATACCGCCGCGTAAGGAAGGAACGAAAGAAGAAGAGGAACAGCGGCGGAGCGGGATCATGGATGGATTTCGCTACGTCAAATCCGACCGCATCATGATTTCGATGATCGCTCTCATCGCGCTGACCACGATTTTCGTTTTTCCGGTTATCTCCGTCATGCTGCCGTTGTACGTGCGCAACGTGTTACAACTCGGTTCGCGCGAATTTGGTTGGTTAATGGCGGTTTCCGGCACAGGGGCGCTGGCCGGCGCTCTTGGGCTCCTCAGCATCGCGCCTAAAAACCGTTTCAGGTTTATGACCGGCAACGCCATCGCCGTGGCGGCGGCGCTATTTTCCATGGCCCAGTCGCGCAGCTTTTGGCTGACCGCGATCTCGATGGGTCTCCTGGCCATCGGCCTCTCCATGAACTTTGGTTTGGCCAACACGATTGTGCAGGAACGCGCTCCCGGTCCTTTGCGCGGTCGTATCTCGGCAGTTTTCGGTCTTAGCTTTTTCGGACTAATGCCGATCGCTGGTCTGGTCATACCGGGCGTGTCCGACTTGATCGGAATGCGAACCGCCCTCGGTGTCGCTTCGGTCGCTTTCGGAATCGGCGCCTTTCTTGTTTTGAATGCTGCCGGGCGGAAAGTTTGCGATCGACCGGTCGCGCCCGTGCCTGAAGCGGAAGTCGCTGCTCCCATCGTATGAAGATTACTCAAGCAGAATGATTGCGTTCTCGACTTGCTGGAACTCGCATCGTCACACCGCCGGCGACAAGATGTTGCGAGAGATTCTCGATCTTGGGTTCAAACGCGTCGAGCTAGGCCATGGCATTCGCATCTCTCTGATGCCCGGCATTCAGAAAATGTATAACACCGGCGAAATCGAGTTCACCAGTTTGCACAACTTTTGTCCCCTGCCCGTGGAAGTGCTCGGCGCCTCGCCCGATTGCTATCAATTTTCTTCCTGGCATCCGCACGAGCGCGAACGCGCCGTTAAGCAAACTTTTCAGACGATCGACTTCGCCCAGCGATTGGGTGCGCCCTTTGTCGTCATGCACCTGGGCAAAGTCGCCATGCAACCGATCACCGATATCCTGATCAAACTCGCCAAAAAAGGTTCTCTTTTCTCTCGCGAATACGTTCGCAAGAAACTCAAGGCCGTGGAAAAGCGTGAAGCCCTCGCACCGCGCTACTTGCAGCGAGCCAAAGATTGTTTGCGCCGCATTGTTGCTTACGCCACGACAAAGAAGATCCGCCTTGGAATCGAAGGCCGGCGCGGTTACGAAGAAATCCCGAGCGAACGCGAACTGCCGGCCCTGCTCGATGAATTGAATTCACCGCAAGTCGGCTACTGGCACGACTTCGGCCACATCCAGATCAAAGAAAATCTTGGCTTCGTCGATCACGCCGAATGGTTGCGCGGCATTGGATCGCGCGCCTTCGGTTGTCACGTCCAGGATTGCATTTGGCCGGCGCAAGATCATCAAGTGCCCTTCGCCGGAGATGTCGATCTTGCCAAATTGGTTCCGCTTCTCCCCCGCGACTGTTTGTGGGTCTGGGAATTGAGTCCGCGCAAAGGCGCCGACGAGATTCGGCGCTCGGTTGAGACCTGGAAAAAACATTTCGGCGAATGAAAAAAATTCTCGTCACACTTTTTCAGATTGCGGTCACGGTGGCCGTTCTCTTCCTGGTCTTCCACGATCCGAACAAGCGCGCGCAAATGGTCCTGGCCTTGCAGATGGCCGATTACCGCTGGATCGTCGCGGCCATTTCCGCCTACGTGTTGGTGGAGATTGCCGCGGCCGCGCGCTGGCAAATTCTCCTTAAAGTCCAAGGCATCAACTTGAGCATCCCGCGCATGTGCGGCCTTTTCTTCATCGGGATGTTTTACAACCAATTCCTGCCCGGCGGAACGGGCGGCGATATCATCAAATCGTACTACCTGCTCAAGGAAACGCCCTCGAAGAAAGCGGGCGCCTTACTTGCCGTTTTGTTCGATCGACTGATTGGCTTGGTGGCGCTGGTCACGCTCACAGGCGTCCTCATCTTTCTGCGCTACGATTGGATGGCCCAAACGAATCAGACGCGCCGATATCTCTGGTTTGTTCTCGTCTTGCTCGGCAGCTCGATTTTCGGTTTGCTCACCACATTTGTGATCAGCGGTTTCAATCTTGTGCATCGCTTGCCCAAGCAATTTCCCGCGCGCGACAAGTTGATCGAAGTTTCGGCCGCGTATCATCTTTACGCGAAGCATTGGACCGGCACGCTGCTCGCCTTTGCTACTTCGCTCGTCGCACATCTTTCCACTTTCGCGACCTTCCTCTTTGTCGCATACACTCTCCGGGCCAACGTTCGTCTTATCGATTTTTTCGCGGTCATGCCGATTGAGCGCACGATCTCGGCCATGCCAATCAGCTTTGCCGGCGAAGGACCGCGCGAACACGTTTTGCAAGTCATGCTCAGCGGCTTGTGTGGCGTCCCGGAAGGCGTAGCTGCACTTATCGGCACGATGAGTTTCCTCGTCATCCTTTTCTGCTGCATGCCCGGCGGCATCGTCTACCTCTTTTACAAACCGAGCGGCGCCGTCGGACCGGTGAAATTGCGCGAGATGAAACAGGAAGTAGCAGCCCTTGAGCATGAAATTAGCGAAGGGGAATAAGGTCTTTCGACGCCTAACACTCAACGTCCAACGTCCAACGCTCAACTTTCTGAATTGAAGCATTGGGCTTTGAGAGTTGAGCGTTGGGAGTTGAACATCTCCTTTCCAGAATGAAACCAAAGCCCAAGCGTCCCTTCGTCATCGCCACTTTCGCCATGACAGTGGATGGCAAAATTACCACGCGGAATTTTTCGCCTGTCGATTTCACTTCGCGCGAAGACAAGCTGCATTTGTTTCGGCAACGCGCGCTTGGCGATGCGGTCTTGATCGGCCATACCACAGTCGAACGCGACAACGTTCGGCTCGGTTTGCCTCAGAAAGAATTGCGCAAAGCTAGAATTAAGCGCGGCCAGACCCCCTATCCACTGCGCGTAATCGTTTCGAACGAAGGCAAGATTGACAGTCGCCTGAAGATTTTTCAATCCGATGCCCCCGTGGCGGGACCCGTCGTCATTTTTTCCACGACGCGAATGCCGAGAAAATATCGCGGCGCTTTGATGAAAAAAGCGACGCTGCACCTGAGCAACTCGCAACATGTCGATCTCGCCGAGATGCTTCACAAATTGCGCAGCGAATACAAAGTCCGCACGGTCGCTTGCGAAGGCGGCGCCACTCTCTTTCGATCTTTGCTCGAACAAGGCCTGGTCGATCAACTGAATCTCACCATCGCGCCTTATCTGTTCGGCGGCGTGAACGCGCCGACCCTCACCGGACTGAGCAAGGAATTTCTCCCAAAGAGCGTGCGTTGCTCACTCCTCGATATGCGGGTAGTCGGGGAGGAATGCTTTTTGACGTATCGCATTCGTTTTCGAAAATAGCCCGGCGTTTTAATGCTGGGCATCCATTGCACAAGCCGACTGAGTCCTTTCAGCACGATAGCAGCGTTCTTTCGTCCCTCGCGGGACTCTGCTCGTGCTTACACATCTTGTCCCAGCGTTAAAACGGCCGGCCATTCTCATATCGAGCGCGACGCGGTCGTGCCTGGCTCTTCGCGACGCGGTCGTCGCACCAATTCGCCGCCGCAATTCGGACAAATCGCACTCAGTTTTTCTGTGCATTCCGGGCAGAAAGTGCATTCATAGCTGCAAATATAGGCTTCGCCATCTGCCGCCAGCGGGCGTCTACATTTTTCGCAAGTCATTTTTATTTCCAGCGCCATTTTCCGCTTCTCGTTGTTATATCAGTCGGAGACTATGGGCAAAAATGAAGTGCAATTGAAATGCATAAAGTGAATTCGATCATTATGCAGGCGCCGAAGATGTCGATCTTCGAAACCGCGGCCAATCTGGAGCTCTGGCCCAAGATTCTGCCGCACTACCGTTATATTCGCTATCTGGAGCGCAGTCCGAATCGCAACGTCGTCGTGATGGCCGCCGTCCGCTCCGGAATTCCCATCTCGTGGACATCCGAACAAATCATCGATCGCGAAAAAGTCGAAGTGCGTTTCAATCACTTGAAAGCATGGACGAAAGGGATGCGCGTGGTCTGGACGTTTCAGGAAACGCCGGGCGGCGTCGTTGTCGAAATCGCGCATGACATGCGCTTTCGTGTTCCCGCGCTTGCGCCGATTGTCGATCCAATCGTCGGCGACTTTTTCATTCGAAACGTTGCCAACAAGACTTTGCACTGTATGAAGGCGTATGTCGAAGCGCAGGCAAATAGGGTGACGGTTTGAAAAGGCGCGCCGTTATCACTGGAATCGGTCCCATTACCTGCATCGGTCATGGGTGCGAAAATTTTTGGAATGCGATTCTCGCCGAGAAGACCGGGATTAGCCTTATTTCCAGCTTTGACCCAAAGCCTTTCCAAGTGCGATGCGCTGGCGAAATCCTGGACTGGAACCCGGAGGAGTTTTTTTCGCCACAACGGCTGAAGCGGCTCGATCGTTATGCGCAGTTTTCCGTAGCCTCGGCGCGACTCGCCCTTGATGACGCCGGCATAGAGTATTCTCGGGAACAGCCGCAGCATCGCATCGGCGTGAGTTTTGGCACCGCACTCGGTGGCGTTTGCAAGGCGGAAGATCAACATATTCGTTATTTGAAAAAGGGTGTGCGCGGAGTGAATCCGATGCTGGCCATCCAGGTTTTCGGTGGATCAGCGCATTCGAACATCGCAATTGAATTTGGCTTCCGCGGAGTCGGGACGACCAACTCGAACAGTTGCGCCAGCGGCACTGTTTCTCTGGGCGAAGCGCTGCGCTATATTCGAGACGATTTCGCCGATGTCATTGTCGCCGGAGGCGCGGAAGCCCCGCTCAGCGCGTTAACCATCGGCGCATTCGACATCATCAAAACAATGAGTCGATGCGACGATCCGGCCTTCGCTTCCCGCCCATTTGACCGTTTGCGCGATGGCTTCGTCATGGGCGAAGGCGCGGCCTCCCTCATCGTGGAAGAACTTGAACATGCCCGCAAGCGGGGCGCAAAAATTTATGCAGAAGTGCTCGGTTACAGTTTGAATAACGACGCTTTTCACATGACTGCGCCATTGCCAGATGGTGACTGCTGCATTCGTGCCATGAGGCACGCGCTGGCGGATGCGCAACTCGCGCCCGAACAGATCGATTACATCAACGCGCACGCCAGTTCCACGCAGTTGAATGACAACACCGAGACGATGTCGATCAAAGAAGTCTTCGGCCAGCACGCGCGCCGAATTCCGGTGAGCGGCACGAAGGGTTACACGGCGCACCCGCTGGGTGCGACCGGCGCAATTGAAGCCGCACTTTGTGCGCTCGCGTTAGATCGACAATGGATCCCGCCAACGATTAATTATCACAATGCCGATCCGAAGTGCGATCTCGACATTGTTCCGAATCATGGGCGCAAAGCGGAGCTCGAATATGTCATGAGCAACTCGTTCGGCTTCGGCGGAATCAATGCCTGCGTGGTGCTAGGGAAGGTTTCTTAAGTTAGCCGCTTTTCAAAGTTGTCATCCCGAACGGAGTGAGGGACCTCTCATTGGGTGCTTGGTTACGCAAGTTTCTCGCGTGAATGCCAGCAATTTGTGTGAGGTCCCTCGCCGTCTGCGCAACTCGGGATGACACGTGTGTCATACTCGGGATTATTTCAATAAGTCAGGCCGATTCTCGCGCGTTCGTTTTTTCGCTTGTTCTTTTCGCCACGCCGCGATTTCGGCGTGATTTCCGGACAGCAAAACGTGAGGCACTTTCCATTCTCGAAATTCTGCCGGGCGCGTGTATTGCGGCGCTTCCAGCATTCCGCTGCTAAAACTATCGTCCACCGCAGATTGTTCGTCGCCCAGCACGCCGGGCAACAAGCGAACAACCGCATCAACCAACACAACTGCCGCGATGGCTCCATTGGTCAGTACGTAATCGCCAATCGAGATTTCAAGATCGACCAGATGTTCGACCACGCGCTGATCAACACCTTCGTAATGGCCGCAAACGATGATGAGATGCGGTTCATGCGAAAGTTGTTTCGCCATTTGTTGATCAAAGCGGCGCCCTGCCGGAGACATGAGAATTACTTTGGGGCCCTCTAATTGGCCGTTGAGCGTTGGACGTTGGACGTTGGACGTTTTCTGAGTCGCTCCACAGAGCTCTTCCACGGCCGTAAAAATCGGCTCCGGCTTCATCACCATCCCCTGCCCTCCGCCGAATGGCGCGTCATCCACCACGTGATGTTTATCAGTTGTCCAATCGCGCAGATTATGGATGCGAAGATCGACAATCTCATTTTCCTGCGCACGCTTCATCATGCTCTCGCTCAGCGGCGCGCGACAGATTTCCGGAAACAAGGTAAGGATGTCGATCTTCATTTGTAACACAGGCTTCCAGCCTGTGAAGGTGCGGCCATTTCAGATACAGGCAAGATGCCTGTGTTACTCCACAATTTCGAGCGTTGCTCGCTGACCATGACGCGAGGCTGAGCTGGCGAGCAGCGCGCGAATCGCCTGAATCGTCTGGCCGTTTCTCCCAATCACACGGCCGACGTCGCTCTGCCTGAGCTGGACCCTGAAAATCGTCATGCGCCCGTTTGGAATTTCTGAGAGCATCACTTCGTCCGGATAATCGACGAGTTGGCGAATGACGAACTCGAGGAACTCTTTCACGGCGACTCGGGCGTCGATGTCGATTCAGGCGCAGGAGCAGAAGGCGGTTCAACCGCCGGAGGTGGCTCTGGAGCTGGAGCCTCCGCGGCCGGCGCAGGGGCTGCCGCTGGCTCAGTTGCAACCGGAGCCGGCGCTGCCTTCGGTGCGGCTGCAGCTTTCTTTGCTGCCACGGCCGCCGCTTTTTTCGCCGCCGCTTCGGGATCCTTGTTTTTCTTGATCAAACTGCGGACCGTGTCGGACGGTTGCGCCCCGCGCGCAATCCAATATTCAGCGCGATCAAGCTTTAAGGTGCTGTTGTGATCGGGCTTCTTCGGATCGTACGTGCCAATGATCTCGATAAACTTCCCCTCACGTGGACTGCGACTGTCCGCCACGACGACTTTGTAATAAGGGCGATTTCTCGCGCCTTCTCTGCGTAATCTAATTGTAACTGCCATGGTTAATTCTTCATTCGCGCCATCTGCGCCATCACCTTTTTCATTTTGCCCGTGCTCTTCATCATCTTTCGCATCTGATCAAAGCGACGCAGCAACTCGTTTACCTCCGTGACGGTGCTGCCGCTGCCGCGCGCGATCCGCTGACGACGCCGCGCATTCAAAATGTCGGGGCGGGTCCGCTCTTCGCTGGTCATCGAAAGCACGATCGCTTCCGTGCGCTTAAGCTGCTTCTCGTCAATCGAGAGGCCCTGCACGTTACTCATGCCCGGCAACATGCCAAGGATATTCTCGAGCGGTCCCATTTTTCGCATCATTTTGAATTGGGCAAGGAAATCATTGAAGTCGAACGAGGCCGTGCGCAATTTCTTCTCCATCCGCGCCGCTTCCTCCTCATCGACGGCTTCGGCCGCCTTTTCGACCAGGCCGACGATATCGCCCATTCCGAGAATGCGACTGGCCAGTCGATCGGGCACGAAGACTTGGAATTGATCCAGCTTCTCACCGACGCCGACGAACTTGATCGGCCGGTGGGTCACCTCCCGCATCGATAAAGCGGCGCCACCGCGCGCATCACCATCGAGCTTGGTCAGAATGATGCCGGTGATTTGCACGGCTTCATCGAAACGAGTCGCGACCTTGACCGCTTGCTGTCCGGTGGCCGCGTCCACCACGAGCAAGATTTCCTGTGGCTGCAAGAAATCCTTGAGCGTTATCAGTTCCTGAATCAACGCCTCATCGATCTCTTGACGGCCAGCCGTGTCGAAGATTGCTTGTCGCGCCGTGGCCCCGGCGAAGGCGGATCGATCCTCCCATTCGAGCGCGGCGGCGGCGGCGCGCTGGACATTTTTCTCGTTCGGGTCCGGAGTGAAAACCGGAACGTCAATTTGTTTTCCGAGCGTAGCGAGCTGATCGATCGCCGCCGGGCGTTGCAAATCACACGCGATCAAAGCGGATTCGCGGCCCTGTTTCTTGAGCAAATTTGCGAGTTTTGCCGCGGAAGTAGTTTTTCCCGCTCCGTTCAACCCGATAAGTAGAATTCGTCGCGGCTCCTCGAGTTTGAGCGGCGCAGCGTCGCCGCCGAGCAGAGCAGTCAGTTCTTCGTGAAAAATCTTAACAATCTGTTGCCCGGGCGTGATGCTGCGCAGCACCGCCTCGCCGAGGGCTTTCTCCTTAACCCCCGCGATAATTTTTTTCGCGACTTGAAAATCGACGTCGGCCTCGAGCAACGCGAGTCGCACCTGTCGCAATGCACTATCGATGTTCGTCTCGGAGATGGTGCCGTGACCCCGCAGGTCCTTGAAAACGTCCTGCAGCCTGTCAGATAACTGTGAAAACATATGGAGGGACGCGCGCCGTCACGTCCGTCGAATTTAAGATGGGACACCACGGCGCGTGTCCCTCCAAAGCTATTTCTTCGGCGTCGCTGACGGAGATGTCGACGCAGCCGCGGCGTTCTCGTCGATACCGAAAGTCCAATGCCCTTCGACTTTCTTGCCTTCCGACTTGGCGCTGATGAACACTGTGCAAGTTTTGTCCCGCAGCTTTTGCGTGACTTGGTAGGCGAGCGTGCCCGTCTTCGCATCGTAGCTGGCGGGTACTACCCCAAGTCCGCTCACGCGCATCTGCACGCTCGCCGGATCGATTTGTCCCATTGAACTCAGATTCGCTCTGATCAGCGGAAGCGCAGTACGCACAGTCTCGCCGTCAGCTGGTTGCGTCTGAAGTTGCGCCGTTCCAACTTCCGCTACCGCCGCCGCGCCGCCAGTTGAGGTCCCGATCATCTTGACCGCATCGGCAAAAACTTTCGGCTTGTTCGCCTCGATGGCGTAACGGCCGAGCGAATCGAGCGGCGAATTAAAGGTGAGCGGCTGACCGTAAACGGTGAACATCGCTTCGTATCCGGCGTTGCGCGCCACTTCCTTAACGTGCTCGTTGTAATTGCCGAAGGGGACAGCAAAGCAATTTACTTTGATGCCAAGCCTTTGCTCGAGCAGTTGCTTGCAACCCACAACTTCGTTTTGCAGCCACTGCTCGTATTCGGGGCCGCTTGTTTTCTTTTTGTTGATGACGTCGTAACCCTTGCGCAGGTCCTGGTGCGTGGCGGAATGTGCCTCAATGTCGACTCCGGCGTCACGCATCTCGGCCAATTGCTCCCACGAAATGGCTTGGCCGCCGCCAAAATGTCCGCCTTGAACGCCTTCAGTGTAGATGAACATGGTGAAGGGGTACCCGAATTTCTTCATGATTGGCCACGCGACCTCGTATTGCGATTTCCAGCCATCATCGAAGCTGATGACGGCGCAACGCGGCGGAATGGCTTTCTCGCTGCGTCGCCACGCCAAATAATCCTGCATTCCAATTACGGTGATGCCCTTGTCTTTGAGCATTTGCATTTGCGCTTCGAAATCCGGCGTTGTGATTTCCGTCCCCGGGGCCCGGACTTTGTCGACTAGGCGGTGATAGCAAAAAATGATGGTCTGCGCCGTTTGATCGACAACCTGTTTGCCGCCGAGTTTAGGCGCTGGCGAAGGGGGTGCCTTGGTCGGGGCGCTGGCCGTGGGAGCAGCTATGGAAGGCGAAGTCGCCGACGGCTTGGGCGTCGGATTGGCCGCGAAACTGGTGGAAAGGAGGAATGCGGAGATGAAGGGAAGAATCGTGAGTCTAGTGAACATAAATATGAAGGCCTTTAGTTGCAGTCGCATAAAAAACAAGCGGTTTTTGAATTAGGGACGAGCAATGCGTCGGAAAATTCAGCCAAAAATCTTTGGCGTAACGCTGAGTTTTGGCTAATCAGTCCCGATGCAGCAAATAGTTCGGGGAATCTTCGCGTTCGTTGTGACCGCTTTGCTCGGCGCTTGTGCGACCGAGCCGACCGGAACGACGAAGGCAAAAGATACAAGCAAGACGTTCGGCACCGTCGTCGTCGATGCTGGTCACGGCGGAAAGGACGCCGGCGCTTATCGCAGCTATGGAGGGGCAGAGAAAATCGCGACGCTCGATGTGGCAAAGCGTCTCAACCAAAAACTTCGCGAGTCGCAGCTCAAGACCGTGATGACGCGTTCATCCGATGTTTTCATTCCCCTGGACGAGCGCGTCTCCATCGAGAATTCACAAAAGAACGCGATCTTTGTCAGCATCCACTTTAATGATTCGCGGCGACGCGGCATTCACGGCTACGAAACATACTATCACTCGCCAAATGCGCGTGAGCTCGCCGACCGTATTCAACAAAAACTCATGACCATCCCGCACTCGGCCAATCGTGGCGTGCATTTTGCAAGCTTTCGTGTGCTGCGCTTGGCCAAGTATCCAGCAGTGCTGGTGGAGTGCGGTTTCTTGAGCAATCGAAAAGAAGGCGGCGAGGCGCGCGATTCCGAATACCGGGAATTACTTGCGGACAGAATTGCGGAAGCAATTGTCGAGCAGCGTTACGGAGCCGGTGTTTATCACGCGCGGACCCAGACCGCGTCTGAACCGCCTGGGGAAGGGCCGTCTCCCGGTCTCGCCCCCTCCTCTTTGCGGCACGATTAGAATTCTTTACCGCGTTCCTCCCGTCCGATGGCGGCGAGGATGATTATCGCCAGAAAGACAACGCTTTCGACCAAAGCCATGGTCAGCGCGTAATTCGGGTTTCCGTTGGCGGTGCGGAAATGCTCAGCCAGCCATGCCTGTTGTTGCGCGGCAAAGGCCGCGGCGCAATTTCCAAGTTGATAAGCGAGGCCGGGGAAAGTCCCGCGAAATTCCGGTGGCGACAGTTCGTTCAAGTGCACGGGCACGACGCCCCACGCGCCTTGCACCATGAATTGGATGAGGAATCCGCCCAGAATAAGGAGGCCGGTGGCGGGCGCGAAGATCCAGATTGGAATGAGCAACATTCCGCAGATCGCCGATAAGATGATAACGCGGCGCCTGCCCCAGTGTTGCGAGAAATGGCCGACAAGCGTACCGCCACAAATCATGCCGAGGGCATAAATGATTGTGATTTTAGATGTTTGGTCGGCGTTGAAACCGCGCTGCTTTTGCAAATAGGTCGCATAGAGATCCTGCGTCCCATGCGACATGTAATTGAACGCCGTCATTAAAACGACTGCGTAGATAAATAAAGTTCCGTGCTGCTTTATGAACCGAGTAATACTGAAAGGTGTTCCTTGTTTTTGACTGCGGTGCCGCTCCCAAACCGGCGATTCCGGAACGTGCGCCCGGATGTAAATCACGAGTATGGCCGGCAGCGCACCGGCCACAAAAAGACCGCGCCAGCCAAAGAAAGGAAAGATTATCCAATAGACTAACGCGGCGAGCAGATAGCCGAACGCGTAACCTTGTTGCAAAATTCCGGAAAACAAACCGCGCGCCTGTGTCGGCAACGACTCCATCGCAAGCGACGCGCCGAGTCCCCATTCGCCCCCCATCCCAATCCCGAAGAGCGCGCGCAAGATGAGAAAGACCGTGAAGTTGGGAGCGAACGCGGTCAGCAATTCCATCAGCGAATAGAAAATGATGTCGGCCATGAGCGGAATGCGGCGCCCAAATCTGTCGCCGAGTAAACCAAAGATGAATGCGCCGACGGGACGCATCATTAACGTCAGCGTGATAGCGAAGGCGACCTGCGGAATGCTGCGACCGAAATCATGCGCGACCGGAATGAGCACGAAAGTGAGAAGAAAGAAATCAAGCGCGTCCAGGGCCCAACCGAGAAAGCAGGCAAGAAATGTTTTTCGCTGAACGGGGTTAAGCGATTTGAAAAGGCGGATCGCTTCCACGCTCCAGTCAACTAATTGTCATGTCGAGCGAAGTCGAGACATCTCTCATCGTCTTTCCGGATGGCAGTAAGAGATTCCTCGACTCCGCTCGGAATGACAAAAAGAACACGCGTTATAGCTGCAATGCCAGTCCGGCTCGGACCGTCCGTGGCGGCAGGAATTAAAAATGATATCTTTCGCAATGCGTTATCTCGTAAAAGCTCGCGTCAAACCTGGAAAGGAACAGGCGCTTGTCCGCGCGATCGACGATGGCACGCTCGGCTGCGGCTCGATCGCGGGCGACGAGTATTTGCACAACATGCGACAAGCGCGCGCGAATGCCGACGAGGTCGCGACCTGGGTGGAAACATGTTTTTGCGATCCGCCGTTGGAAGAGGAACGTCCTTATTGGGAAAAATATTTTGAACTTCTTAGCGTTGAAGATGCGCATTCGCGGCGCAACTGCCGGCACGAGAACGGAACTGAGCCGTGGGCCTGCTGCGATTGCGACTGTACGCAGAAGCTGGAAGAGACGCTGCAAACTAAAGGCGAGTCGTTTTTGAAAACGTTCTGCTCAAGGAACGGCGATCTCTAGATCGCTGCCGGCGGTTGTTCGCCACAGGACGAATCCGTCCGACTGGCGGAGAAACCCGCCGCTCCTTGGGATCTGTCCACGTGAAATGAAGGGACGAACTCCGTTTCGTCGTTATCCTATAGCCAGGACTCCGCTCAAGGAAAGGCGATCTCTAGATCGCCCACGGCGGTTTGGAAACGGCGGCTCCTTGTTTCTGTCGCGCCGTCAGGCGTCATTCGGGTTTCTCTCATTCGGGAAGAGTAAGAGGTAAAGCAAAAGAATTAACACATCTACGCATCATGATGCGTCAATTTGTTCCTTGATCCCTGGCACAATCGCCGCTTAGTTCTAGCGATCATGACGCCGGAACTTCATCCCCTCGAGGTCTTACTGCGCGAACGCATCGTCGTTCTCGACGGCGCCATGGGCACGATGATCCAGCGCTACAAACTTTCCGAGCAGGATTATCGGGGAAAACGCTTTGCCGAGTGGAAGGGCAAAGACCTCAAAGGCAGTCTGGAGTTGCTGCAACTCACGCGCCCGCAGGTTATCGAAGAGATTCACACCAAATATCTCGAAGCCGGCGCGGACATCATTGAGACAAACACATTCAGCGCCACCACGATCGGGTTGCATGATTTTCTGTTTCCCGAAGAGCGGGTCAGCGGCCGCAAGGATCAGGAATTTTTTCAGCGCGTGGTCGACGATGTCGATCTTCGCAATCTTGTGCGCGAGATGAACCGGGAAGCCGCCAAGATCGCGCGCCGCGCCGCGGATCGGGTCGCAAATGAAACTGGGCAACGCCGCTTCGTCGCGGGCTCGCTCGGTCCCCTTCCCGTCACTGGCTCGATATCTCCCGATGTAAATGATCCGGCTTTTCGCGCGGTTTCCTTTGATCAACTGCGCCAGACGTATTTCGACCAGGCCAAGGCGTTGCTCGAAGGAGATGTCGATCTTCTGATTGTCGAGACGATCTTCGACACGCTCAACGCTAAAGCGGCGCTTTTCGCCATCGCTCAAGTTTTTGAAGAAACAGGCGAAAAGGTTCCGTTGATGATTTCCGGAACCGTGACTGACAAGTCTGGCCGGACCTTGAGCGGTCAGACGGTCGAAGCGTTCCTCACCTCGGTGGCACACGCCGAACCGTTCATCCTCGGTTTGAATTGCGCGCTTGGGCCGGACGAGATGGAGCCACATGTTGAAGAGCTCTCTCGAATTTCGCCGTATTATTTCAGCGCATATCCAAACGCAGGTTTACCCGATCCGCTTTCCGAAACCGGATTTCCGGAAACGCCCGAGAGTCTCGCGCCGAAACTTGGCAAGTGGGCGGCGAATGGTTGGCTGAACTTGGTCGGCGGGTGTTGCGGCACGACGCCTGAACACATCCGCGCCATCGCTGCTGCGATTCGCGATTGCGCGCCGCGAATGTGGAAGGGGCCTCAGCGCCGCGATTCCGCTCGGACTCGGGACGCCAAGGTCCCTCCCACATTGCACTTATCCGGGTTCGAGCCACTCAACATCACGCCGGAGATCGGGTTTGTTGTGGTTGGCGAACGCACCAACATCACGGGGTCGCCCAGATTTTCGAAACTAATTCTGGCCGACGATTTTGACGGTGCCCTGGCGGTTGCACGTCATCAAGTCGCCGGCGGCGCCAACATTCTCGACGTCAATATGGACGAAGGGATGATCGATTCGGAAGCGGCCATGACGCGTTTCCTGAACTTAATCGGGAGCGAGCCGGAGATCGCGCGCATTCCGCTCATGATCGACAGCTCGAAATGGAGCGTGATCGAAGCCGGGTTGAAGTGCGTGCAAGGAAAAGCGGTCGTGAATTCGATCAGTTTGAAGAACGGCGAAGAAGAATTCTTGCGACAGGCCCAGTTGGTTCGCCGCTACGGCGCCGCCGTCATCGTGATGGCGTTCGACGAACAGGGACAGGCCGACAATTTGCAGCGCAAGATCGACATCTGCTCTCGCGCTTACAAACTATTGACTGAGCAAGCGCGTTTCCCGGCAACCGACATCATCTTCGATCCGAACATCCTCACGGTCGCGACCGGCCTCGACGAACATCGAAATTACGCGGTCGATTTCATCGAGGCGACACGTTGGATTAAAGCAAACCTTCCCGGCGCACACGTCAGCGGTGGGGTGAGTAATATTTCCTTTTCGTTCCGCGGCAACAACACCGTGCGCGAGGCCATGCACGCGGCCTTCCTGTTTCACGCCATCCGCGCCGGACTGGACATGGGAATCGTCAATGCCGGCCAGCTTGACGTTTACGAAGAGATCGAGCCGGATTTACGGGAACGTGTGGAAGACGTGCTGCTCAATCGGCGCGATGACGCAACCGAGCGGCTGGTTGATTTTGCCGAGCGCGTAAAGGCAAAAGGCAAAGTGCCGGTCAAAGATGAAGCCTGGCGCGCGGAGCCGGTGGAAGAGCGTTTGAAACACGCGCTCGTCAAGGGAATCGTCGATTACATCGACGTCGACACGGAGGAAGCGCGCAAGAAATCAAAGCGACCGCTTGATGTAATCGAAGGACCGCTCATGGCCGGGATGAGCGTGGTCGGTGATCTTTTCGGTTCAGGCAAAATGTTTTTGCCGCAAGTGGTGAAGAGCGCGCGCGTGATGAAGAAAGCCGTCGCATACCTGATGCCGTTTATGGAAGCGGAGAAATCGGCCGGCGCAAAACCGCAGGGCCGCATCATCATGGCGACGGTGAAAGGCGATGTGCACGACATCGGCAAGAACATCGTCGGCGTTGTGTTGCAATGTAACAATTACGACGTTGTCGACCTGGGCGTGATGGTGCCGGCGGCCAAGATTCTGCAAACTGCGCGCGAGCAGAACGCGAGCGCCATCGGTTTGAGCGGGCTGATCACGCCATCGCTCGACGAGATGGTGCACGTCGCCCAGGAAATGGAGCGCGAAAAATTCGAGCTGCCGCTTCTCATCGGCGGAGCGACCACGAGTCGCGCGCACACCGCCGTGAAAATCGCGCCGCACTATCGATCGAGCACGGTACACGTGTTGGACGCGTCGCGCGCGGTCGGCGTCGTGAATTCTTTGTTAAACGAGAAACAAAAAGCGGCCTTCGACACAAAGACGCGCGCGGAGTATGCGGCCTTACGCGAACAACACGCCGCGAAGACGCGACAGAAGAAATTGCTCACACTTGCGGAGGCACGAGCAAATCGCACTCCCGTTGATTGGAGCAGCTACCAACCACCGAAGCCGGAGTTTCTCGGGGTTCGCGTCGCCTGCCCCTCGATTGTCGATCTTGCACGCTACATCGATTGGTCGCCATTCTTTCATACGTGGGAAATGCGCGGACGTTATCCCGCCATTTTCGACGATCCGAAATTCGGAAAACAAGCGCGTGAGCTTTTCGATGATGCGCAAGAGCTTCTCGGTGAAATCGCGGAAAAGAACTTGCTGACTGCGCGGGGCGTTTACGCCTTCTGGCCAGCAAGTTCTACCGGTGATGATGTCGATCTTTATGTCGACGAAAAGCGAATTGAGAAACGCGCGAGATTTTATTTCTTGCGTCAGCAAATGCAAAAGCCGGCGGGACAAGCCAATCATTGTCTGGCGGATTACATCGCGCCATCGAGCGACGGTCAGAGACAGCCGCTACACGATTACCTCGGCGGGTTTGCTGTGACGATCCACGGCGCGGATGAGCTGGCGAAAAAGTTTTCGGCTGAACACGATGATTACAACGCGATCCTGACGAAGGCGCTGGCAGACAGATTCGCGGAAGCGTTCGCCGAATACCTGCATAAGCAGGCCCGCGTCGCCTGGGGCTTCGGCCACGATGAAAATTTGTCGGATCTCGACCTTATCCGGGAAAAGTATCGCGGCATTCGACCGGCCGCCGGTTATCCGGCTTCGCCCGACCATGCGGAGAAACGACTATTGTTCGACCTGCTCGAGGCGGAAGACAAGATCGACATCAAACTAACGGAATCGGACGCGATGTATCCGGGTGCAAGCGTGAGCGGACTTTATTTTTCGCACCCAGACGCAAAATATTTTGGCGTTGGTGAAATTGCGCGCGACCAAGTGGTCGACTACGCGACACGCCGAAACGAACCAATCAGTGCGGTTGAGAAACGACTTGGTCCGAACCTTGGTTACGAGCCTTAAACATCGTTATCGTTTCGGCGCCGACCATGAATGGTGTTGGATTTTGACCGGCGGACATTTCTAAAGTCTTCGGTTCCTCCGTCTCGGGCCAGACAACGTCCCAAGCGAGTCCGCATTTTTCCAGGACCCAGATGATATAGCGAGTGAGGTCGAATTCCCACCAGCGTAAACCGTGAGCAGCGCAACGCGGTTGGCCGTGATGGTTGTTGTGATATCCCTCGCCGAATCCAAAAACGCCGATCAAATAATTGTTTCGACTCTGATCGCTGGTTTCAAAACTGCGATATCCGAATCGCGGCATGTGGCAGATCGAATTGACCGCCCAGGTAACGTTGTAAATGAAAAGCATTGGCACATAAAGGCACCACAACATCCCGGCAAAACCGAAAGTAAAGAAGAGAGCGGTGGCGACAAGAAGATGAGGGACGACGTAGAGCGCGGAGTTTTCCCACAAGCGACAATACCAGATTTTTCGGACGTCGGCAGCGTAACGTTTGGAGCGCTCACGAAATCCGGGCGGCTTGCGCACCAGCCACATCATGTGGGCGTAAGGGAACCCGTGCACCGGACTGTGAATGTCTTCGTCGGTGTCGGATTTCAAATGGTGGTAACGATGGTCGCCTACCCACATGACCGGATCACCCGCGAGCGTCACAGCCGAGCCCGTGGCAAAAAGGAATTTGAGCCACTCGGGCATTTCGAGGCCGCGATGAGTGAGATATCGGTGCAGATAAAGTGTCGTGCTGATTCCACCCATGAAAAAGACGACGAGCATGATGGGTAGATAGGACAGATGAAAGCGATGGAGCAGTCCGATCAACCCCAATACCTGCAAACCAATCAGGACAACAAAGATGAACAGCTGGAGCTTTTCGTGCTTAAACATGCGGCGAAGGCGTGGACAAAGAAAACGAAGCAGCCAACCGGGCCGCGGTTAAACCAATGAACGCATCACTATCCGCCGGGAACGGCGCGAGAGCAACCCGTTATTTCTGGCAAGCGACCGATTTAGAAATCGGGGTGACAGGATTTGAACCTGCGACCTCGTGGTCCCAAACCACGCGCTCTACCAAGCTAAGCTACACCCCGAGAATGGCTGCGTGATGCTTATCATGACACGCCTCTTCGCGCATGCGGAAAGTTTCTCGCTCAGATAATCCCAGACGATAAACTCCGGAGAGACGATCTCTTGTCTCGTCCGGCCATAATAATGGGGCGGGAGGAAGCCCGTCCCTCCATTAACGGAAGTGTTGAGCGCTGCAAAAACAATCTGTTTTACGTTTGGCGCAACGCCGTGAAAGTATTTCAAATCATGTGGAAGCTGAATTTGTTTGTAACGAATGCCTTGGTTTTCGGAGCGACGCTGATGGGCAATGCGCAGGAGGCCGCCGATGTCGATCTTGCGGCAAAGAGCGCTCAAAAAAACACGAACGCGGAATCGCCCGACGCGCGGTCGGAGAACGTGCCGGAATTGTCGCGGCTGGATGAGATGTTCAAACAAACCTCGATGGGAAAGGCGGCCGACGCGCAGCGACTGCGTGTGGAATGGCGACAACTTAAGAACAAAGTTGTGAATGATCCGGACCTAATCGCGATAAAACGTGCCGCCGAAGGCGCGCACACCGACTTGGAAAAACGAGAAAAACTGCGCGCCTACTACAAACTTTATTTTGCGCGCGTGCGCCAATTTCCGATGAGCCTGGAAATGAAGCAGTATGTCGATACGATGCAGGCGTCGCTGCTCGGCTTGACTGCGCAATCGCGTGTCCGGCCAAGTCCGACGGCCTCACCGGCGACAACAAATTGATAATTAATGGCGCGCCAAGTTTCGCGATGGCTTGCCGAAATTGCTGCCGGCGCTAAAGTCAGGGCCTTCGATTACGGCGCGTTCGTCTAGTGGTTAGGACACAGCCCTCTCAAGGCTGGTGCACGGGTTCGACTCCCGTACGCGCTGCCATCAACTGATGATCTTGCGAAGGATCGGCCGCGCGAAACTGCTAGTCACTGATAACCGGCGGATGGCCAATCACGCTGCTACCGCTTAACTTTATCTTATGGGCGGCAACTTCGCCGTTAACGATCGCACCGGCGCTCAGGTCAACCGTGCGGCTATTCGCCATCAAAACACCGTTAAGGATAGTTTGACCCGACAACTTCACGCCGCTGCCGTTGTTTACCACATTGAACAAGACGTCGGCCTCCGTGACTCCGTGGCCGTCGCCCGCAGTACCCACGTCACCAAAAATATCGGTGCTCCTGCTGAACTGATCGATCGTATCGGTCGCCGAAATTCCACCGCCGATGGAGAAAGCGGCCCAACGCAACAAATCGCCCATCTCCGGGAAAGTGGTAAGCGAGTTTGCTTTCCCGTTCAGCCCGCCGAAACAAAGCGGCACAGCGATGGCAGGAAGAAGGAAGTTTCTAAACCGAGATACAGGACCGCGTTTCAAAAAGCAACGCGAGTGTGTTAAACCCACTGGCCACAGTCAAGCGCAAAGACGCCAACAGCCGAAATTTCTTTCGCCGGGCGCTTTCCTGAATAGCCCCTCTGGCGCACCATAGGCAAATTGCACAAGTATTGAACCCGACAGCGATAAACGAACAATCACCGCGCGGGAGCGCCTACGCCATCGTTGCGCTCACAATTCTGGCTCCTGTTCTGGGTGGATCCACCAAACTCTGGGCCCAGGCAGTAATCAGTCTTGGAACCGGCGCGCTACTTCTTCTGTCTCCGCCGCGAAAATCCTTGGGCGGCTTCCCGACTTTGTTATTTGTCGCCATCGGC
>WNFR01004134.1_pt1 | contig 30211 bp, 26 predicted proteins | sample 5400221 | NCBI WGS metagenome assembly WNFR01 (sample SAMN13153357, study PRJNA577476) | soil metagenome | isolation source: 40 cm soil under Madrone tree | place: USA:California | collected 2016-06-14
GACCTCCTCGAGGATGTGCGTGGAAATGACGATGATCTTGTCGCGCGCCATGTCGTTGATGAGCGTGCGCACCTCGTGCTTCTGGTTGGGATCGAGGCCGTCGGTGGGCTCATCGAGAATCAGCACCGGCGGGTCGTGCACGATCGCCTGGGCGAGGCCCACGCGGCGGCGAAAGCCCTTGGAGAGCGTCTCGATGGTCTGCTCGAGTACGCTGCCGAGCTGCAGGCGCTCGATGACGTGCGCGAGTCGCTGCGCACGCCGCGCACCCTCGAGCGCGCGCAGGTCGGCGACGAACGCGAGGATGCGGCGCACGGTCATCTCGCCGTAGGTCGGCGCCCCTTCGGGCAGATAACCGAGGGCCGCCTTGGCCGCGAGCGGCTCGCTCTCGACGTCGTGACCGCAGATGCTGGCGCGGCCGGAAGTCGGCGTGACGAACCCGGCGAGCATGCGCATGGTGGTGGTCTTGCCCGCCGCGTTGGGACCCAGGAATCCGAGCACTTCACCGGGACCCACCTGGAAGCTCACATCCTCCACCGCGGTGAGTGAGCCGTAGTGTTTGGTCAGGTGTTCGGTCTTGATCATGAGATGCGATCTAGAGGCGGAGGCCGCGTGAAAGTTCCCGTCGCTTTCAAAGCGCGCGATTTTGACCGTGACGTGGCACTGAATTCAACTGCGGTTAAATTCTTATGCAATATCTGACTGTTAAGCTTGATATCTCAGGTGATGCCGAGGGGTGTGCGCGGCACGCGTGTCATCGATCGCAGCGGCGCGAACTACGAACTGAAGCGCCGCCGCGCCCGCCAGTACAGGATGCACAGCGCGCCGCCGAGCATCCCGCCCAGATGGGCGAAATGCGCCACTCCCTGCTGCCGGCCGGTCACTCCGTAGAGCAGCTCGGCCAGGGCATACACCGTTACGAACAGCCACGCCGGTATCGGGATCGGGATCGGTATGACGAACAGGCGTTGCCTGGGGAAATACCAGGCAAAGGCGAGCAGCACGCCGAACACGCCTCCCGAGGCGCCGATCACCTCTTCCTGCTCGCCCGAGGCGCCCTGCACGGCGAGCTGCGTCAGCGCCGCAGCGAGCACGCACACCAGGTAGAAGATCACCAGGCGCCGGCCCCCCCAATACATCTCCAGGGCGCGGCCGAACATGAACAAGGCGAACATATTGAAAAAAATGTGGACCAGATTGCCGTGCAGGAAGGCATAGGTGAGCAGCTGCCAGGGCTGAAATTGCCCGCTGCCCGGCGGCCACAGCGCGAACAGTCCCAGCATGGGATCCCAGGCGAGCTGCTGCAGCAGGAAGACGCCGACATTGATGAGGATCAGGGCCCGCGTGGCGGGAGGCATGGCAAACATGCCGCCATCTTACCGGTCCTAAATCCGCCGCTGCAGAAAAACCAGATCCAGCCAGCGGTCGAACTTGTACCCCACCTCGCGCAGGTGCCCCGCCTTCGCGAACCCCAGGCGCTCGTGAAAGCGGATGGACGCGGCATTGTCCGCATCCACACCACCGATCATGACGTGTTTGTTGAGAGCGGCCGCGCGCGCAAACAACGCCGTCAGCAGGGCCGTGCCGACGCCGCGACCGCGGCCATCGGCGCGTACGTGCACCGAGTGCTCGACCGTGAAGCGATAACCCGGCCAGGCGCGAAAGTCGCCGAAGCTTGCAAACCCGACCACGCCGGAAGCATCGCGCGCCACCAGCACCGGGTACGCTTGCGCGACGCGTGCGCGCCACCACTGCCGGCGGTCATCGAGCGTCACCGGCAGGTGCGAGTAGATTGCGGTCGAGGTCGCGACCAGGTCGTTATAGATGGTGAGCAGACCCGCCAGGTCGGACTCGGCCGCATCAAGGATCTGCACCGCGCCTGCCAAACGCACGCCCCTTCAGGTTCGTCAGGCCGCGCGCAGCGACTCGCGCAGGAACTGCACCAGCGGCGGGCTGTTGCTGTGAGCGACATTGAACCGCAGCCACTGGCCGCAGCCCTGCACCGGGGAGAACAGCGAGCCGCTCGCCAGCAGGATCGAGTGATCGCGTGCACGCCGCACGAGTTGCTCGACCGGCGCGGCCGCGGGCACCCGGCCCCAGAGGAACATGCCTTCCCCCGGGGCGGCATCGAACTCGATGCCGGCGGATTCCAGCGCCACGCGGGCGTCGCGCCGCATGCGCGCCAGCCGGGCGCGCGTGTGCTCCACGTGCTTCTTGTAGCGCCCGCCGTCGAGCACCTCCGACACGAAGCACTCGAGCAGCGTCGAGCCCGACAGCACCGTCAGCACCTTGCGCTCCACGAGCCGTGAAATGAGTGCGGTGTCGGCCGCTACGAAGCCCACGCGCAGTGCCGGCCCGATGAGCTTGGTGTAGCTGCCCACGTAGATGACGTGGCGCAGGCCGTCGATCTGCGCCAGACGCACCGCAGGCCCCGCGTACAGGTCGCCGTACACGTCGTCCTCCACCACGGCGAAACCGAACTGCTCCGCGAGCGAGAGAATGCGGTGGCAGTGCGCGGGCTCGGCGCTCGAGCCGGTGGGATTGTGCAGCAGCGTCTGCATGAAGAAGGCGCGCGGCCGATGCGCACGGCAGGCCGCTTCCAGCGCCGCGAGATCCGGGCCGTCGGCGTGACGCGGCACGGGGATCAGCCGCACGTGATGCGCGCGCAGCTGCTCGAACAACACGAAGTAACCGGGATCCTCCACCAGTACCGCGTCTCCGGGGGCGAGCAGGAGCCGCGCCAGCAGATCGAATGCCTGGGAGGCGCCGTAGGTCGTCACGATGTTGGCGGCGCCCGCGGCGATGCCGTGCTGAACCAGGCGCGCGGCGATCTGCTCGCGCAGTTGGGTGAGACCCTGCGGCGGGCACGGCAGCCAGGGCTGCGCGCGCCGGCTGCGCACCAGGCGGGTCAGCACGCCTGCCGGCGCCGCTTCCAGCAGCCAGTTCTCCGGCAGAAAGCCCGAACCCGCCGCGATCAGATCCATGGACTGCATGGACAAGCGCGCGAGCGCCAGCGCATCCGCGCCCGGGTCGGGCAAGGCTTCGATGGCGGCGAGCGGCGCAGACCGCCGCTGCGGCGTGACAAAGAATCCGCGCCCGGCGCGTGACTCGATCACCCCGCGGGCCACCAGCCGGTCGTAGGCGTCTACCACCGTGAACGGGCTGGCGCCGACCTGCCGTGCGAGCTTGCGAATCGACGGCAGTCGGGTGCCGGGGGACAGCTGGCGGTGGCGCACCAGCTGTGTGAGGCGCTCGCAGATCTGATCGACCAGCGGCTGGTGCGAATCGCGGGTCAGTTCGAACATTGACAACCCTCGCGCCGGGCTCGCCTTACCTCACCATCATGACGGCGGTCGTGGCCAGCGCAAGCGCCATGGCGACATTGAATGCCAGCGCTGCGCGCGGTGCAGCGAGGAAGCCCCTGAGCGAGCTGCCGAACAGCGCCCAGACCATCATGCAGGGCAGGCCGATGCCCTCCATGATTCCCGCCATATAGCCGCCGCGCAGCAGCAGTCCGAGGTCCTGGGGCAGAAACAGCGTCGCCGCGGTCACCGTCATCACCCACGCCTTGGGGTTGAGGAACTGGAACAGTGCGGCCCCGAGGAAGGTCACCGGCCGGCGGTTGGCGCGCGCCTCGGTGTCGCGGCGACCCAGCATCCGCCAGCCGAGATATAGCAGGTACGCCGCGCCCACCCAGCCGAGCGCGCTCTGCGCCGCCGGCCAGCGGGCGAACAGCGCGCTCAGGCCCGCGCACACCGCGAGCAGCTGGACTACGAATCCGACGCCGACGCCCATGATGTGCGGCACCGTGCGCCGGAAGCCGAAGTTCGCTCCCGAGGCGGTCAGCATCACATTATTGGGTCCCGGCGTGATCGACATGACGAAGGTGTAGGTCACGAAAGGCAGCGGGTCGATCATGAGCGTGCGTTCCAGGTGGCAGGGGCAAGTTAAGATGCCGCAGTCCTGGAGCGGCGGGCAGATACGCGCAGGCGGCCGGCTGCACGTACTGTACCGGGTGCAGACCGGTACGGCGCCCACGTATCATCGCCGGCAATGAGTGAGCCTTTCATCTGCGACGCCGCCCGCACCCCGATCGGGCGCTATGGCGGCGCCCTGGCTGCAGTCCGGGCGGACGATCTGGCGGCCGTGCCGATCGCCGCGCTGCTGCGGCGCAATCCCTCGCTCGAGCCAGCCGCGATCGAAGAAGTGCTGCTCGGCTGCGCGAACCAGGCGGGTGAGGACAACCGCAACGTCGCGCGCATGGCGGCGCTGCTGGCGGGACTGCCGGTGTCGGTGCCGGGCGCCACGATCAACCGCCTGTGCGGCTCGGGTCTGGATGCGGTGGCGATGGCCGCGCGCATCATCCGCGCCGGCGAAGCCGAGGTGGTGGTGGCGGGCGGGGTCGAATCCATGTCACGCGCGCCGTTCGTCATGCCGAAGGCCGACGCCCCCTTCAGCCGCAGCGCGGAAATTCATGACACGACCCTCGGCTGGCGCTTCGTCAACCCGCGCATGCGGGAGCGGTACGGCATCGACTCGATGCCCGAAACCGGCGAAAACGTCGCCGCGCAGTTCCACATCGCGCGCGCCGACCAGGACCGCTTCGCGCTGCGCAGCCAGCAGCGCACCGCGGCCGCCTATGCCCGTGGCTTCTATGAGGCCGAGCTGGTGCCGGTGGAGATTGCGCAGCGCAAGGGCAAGCCGCTGGTGGTGAGGCGCGACGAGCATCCGCGGCCCGAGACCACGCTCGCGCAGCTGGCGGCGTTGCCGACGCCGTTTCGGGCCAACGGCACGGTCACCGCCGGTAATGCCTCCGGGGTCAACGACGGCGCCTGTGCGCTGCTCATCGCCTCCGAGGACGCAGCCCGGCGCCTGGGTCTGACACCGCGCGCGCGCATCGTCGCCGCGGCCACCGCCGGCGTGGAGCCGAGGATCATGGGCATGGGCCCGTTGCCCGCCACGCGCAAGGCGCTGTCGATCGCGCGACTCACGCTCGCGCAGCTGCAGGTGATCGAGTTGAACGAGGCGTTCGCGAGCCAGGCGCTCGCGGTGCTGCGTGATTTGAAGCTTCCCGACGACGCGAGCCACGTCAATGCCAACGGCGGCGCGATCGCGCTCGGACACCCGCTGGGCATGTCCGGCGCACGGCTCGCCACCACCGCCACCTGGCAGCTGGCCGCGGTGCGCGCCCGCTATGCCCTGTGCACCATGTGCATCGGGGTGGGGCAGGGGATCGCGCTCATCCTCGAGCGCGCCTGAGTGCGCTCACGGTGCCGGGGCGCCGCGCGTCCACGGCAAGCGCTCGAGATCGAGGTTGCCGCCGCTGAGTACCACCCCGATGCGCAGGCCGCGCAGCTCCGGCCGGTCCGCGAGCAGCGCCGCATACGGCACCGCCCCGGATGGCTCGACGATGATTTTCATGACCTCCCACAGCTGCCGCATCGCGCGCACGATCGATTCATCGGATACGGTCGTGATGTCATCGACCCGGCGGCGGATTTCCGCGAACGGTCGCTCGCCGAGCGCGCCGCGCAGGCCGTCGGCGATGGTGTCGGGTTTGAGGCTCGGCAGGATCCGGCCGGCCCGGAACGAGCGCGCGGCATCGTCGGCGCCGGCGGGCTCGACACCGATCACGCGGATGGCGGGCTTCAGGGTCTTGGCCGCGACCGCGGTGCCGCTCAGGAGTCCCCCGCCCCCCACCGGGCAGAGGATGAGGTCGAGATCGGGGACTTGTGTCAGCAATTCCACGGCAAGGGTAGCCTGGCCGGCCATCACCGCGAGATCGTCATAGGGATGGACCAGGATTGCGCCGGTGGCGGCGATGAGCTGGCGCGCGCTGTCTTCGCGCGCCGCCAGGGTTGATTCGCAGTAAGTGATCTCGCCGCCGTAGCGGCCGACCGCGGCGCGCTTGGTCTGCACGGTGTTGTCCGGCATCACGATGTACGCCGGAATGCCCCGCAGCCGCGCGGCGCGCGCCAGTGCCGCGGCGTGATTGCCCGAGGAGTGCGTCGCGACGCCGCGGCGCGCCTGCGTCTCAGACAAGGCGAATACGGCGTTGGTGGCGCCGCGCGCCTTGAAGGCGCCGCACTTCTGGAAGTTCTCGCACTTGAAGTGCAGCTGCGCACCGGCCTGGGCGTCCAGCGTCGTGCTGGTGAGCACGGGCGTGACGTTGACCTTGCCTAAGATGCGCTCGCGCGCTTCCTGGATGAGATTCCAGGTGAGACCTGAGGGGTTGCCGGGCATGGGCGCATCAGCATGGCACGCCGTGCGGGCGGGTCAAGCCAGTGCGGTTTCAGTGCGTGGCGCGCACCGCAACCGCGCCGCGGTGTTGGCGCGCGTCGAGCCGGGCCAGCGCGGCCGTGACGTCCACGGCCCGTGGATCCGCCGTTGCCGAGGCGGCGCCCGCCGCCGCCTCGCTCAGCAGCGACACGATGGTGTGGCTGGCGAGGCGCGTTGACGATGCCGACATCAGCAGCGCAATCATGCCGGTGAGTTCAGCGGCCGCCACGGAGGTTCCGGACTCGAAGTCGTACTGCGCGCCGGGGCGCAGAGTGAGCACGTGCTGTGCGGGAGCACCCAAGGCACCTGGCGGCAGCGCCTGCTCGCTCCCCGAAGCGGCGATCACACCCGGGATCGCCGTCGGAAAGCCCTCGTCGGCCCCATTGGCGGCGCCGACGAACGTCACCCCATGCCTGAGTCCGCTCTGCACCAGCGCGGACAGCAACGGGTCTGCAGGACCGGCGATGCTCAGGTTTATGAGCGGCGCACCGGAGGCGAGGGCGGCGGCGAGCGCCTGCGCCAGCGTGAAGGTATTGCAGGCCGCCGCGTCGCTGTCGGGCCGCAGCTGCCAGCAGGCTTCGAACACCAAGAGCTGCGCCTGCGGCGCGATTCCCACGATGCCGATGTGGTTGTTGGCGACCGCCGCGATCAGGCCAGCCATCGCGGTGCCGTGGCGCAGTGAGGACGCGCCCGGCGCGCGGGTCGCAAGGAAGGAGTGCGTGCGCCCGATCCTTCCGGCCAGATCCGGATGCTGCGCATCGACGCCGGTGTCGATGAGGGCGACGCGCACGCCTGCACCCTGGGCGCGCTCGTGGGCACGAGCGATGCCGAGCGTCAGCAGATTGCTCTGCAGGTCGTACAGCGGATCGTTATAAGGAGAGCCCGCCGCGGGCGGATCGCTGAGGGTGTGAAACTCCTGCAGCGGCTGCGCGAGCACGACGCGCGTATCCTTCGACAGTGCGGCGAGCACCTCGGGGACGGGCCGGCCGTCGGTGATCTCGTACACCACGCAATGCATCGACAGGGCCTTGATCGGCCAGCTTGCCACCTGCCGCAGGGAGTACGCGGCCGCCACCCGGCGCGCCTGCTGCTGCGCGCTCTGCCCCACGCGGTAGCCGTCCCCGCCGTAGTGGCTGCCCGTGGTGCCGGCGGGACCGGGGGTCGTGTGCGGCTCGTTGGCGAACGCCACCACGATGCGCGGCGGCTGCGCCGGGGGCGGCGCACTGGGCGGCGCGGCGAGCACGGTCCCACTGAGAAGCGCAAGGCATACGGCGCCGGCGCGCGTGAAGGGGCCCATTACGGTTCCCGTGTGCGCCGTCCCTGCGCGCCCTCGGTTCCATCGGTGCCTGTCAGCGGCTCGACCCAGCGCACCCGCGCGTCGGCGCGCAGGCGCGCGGCGAGCGCGCGCATCTGCGGACTCGCCTCGCCGGACTCCGCGCTCCCGCGCGCTGCGGCAGTGACCGGCGCGACGCCGAATATTCCAGTCGTTCCCGGACCCTCGACCACGCGCGCGCCGGCCGAGCGCAGCATTTCTTCCATCTCCCCGATCGGCACCGAGCGGTCGAAGGCGATGTGCAGGACGCCGGGCGTGCCGCGGGGGGCCGTGGTGTGGGTGACGTAGCGCGGCTGCGACCAGAAAGCGGCGAGCCCCACGGCCAGCACAAAGCTCGCGGCCCAGGCCAGTCCCGGCGGCCGCCATGCGGCCGCGAGGGCGGCGGGAGCGCTCCTGCGGCCGACCGGCTGCACGTCCTGCGGCCTCGCGGGCGTATGACCGTCGATGCGCTCCATCAGCTTGCGCAACGATGGCCCGGGCGCGTAGGTCACGCGCTGCGGTTCGGTCAACACCTGGCACATGAGGCGCTGCCGCGCGAGCTCCTGCGTGCAGGCCGCGCACTCGCGCAGGTGCTGTTCGACGGCGGCGCGCTCGGCGTGCGACAGCCGGCCATTTGCGAGCCACGGCAGCAGCAGCCAGGACTCTTCGTGACGGGAAGCGTGGCTCGCCATCATGACTCGTGACGCTCCTGTGCGGCCTGCCGCACGCCCGCGCCCGGCGGCGCGGTTGCGGAAACGCCGGCAAGCTGCGGCAGCAGCTTCTGCAGTTTCGCGCGCGCGTGAAACAGTCGCGTCTTCACCGTGTTCACCGGACAACCCATGATCGTGGCGATCTCTTCGCAGGAATACCCCAGCTCATAGCACAGCTCCACGCCGAGGCGCTGCTCGACCGGGAGCTGCTCGAGCGCCTGCTCCAGCCAGTCGCGCAGCTCCTCGGTACGGAACGGTTCCTCACTCATGAGTGGCAGGGACTCGGCTTCCAGGTTCTGCTCTCCCCGGCGTGCCGAGGAACGCAGCGCATTGCGCGCCTTGCGGTAGGCAATGCCCAGAATCCACGTCGAGGGCTGGGAGTCGCCGCGGAAGTCGCGCGCCTTGCGCCACACGACCCAGAAGGTGTCGTTGATGACTTCTTCCGCCAGGTCGTAGCGGTGCGTGAGGCGCGTCAGGAAGCGCGCCATGCGGCGGTGATACAGGTTATACAGCTCTTCGAACGCCTTGCGGTCGCCGTTCGCAATGCGCGCCATGAGATCCACCTCACGCGCCACCGAGGCTGACCCGCGGTACGTCGGTTCCACCATGCCCCTGTCGTTGTAACCTGTCGTCTTCACTCCACCCCCTTTGCTACGGTAAGTGGCCCGCCAGCCGTCCCGGGTTCAAAAACCGCGTCCGAACGACTATCCGCCGGGGCGCGCATGGGGTCAAAAGTGCCAGCTCACGGTGCCGGCGACCCGGTGATTTGCGACCGGGTACGGGAACAGCTCCTGCGCCTGGTGCTCGGCGAGGAAGTAGCCGACGTCCACGCGCCAGCCGTGCCGCTCGAACCCGACGCCCGCGTTGCCATAGGCATAGCCGGTGGCGGCCAGCCGACGCGCGCCGGTGCCGCTCGAGCGGTAGTAGCCGGCGCCGCCGGTGACGAACAGCCCCTCACCGATCAGCCACTGCCCGGTGGTGTCGGCGATCCACGCCGGGCTGCGGGTGAGGCGCGTGTAGTACCAGTAGCGCACCGCATTCGGAATCGCGGTCACCGACACCGTCCAGCGGTCGAGCCAGGCGAGCGCGGCCGACAGTTCCTGGAAGTCGTCCGATGCCTCCCCCGTCGCGCCCGGGAAATAGTGGCTGCGCGCGCTCAAGGTGGCGTTCCAGGCGCTGCTCAGGTCGAACCGGTGCCCGAGGTAGATCTCGAAGTCGTAGCCGGATCCCGGTTCCAGACTGCGGTCGCGGGTGGAAGCCCAGGCGCCGGCGAAGGTGCCGCCCGGGGTGACGGCGTGCAGGTCGGCCTGCAGGGCCGCCCGGCCGTCACTCTGCGAGACCCCGCGGTAGATGTAATCACTGGTGACGGCGATATTGCCGCCCCAGGAGAGCTCCGTGCCGAGAGCGGCCGCAGCGGCATGCGGCGCGGCCACTCCCATGAGTGTCCACGTCAACAGCCAGCGCGCCGGTGTGAGCTTGGCAGGGTGCGAATGAACCACGGATTGCCCTGTCGGTCGCTTAAGTGTAGAGCCAACCCCTTGCAGGCGGTATTGACCTCGCGGTATACGAGCCAGCCAGGCCGACCGCACGTATAATTGAAAATATCTATGGAGACACTACCCCCGGCCGAAAGCGCCGTAGTGCAGCGCATCGCGTCGGATCTGAAGGGACGTCCCGGACCCCTGCTGGAAGTGCTGCACGCCATCCAGGCGGCCCTTGGCTATGTTCCCGCCGGTGCCGTTCCCGTAGTCGCCGAGGTATTGAACCTCTCGCGCGCGGAAGTGCATGGCGTCGTCACCTTTTATCACTACTTTCGCCGCTCGCGCCCGGGCGCCCATACGGTGAGCGTCTGCCAGGCCGAGGCCTGCCAGTCGATGGGCGCGGAGGCGCTGACGGCGCACGCGCGGCGCCGTCTGGGCATCGACTTTCACCAGAGCAGCGCGGACGGGCGCTTCTCGCTCGAACCCATCTACTGTCTGGGCAATTGCGCCTGCTCGCCCGCGGTCATGATCGACGGCCGGCTATATGGCCGGGTCACGCCCGAGCGCTTCGACGCCCTGGTCGCAGAGCGTGCCCCCTCGCCATGACAGCGCTGGTGTACGTACCCGTTGACGCGGGCGCCCTGTCCCTGGGGGCCGGTGAAGTTGCACTCGCGATTGCTGCGCAGGCCGCGCGCCGCCGAGCCGCCGTCAAGGTGGTGCGCAACGGCTCGCGCGGCGCCTATTGGCTTGAGCCGCTCGTCGAGGTGCTGACGCCTCTCGGCCGCCTGGCGTACGGCCCGGTGACGGCCGCCGACGTCGCCGGCCTTTTCGACGCGGACTTTCTGAACGGCGGCTCCCATGCGTTGTCGCTCGGACCGACGGGCGAGATCGCCTGGCTCAAGGGTCAGCAGCGTCTGACCTTCGAGCGCGTAGGCATCATCGAACCCACGAGCGTTGCGGATTATGTGACGCACGGCGGCTATCAGGGACTCACACGGGCGCTGTCCATGGAGCCGGCCGCGATCGTGCAAGCCATCACGACCTCGGGCCTGCGCGGGCGTGGCGGGGCGGCTTTCCCGACCGGCATCAAGTGGAAGACGGTGCTCGATCAGCCGGCGGGGCAGCAGAAATACGTCACCTGCAACGCCGACGAAGGCGACTCCGGCACCTTCTCCGATCGCATGCTGATGGAAGGCGATCCGCTCACCCTGATCGAGGGCATGACCATCGCCGGCATCGCGGTGGGGGCGACCCAGGGCTACATCTATCTGCGTGCCGAATACCCGCATGCGCTGCGCGCGCTGCGCACCGCCATCGCCGCGGCCCACCAGGCGCGCTACCTCGGCAGCGACGTCGCCGGCTCGGGCAAGCGTTTTGATCTCGAGGTGCGTGTGGGCGCCGGGGCCTACATCTGCGGCGAAGAGACCTCGATGCTCGAGAGCCTCGAGGGCCGGCGCGGCGAGGTGCGCGTGCGCCCGCCCTTGCCGGCGATCAAGGGCCTGTTCGGCCAACCCACCATCGTCAATAACGTCGTGACGCTCGCGAGCGTGCCGTGGATCCTGCAGCACGGCGCAGACGCCTATGCGAACTTCGGCATGGGCAAATCGCGCGGCACGCTGCCCATACAGCTCGCGGGCAACATCCGGCGCGCTGGGCTCGTGGAGCGAGCGTTTGGACTCACCCTGCGCGAGCTGCTGTACGATTACGGCGGCGGCAGCGCTACGGGTAAGCCGATCCGCGCGGTGCAGGTGGGCGGCCCGCTGGGCGCCTACATCCCGCCGTCGCAGTTCGATACCGCGGTCGACTACGAAGCGCTCGCCGGCATCGGCGCGCTGCTCGGCCACGGCGGCATCGTGGTGTTCGACGACAGCGTCGACATGGCGCGCATGGCGCGCTACGCCATGGAATTCTGCGCCATCGAATCCTGCGGCAAGTGCACGCCGTGCCGGATCGGCTCGACGCGCGGGGTCGAAGTCATCGACCGGATTCTCGAGGGTGTTGACGGCGAGCGCAACGTGCGGCTGCTGGAGGAGCTGTGCGAGACCATGGTGCAGGGATCGCTGTGCGGGCTGGGCGGCATGGCGCCGTTTCCGGTGCAGAGCGCACTCAAGCATTTCCGGGAAGATTTTCACGGGCCGGTGAAGTAAGACGCACGAGCGAGGCGGAACATGTACGCGATAGATTACGAGGACTTCGGCACGCCACCGCCTGTGAACGGCGCCGGCGCCGTCACGGTCGAGGTCGACGGCCATGCGCTCAGCGTCCCTGAAGGGACCTCCGTCATGCGCGCCGCGGCGCTCGCCGGGGTCAAGGTGCCGAAGCTGTGCGCCACCGACACCCTCAAGGCGTTCGGCTCCTGCCGGCTGTGCCTGGTGGAGATCGAAGGCCGCAAGGGCTACCCCGCCTCGTGCACCACCACCGTGGCCGCGGGCATGAAGATCCGCACCCAGTCCGAGAAGCTGTTGCAGCTGCGCCGGGGCGTGATCGACCTGTACGTCTCGGATCATCCGCTCGAGTGCGCCAGCTGCCCGGCGGACGGCCACTGCGAGCTGCAGGACATGGCGGACAGCGTCGGCATTACCGCCAGCTCCTACGCGCGCGGCGCCATGCACCGTCCCATGGCGACGGACGAGAGCAATCCCTACTTCGCCTTCGACCCGACGCTGTGCATCGTGTGCTCGCGCTGTGTGCGCGCCTGCGACGAGGTGCAGGGCACCTTTGCGCTTACCATCCAGGGGCGCGGCTTCGAGTCGAAGGTGGCGGCGAGCCAGGACCAGCCGTTCCTCGAATCCGAGTGCGTCTCCTGCGGCGCGTGCATCGAGTCCTGCCCCACCGGGGCGCTGATGGAGAAGTCCATCATCGGCTTGGGGGCGGCGGAGCGCGCCGTGAGCACGACCTGCGCCTACTGCGGCGTCGGCTGCGGCCTCAAGGCGGAACTGCGCGGCGAGGGAGCGGACGTGGAGGTGGTGCGCATGGCGCCGGCGCGCGACGGTCGCGCCAACCACGGACACGCGTGCGTCAAGGGGCGTTTCGCCTATGGTTACGCCACCCACGCCGACCGCGTCATCAAGCCGATGATCCGCAAGAGCATCCGCGATGAGTGGCGCGAGGTTTCCTGGGAGGAGGCGATCGGCTACGCCGCGAGCGAGCTGCGGCGCATCCAGGCGAAGTACGGCCGCGATTCGATCGGCGGCATCACCTCCTCGCGCTGCACCAACGAGGAGACCTTCCTGGTGCAGAAGCTGGTGCGCGCGGCCTTCGGCACCAACAACGTCGACACCTGCGCGCGCGTGTGCCATTCGCCCACCGGCTACGGCCTGAAGAACACCCTGGGCGAATCCGCCGGCACCCAGGCGTTCGACTCCGTCATGAAGGCGGACGTGATCCTGATCATCGGCGCGAATCCCACCGATGGGCATCCGGTGTTCGCCTCGCAGATGAAGCGCCGCCTGCGCCAGGGCGCGAAGCTGATCATTGCCGATCCGCGCGAAATCGCGCTGGTGCGCACCCCGCACATCGAGGCGGACGAGTATCTGCAGCTGCAGCCCGGCACCAACGTGGCGCTGCTGAACGCACTCGCCCACGTGGTGGTGACCGAGGGCTTCGTCAAAGAGGCCTACGTGGCCGAGCGCTGCGAGCCGGAGTCGTTTGCAAAATGGAAGGCGTTCGTGGCCGAAGAGCGCAACTCCCCGGAAGCCTCCGAATCCATCACCGGCGTGCCCGCGGAGCGCGTGCGTCGCGCGGCGCGCCTGTACGCGAGCGGCGGCAATAGCGCCATTTACTACGGCCTCGGCGTTACCGAGCACAGCCAGGGCACCACCGCCGTCATGGGGATCGCCAACCTCGCCATGGCCAGCGGCAATCTCGGCCGCGAGGGCGGTGGCGTCAACCCGCTGCGTGGCCAGAACAATGTGCAGGGCTCATGCGACATGGGCTCCTTCCCCCACGAGTTCAGCGCCTACCGCCACGTGTCGGACCCCGCGGTGCGGGCCTCGTTCGAGGCGGCGTGGGGCGTGCCGCTGCAGGCCGAGCCGGGCCTGCGCATTCCCAACATGTTCGAGGCCGCCCTCGACGGCACCTTCAGGGGGATGTACGTGCAGGGCGAGGACTTCGTGCAGTCCGACCCCAACACGCATCACGTGAGCGCCGCGATGGCGTCCATGGAATGCGTCATCGTGCAGGACCTGTTCCTCAACGAGATCGCGAAGTTCGCGCACGTATTCCTGCCCGGTTCCTCGTTCCTCGAGAAGGACGGCACCTTCACCAACGCCGAGCGGCGCGTGTCGCGGGTGCGCAAGGTCATGGAGCCGCTCGGCGGCTACCAGGACTGGGAAATCACCGCGCTGCTCTCCAACGCGCTCGGCTATCCGATGCACTACGCGCACCCGTCCGAGATCATGGAGGAGATCGCGCGCCTCACGCCGACCTTCACCGGCCTCACCTACGAGAAGCTCGACCGTCTCGGGAGCATCCAGTGGCCGTGCAACGAGGCGGCGCCCGAGGGCACGCCCACCATGCACGTGCACCAGTTCGTGCGCGGCAAGGGCAAGTTCTGGCCGACCGAATACGTGCCCACCACCGAGCGCTCCACCAGCCGCTTCCCGCTGATCCTGACCACCGGACGGATACTGACGCAATACAACGTCGGTGCGCAGACGCGCCGCACCGGCAACGTGGTCTGGCATGCCGAGGACCTGCTGGAGATCCATCCGCACGACGCCGAGGTGCGTGGCATCAGCGACGGGGACTGGGTGGGGCTCACCAGCCGCGCCGGCGAGATGGTGCTGCGCGCCAAGGTTTCCGAGAAGATCGCGCCCGGAGTGGTGTACACCACGTTCCACTTCCCGGAGACCAATGCCAACGTCGTCACCACCGAGAACTCCGACTGGGCCACCAACTGCCCGGAGTACAAGGTGACCGCGGTCGAGGTGGTGCTGGTGAACCAGAAGGACGCGTGGGAGAAACGCGCCCAGGCCGAGCGCGCTCTGCCGCACCCGGCCCGCCGGCGCAGGCACGATCGCGCCCCCGCCTGATCGTGAACGTCGTGAGCGCGGACGCGATCGCAAAAACAGGCCTTTCGGGGACGCCGTGGATCCATCCATGGAGGCTGCGGGCGCGCCGTCCTGGCGCGCACGCCCCCGAAAGCCCTTTTTTGCGCTCGCGTCCGTGTCAATGATCGCAACGCCACGGACCTGGTGGCCGAGGAGGTGCCGGTCGCGCTCGTCTATCACGACGTGCCGCACGTGGTGATGCTGGCGACGCCCGCGGATCTCGAGGATTACGCGGTCGGCTTCACCCTGAGTGAGGGCCTGGTGGCGGACGCGCAGGAGATCCGTGGCGTTGCAGTGACGTACGGCGCGGCTTCCGCCGACGTGCACATTACGGTGGCCTGGGAACGGTTCACGCAGTTGCTGCAGCGCCGGCGCAACCTCACCGGCAGGACCGGCTGCGGCCTGTGCGGGGCAGAGCGCGCCGAGGATGCCATCCGCGAGTGCGCACCGGTGCCGGCCGGCGTCAGCGTCAGCGCCGCCGACCTGCACGCGGCGATCGAGCAGCTCTCGGGCCGGCAGCCGATCAATGCCCGCACCGGCAGCGTGCACGCGGCGGCGTGGGTCGTGCCGGGAGAGGGGATCAAAGTGGTGCGCGAGGACGTCGGGCGGCACAATGCCCTCGACAAGACCATCGGGGCGCTGTCGCGCGCGCACGCTGATTTCACGGCGGGTTATATGGTCATCACCAGCCGCGCCAGCTACGAGATGGTGCAGAAGTGCGCCACCGTCGGGATCTCGCTGCTGGTGGCGCTGTCGGCGCCGACGGCGTTCGCGGTGCGCCTGGCGCGGCGCGCCGGGCTCACGCTGGTGGCGTTTGCGCGCGCCGACCAGCACGTCGTCTACGCGCACCCGCACCGGTTGACCTGAGAGACGGGCCGGAACCCATGAACATCGACCTGCTCATCAAGATGACGAACGAGATCGGCGCGTTTTTCGCCGGCACGACGGATGCGCCGGAGGCGTCGCGCGCCGTGGCCAATCACCTCAAGCGCTACTGGGAGCCGCGCATGCGCGCGCAGATGATCGCCTACTACGAGCAACGCCAGGGCGCGGGCCTGACGGATCTCGCCAGGAACGGCGTGGCGCTGATGGCCGCCGAAAGCAAAGCCCAACCCGCTACCAGCGCCGCTCCGCCGGGCGCCAAGGCATGAGGCCGGGCGAGCCGGGCAAGGCGCTCATCTGCGGCTCACTGGCGTTTGACACCATCATGGTGTTCGGCGATCGCTTCGCCAAGCACATCCTGCCCGACAAGATCCACATGTTGAACGTCTCGTTCCTGGTGCCGCAGCTGCGCCGCGAATTCGGCGGCTGCGCCGGGAACATCGCCTACAACCTGGGCCTGCTGGGTGACGTCGCTTATCCCATGGCCACCGTGGGGCGCGACTTTGGACCGTACCGGGAGTGGATGGCGCGCGCCGGCGTACCCGCCGATCACGTGCGCGTGATCGATGCGGAGCTCACCGCTCAGGCGTTCATCACCACCGATCTCGATGACAATCAGATCACGGCGTTCCATCCGGGCGCGATGCAGCACGCGCACGAGAACCGCGTGACGGACGCCTCTGACATCGCCATCGGCATCGTGGCACCCGACGGGCGCGAGGGCATGATTCAGCACGCCGCGCAGTTTGCCGCCGCCCGTATCCCCTTCATCTTCGATCCCGGCCAGGGATTGCCGATGTTCAGCGGCGAGGAGCTGGCGCGCTTTGTCGGGCAGGCGACCTGGGTCACGGTGAACGACTACGAGTGGCAGCTGCTGCAGCAGAAGACCGGTTGGAACGTGCGCGAGCTCACGCAGCGCGTGGCCGCGCTCATCGTGACGCGCGGCGCCGCCGGCTCCGTCATTCATACCCGCGACGGGGAGATCGCGATCCCGTGCGCGCCGGCAGCGGCGGTGGTGGATCCCACCGGATGCGGGGATGCCTATCGTGCCGGTCTCATCCACGGCCTGCTGCACGGTCTTGACTGGCTGAGCACCGGACATATTGCCTCGCTGATGGGCGCCATCAAGATCGAGTCGCGCGGCACACAGAATCACCGCTTTACGCGCGCCGAATTCGACGCGCGGCTGGCGTCGGCGTTTCCCCCGGCGCGCTGAGCAGGACCGCAGTCAAAGGGTTAAACTGGCAAATCGGCACGGCAGATGCGGCGGAACGAGCTCCATGACGAATAACTATCTCTTTACTTCCGAGTCGGTCTCCGAAGGCCACCCGGACAAGGTCGCGGACCAGATCTCGGATGTGGTGCTGGACGCGATCCTCGCGGAGGATCCGCGCGGGCGCGTCGCCTGCGAGACCCTGGTGAAGACCGGCGTGGTGATCGTCGCCGGAGAGGTCACCACGTCTGCGTGGGTCGACGTCGAAGCACTGGTGCGCAAGACGGTGCTCGATGTCGGCTACAACTCCTCGGACATGGGATTCGACGGCGGCAGTTGCGGGGTGCTCAACCTCATCGGCAAACAGTCTCCCGACATCGCCCAGGGCGTGGATCGCAAGGACGAGCGCAAGCAGGGAGCGGGCGACCAGGGACTCATGTTCGGCTACGCCAGCAACGAGACCGACGTGCTGATGCCGGCGCCGATCACGCTCGCCCATCGCCTGGTCAAGCGCCAGGCCCAGGTGCGCAAGGCCGGCAAGCTTCCCTGGCTGCGTCCGGACGCGAAGAGTCAGGTCACGCTGCGCTACGAGGACCACAAGCCGGTGGGTATCGAGGCGGTCGTGCTGTCCACCCAACACAGCCCGGAAGTTTCGACCAAGGTGCTGCGCGAGGCGGTGATGGAGGAGATCCTCAAGCCCATCCTGCCGGCAAAGTGGGTGGACAAGCGCACCAAGTACCACATCAACCCGACCGGACGTTTCGTGATTGGCGGACCGGTCGGGGACTGCGGTCTCACGGGGCGCAAGATCATCGTCGACACCTACGGCGGCTACGCCCGCCACGGCGGCGGCTCGTTCTCGGGCAAGGACCCCTCCAAGGTCGATCGCTCGGCCGCGTACGCCGTGCGCTATGTCGCCAAGAACATCGTGGCGGCGGGCCTCGCCGAGCGCTGCGAGGTGCAGGTGTCCTACGCCATCGGCGTCGCCGAGCCGACTTCGATCATGGTGGAGACTTTCGGCACCAGCCGCCTGTCGCGCGAGCGCCTGACGCAGCTCATCCGCAAGCATTTCGACCTGACACCCTATGGTCTGCGCGAGATGCTCGATCTGGTGCGACCCATCTACCAGAAGACCGCGACCTACGGTCACTTCGGCCGCACCGAGCCGGAGTTCACCTGGGAGCGCACCGATCTCGCCCAGACACTCGCCGCCGAGGCCAAGGACGTGCGCGCAGCCTGAAGGAGAGTATGCAGCCGCCATCGCGGCAACCACGCCTGCTGAGGAGCGTTGCGACCGGCCGGGGCGCGCCAAGCGCGCGCCGCGCCTGCCAGGCTCAGCAGACGTCGTGTCATCCATACGGCGCTCACTCTGTCATTCGGAGTATCGAGCATGAACGCCACACTGAAACCCGCCGTCCACGGCGGCGACTACAAGGTCGCCGACCTGGCACTCGCCGACTGGGGGCGCAAGGAGATCGCGATCGCAGAGACCGAGATGCCCGGTCTCATGGCGATACGTGAGGAGTTCGCGCGCACTCAGCCTCTGAAGGGGGCCCGCATCTCCGGCTCCCTGCACATGACCATCCAGACCGCGGTGCTGATCGAGACGCTGCAGGCGCTCGGGGCGAGTGTGCGCTGGGCTTCGTGCAATATCTTCTCCACCCAGGATCACGCCGCCGCCGCCATCGCCGTGCGCGGCACTGCGGTGTACGCCTGGAAGGGCGAATCGCTCGAGGACTACTGGGAGTACACGCACCGAATCTTCGAGTGGCCCGACGGCGGCTACTCCAACATGATTCTCGACGACGGCGGTGACGCCACGCTGCTGCTGCACCTGGGCGTGAGAGCCGAGGGCGACCCTGGGGTGATCGGTAAGGCCGCCAGCGACGAGGAGAGCGCACTGTTCGCCGCGATCCGCGCCAGGCTCAAGAGCGATCCGCGCTGGTATTCCACGCGCATCCGTCAGATCCGCGGCGTCACCGAGGAAACCACCACCGGGGTCAAGCGCCTGTACCAGATGGCGAAGGAGGGCAGACTCGCGTTCCCGGCGATCAACGTGAACGACTCGGTCACCAAGAGCAAGTTCGACAACCTGTACGGGTGCCGCGAGTCGCTGGTGGACGCCATCAAGCGGGCCACCGACGTCATGGTCGCGGGCAAGATCGCCGTGGTGTGTGGTTATGGGGATGTCGGCAAGGGCTGCGCCCAGGCGCTGCGGGCACTCTCGGCGCAGGTGTGGGTGACCGAGGTCGACCCGATCTGCGCGCTGCAGGCGGCCATGGAAGGCTATCGTGTCGTCACCATGGAGTACGCGGCCGACAAGGCCGACATCTTCGTCACCGCAACCGGCAACTTTCACGTGCTCACCCACGACCACATGCTGCGTATGAAGCACAACGCCATCGTGTGCAACATCGGCCACTTCGACAACGAGATCGACGTTGCGAGCCTGAAGCGCTACCCGTGGGAGAACATCAAGCCCCAGGTCGACCATGTCATCCTGCCCGACGGCCGGCGGCTCATCCTGCTGGCCGAGGGGCGGCTGGTGAACCTCGGCTGCGGCACCGGCCACCCGAGTTACGTGATGAGCTCGAGCTTCGCGAATCAGACGATCGCGCAGGTGGAGCTGTTCAGCCACCCGGCGAAGTATCCGTTGGGCGTCCATGTGTTGCCCAAGCAGCTGGATGAGAAAGTCGCGCGGCTGCAGCTGACGAAGCTCAACGCGCAGCTCTCGTCGCTCACTGATGAACAAGCGCGCTACATCGGCGTGGACAAATCCGGTCCCTACAAGCCCGATCACTACCGCTACTGATGAGCGCTCCGACAGCCAACGACGGCGCCGCCGCCGGGCGCACCGCAGCGGCACCGCCGCGTGCCGCGGGCGGCGCGGTGCTGCTCGACGGCAAGCTGGTTGCCGCCAGGGTGCGCGCCGCGGTCGCGGCGCGCGCGGCGGACTTCGCCGCGCGCCATGGACGGCGGCCGGGACTCGCGGTGGTGCAGGTGGGGCAGGATCCGGCCTCGAGCGTGTACGTGCGCAACAAGCGCAGCTCCTCGCAGGAGGCCGGGATCGAGTCCTTCGCACACGACCTGCCGGCGAGCACCAGCGAAGGGCGGATTCTCGCGCTCATCAACGCGCTCAATCACGATGAGCGCGTCGACGGCATCCTGGTGCAGCTGCCTCTGCCTGCGGGTGTGGATACCAATCGCGTGATGGACGCCGTCGACCCCGTCAAGGACGTCGACGGCTTCCATCCGGTGAACACCGGGCTGCTGGCCCAGAAGAGGCCGAGGCTGCGCCCGTGCACGCCCTTCGGGGTGATCCGGCTCGCGCAGGAGTACGGCCTCGCGCTGCCCGGCCTGCGCGCGACCGTGGTGGGCGCTTCCAACATCGTCGGCCGCCCCATGGCGCTGGAACTGCTGCTGGCCCGTGCGACCGTGACCGTGTGCCATACGGGAACCCGGGACCTCAGGGCGGAGGTCGAGCGCGCCGAGCTGGTGGTGGCCGCGGTCGGTAAAGCCGGCTTCATCCCCGGGGACTGGATCCGTCCCGGGGCCGCGGTATTCGACGTGGGGATCAACCGCAGCGCTTCCGGCAAACTCGTCGGCGATGTCGAGTTCGAGCGTGCGGCCGAGCGAGCCGGCTGGATCACCCCGGTGCCCGGCGGCCTGGGTCCCATGACCATTGCGATGCTGCTCTCCAACGCGGTCGATGCCGCCTGCCTGAGGACCGGCACCCCCGTGTGACCCGTGGTGCGCGGCCGGCCGGCTCATGTTGATGGTCGCGTGGTCGCGGTTGTCGTCTATCGCCGACGCCTGCCAGATCAGCAACCTGCAGTCAACGGTTACAACCTCGCGCATTGGAGCAGCGGTGAGTTGCGCTTCAGCGCGGCGCACAACGGCATACCGCGGGCACGGGCGCGGCAACAGGTTGGGACGGCGCGCTGCGCCGAAGCAACATCTAACCCCTGACAGTTCGCTGGCCGCGACATTTTTCCAACATGTTACGGCCGTACTTGGGCGCGCGCTCGGCCAGTGATCCGTGTATCATCGCCAGTCCGGCCCTGCGTTGGGTGATTCTGGAGTAGCAACGATGGCAAGACGTCCACCGAACGATGGCGCATCCTGGAGCGCGCGTGAACTGAAAACTCTGAAGGCGCTCGCGAAGGCGGGAACCCCAACCGGACAGGTCGCCAGGAAGCTCGGGCGCACCGCGGCTGCGGTTCAGCAGAAGGCCATGCGCGCGGGCATCTCCTTCAGAGCGGCGAAGCGCTCCGGAGCCCGGAGAAAGAAGTAACGGGGCACGGGTTGTTGATTTTTCAGGCCCGGGCGCCCGTCGCAGCGGCGGTGCGCCCGGGCGGTGCGTTCGCAGCCGATCCGCAAGATGCCGGCCTCTAAGAGCGGGGCCTGACTCGCTGCCAATACCGGCACGCGGCGATCGGCGCCAGCAACGAAGGGGGGCCGCATGTTGAAGCTCATCCGCCTTACGTGGGTTCCCGTGGCGCTCATGCTCAGCGCCTGCGATGTGCAGGTGCGTGATGAAACGGCCGCCGAATATCCGGCCAACCACGACATCGGGATGTACGATATCAAGGCGACCGTGACGCGCGATGCGCTGGTGACGCCAGGATCGGTATTCCTGTTTGCGCTCGGCGACAATCAGAGGATTCCACTCAGCCAGGAGGGCTCCGAGTGGCGCGGGTTGTATTCGGTGCGCTGTCACAGCAGCTTCCCGCTGCAGATCCTGGCCGAGTGGAAACTGCAGGGGCTGGCCGTGCGCCACAAGCTGGTGCCGCCGCAACCCCGGCAGATCAAACTGACCGAGCCGCCGCTCGCCTACTCGGGGAGTTTCGACTCCGCGGGCAAGGCCCCCAAGGGGGGCTGGCTGGGGAGCGTGCAGTATCGTTTCGTGACGGTGCCGAGCGCGCAGATCACCGCGGCGCGTGTCGAGCCCTCGAGCGAGGCTCCGGCGGACGTCAAGTCGGCCAAGGCCATCTCGGTCCTGACGCCGTTTCCGGTCGTAGTGGGCTGTGGCGACCTGGCCGAGATCCGCCTCGCGGCGACCGATGCGCATGCGCACGGCACGCTGGTCATCGAGACCGATCACCCGACTGTGCCTCACTGGCAGACGAGGGTGGAGTTCTCGCCGAGATGAATGGGACCCGACACCCGCGGGTACTCAGCATTACGGCCGCGGTTGCGCTCATGGCGTGGACGGGGGCGTCCGTGGGCGCAGCGGGCGCAGCGCCCGCTGCAGAGGCGCCGCTGAAGATCGGCATCATCGGCGCGGGACACATCGGCGGTACGCTCGCCTCACTGTGGGTGAAAGCGGGCCACGAGGTGCTGGTGTCCTCACGTCACCCCGAGCAGCTCAAGGGGCTCGTGAGCTCGCTCGGGCCCAGGGCCCGGGCGGGCACGCCGCGCGAGGCTGCGCTGTTCGGCGATGTCGTGCTGATCTCGGTCCCCTACGGGGCGCTGCCGCAGATCGGGCGTGACCTCAGGACCGAGCTCAGCGGAAAGATCGTGCTCGACACCGGCAATCCCTATCCGCAGCGCGATGGCGACATGGCGATGGAGGCACGCCGCAAGGGCACCGGCGTGAGCTCCGCGGAGTTTCTGCCAGGCGTGCGCCTGGTGCGTGCATTCAACGCCATCAATTCCGGGGACCTCGCCAGCGAAGCGCACCGCAGCGGCGAGCGGATCGCCATCCCGCTCGCCGGGGACGACGGCCAGACGCTCGAGGTGGCGCAGCGCCTGGTGAGAGATGCGGGCTTCGAACCGGTGGTCGTCGGGCCACTCGCCCGCGCGCGCGAGTTCGATGTCGGGACGGCGGTCTACACGCGCCTCATGACGGCAGCGCAGCTGCGGCAGGCACTCGGACTGAAGCCGCGCTAGGCCGCCGGCGGCGGCTGACGCTCAACCTTCGGCAGGCGCTCGTCGAAGCACGCCCAGCTGGGCGCGCTCGCGGTCCAGATCGTCACGCTGGGTCTGACCAGCTCCCGGTCGTCGAGCGTACCGGCGCGCACGAAGATCAGGTGCGGCCGCGCCTCCGAGGCGCTGATCGAATAACGGACCGCCCTGCACAGGCAGCCACCGGTAATTTCCATCGCTCGGCTCCTTGGCCGGGAGTGTTCGGGAGGAGCGAGGATAGCGGAAGGAAGAGCACCGGAGTGACGCGAGCTCAAATCCGAACGTCTTGAAAAATGTGCCCGCGCTGAAAAAGTTGGGCCGCTCGGGAGCGCGTTCAAACCGGTGCGATGAGGAGTATCCTGCAACGGCCCTGAACGCTCGGTGAATAGCTCGTTGGTGTGAGCGGCGCGTCGCACGGCGGAGTCACGGGCGGATGTCCCCAAAGAGGTGAATACCCATGCCCGCGGACAACCAGGGAACAGGGGGCCGCGCGAAGCCGTATTTGTCTTTCTGGCAGATCTGGAACATGTGCTTCGGGTTCCTCGGTCTGCAGTTCGGCTTCGCCCTGCAGAACGCCAACGTCAGCCGCATCTTCCAGACCCTCGGTGCCGGACTCGAGCAGATACCGCTGCTGTGGATCGCGGCTCCTTTTACCGGGCTGCTGGTGCAGCCGCTGATCGGCTATCTCTCGGACCGCACCTGGACGAGGCTCGGTCGCCGCCGACCTTACTTTCTTGGCGGGGCAGTGCTCGCCGCAACCGCCCTGGTGCTGATGCCGCGCTCGCTGAATCTGTGGATGGCGGCGGCGCTGCTGTGGCTGCTCGATGCCGCCATCAATGTGTCCATGGAGCCGTTCCGTGCGTTCGTGGGTGATCAGCTGAACCCCGATCAGCGACCCCTCGGTTACTCGATGCAGAGCTTCTTCATCGGTGTCGGCGCGGTGGTGGCGAGCATGCTGCCATGGCTCCTCGACCGGCTGGGTGTCAGCAACCACACCGCCGCGACTGCCAGCGCCGGGATACCGGATACGGTTCGCTACGCGTTCGAGATCGGCGCCGGCGTGCTGCTGCTCGCCATCGCCTGGACCACGCTGCGCTCGCGTGAATATCCGCCGCAGACGCTGCTGTCCTTCGATGATGCCGTGCCCGTGGGCGCCGCCGATTCCCTCGACCCGCGGCGCGAGCGCCGCAAGGGTCTCGCCTGGGGTGTCGCCGGCCTGGCCGGGTTCACGCTGGTTGCCCTGTGGGGGCTGGATCCGCAGCTGTATCTGCTGTGTGCCGGCGCACTGCTGTGGGGTGTCGCGCAGTGGGTGCACGGCCGGGGGGTCCCGCCAGGGCTGTTCGCCAGCATCATGGGCGATCTGGCGACCATGCCGCAGGCGATGCGGCGTCTCGCGCCGGTGCAGTTTTTTTCCTGGCTGGCGCTGTTCTCCATGTGGATCTATACCACTGCAGCGGTGGCCCAGGTGCACTACGGCACCAGCGATCCTCACTCGGCTGCGTTCAACCGGGGCGCCAACTGGGTGGGCGTGCTGTTCGCAGCCTATAACGGCTTTGCGGCAGTCGCCGCGGCCGTCATTCCCCTGATGGTGCGCAGGTTCGGCCTGCGCCTGAGTCATCTGATCAACGTCTGGCTCGGGGCTGCGGCGCTGCTGTCGTTCCTCGTGATCCGCGACCCGCACTGGCTGCTGCTCGCCATGGTGGGGATGGGTTTCGCGTGGGCATCCATACTCTCTCTTCCCTACGCGCTGTTGTCGGACAGCCTGCCGGCGCAGAAGATGGGTCTGTACATGGGCGTCTTCAACTTCTTCATCGTCATCCCGCAGCTGGTCGCGGCGAGCATGCTCGGATTCCTGTTGCGGGCGATGTTTGGCGGCTGGCCGGGCTGCTGGTCCTGCGCGTCCCGCAACCCGCCCCCGAACGGGACGGCGGGTCGGAAGAAACCTGATGCCGTCCCTGTTACACATTGGCCGGATCTCGATCGCCGCCGGTTTGCTGCTCGCGCCGGTGTTGCTCGCGGGGGAACTGGCGGTGACCGCGATCGACTTCGCGCCGCGGGTCACGACGAAACTGCAGCGCTATGGCGCCGATGAGGCGGCCACGTTGCGGTCGGCGATTCTCGCGGCGGTGGCGCGTGCAACCGGACGGGTCGCTATGCCTGAGAGCCTCGCGGTCACGGTGAGGGTGCAGGACATTGCGCCCACTCATCCGACGCGCAAGCAAGTGAGCGATGATCCTGCGGTGGACGCGGTGCGGACAAAATATCTCGGTGGCGCCGAGTTGATCGGCTACGTTCGGGACGCAAACCAGCACTTGGTCGCCACGGTCACCTACCGCCACTTTGCCCCCACGCTCGCTCAGGGCTCCGCTTCGCTCGATCCGTGGGCTGACGCGCGCCTGGCGATTGACCAGTTCGCCGCCAGATTGGCCGCCGCCTGCCGCGATCTGCGCGACAATCCAGGTTCCTGAGCGGCCACACCTCGGGGCACCGCGCCCGGCGTCCCCCGGGGCTGCGTCCGCAAGTTTTTTACACTCAGTCAGCTGCGGCCGCTGCGGTCAGCGTCCGCTCCTGAAAACTGCTGCAAACTGAGGTTGCGCACCGTCCCCGGTAGCCATCTAGAATCCGCCCCTCGGTAACCGCCGCACCTCGAGGGCAACATGTCGGCACGACGGACGAGACTGGAGGATCTGGCGCGCCTCGCGCACGTGTCGATTGCGACAGTCTCGCGGGCGCTCAACGACAGCTCCGCCGTCAACCGTGAAACCAAAGCTTTGATCTGGAAGCTGGCACGCGAGCACGACTACCCTTTTCGCGGACACATGCCGTCCGGACCCACAGCGGCGGCGGCCACAGTCGCGATCGTCATCCCCAGGCCGCAGGCGCGAGAGCCGCGCCTTTCCGATCCTTTCGTGCTGGAACTGGTGGCCGGTATCGGCGAGGCCGCCCGCCAACGCGGTTGTGACTTCGTCGTTTCCCATGTCGCTCCGAGCGGAGCGGAGGACCTGACCGAACTGATGGCGACCAACCGGATGAACGGCGTCATCTTTCTCGGCCAGAGTTCGCTGCACGCCGCGTTCAACCGCCTGGCGCAGACCGAGACGCGCTTTGCCGTGTGGGGCGCGCAGCTGCCGAAGCAGGCGTACTGCTCGGTAGGCAGCGACAATCCCCTTGGTGGCCAGCGCGCCACCGCGCACCTCGCGCGCCTCGGCCGGCGCCGCATCGCCTTCCTCGGCGACACCGAAGCTCCCGAGGCGATGCAGCGTTATCAGGGTTATCTCAAGGGACTGGCGCATGCGGGCCTGCGGTCGGACCCGCAGCTCGCGGTGCCGGCGCACTTCGAGACCGAAGCCGCGGAGGCGGCGGTGGATGCGCTGCTGGCGCGGCGGGTGCGATTCGACGGCATCGTCGCCGCGAGCGATCTGATCGCGCTCGGTGCGATTCGTGCGCTGTTGCATGCCGGGCTCTCGGTGCCGGGTGACGTCTCGGTGATCGGTTACGACGACGTGCCGTTCGCGCGCTACAGCCGCCCGGCGCTGAGCACGGTACGCCAGGACACGGCGCTTGCGGGCCGACTGCTGGTGTCGAAACTGCTGAATGCAGAGGCGGGCAGGCTGCTGCGCTCCGAGCGCCTGCCGACCGACCTGGTCGTGCGGGAAAGCTGCGGCGGGTGAGCCCACGGGCCAGGGGTTTTAGTTTTTGCAAACATTTGCATGACTGTATGCGACAGCGGTGAGACGGAAACGGAACACCAAAAACGGTCACGTGCTTTTAACTAACTGAATAATAATAAATAAATGGCACGTATTTCCCGGTGAGCTGCACCAGAATCGGGAGGGTGAAACGGGCGGCTTGCAAACATCCAATACATTTCGCAGAATTTTACATGCCCGACAGGCGCGACCCATAACGCGCGCGGGCCGTGCCTTGGTCGGGACGATTTGTCAGGGGGAACACCAGATGCCGACTGTTACCGTCCGCACCGCGCTGCGCGCCGTGCTTTCGTTGCCCATGTCGTGGGCGCCGCTCGTGATCACTTTCGCCATGCCGGTCGCCGCGCAGGAAGCTCCTGCCGAGAGCGCGCCGCTCCAGGAAGTGGTCGTCACCGGCATCCGCCGCGGCATCCAGGATGCCATCGAGACTAAGAAGGACTCAGGCAGCATCGTCGAGGCGGTCTCGGCCGAAGACATTGGCAAGCTCCCCGACATCAGTATCGCGGACTCGCTCTCGCGCCTGCCGGGCGTCACGGCGCAGCGCGCCGCGGGCCGCGCTTCCGCGATCAGCGTGCGAGGCACGGACCCCGCCTTCACGAACGCGCTCCTGAACGGTCGTGAGCAGGTCAGCACCGGCGACAACCGCGACATCGAATTCGATCAGTATCCGTCGGAGCTGTTCTCCGGCGCGGTCGTCCACAAGACGCCGGACGCAGCGCTGATCGGTCAGGGCCTCGCCGGAACGATCGACCTGCAGACGACGCGTCCACTCGAGTATGGCAAGCGCGCTCTTGCCTTGAACGCCCGCGGGGAGCGCAACTCGAACGCCGACCTCGGCGCGAACTCGATCGACACGGGCTACCGCCTCAGCTTTTCCTACATCGACCAGTACGCCGACAACACGCTCGGCCTGACGATCGGCTACGCGCGGCTCAAGACGCCGCTCGCCACTCAGGGAGTTGGCGCCTACGGCCCCTGGCACCTGAATGACCCGGCCGTCGACGGCTTCAATTTCCACCCCAGCATCCCGACGGACGTGTGGGTCACCAACGGCATGAAGGTGCGGGCGGACATGGGCGACGAAGTCCGCGACGGCGCTCTGGCGACGCTCGAGTGGCGTCCCAATCAGTCCTTCACCAGCACGTTGGACGCCTATTACACGAAATCGGACACCACTGACGATGCGCGCTCTCTCGAGTGGAATCTGGGCAACTACCCGACCGCGACGGTCTACTCCAACGAGGTGATTCGCGACAACTCGCTGGTCGGCGCGACGGTCGGCAACGTGCGCCCGCTGGTGCGCAACTTCCAGTTCATCACCAATGACAAGATCGAGGCGCTCGGCTGGAACAACAAGTTCACCGCCGGCGACTGGGCGCTGATGGGCGATCTGAGCTACTCGAAGGCGACTCGCGACCAGTTCCAGCCTGAGACGAACGCGCAGTACGGCAGGTGCGCCATGAGCAACGACCCGGCGTGCCTCGATACCGGCCAGTTCTTCCTGAATGCCCTGGAGATGCCGTCGGCGACTTTCGTCAAGAACTACGCCGACCCGACCCAGATCGCGTTCGGTCCGACGATCTACGGCGCAGGCTACGTCAAGAAGCCGCACGTCGAGGACAAGCTCAAGTCGGCGCGCATTGATCTCTCGCACGCCGGCCTGGGTTGGTTCAAAGACTTCACGGCGGGCGTCAACTACTCCGACCGCACGAAGGAGAAAGTCGGGCCGGAGAACAACCTGAACACGCTCGCAGCCGGCGCGGTATCGATCGGTTCGCAGTACCTGCTGAGCCCGACGAACCTGAGCTACGCGGGCCTTGGCAACGCACTCGCCTGGGACGTGCCCGGCGTGCTCGCAGCGTACTACAAGCCGATCACGTACCACGTCGCGACCGATCCCGGCTACGCATATCTCGTCGGCAAGGCCTGGGGCGTGCGGGAAAAGGTGACGACCGCGTCTTTGCGTGGCTCGCTTGACCACGCGCTGTCGAGCGACGTCACGCTGAAGGGCAACATTGGCGTGCAGATCATTGCCAGCGATCAGCGCTCGCACGGCTACTCGATCGACGAGACCCGCGGCGGCGCGGTGACGGCCGTGTCGGCTGGCAAGAAGTACACCGACGTGCTGCCGCAGTTCAACTTCGCGTTCCTGCTGCCGGACGACCAGGTGGTCCGCGTCGGCATTGCGCGCGAGATGGCGCGTCCGCGCATGGACCAGCTGAAGGATGCGTTCGACGAGGGCATTGGCACCCAGGGCGGGCGCCCTGGCGGTAGCGCGGGCAACCCGTACCTCAACCCCTGGCGTGCCGATGCATTCGACCTGAGCTATGAGAAATATTTCGCGCGCAACAAGGGCTATTTTTCGGCCGCCGCGTTCTTGAAGAACCTGAAGTCGTATATCTTTGACACGACCAACGTGAATTACGACTTCTCGCAGCTGATCGGGAACATTCCGACGAACTACTTCGGGGCGGGCTGCCCGGATGCCACGGGCCACTACGCCGCGAATTGCCCGAACATCTCTACGGTCGGATCACTGCAGCAGCCTGAGAACGGCTCGGGCGGCAAGCTGAAAGGCGTCGAGTTCTCGCTGTCGCTCCCGGGCGAGATGCTGGGTGAGACGCTGCGGGGCTTCGGCGCGTTGTTTAGCCTGTCGCAGACCTCGAGCAACATCCAGGTCTTCGACCCGCCGGGAGGCAGCAATTCGCTGATCTCGACCAACGGACTCGGCAACATTCCACTTCCCGGCCTGTCGAAGACGGTGTGGAACGCGACGTTCTATTACGAGAACAACGGCTTCGCGGTGCGCATCGCGACCAACGCGCGTTCGAAGTACATCGGTGAGATCACGAACTTCTCGAACGACCGGACGTTCCAGTACGTGAAGGGCAACCAGATTACCGACTTCCAAACCAGCTATGAGTGGCAGGAGGGACGGATGAAGGGGGTTATGGTGCTGTTCCAGATCAACAACCTGACGAACGAGCCCTACGTGTCGTACCAGCAGACCCAATCCCGGATTATCGACTATCAGACCTACGGCAAGCAGTTCCTGCTGGGCTTCAACTACAAGATAGAGTGATTGGCGGATCGTTCCTTAGGACCCCCGCTGCTTCGGCGGCGGGGGGTCGCCGCCTTGCGGAAGGCCCCCGCCTGACCCCGACCAAAGCATGAGCATACGCATAGCGCTCCCGCTGCTGCTGGCCAGCCACCTGGCCGCCGCACCTGCGGTGGCGGCGGGCCCGGTTGCGGTCGCTGCTCCCGGGACGTTCCGTGAACGTCTGCCAGAGGACGAAGTGGTCTACTTCCTGCTGCCCGACCGGTTCGAGAACGGAGATCCCTCGAACGATCGCGGCGGGCTGTCCGGCGGTCGGCTGACTACAGGTTTGGATCCGAGCGACAAGGCTTTCTATCACGGCGGGGATCTCAAGGGCCTGATCTCGCGGCTCGACTACATCCAGGGGCTCGGTGCGACCGCGGTCTGGGTGGCGCCGGTCTTCAGGAACAAACCCGTGCAGGGCGCTGCGGGCGCGGAATCGGCCGGCTACCACGGTTACTGGATCACGGATTTCACCCGCGTCGATCCGCACTTCGGCACCAACCAGGATTTCCGCGCGCTGGTGGAAGCCGTGCACGGACGCGGCATGAAGCTGTACCTGGACATCGTGG
>WNFR01006783.1_pt1 | contig 30206 bp, 12 predicted proteins | sample 5400221 | NCBI WGS metagenome assembly WNFR01 (sample SAMN13153357, study PRJNA577476) | soil metagenome | isolation source: 40 cm soil under Madrone tree | place: USA:California | collected 2016-06-14
AATCTCTTCATTAGGAGTGCGCGGCGCAACGAAATCTTGGTTTGGCTCGAGTTGGTCGCGACCCGGCGGTGGCAGAGCCAGGCGATTCACCTTGCCGCTGGCAGTCAAAGGGAACTCGTCGAGCAACACAAATGCCGCGGGAATCATGTGGTCCGGCAACTTGCGACGCAGATGTGCACGTAGTTCATTGTTAGCGGGTGCTCCCTCTGCGGCAGTCACGTAGGCAATCAGCTGTTTTTCACCTCGTTCATCGTCACGTGCGATGACGATGGCCTGGTGCACCTGCGGGTGACTCGCCAACTGCGCTTCGATTTCTCCAAGCTCAATACGAACCCCGCGCACCTTCACCTGGTTGTCGCGTCGACCGCGATACTCGATGTTTCCGTCGGCTAGATAGCGACCGATGTCTCCTGTTCTGAACAACCTCGCGCCACTCTCACGGCTAAATGGATCCGCAACAAACTTTTCCGCAGTCAGTTCCGCCCGGTTTAGATAACCGCTTGCGAGCCCTTCACCGCCGACATAGATCTCCCCGGGCACGCCTACAGAAGCAGAATGCAAATGCGAATCGAGAATGTATAACTTTGTGTTGGCGATGGGCCGTCCGATGGGAATAGTGGCGAGGCCGTCGGTGTTGCGTACTTCGTAGCAAGTGACGTCCGCCCCTACTTCAGACGAACCATATAGATTGATCAAGTTGGCCTGCGGAAACTGCGCGCGAAAGCTCGTCGCCAGGTCAACCGGCAGTGTCTCGCCACTGCAGACGCAATATCGCAAATCAGGAAGTTGTCGCCCCGGGTCTTCACCAAGCTCAAGGATGACGCGCAGGAGCGATGGCACCAGGACCAGGCGTGTGACTTTGTTGACCGATAACGCCTCGACGAACCGTTGCGGATCTTTCACTGTGTCGTCAGGAATGATCACCAACGGTACACCCTGGAGTAGTGGTCCAAATATCTCCCAGATCGAGTCGACGAAACTTAGTGCGGTCTTTTGACAACCAACCTCCCCAGATGCAAACGGATACTGCCTCCACATCCAGGAAAAACGATTGACAGAAGCACGATGCGCGCTAAGCACCCCTTTTGGCTGTCCCGTCGAACCTGAGGTGTAGATTAGATGAGCAGAGTTGACTGCCGCGGCGCCCTGAGTCGGATTCTCGCTGCTCTCGAGTGAGATCTCTCGCCAGTCGCGATCAAGACAAATCGTTTCAACTTTCGCAACAGGCAACGAATGCGTCAAGCGCTCCTGTGTAAGCAACACACGAGCCTGCGAATCTTCGAGTATGAAAGATATGCGCTCCGAAGGATACGCAGGTTCCAACGGTACATATGCGCCGCCCGCCTTCAAAATGGCTATCAAGCCAACGATCATCTCCAGCGAACGTTCGATACAGATCGCTACGCGCACTTCCGGCTCAATTCCGAGGCGGCGGAGATGATGGGCCAGTTGGTTGGCGCGACTGTTAAGCTCCTCGTAAGTCAATTGCTGGTCACCAAACTTCACGGCAACAGCTTTTGGCGTCCGCGCGACCTGGGCCTCAAAGAGATCGTCAATGGTCCCGATTGGCACCTCAGCGCCTGTCTCATTCCACTCGACTACCAGTTGTTCGCGTTGGTCTTCCCTCAGCAGTGGAAGTTCCGAGACCCGCTGCTCCGGATGCGTCACCGCTGTTTCCAGAAGCAGATGGTAGTGTCCAAGCAGTCGCTCGATTGTCGCTTCGTCAAATAGATCGGTGTTGTATTCTGCTGTGCACACCATCACCCCTGGCGGGCTGCCCGCTTGGGGACCCAGGTCCAAGCCAGCCGCTTTGACATCCGTTTCCTCTGAGACAAACAGGGACAGATCAAACTTTGAGGTGTTGCTCTCGGTGCGCAAGTGCTCCAGCGTCAGCCCCTGCATACCAAAATTTGTTTGCGCCGCACGATTCAACGAAAACATCACTTGAAAGAGGGGCGAATAGCTCAGACTCCGCTCCGGCTCCAGTTCTTCAACGAGCTTTTCAAACGGCAACTCCTGATGTGCATAAGCCTCAAGTGCAACTTCTCGCACCCGTCTCAATAACTCGCTGAAGCTGGGATTGCCGCTTAGATCCGCCCGTAGCACTAGCGTGTTCAAAAAGAATCCGATCAGACCTTCGATCTCCTGTCTGTTTCGACCTGCGATCGGCGACCCAACCACGATGTCTTCCTCTCCCGTGTATCGCGACAGTAACGCAGCAAAGGCTGCCAGGAGTGTCATGAACTTTGTGACACCGTGCTGCCGGCTAATTTCAGCAATTTGCTCGCTAAGCATTCCGGGAAGAGTTAGAGATTTGTACGCACCTCGAAAGGTTTGAACGGGTGGTCGGGAATGATCCGTAGGCAGCGTCAATACACCGTTAACGCCCGCGAGCTGTTTTTTCCAGTAAGCGAGTTGCTCTTCGAGCACGTCGCCCTGCAACCAGTCTCTTTGCCACTCGGCAAAGTCAGCATACTGAATCGGTAACGGGCTTAGCGGTGAAGGCCTGCCGTTCACGAAGGCGTCGTAAAGTGTTCCTAACTCACGAAAAAATATTTCCGCCGACCAGCCATCGCTCACTATGTGATGGGAAGTCAGCAAAAGAACGTGCTCCTGTTCGCCAAGACGCAGCAGGGTTGTTCGCATTACTGGACCACGCGCAAGATCGAATGGGCGCGTGGCTTCTGCAGCCACCAGTTGTTTTGTCTCAGACTTTCGTTCAGAACTCGGAAGATTGCTGAGATCGGTCACGGTCAAAGGAGTGTTTGCTGAGGTGACTATCTGCTGCAGCAGACCGTCAACGTTAACGAAGTTAGTGCGAAGAACATCGTGGCGCTGCACGATCTCAGCCAACGCTCGACTCAGCGCCGCAACATCAAGCGAGCCCGTGAGCCGAATCGCCCGCGGCACGTTATAGGGAGTCCCGCTTAACTCAAGCTGTTGGAGAAACCACAGACGCTGCTGAGAAAACGAGGCCGGCGCCGGACCGCGATTGGCCCGCCGTGTAATCGTCTCTGTAGACGTGAGCCTGGCGCCACTCTCCCTCAGCCGTAGCTCCAGTAACGCCCGCTTGGCTGGTGAGAGACTTGAGATTCGCTTGTTCAGTTCATCCATGGAGTATCCATGTCGCCCATTCAACCGGAGGTCGCGCCTTCTTGCCCCAGCAGTTGCCTTGCATCCTCCTCCGACAAGGCTTCGATTTCATTCAGGAAGCGCTCAGCCTCGTTGCTGTTAGCTTCTTCGATTTTCTCGGCGAGCTGGGCGACCGTGGGCAACTCGAACAAACTCCGCAGTGGAATTTCCTGATGAAATTCTTTGCGCATGCGAGACACCACCTGTGTCGCAAGCAGCGAATGGCCACCCAGATCGAAGAAGTTGTCATGCACACCCACGGCGCTAACCTTTAGAAAACTGGCCCAGATGCACGCCAGCTCTTTTTCAACCAAACTTCGCGGCGCTACGAAATCGCTTTGCAAGCCGGGTCGCGTTTCATCGGGCGCCGGTAAGGCGTTGCGATCAACTTTACCGTTCGGAGTCAGCGGCATTGACTTTAGAAAGACAAAAGCTGAAGGGACCATGTAGTCGGGCAGACTCAGTTTTAACGAAGCGCGTAACTCGTCGGGAGAGAACGGAGAAGAGACCATATAGGCCACGAGCCGTTCGCCGGCAGACTGATCCCTAAAAACTGTCACGACGACCTGGCGCACGCCAGGGCGCCTGGATAATATGACTTCGATCTCACCCAACTCGACGCGGTAACCCCGAACTTTTACCTGTGTATCGGCCCGTCCGAGAAACTCGATGTTGCCGTCGGGCAGATAACGCGCCAGATCACCAGTGCGGTACAACCGCGATTCGGGATCGCTGGAGAAAAGATCGGGAACAAACCGCGCTGCCGTTTCCGCGGCTTGATTGAGATAGCCCGAGGACATTCCCGCGCCGCCGATGTACAGTTCGCCGCTGGTACCGAGGGGAACAGGTCGCAGACGCTGATCGAGAATGTAACAGTGCGTATTTGCAATTGGGCGGCCGATGGGTACGGTAGACGAATAGCGCGAAAGGTTCTCTGTGTCGACGCTAAACGTCAGCGACCCTACAGTCGTCTCGGTTGGACCGTAGTGATTAATTATCTGACACGTGTGGTCCAACAGTCGGATGCGCTCGACCAGGTCCCATGAGAGCGACTCGCCGCCAAGAATCAAGTACTTCGCGGGCAGAATCCGGCCATCAATTTGCGAAGCCAGCAATGCGCTGAAATGCGACGGTACGATCTTCAATACATCAATGGGCCACTTGGCAAAGTAGTCTCGAAGGAGGTCACCTTCCATGGCAACGTCGTACCCAATTATGTGCAGACAGCCGCCCGAAACCAGCGCCGGAAAGATACAGGTATTACCGAGATCGGCGCTGATGGTAGAGACAGTCGCGAAATTGAGCCGGCGGTTAATCTGCAGACGCTGCAAAATGAATTGTGTGTAGTTGGTCAGATTCCGATGACGAACTGCCACGCCCTTCGGCATCCCTGTTGAGCCAGACGTGTAAATTACGTAAACCAGATTATCCGCCTGGGTGTTTAATGCTGGATTCGTGATTGGCTGGGCCTCAAGGAAGGCACGATCGCGATTGAGATCGATCGTCTCGGTCGATTCAAAAGGTTCATTGGCGGCGCCGTTGTTGGCAATCAGGATCGACGTATTGCTCTCAGATAATTGAAGCGCCAATCGGTCTCGGGGATGATCGGGATTGAGCGGCACATATGCGCCCCCAGCTTTCAGAATCCCCATTAATCCCACGATTGTTTCGACCGATCGTTCGACACAGAGTCCGACACGTGAGTCTGGTCCAATACCGCGGCGGCGCAGCAGGTGGGCCAGTTGGTTGGCTCGCATGTTTAGCTCGTCGTATGTCAGTTCTTGATTGCCGGATACAACCGCTATCGCCTGCGGCGTTCTCGCAACCTGTTCTTCAAACAGTTGGTGAGTGCATTTCCTGCTTGGCAAATCGGCAGCGGTCTGGTTGAACTCAACCAATACTCGGTGGCGTTCGTCATCGTCGAGAAGCTCGATCGCGCCAAGATCGACTTCAGCCTTCTGCAAGACACCGGAGAGAAAGCGCTGAAAGTAACCGGCAATCTGTTTGACGGCTGCGGGATCGAAGACTTGCCCGTTGTATTGGAGCTCGGCCGTGATCGCAGGCCCGGAACGAACGCAGGAGAGCTTAAGTTTAAAGGGACTGAAGCAAACGTACTTCTTGATTACGGAAAATGACAAAGGGCCCGCATCATATCGTGATTGAGCCTCTTCAAAGTCAAAGGCCACTGAATCGCCAATCGTATTCGCAGACGTGGAGGGGTCGAAGTACTCTTGCCATTCGTCAGCTTCGTTGAGAGCGCCACTAACCTTTCGAAGATGTTCGTCAAAAGACTTGTCTTCGCAATGAAGGCGAATCGGCAGATACTTCGCGTAGAGACCGAGCGCGTTCTGTAGGTCCGCGAATTTGCGACCCGCGCAGAGGTTGTACAGAACAAGCTCGGCTTCGGTCCTTCCGGAGAGACGCAATACCAACGCTTGCCAACAGGCAAACAACAGCGCCGTGACTGAGGTCTCGCGTTCACGGGCCATGGCTTCGATCGTTGAAAGGGGTGAATCGAGATCGACTGCAATCGAATCGGGTTCAAATGCTCGAGTCCCGGCGGCACGCTTTTCGAGTAATATTGCCAGCCCAGGAGCACCCGCAGCCTCTTGCTTCTGCCAGTGAGTTTTACCTGTTGAGACATCTTCATGGTCCACTTCGAGCTGTTCATTTTGCCACTCGGCAAAGTCGGCGTACTGCATCGGTTCGCCAGTTAGCTCGTGCTGATTCAGGAACGACTGGTAAGCGCGACTGAGTTCACCTGTGATATTTGCGAGTGAGACCGAGTCGCCGCAAAGCGCCGGCACCGAGATCAACATGACGTGGCTATCGCTGGATTGTTTGATTATCGTTGCGCGCAGGAGTGGCCCCTTCTCAAAGTCGAAAGGCCGCTCGCGCTCGCCGGTAAAGTGTTCCGCAATTCTAAGTCTCTGCTCCGTTACATCGAGACTGCTCAAATCAACGATCTCCCATGAAAAATGCGACGTCTCACCAACGACCTGAAACATCGTTTTTATTCCGGTCGGGCGACTAAATGTCGTGCGCAGGATTTCGTGGCGGCTCACAACATCCTTCAATGCGTCCTGAAGAACGTGCGGTTGGAGATTTCCCTCAAGCAGGATCGCGACCAACGCGCGAAAGGGTTGCCCCTCAGCTGTCTGCTGAAGCGACCAGACACTTCTTTGCTGTGGTGAAAGGCGAAAGCCTTTTACTGCTGAATTCGGCATTGATTCCGTCACGCTCGTGGCTGCTCCCCTCGCTCAATCTGCTCTTTGCTCACAAGGTTGCCTAATGCGACCACGATCTTACGCTCTCCCACAAACGAATTCCGCGAATGCGCCACCAGCATATTGTTGAGCATTAGAACGTCGCGCTCTCGCCACGCGAAACTCACCGCGAGTTTGCCATAGAGATCGCTGAGATATTCCATCACTGAATTTTCAATCGGTGAGCCGTCTCCGTAATAGACGTTGCGTGGCAGATCCTTTTCTTTCATCATCGACAGCAGCGACTCGCGCACTGCCGGCGCGAGACACGAAATGTGATGCAACTGCACCTGATTGAAGAAAACCTTTTCACCGGTCTGGGGATGTCTGACGACCGCAGGACACACCTGACGCGTGCGCAGGTTATTGCCACTTGTCCATTCGAAATCGATTTCTGCCCGGCGGCAGTAGTCTTCGACCGCAGACCGGTCGTTGGTGTGAAAGAAGTGCTGCCAGCTCACATCTAAACCATCGGTAAAATTGCGCACGTACCTCAAGCCCTTCTTCTCGAAGCGTTCTCTTACTGCCGGCTCCATCAACTGATAAATCCTCCGACTATCGATGATCGGAGATTCGCCTCCAGCTGCGGCGGCTTTGACGCAGTAAAACCAGATCAACATGGGCCAGCGATGCATGTGTGAACTCTCGTTGTGAAAGAGGATCGTCTCGTCGGCCGGGTAAGGAGTCGAGCCATAAACCTTGCCGCCGAGTTCTTCGCGCGGCAAGTCGCCGTACTCGCCAAACAGCTCGGGACAGATGGCGGAAGCAAACTCCTCAAATTCCGGCACTGAATCCACGCCGAATCCACGAAACAGAATCGCGCCATGCTGTAGCAGATTCTTTTCAATGAACTGGCGATTAATCCCAGCCCATTCGCCGAGATCGATATCGTCCGCGTCAGGCTTGAGTACCAGCGGGAGCTTGTTGCCGGGTTGCAAATATTCCATCTTCACGCCGCTCATCTGAGACAAGTCAACCCCCCGGCGGCGCGTCGAGCGCAGTCGGGTTATCTGTGACTCCTCTCTTTCTTTCTTCTCCATCTGCTGCTGTTTTGCTTCCGCCTCAGTCAGAAATTCATATGAGTCAACTTTCGCCGAAGGGTCCTTCAGGATCGCACCGAGCAATCGCTCAAAGTGAACCGACATTTTAGCGATCCTGCCGGGCTCGAAAAGCTCAGGGTTATACAGCCACAAGCCCGAGAGACCATTTTCGGACTCAGCCAAGAATAGCACCAGGTCGAAGCGGGAACTCTCGATCGGTAACTCAAACTGCGATACTTGCAACCCAGGCAACGTGAACGGTGCCGGATTGTTCTGCATCACGAGCAGCACTTGCACCAGAGGATTCCGACCAGAATCACGGGGCGGACTTATTTCTTCAACCAGCTTATCAAAGGGAAGATCCTCGTGTGCGTAAGCTTCCAACGCCGTTTCTCGTACTCGTCTTAGCAGTTCACTAAACGTCGGATTACCTGAGATCTTCGCGCGCAGCGGCAGCAGGTTGGTGAAGAAGCCGATCAAGCCTTCTGTTTCCAGTCGATTGCGATTGGCGACATCGGTACCGACGATGAAGTCCTGCTGACCTGTGTAACGCGAAAGCAGTAGCTGGAACGCAGCCAGGCACGTCATGAAGAGCGACACTCCTTCATTTCTGCTCAGCTGTTTCAAGTTGTCACTCAAATCGGCTCGTAACGTGAACCGCTGATGAGCTCCGCGAAAGGACTGCGCTACGGGTCGAGGTCTGTCGGCCGGGAGTTCGAGCACTAACTGCGCTCCCGCAAGCTGCGTCTTCCAATAAGCGACCATTTTATCCCGCACGTCGGCTTCTCATTCACGAAGGCCTCGTAAAGCACGGTCAACTCACGGAACAGCACCGCGAGAGACCAACCATCAGCGGCAATGTGATGCAAGGTGAAAACGAGCACATGATGGTATGCGTCGATTCTGATGAGACCAGCACGCAGCAGCGGATCGCGCGCAAGATCAAAAGGCTTGCGGATCTCTTCAGCAGCAACTTTTTCTGCTTCCGGCTGGCGCTGTGTTTCGGAAACTGCGTCGAGATTTATCAAACGCAAAGAGACCGTTTGTGGAGGAGAGATTGACTGAAAGGGGTCACCATCCGTGCCAAAGAGGGTCCGCAGCGATTCGTGGCGACTTACGATCTCGTTGAGCGCCTCCGCCAATGCGGCAACGTTGAGCGAGCCGCGCAAATGAACCGCACGCGAAATGTTATAGAACGAGCTACCGGGTTCAAGTTGATCCAGAAACCAGAGCCTTTGCTGCGCGAATGAAAGCGGCAGCTTACCGTTTCGCGGAACGGGAACAAGGGGTGGCGCCTGCAGTCCCTGTTGCGCCTGAATAACTGCTTCGAGTTTTTCTGCAAGGTCGGCGATGGTAGGCGACTCAAACAAAGCGCGAAGTGGCAGCTCGACGTGAAACGTCTCTCTGATTCGAGACATAACCTGCGTTGCCAGCAACGAATGCCCGCCGCGTTCGAAGAAATTGTCGTGAACGCCAATGTTTTCGAGACCCAGGACCCTGGCCCAGATATTAACCAGCAGATCCTCGACCGGATCCAGGGGTTCGTCGAACTGAGTGACGGCTCCTGATCCAGAGTAATCAGGCGCCGGCAGTGCCCGGCGATCCACCTTCTTGTTTGGCGTCAGTGGCATTGCCTCGAGCAGCACGAACGCCGAGGGCACCATATAGTCGGGCAACGACAGCTGCAGAAACTTCCGCACTTCGTTTGGACTCGGCATGCCGCCTTCGGCTGTGATGTACGCAACGAGTCGCTTGTCGCCTGGCCGGTCCTCCCTGATCATTACGACCGCCTGCGCGACGTTCGGGTGCTGGCCGAGCACGGTTTCGATCTCGCCCAGCTCGACACGGAATCCGCGCAGCTTCACCTGGTTATCGAGGCGACCCAGAAATTCGATCTTTCCGTCGGAACGGTAACGAGCGAGGTCACCACTGCGGTAAAGACGCTCACCCGGTTGGCCAAACGAATTGGGAACGAACTTCTCCGCGGTCAATTCCGGACGATTGAGATAGCCGCGCGCCAGGCCGATACCCCCGATGAATAATTCGCCGGCAACACCGGGCGGGACCGGCTGCAGGCGCGGATCAAGGAGATAAACTTCCAGGTTTGCGATCGGCCGGCCGATCGAGTTCAAACTAGCATCAACTTTAGTTTGGGGTGCGCTTTCATTGACCGAGGTCTGTGTTCCCTTTTCGATCAAACCGCAGGTGGTCCAGACGGTGCTCTCGGTTGGGCCGTAGAAATTCCAGACTGGAATCCCCAGTTCCGCCAGTTCAACAGCCAATTCCTGATCCAACGCATCACCGCCACAGGCAACGAGACGCACGCTCCACTGAGGTTTTGTCAACAGCCCTGCCGGTGCGAGCGCCTGTTCTCGGGCCCGCAGCAATTCCCGAAGCGCTGAAGGGGTCTGATTCAAAATGGTGACACGTTCGCGGCAGAGAAGGTCGTAGAAGTCAGCGGGCGACTGCACAACTTCAAGGGGAACGACCACCAGTGTGCCACCTTGAAGCAAGCTGCCCCAGATTTCCCAGACTGAAAAATCAAAGGCGAAGGAATGAACGACGGACCAAATATCCCCCGCGCGAAACCTGAGTTGCTCGCGGGTGGCAGCGAAAAGATGGACCACTGTTTCGTGTCTGATTTGGACACCCTTGGGCCGGCCGGTCGACCCGGACGTATAGATCACATAAGCGAGGTTTTCTGGAGTAACCGTGTTCGACGGATTCTTTGTTGACTCAGCGGAAAACTGAAGCCAGTCATCAACGCACACAATCTGGGCCGCCAGCGACGGAAGCGTCGCAAGCAATCGACCCTGGGTTAGCAGAACTGTTACAGAAGAGTCTTCGAGCATGAAGGCGAGTCGCTCGGCTGGATAGGCGGGATCGACCGGCACGTATGCGCCCCCGGCTTTCAAGATTCCCAGGAGGGTCACGATCAACTCCGCTGAACGCTCCATGCAGACGCCAACCGGCACCTCCGGCCTGACTCCGAGCGCTCGCAGACGGTGCGCGAGCTGATTGGCTTTCTGGTTCAGCTCTTGATAGCTCAAGCGTCGATCCTCGAACACCACGGCGGTTGCCGCTGGTGTTAACTCGGCTTGAGTTTCAAATAACTCGTGCATGCACTCGGCCGAGCTGTGTTCGATCTCAACTGAATGTGACTGGGCGAGCAATTGCCGGCGTTCCGCTTCATTCCAAATCTGAAGATAGCCAATCTGCTCTTCCGGATGGTCCAGAATGCTCTCCAACAGAGCCTCATAGCTCGACACCATCTGGCTGATCTTTTCTCCATCGAAAAGGTCGCTACTGTATTCCCAGATGGCACTCAGTTCCCTGCCTTTATCACTGATAAATAGGGACAGATCAGTTCGCGCCGTCCCGCGCTCGACCTCGAGCCATCTCAAAGCGAGTCCTTTATGATCCAGAGCTTCCGGTGTGTTTTCCAGAGCAAAGATCACCTGAAACAGCGGCGTATGGCTTAAGCTCCGCTCGGGCTGCATGGCCTCCACCAGCTTGTCGAAAGGAATTTCTTGATGCGCATAGGCCCCAAGTGCGGTTTCGCGAACGCGTCGCAGCAGTTCGCGGAACGTTGGGTTGCCCGCAAGACTCGTGCGCAGCGGAAGTGTGTTGGCAAAGAGGCCAATCAGCCCTTCCAACTCGGATTTCGTCCGGCCGGCGATCGGAGTTCCTACTACCACATCGTGTTGCCCGCTGTAGCGCCAAAGTAATACGTCAAAGGCGGCCAACAACGTCATGAAGAGCGTTACTCCCTCGCGACGGCTGAAAGCTCGCAGTCGATCGGCAAGTCCAGTGGGCACTTCCGTGTACTGTCGAGCCCCGGCAAAGGTTTGTATCGCAGGCCGCGGCCGATCTGTTGCAATTTCGAGAGTGGCAGGCGCGTCGGCGAGATGTTGACTCCAATAGGCCAGCTGAGCTTCCAGAACCTCACCCTGCATCCACTCACGCTGCCAAACAGAATAATCCGCATACTGCACAGGGAGCTCTGGCAAGGGTGACGGCTGACCTGCGCAGAAGGCTTCATATAAAGTGCCAAGCTCGCGCAGAAACACTCCCATGGACCATCCATCGCTGATGATGTGGTGCATGGCGATCACGAGCATGCTTTCTTCAGCACCGATGCGAATGAGAGTGGAGCGCAACAGTGGACCCGCAGCCAGATCGAAGGGTCGCTCGCCTTCGATTTGCGCCCAACGCCTCGCTTCCGCGTCCGCATCTTCCTTGCTCTGCCTGCGGAGATCGATCACCAGCAACTCGAGCTTCAACTCCCGGGCCACTGCCTGCATCGGTTGACCGTCGACGGCGACAAAAGAGGTGCGGAGCGATTCGTGACGCCGTGCAACCTCATTAAGTGCTTGTTCCAGCGCACAGAGATTTAGACGACCGTCGAATCGCACGGCATAGAGCAAGTGAAAGACGCTCTTGCCTGGATCGAACTGCTCGAGAAACCAAAGCCTTTGCTGGGCAAACGATGCTGGAAAAAGAAAAGGATCCATTACCGGTTTTGTTCTCTTAGGCGCATCGTGCGCATGAATCGCGGGCCAAAGTGCCGTGGGCCTTTTTCTTATGGTGTCCGCGAGAGCTCATCTACCAGAATCTCTTCAATCGCAGAGGCTAAACCCGCGACCGTTCGATGTTCGAACAAAACACCGAGCGGTAGATCGATCTGAAAAGCCAGGTTAATTCTGGATATCACTTGAGTGGCGGTTAGCGAGTCGCCCCCCAATTCAAAAAAATCCTGCTGCACGCTCACTCTTGCGGCGCCGAGCACTTCGGACCAGGTGCCGGCAATGATTTCTTCAGTCGCATTGCGTGGCGCAACGATTTCGCTCTCTGCACTGAGATCGACTGGAGGCGGAAGCGCATTGCGATCCAACTTACCATTTTCAGTCAGCGGCAACTGCTCAAGACGCACGAAAATAGCGGGCAACATGTAGTCCGGAAGCTTGCCAGTCAGGAAACTTCGCAATTCGTTTGTCGTTGTCTGCTCTAAACGCGTGACGACGTAGGCGACCAGATTCTTCAGTCCCGGACGGTCTTCTCTTAACATTACCGCGCAGTCGTGAACGGCGGGATGCCGGCGCAGACAGCTCTCGATTTCGGCCAACTCGATGCGGAAGCCGCGAATTTTCACCTGTCTATCGCGTCGACCGAGGTATTCGATATCACCACTCCTCAGGAAGGACGCGACATCACCGGTGCGATACAGTCTTTCTCCCGGCCTCTCGCTGAATGGGTGCGGGAGAAAACGTTCGGCCGTCAAATCGGGTCGATTCAGATAACCGCGACTCAAGCCTGCGCCGCCCACATACATCTCACCCGTTACTCCTACAGGAAGTGGCTCCTGTTGCTGATCAAGAATATAGACTTGCAAATCACGCAACGGCCGGCCAATGGGACTGCGGCCTGACGATCCAGTTTCAGCACCTTTCAGCGGGCGATGAGTCACATGCACCGTTGTCTCTGTGATTCCGTACATGTTGACGAGTCGTGGTTGTTTGTCATCATGATCGTCGAACCAGCGGTTGACGCTAGCGGTGTCGAGTGCTTCACCCCCAAAAATTACCAGCCGTAGTGACGAGTCATTGCCGGAGTCATTTGTCCTGGCCTCGCTTGCCGCTTCAACAAATTGACGAAAGGCCGAGGGAGTCTGATTGAGTATGGTTACCCTGGCAGCGCGCAGCAGCTGGTAAAACTTTTTCGGCGCGCGACTGATCAAATAAGGAACTACGACGAGAAGTCCGCCATACAACAATGCACCCCACATCTCCCACACGGAAAAGTCAAAGGCGTAGGAATGAAACAGCGTCCACACGTCGTTATGATCAAAACCGAATAGCGACTTAGTCGTTTCGAAAAGACTAACCACATTTTCGTGTGTAACCATCACGCCCTTTGGCTGGCCCGTCGAACCTGATGTGTAGATCACATAGGCCAGGTTCAGAGGCGATACTGCAGCGGCAATGTGCTGCGCGTTCAGAATGTTCCTGGCGCTTTGGTGCGAAGCGTCCTTCCAATCACTATCAAGACAAATCACCGAAGGGTGTTGACTCGCAAATCGATCTCGCAGCGACTGCTGGGTAAGGACCACACTTGCGCCCGAATCCTTAAGCATGAATGAAAGACGATCCGCTGGATACGAAGGATCCAGCGCCAGGTAGGCGCCTCCGGCCTTTATGATCGCCAGCATTCCCACAACCATCTCAAGCGAACGTTCTACGCAAATCGCTACCAACACTTCAGGGCCAACGCCAAGTTTCTCGAGGTACTGCGCCAATTGAGTTCCCCTGGCATCAAGCTCAGCAAAACTCAACTGCTCGTCCTCAAAGACCACAGCCGTTGCTTCAGGTGTGCGCTTTGCCTGTTCCGAAAAGATTTCGTGCAAACATTTTCCTGAGCGCTGACTTCCGCTGGTCTGGTTCCAGTCGAACAAAAGCTGTTGGCGCTCACCTTCAGACAGCATTGAGAGTTGGCCCACGCGGCGATTGGGATTAGTCGCCATTCCTTCACTCAAAGTTGCGATATGACCGAGCATGGCTTGAATGGCCCCCGCATCAAATCGGCGCTCGTCATACTCAAGCTTTAACAACAGGCGAGACCCGGAGTAGGCGGCGAGCGTCAGCGGATAGTGCGTCTGTTCAAGCAGTTCAAAATGCCGTCCATGCCAGTGCCCATCAAGCCGGCTGATCTGCTCATTGAGTTCGTAATTCTCAAAAACAAGTACGGTCTCAAAGAGCGATTTGCCGCGTTGTGCCTCGCTCCACTCTTGGATTTTCGTCAAGGGCGTGTGTTCATAGTCGCGGAAAATAATTTGCTGCTGACGCAACTCCTTCAACCATTCGAGTAACGGTCGCTGTGGATCTACCTCGGTGCGCAGCGGCAGTGTATTGATGAAAAACCCCACCATCGATTCGGACTCCGGCAACGTCGAATGCCGGCACGCTCGGGTTACCCCGAAAACAATGTCTTGAGATCCATAATAGCGGGCTAGCAATAGAGCCCAGCTCGCCTGGACCATTGTGTTTAGAGTGATCTCATTTTGCTGAGCGATAAGCTTGAGTGCGCCGGTAAGTTTCTCCGAGAGTAGATGGCTTTGCGACGCACGGCGACGATCTCTCTTCAGACTACTTTCTAAGAACTCTCCTATACGTAAATCAGGAGGTGGTTTGAACCCGCGAAGACTTTCGCTCCAAAAATCTCTGGCGCTAGACCATTCCTGTTGCTGCAGCCAATGGATGTAGTCCTTGTATGGACGCCGCATACCGAGGGCCGGCCTGTCTCCCCTCAGCCATGCGTCGTAAAGGGCAAACACTTCCTGCAACACGGCAAAATGAGACCGGCCGTCGAGCAACGCATGATGAAAGGTCCAGACGAGGCTGTGATGATTATCGGCGAGTTTGAAATAGGCCAGCCGCATCAGTGGGGGCTCGGTGACATCAAAGCCTTTTTTGCGGTCGCTGACCAGGAAGTCTTCGAATTCCTGCTGCTGCACCTCGGGCGGAAGGTGGCTCCAGTCTTCATTCCGCCAGGATAGCTCGATTACTTTATAGACCTCCTGGATCGGCTCCGGAATTCCCTCCCAGCGAAACGCTGTTCTTAGAATCTCGTGGCGCTGCAAGACCTGCTGCCACGCTTGTAACAAAGCGATCGGGTCGAGCGTTTCCTTCAAGTCGCAGGTCATTTGCTGAATGTAGGCGCCGCCTTCATGGAGACTATGCAGCATCATGCCCTGCTGCATGGACGAAAGCGGATAACTGGCTTCAACTTCTTTGGTGTTCATCTGAAAATCACTTCAACCACGCGGCAGTCGCCTGATTTCGGGTACAATCATCTGATTTTCACTGCCCGTATTTCGTAGAAACTCCGCCAGACCGACAATGGTCGGCTGCTCGAAAAAGTACCGCAGCGGCATATTCACATTAAACGTCTCGCGAATCCGGGCCATAACCTGCGTTGCCAACAGCGAGTGTCCACCGAGATCGAAGAAGTTGTCGTAGATTCCAATCTCTGCTCGACCCAGAACATCGCTCCAGAGACTCGCCAGCTTGCTTTCAGTTTCGGTACGTGGCGCTATAAATGTTTCCTCAAGATCGGCGCGTGACTTATCAGGTAGCGGCAGCGCTCGTTCATCGACCTTTCCGTTAGGTGTCAAGGGAAAGCGGTCCAGAGGCACAAAAGCCGAGGGCACCATATACTGAGGCAAGCGACTCTTCAGAAACGCCCGCAACGTTTCCGCTGAAAAAGTTGGCTGGCCCGCGTCGGCGATCACATAGGCCAATAGTTGCTGGTCTGCGTTATCTTGCCTCGCAAGAACCAGACACTCGCGCACCGTCTCATGTTGGGCTAACACACTCTCAATTTCACCTAACTCGATCCTGAAGCCACGAACTTTTACCTGCCGATCGACACGGCCTAAATACTCAATTTCGTACTCAAGCTCACCGCTCGCGACGTAGCGGGCAAGATCACCAGTGCGATAAAGTCTCGCCCCTGGTTCGGTACTGAAAGGATCTGGTACAAATCGTTCAGCGGTAAGATCCGGTCGCCTGAGATAACCGCGCGCGACGCCGGCGCCGCCAACGAACATTTCGCCGGGCACTCCGCTTGGCGCCAGTTGCTGTTGCCTGTCGAGAATGTAAACCTGCAAATCATCGAGCGGCCGGCCAATGAGGCTACCCGAAGCATTCTCAACATCCATCGCCGTCAACGGACGATACGTGACGTGCACGGTCGTTTCCGTGATGCCGTACATGTTGACCAAACGTGGCCGCGTATAGCCATGCCGATCGACCCAGGGTTTCAGACTCTGAAGGTCGAGTGCCTCGCCGCCAAAGATGATCTCCCGTAATGAAAGACGATCGCCTGTGCCCAAGTCGCCCTCCGCCCGGATCAATTGGCGAAAAGCCGACGGGGTTTGATTGAGAACTGTTACTTTTTCGCGGCAGAGCAGTTTGTAGAAATCTTCCGGGGCACGGCTCACCAGATAGGGCACGATGACGAGTCGGCCCCCGTAGAACAATGCGCCCCATATCTCCCAAACCGAAAAGTCGAAACCGTAAGAATGGAACAGCGTCCAGACATCATCGGCTCCGAAGCGAAACAGCGGTGCAGTTGTTTCCATCAGGCGCATTAAGTTGTCGTGGGTTACCACTACTCCCTTCGGCGTCCCCGTAGAACCAGACGTGTAAATGACGTAAGCCGGATTCTCGCTATCCATTTCCACCCTGGGATTCTGATCGCTTGCCTTCGCAATCTCATCGGCTTGCTCATCAAGGCAAACGGTCGCGGTTACGGAACCACTGAAAGCTTTCGCCAAACATTCCTGGGTCAGCACCAGAGTCAATTCCGCGTTCTGAGCAATCAGAGACAAACGGTCCGGTGGATAGGAGGGATCAAGCGGAACATAAGCTGCGCCCGATTTCAGAATTCCGAGCAACGCCACAACCAGATCGATTGAACGCTCGATGCATACGCCCACCAGCCTTTCCGGCCCGGCGCCCCGACTTATCAAGTAATGCGCCAGCCGGTTCGCGCGGCGATTCAATTCGTCATAGCTAAGACTTTCTTCGTCAAAGCAGAGGGCAGTCCGCTGGAGCGACCGCTCAACCTGCCGCTCAAAAACATCGTGAATGCAAAATCGGTTTGCAACCGCCGTTTTGTTCCGTTTCTTTCCGGGCGCCAACTGTTCGCGTTCGTCCGGCGTCAACAAGGGCAGTTCGGCAACCTGAGCGTCGGGATTGCGTGTCAGTCCTGCGAGCAGAATTTGAAAACGTTGCAGCAACCTCTGAATGGTGCGCTGATCGAAAAGGTCAGTACTATAGACAAACTCGCCAGCCAGGCCTTCGGGCAGGTCCCAAAAATACGCTTCGAGATCCAGACGCGTGGTGCTGACATCAAAGCCTATTGGGTCGATTACGAAGCTTCCCCTACCGAGGGCCTGAGGAACGTTCTGCAGTGAAAGAGTTACCTGGAATAACGGATTATGGCTGAGACTTCGTTCGGGTTGCAGTTCTTCAACCAGTTTCTCAAACGGCAGGTCCTGATGACTGTAGGCCGCGAGTGTGGTTTCCTTCACTTGCCGTAGCAACTCGCGAAAGGTCATATCGGCGGTGATGGTAGTACTCATTACCAGAGTGTTTACGAAGAAGCCCACCAGCGACTCGGTCTCTTTACGGGTGCGATTGGCAATGGGAGCTCCTATCACGATTGTATCCTGCCGCGTGTGACGCCACAGCAGAGTTTGGAAGGCTGCCAGCAGAGTCATGAAAAGAGTCGCGCCTTCCTCGCGCGCCAGACCTTTGAGCGCTGCATTTAGATCAGCGGACAAGGCAAAAGACTCGTACGAGCCTCGGAACGTCTGGACTGGTGGTCTTGGCCGGTCGAGTGGCAATTCCAACATGGCTGGCGAGCCGGCAAGCTGTTGCTTCCAGTAAGAGACCTGTTGCTCGAGAGTTTCTCCTTGCAAAAATTCCCGTTGCCAGATGGCAAAGTCGGCGTATTGAATCGGCAATTCTATTAGAGGAGAAGGCTGGTTGGCTTTGAAAGCTTCATACAGAGTAACCAGCTCGCCTAACAGTAGCGCAGTGGACCAGGCGTCAGTAATTATGTGATGCAGCGATATCAATAGAAGGTGATCTGCTCGGCTCAGGCTGACTAAGTTGGCCGACAGCAAGGGCCCATCAGCGAGGCTAAACGCAATTTCGGCATGCTCGACAGCCAGTTTCTCTATCTTCTCGTTACGCTCGTTTTCATCCAACTCGCTAAGGTCAATCAATGGCAAGGACAGATGCTGGTGTGGCCGAATGATCTGGACCGGCTGGTTGCCTGCCAGACGAAAAACTGTCCGCAGAGATTCGTGCCGCTCGACCACCCCGTTGAGTGCGCGCTCCAGCGCCTGGGAATCGAGGTCCCCGCTGATCCGCACGTGCCGAGAGACGCTGTAGGACGAATTTCCTGGTTGTAGCTGGTCCAGGAACCACAGGCGCTGTTGCGCGAATGAGAGCGGTACAAGAGCCTGCTGTGGACGGCGAGGGATGCTACGGCTCACCTGGCTGCTATCAGAAACTCCACGCAGCCGTTGCTCCAGCAGCGCACGCTTCGCCGGCGAAAGTCTCGATTTTTTATCACTGACGTTTTCCATCGATTTGATTACTACAACAGAGCCGCAAGCCCGGCCACGGTCGAGTGCTCGAAAACTGTCGACAACCGCAATTCAATCTTAAAGATTTCGTTTATTCGGGAAAGCACTTGCGTGGCTCTCAGCGAGTGGCCACCTAATTCAAAGAAGTTGTCGTGGATGCCGATCTGGCGGAGACCCAAAACTTCACTCCAGGCGCCGCTGACCAATTCTTCCGTTGCGTTTCGTGGCGCAATAAACTCCCGCTTCAGATTTGTCATCGAAGGATCGGGCTGCGGCAGCGCACGCCGGTCGACCTTACCGTTTGCTGTTAACGGCAGTTGCTCAAGGGTCACAAAGTAGGTTGGTACCAGCGCGGGCGGCAGCTTCTGCGCAAGATATTCTCTCAGTTCTGATACCTTCGAGTCTGATGTGTCGTGAACAACGTAGGCGGCCAGCGCGTTCTCGCCCTGCTGGTCTTTAAGTGAAACGACAATAGACCCCGCCACCGATGGATGCCTGCTGAGTATGACATTGACCTCGTCCGGTTCGACTCGCACACCACGAATCTTGATCTGTTCGTCGAGGCGTCCCAGTATCTCAAGCGTGCCATCTGGCTGATAGCGGCCACGGTCGCCCGTCCGGTAGAGAAGATCGTCTGCATCATGCGTGAACGGATTCTGGATGAATCGCGCCGATTGTTCTTCTGCTGCGTTGATGTAGCCCAGCGAGCGGAAGGGTGTGCGAATCACAATCTCACCTGGCTCCCCAATACCGGAGAGATGGTTGGCGCTGCCCAACACCAGCGCCTGTGTTTCGGGCAAGGGCCGGCCGACCGGCTGAACACCGAACGCCGGCTCGTCTGGAACTACGTGGAAACATTTTGCCAGCGTTGTTTCAGTCGGCCCATATAGATTCACCTGTTGTCCTGACGCCGGAAAAGCCTCGCGCCACCGGCGCACAAGTGAATCTGTAAGCGGCTCACCAGCAAAGAAAACCCAACTCAGCGAGGGCAGCGAAACTCCCTGCGGAACGTCGTTGAGCCAGGTCTGCGCCAGCGTTGGCACTGTATGAAGAATCGAGATCTGTTCGTGTTCGAGCCACGAAAGAATGTTGGCTGATGCCGCGTTGGTTGGGTCGTCAGGCAGATGCAGACTCGCGCCGCTGGTCAACGGCAGGAAGATATCTCGCAACACTACGTCAAAAGATAAACCAGTCAATTGCGCGGCGCGATCCTCCGCCGTGATTCCAAACTCTTCGCGCTGCCACTTGAGAAAGTGACTCAGTCCTTTGTGACATCCGAGCACACCTTTGGGAATACCACTGGTGCCGGAAGTAAAAAACAAATATGCCGCGTCCGAAGGATTGAGTTCGGGCAGGCAAAAGCTTGCGGGTACCGCAGCCTGTGCGGATTCAGATGATGTCTGCCGGTCTTCAACCACCAGCGTGATAGCGACTGAGGGAAGCTCACGGATCCAGTCGTCCTCGGTTCTCCACTCACCTACATACAACAAGCGCCTGGCCCCAGCTTCACGAACCATCAGCTTCTGCCGCTCTCTCGGCAGATTCTGATCGAGAGTGAGAAGCACACCGCCACTGCTGAGAACACCGAGCATGCTGGCAATCAGTCCAAAGCTCGGCGACCCGCTGACGGCCACCACGTCGCCTTTTTTCAAAGCACCATCCAGGAGCGTACAAGCTATCGATCGAGCCTCTTCGGCCAGCTGGCTGTAGTTATATGACTCCCCGCCCCTGCAGATCGCTGGATGATCGGGAAACTCTCTTGCTCGTAAGAAGAAGATCTCTGTGATGGGATCGTGAGCGGGCGCACGCAGCACCTCGGTTGGATCGGGCAGTACGGCGGACCCGGTTGCTGTTATCAGGGAATACTCAGAGATTTGTTTGTCAGGCTGAGCGATGATCTGCTCAAGTAGAGACCCGAACTGTTCCAGCATTGCGGCAATCCGGGGGCGATCAAAAATATCCGAGTTGTAAACAATAAGCAGATGCAGCTCTTCATCGAGCTCTCTCACATAAAAAGTCAGATCAAACTGAGACCACGCAGCAACGGACTGTGACCAAACGCCGGCTGGCGAGACAAGCTCGGTCGTCAAACCCGGCAGACTGATCTTTCCATCGGCAAAGTTCAGGTAATTGAAGAACACTTGAAAAAGTGGGGTACGATTGAGATCGCGCCGTGGATTCAGTTCCTCTACCACCATCTCAAAAGGCAGGTCTTGATTCGCATAAGCCCCGAGCGCCGTGTCACGCACTTGTTCGAGTAGTTCTCGAAAGCTGACCTCCTGCGACAGTCTCGTTCGCAGCACCACATTGTTAAGAAAGAATCCAATTAAGTCCTCAACATCTGTACGCGGGCGATTCACGATTGGTGAACCAACGAGAATATCGTCCTGGCCGGTGTAGCGATGCAACAGAACGTTGAATACACCTAGCAGAGTCATGAACGGCGTGACCTCCATGCTCTTGCTTAGGGCCCCGAGATTCCGAGACAGGCCTTTCGCTAGCGAGAGCGACTCACGCGCGGCGCGGAAGCTTTGCTTTTGCGGACGAGGCCGATCTGACGGAAGGTCGAGAACTGTAGGCGCTCCCGCAAGTTGCTGCTTCCAGTAATCGAGCTGTTTCTCCCGCACTGCTCCCTGCATATACTCCCTCTGCCAGGCAGCATAGTCGGAGTACTGGATGGGTAACTCCGGCAATGGCGATGGCTTGCCCGCGGAGTACGCTTCATACAGCGCGCCTATTTCCCGCAGCATCACTGCCATGGACCAGCCATCACTGACAATGTGGTGCAGCGTCAAGAGCAGAATGTGGTCGTTGTCGCTCAGTCGCACCAACTTGGCACGCACGAGCGGACCATTGATCAGATCAAAAGGTGTGTGGGCCTCTTCACTTAAGATCCTTTGGGCTTCGGCCTCGCGGTCTGGCCGCGGCAGTTGTGTGAGATCCACAACTGGCAGGGACAACCTCAGGGTCTTGGCAATCACTTGCGTTGGTTCTCCATTTGCTGTAGCAAACGTGGTGCGCAAGGTGTCGTGACGCCGGACGATTTCATTCAGGGTTTGCTCGAGTACGGTTATGTCCAGCAGGCAGTCAAGGGGAACCGCGAAGGGAATATTATGCACCGGCGTTCCCGGAACCAACTGATTCAGAAACCAGATCCTCTCCTGACCAAACGAAACCGGAGCGGTTGCACTGGGGGTCAAGCGCGTAATTGCCTCTGTGTCTGATCGATGAACACCAGCCTGAACAAGAAGGACCAGATCGGAGATGGTGGGTTTTTCAAGGAAGGACCGGAGCGAGATTTCGGTTTGGAACTCGTCGCAAATACGAGAAGCGACTTGCATAGCCAGCAGCGAGTGACCGCCAAGCTCAAAGAAGTTGTCATAAACTCCAACTCGATCCAGGCCGAGCACCTCAGCCCAGATTCCGGCCCACGACTCCTCCATTCTGTTGCGAGGAGCGACAAATTCTTGTTCGAGACTTGGGCGCGATTGCCTCGGCTGTGGTAGCGCCCTCCGGTCCAATTTGCCGTTAGGTGTCAGCGGAAGCGCGTCGAGTAATACGAACGCGGACGGAACCATATATTTCGGCAGCTTGCACTGAAGGAACTTAACGAGTTCCGGAACCAAACTCGGAGTGGAAGACTTCAGTGAAGGTTGGTTGGTATCTTCGCTCAAATCTTTCCGGTCATCCCGCGCTTTCCGCGGCTTGAAAACTGGCAACTCAGCGCCGGTACGTTTTGTGAACACTACGTCGAAGCTGCCATCCTCAGTTGACTCGGCCCAACTAAGGTCCACAAAGTAAGAGTTCGATTGCCCCAGCGTCCATAGATCTTCCGGGTCCAAACCTTGCACCGGCAATGCTGCGAGTGCTGCGCGCAACTCGGCAACTGTTTGAAACCGCCCCTGATCTTTAAGGAGATTTATTATGTGCGCCTCTGATCCGACCCGCGGATTCGGAATGCCCGAGAGAGCGACGACCTCATCCTTCCCTGCTTCGAGCAGATTACGCAGGCGTTCTACGTTCAGGCCGCCTTCGCTCCAGTCACGCCATTCAACTTCTGCCTTGCTTGCGATTGGGCGCCCAACCTGCAACACAACGTCATAGCGAAATCTTGTCAGCTCATTCAGGTAACGACCTCGCTTGGGCATCACGCGGACCTGACAACCCAAACGTTGACTAACCGCTCTAAAGAAGCCCGGGTCAATTACCAGTTCATCTTCTCCATCCAACGCCTTGCGTATTCGTCTCTTCAACTCATCCACCGAAAGCGAGGGCGATGCTCGATGAAGTTGCACTGAAGCGTGGAAAGTTTCTAACAACGGAAGGCTTCTAACGTCTCCGATAAACACGAAGCCCCCCGGGCGCGTAACCTGCACGGCGCCCTCCAGAACCCGCAGAAGATACTCCCTCCGAGGGAAGTACTGGGCCACCGAGTTTATGACCACCAGGTCAAACGACTCTGCTTTCAGCCCGTCAAAATCATCTGCCTCCCGGCGTGAGAGAGTTACATTGCCGACCTTCTCCGGCGATCTCTCCACCTGTTCTTCCAGCATTTCGATGGCAGTGACCGAGAAATCGGTGCCGTAGTAGGACGCACAGTGGGGAGCAACTCGAAACAGCAACAGCCCGGTTCCGCATCCAATCTCCAAAACTTTGCTGGGGCCTAGCGAAAGAATCCTTTCAGTGGTGCGATCTACCCACTCGTGCATTTCTTCTTCGGGTATTGGCTGCCCGGTATAACTGCTGTTCCAACCGATGGTGTTGAAGGTGGGCTCTGTTGTTGCTTCGGCTTGATGATAGGCTTCGTCGTAGAGTTCCTGCCAACCGCTAAGATGCTCAGAGTCGAGTTTAGTGGAAACGCCGTCTTCGGGATTGCGGACAATGTAGGCGACGAGTCGCTGGTCACCGGTCTGGTCTTCGCGGGCAATAACTACACAGTCTCTAACCGCCGGGTGTCGCTCAAGTACTGCCTCAATCTCACGCGGCTCAATTCGGAAACCTCGGATCTTCACCTGCTGGTCCAGCCGTCCCAGGAACTGGACCTGGCCATCCGCAAGATAACGTCCTCTGTCTCCTGTCCGGTACAGCCGTGAACCGGGCGCACCGAATGGACCTGGCACAAACTTTTCGGCGGTCAGCGAAGCATCGTTCAGATAACCACGAGCCAAGCCATCGCCGCCGATGTAGACCTCGCCTGATAATCCGGCAGGTGTTGTCTTCATCTCCTCGTCGAGGATGTACACCTGGGAATTTGAGATCGGGAAGCCTATAGGTACCCCACCGTCGAAGCGCTCTTCCGGCTTTACGCGATAGCAACTTGTAAAAGTTGTGTTCTCTGTGGGCCCGTAGCCGTTGATCAACTGGCAACCTGACAATTCGCGCGCTACCTTTTCCACGTGCCAGACTGAAAGCACGTCCCCGCCGGCTACAAGTTGGCGCACCCCACGCAGACTTTCCAGCTGCGTCTCCACCATCCTATGAAACAACCCGGCAGTCAACCAGGTCGTCGTTACGCGCCTGCGCTTTATCACTTCGCCCAGTTCAGACAGCGATGCCAATCCCGGCGGCATCACTATCAGCTTTGCGCCACTTAGCAAACTGCCCCAGATCTCAAACGTCGATGCATCAAACGACAGCGGCGCAAACTGAAGAAACACTTCCTCAGGTCCGAACACTGCATAGTTGGTGTTTGTCACTAGCCGCACTACACCGCGGTGTTGAATGCATACGCCCTTTGGGTTACCCGTCGAACCGGACGTGTACATCACGTACGCAAGATTTTCTGGAGTGCATAGGTTGTCAGGATTTCCGTCGCTCTCACGTGCGATCGCTTCCCATTGGCTGTCCAGCGAAATCGTCTCAGCATCCCGAGTAGGCAACTGGTCTCGCAAGTGCTCCTGAGTAAGAGTGAGCAGCACTCTCGTCTCGCCATCACCTAGCATTAAAGATAGTCGTTCCCGAGGATAAGACGAATCGAGGGGAAGATAGGCACCACCCGCCTTCAAGATACCCAGTAGTCCAACAATCATCTCCAGCGAACGCTCAACGCAGATGCCCACCAGGACTTCGGCACAAACGCCGCGCGCTCGCAGATAATGTGCCAGTTGGTTCGCCCGAGCATTTAGTTCACGATACGTCAACTGTTCTGCCGCAAACACGAGGGCAACCGCATCCGGCGTGCGTTCAACCTGCTCCTCGAACAACTCGTGAACACACCTGTTTCGAGCAGGGGATGTCTTATCTTTGATCGAGTCGAACCGCATCGTGGCTACTTATTTCCTGGAAGTCCAGTCGTTCTTTTTTGGTATCGGTGCAGCTGCCTCGGCTTTGCCGGCTCCCATTGGGGAAAGCGTCCGACTCTCCGAAAGCACTGCTCTTCAGTGCCATGCTCCGCTGGTAATGTTAACACCACAAGTAATCAACTCAAGGTGGTCTTGAATCGTCAGAGTCTTCTCAGGTCTAGCCATCCAAGACGAAAAATGGTTGATTCCAGCTTGAATAATTTGCACTATAAGAGGCGCTTCATCGCGTTCGAGGACTTGGCGCACTATTATGACGTGTATGAGAAACGCGCAAAAGCGGAGAGATACCTGAAAAACAACCCCAAATCGGCCTTTTAGAACCCTGACAGAAGCCCAATCGAATTTGCTGCGGCCGTTTGGTCGGACCTGACTTGGGCTGGGCCCTGAACTGACCCAGGAGAACACAATTATATGGCTCAAGACGAGCTCGAAGACACAACAATTTACAAGGTAGTAGTTAACCACGAAGAGCAATATTCCATCTGGCCTGCGGATCGGGAGAACCCCCTGGGCTGGAGCGATGTGGGCAAAGCCGGGCCAAAAGCGGAGTGTCTTGCCTATATTAAGGAGGTTTGGACCGACATGAGGCCGCTCAGCCTGAGAAAGAAGATGGAAGAGGCTGGGAGGAACTGAGTTGTCTGACCGCTTCCCGGGTTTCGACCATCTGCCTAATCCGCTTTTGGAAGCGTTGTCGCTGGATCTTCAAACGCTGAGCATCCAATGCAGCGACTCGGGGCCTATCAATTTAGTTGAAGATCAGATTCACGTTTGGCGCGTTGATCTGGATAACTTCCCTGTTAACTCTCTTCAGGCTGTGCTATCTGCGGATGAACTATTAAGGGCCAGCCGCTATCGATTCGAACGCGATCATGACCGGTTCATTGCCGCGCGCTCAGTCCTCAGGATTCTTATTAGCACATACTTGCTAATGGAGCCGCAGCGGCTGATATTTGGATATGGAGAATATGGAAAGCCCCATCTCAACCTTCCCGCTCCTTGGCCGACCGTAAGATTTAGTGTGGCCCATTCTGACCGTCTTGCACTTTATGCAATCAGCAAAGATCGTGAGCTTGGCGTTGATGTGGAATTCATTCGCGATGACTTTGCCAACGAGGCGGTCGCTGAGCGCTTCTTCTCACCAAATGAGATTGCGCAGCTTCGCTCGGTGCCGGTAAAAATGTGGACAACGGCTTTTTTCAATTGTTGGACACGAAAGGAATCATTTATTAAAGCGCGCGGTGAGGGTCTTTCAATACCCCTAAACATATTCGACGTCTCGCTTGTACCCGATAAGCCGGCGGCGTTGCTTTCGTACCAGCCAGATAGCGCCGAGGTATCGCGCTGGAGCATGCAGGAAATCCCAGTCGAATCCGGCTTCGCGGCAGCTTTGACATCCGAGGGAAATAATTGCGAGTTGAGAATGTTCGATCTGAAGTGAATGAAATGACCTCAAGTATGAGTACTTCTGAAACGCCCATAGCGGCGATGGAAGGTCGAGTTTCTGTAATAACCCCGCCCTCTCTCTCCGCAGCCAAACTTATACGTGATCTGGTTAAGCTGGGCCAATACCGGGATCTTCTGTACACGCTCAGTGTGCATCGGATCAAAGTACGATATAAACAATCGGTGCTTGGCGGTTTGTGGGCGATCCTCCAACCAGTGTCGCTGATGCTGATGTTCACGTTTATCTTTTCTTTTGTCGCGAAGATTCCTAGCGACGGAGCGCCATATGCAATCTTCGCGTACACAGCTCTGTTGCCCTGGAACTATTTCTCGTCGGCCGTGTCGAATGCGACAAGTAGCCTGGTGACCAACAGCCAATTCGTTACTAAGGTTTACTTCCCGCGTGAGATTCTCCCTGCCACTTATGTGATCGCCTCGTTTTTTGATTTTGTAGTCGCGTCAACCATCCTGTTGGGGCTAATGATCTATTATCGGGTGCCGCTGACGATGTATGCGCTTTACGCGGTACCGATTATTCTGATCTTGACCTGCTTTGCGGTGGCTACGTCGCTTTTCTTATCGGCCACACAGGTGCGCTTTCGGGACATTGGTGTGGCGGTGCCGCTGCTGATGCAACTGTGGTTATTTGCCACTCCAGTAATCTATCCACTTAGTTCGGTTCCCTTACGCTTCAGATCAATCTATATGCTCAACCCGATGGTCGGCGTGATCGAGAACTTTCGTCAGGTGGTATTACGAGGAACAGCGCCGGATCATCGGTCGCTATTGATCGCGGCAATCCTTTCGTCTGTTTTATTGGTTCTGTCATACCTCTACTTCAAACATATCGAGACAACAATGGCTGATGTTATCTGAGACCAGTATGGTTAACCTCACATTCGATCGCGTTTCCAAGAAGTACAAAATCCAGGGTGAGCCTGACGGCAAAGTGTCTAAGAGTTCGCTGGTAAATAAGCTTCGCAGCCTCAGAGGCCGCTCGCGAGAATTCTGGGCGTTAAGAGACGTGAGCTTCACAGTGGAACGCGGCGAGGCGCTCGGCATTATTGGTCTCAATGGTGCCGGCAAGAGCACTATTCTTAAACTCTTGTACAACATCACGACGCCTACAAAGGGCGAGATCCGAATTCGCGGCAAGCTTTCGGCGCTCATCGAGGTTTCTTCCGGCTTCCACCCGGAGCTGACTGGCCGTGAAAACGTTTACCTGAACGGTTCTTTGCTGGGAATGAGGCGAAGCGAAATTAAAAAGAAGCTGGATAGTATTGTCGACTTTGCCGGCGTCGCCCCTTTCATAGACACTCCCGTCAAACATTACTCCTCTGGAATGTACTTACGACTTGGTTTTGCCATAGCGGCGCATCTCGATCCCGATATTCTCCTGTTGGATGAAGTGTTAGCCGTTGGCGACGCCGCATTTCAGGCCAAGTGCATTCATCGGATAGCCCAACTGAAGAATGAGGGTACGACCATTGTGTTTGTGTCGCATAATCTTGGAGCGGTAGAGAGTTTGTGCAATCGCACCATGCTCATCAAAGAAGGTCAGATTTTCAAGAGCGGCGCAACGCGCGAGGTGATCTCCGCATATGAAGAGCTGCTGTTGGTTCTTTCCCCGTCCGCACGAACGGCCATACCACAAGCCTCAACTTCTTCTACCGCGGAAATTACTTCTATTAACCTGTTCAATTCTAAAGGCCGCCGAACTACGATGTTTGCAACGGGTGATGCCATCTCTATTAAGGTTGAATTACTCGTCCATGAGGCCGTCAAGGATGCTGTCGTCGAGGTATATTTCAACTCAGTCTTCGGAAATCTTCATACGCACTTCTCAACTGAGCGCGGAGGCGAACGCATCGACCTTGAACCCGGGCCGGCTACGGTAGAATTCTCTTGTCCCGAGATTCCTCTTGAAGTAGCCGCGTTCAACATTGAGGGCAGCATTAAGCGGCGAGGATCGAGCATTAGCCAATTCATCGATCATAAGCATGGGGCAGTGCTGAACGTTGGTCGCGGCAAACCAGTTCACGGTGTGTTCCATACACCCCATGAATGGAGGTTGCTGAAACAAAATGCGAGAGATGCAAAAACTGGGACAGATTAACCAACTCAATCCTTCGCAATCCAACCATCTTCAAGTCGCACGATCCGGTTGCCATAGGCGGCATTAGTTTCAGAGTGCGTAACCTGGACGATTGTGGTGCCTTCATCATTGAGACGCTTGAACATATCCATGATCTCTTTCCCTTGACTCGAGTGGAGATTGCCAGTCGGCTCGTCAGCCAGGATGATTCGCGGGTTTGCTACCACAGCGCGAGCAATGCCTACGAGTTGCTGCTGTCCGCCGGAAAGTTGGCTGGGGAAGAGATCTTTCTTACCGACGATCTGAAATCGATCGAGCGTGTCACAGACAATCGATTGCCGGTCCTTCTTGCTGACGTCGCGATAAGAAAGCGGCAACTCGAGATTCTCGAAAACAGTTTGATCGTCGAGGAGGTGGTAACTTTGAAAGACAAAACCGATATTGCGATTGCGCAGATCGGCACGTTTTTTGGGGTTTAGCGAGTGGACAGCAACGTCGTCAAAAACGTATTGGCCATCCCACGACTGGTCGTGCATTCCGAGGATATGCAACAGGGTCGACTTGCCTGCCCCTGAAGGGCCCATGATCGAAACAAATTCACCTTGCTTAATGTCCAGATCGATACGGCGCAACACGTATGTCTTGGTCAGACCGTGCGCAAAATACTTCTCGATGTTGCGCAGGCTGATCATGCAATTTCTCCGAATCCACTCTCTTTTAATTCGCGCTTTGCTTCCAGGATTTCGCGCCTATTGGAACCGGCTTCCTCTTCTACGATGAGTCCGTCGAAGAGGTGTACGATGCGATCGGCGTGTTGGGCGTAGCGCGGATCATGCGTCACCATGCAGATGGTCGCGCCACCGCGATGCAACTCGCGTAGGAGTTCCATTACTTGTTCGCCATTGGTTGAGTCCAGATTGCCGGTCGGCTCGTCGGCGAGCAGGATGCTTGGTGCTCCGCCCACTGCCCGGGCCACTGCCACGCGCTGCTGCTGCCCGCCTGATAGCTGGCTGGGAAGGTGTTTAGCACGATGGCCCATGCCGACGCGCTCCAACGCATCCGTGACTCGCTTTTTGCGTTCGCTTGAAGGCATGCCACGATATGTCAGCGGCAACTCCACGTTTTCGTAAACAGTGAGATCCCCGATCAGGTTGAAGCTCTGAAAAATGAAACCGACTTCCCGGTTGCGAATGCGTGCGCGCTGGGAGAGTGAAAGATTCTCGACGGGGTTTTCATTGAGCACGTACTCTCCATCAGAAGGCGTGTCCAGCAGGCCAAGAATCGATAAGAGTGTCGACTTACCGCAACCCGATGGCCCGGCAATGGAAAGATATTCGCCCTTCTTGATGTCGAGATGGATACCGGAAAGAGCGTGGGTCTCGACTTCATCGGTATAGAAGACTTTCTTTACATCTGAGAGGTGAATCAGAGGTTGGACTTGCGCTTGGGGTGAACTCATCGTTGGCTCCTCAGGATTATTGTGATTCCTAGTGTTTAATAGCTAACACCGCGAGCATTGCTTGTGTGACAACTTCAATACTCAACGGACCCGAATCCGGTTATAACTATCCACGGAAGACGTATCAGAGATGATTACCTGATCTCCCTCACGCAATCCGCTAACTATCTCGATTGTGCTTACCGAACTGCGCCCGAGTACTACCTGGGTATGAACAGCTTCCTGGCCGTCCGTGCTCAGACGAAACATTCCCACAGTCTGTTGGCCCTGACCAAAGGCGGGCCGGCCGACATACAAAACGTTATCCAGTC
>WNFR01002506.1_pt1 | contig 30193 bp, 36 predicted proteins | sample 5400221 | NCBI WGS metagenome assembly WNFR01 (sample SAMN13153357, study PRJNA577476) | soil metagenome | isolation source: 40 cm soil under Madrone tree | place: USA:California | collected 2016-06-14
CTCAGGCTGTGGTTGTTGGGTTCATACCATGGCATCGTATCGTGGCGCTGAGTTGAAACATATCGCCATGACACTCAGTCGTCGGACCGCAGGTACCGGTGCCAACCGGACCGTGTCGTGCATCGAGGTGAGTGCTGTAAAGTACACGTATACACATTTTATTGGACACTTACAATTATACAACTATCGTACAATCATCTGGATCAGTTGATGACACCAGGGGAACTACCACCCATCCGAATAATTCTCCCACCATTCCCACTCGGCCTGCGATGAGCCCATGAAGAAATCCTCCCAGCGCGCATCATGGTAATCCGAGCTGTAATGGTCAAAGTCATCAAAGTCGTCGAAAGTCATCGCGTCGTCCCCGTGCCAGTGGAATTCCCGAACGAGCTTCTCCAATGCGGACGCGCGCTTTTGGCTGAGGAGACTACGTTCAATGCTGAGCATCTTGAGCGGGACCTTGTGGCTCTTTCGTCTCCGGAGCGCCGTCATGAGAACGTCATACACGATGCCAGAGTGCGGCACCAATTCAGAGAAATCAAACTTCTTCACGAGAAGTGACGTCAGCTGGGGGAAAATAGGCACATACACTTCATCCGGCTGTGATGGGACATTTTTCCTCCCTCGTTTATTCCCCCTTCCTCTGCCATCCTTCGCTTGTTTGAGAGGTCTCGGAGGGGTGATCGTTCGCAGTAGGGTACTTGTCCCGTGTCCGCTGGCTTCGAGCGTCGTAATCTTGGAACATTTCTGAAAGAGTTCTTGCCAGTTTAAGGAATGAAGTGAGTCCGGAGCTGAGACGGAGAGAAAATCGAGCTCCGCAAGGGGCAGGATGCTGCACGCTCGCTCTAGGATGTTCTCCAAGTTACCAAAGTCGGAATGGGTGATGAACGATAATGCAAGCTCGGGATTGCCCTCTGGACCGTAGTCGAAGACATTGGAAGGGAAAACGGTTGATTCTGGGAGGGTAGTGGTCGCAGTTACGTCCAATGACCGCTCCAGGTGGTTGATGCTAACCTTGAAACTTCTGAACGTGACGAGAGGAGAGCGACTGAAATGTGCCAAAACGAGAGGAAGAATGGGACAAACATCGTTCTCGAGAGCATTCTCGGCGATGCAATGCAAGTTGAGTTTTGTCGAGGAAGGCGTATTTAGTGTCTTGAAAAAACCCACAACGCGTGAACTTGACCCCGCAAGACTGAGATACGAAAGACGAGGAAGGTGGACGGTCGGCGTAGGTGTACATGGGAAGTGGGAAGGTAGGCAGGATTCAAGGACAAGAACCTCCAAATTCGGACAGTCAGTCAATATATCGATCAGCTGATCGAAGCTTTCAGGCGAAGAGGCGTCGTCGTTCTGGTACTCCTCTTCGAAAAGGATTATTTTTAGCTGGGTGAACTGACAACGTGGAATAAATGACCAAGGGATGCGAACTTGACAAAGGGAGAAGGTCCGTAATTTCGGTGCGTTTCCGTTGAAGAGACTCGCCCCAACGAAATCCTGAGAAATCACAGGGAAAGTGCCCGAAAAACCAAGTTCAAAATGCTCTAGATCCGGAGCTTCCCGGCCACAAAGTTCCTTGACAACGTTGACATGAGACATGGCAAGGCCGCGAAGGCGGAGTTCGCGAGTATGTGGGAGGTGCGAGGGAAACATGGAAATGGTTTCGGGCGATGGTGTGCCGAAAAGGTCGATGTCTAAAGGCGCACTCTTGGCACGTGATAGCTGTTCTGTGATCCACTTTGTGTGCACGGGAAAGCCTGAAATCCTGGCCCACAATGATGCGTGATCGAGCGCCACTTGACGCCAGTGCCGGCATACATGTGTGACTTTGATCCAGCCTAACTTCCTCAGGCCGACCCCGGTCCAAGGTGGCTCTGCGAGGGTGTGAAAATGAAAGACTCGCGCAAGGAGTTCGGGGGGAAGTAGGAAGACGGGCGTAAGGCTGTTGCGACGTATCAGCAAAGACGTCATCAGAGCCCTGGTAGCCTCTATTTCTTTCTCTATCGCAGAAAGCGCAGCAGCGCGCGTACTGAGAGTTTGAATGGTGGACCTGAGTTGGTCCAGTTCGCATTTGGGGCGAACAAGTGCGTCGGAGGTTATGTTTGCGTGCACATTACTTGACGAAGTTCAGACTTCAACATCCATTCGAACAGATGTACTGAGTGAGAACTCACTTTTTGCGAGGAATGTGGACAGCGTTGTTGCCTTCCGAGAAAGAACCCGCAGATTGAGAGGACTGGTTCGGCCGGGATTGATTACGCCCTCCGCGCTTCAAAATGAGGTCTTTGTTGAGAAATGTACGGTCCGACATCGGTAATGCTGTTACAGGTGTCCTGGATGAGCCAGGATTGTGGTGGACGGTAGGGAAGTGGAAGCCAAGGAGAGAGAGGAAAGCACTCGAGTCGAGTCGTCAGTCAACCTGACTGAATTCGGACGGATTAATTGGAATCTTCCGCTGGGATCACTCCGCAGTCGCGTGATCGTGAAACTTTTATTCCTTTTACGTACTCGCGGGGATAATCTCTCTTGTATCTCTCCTAGACGATACAGTAGGGTACAGAGGTGACGATAACAACACACAAAGACAGGAGTTATGGTACTGAACAAAGTCGGTGAAGGGGTCGTGCAACCAAATACAAGAAACGTCATCAGACACCGGGATAATACACGCATTTACTTGAACTGTAGAGGGGGTTCAGTACTTCCGTATTGAAGGGCGGATATAACATGTGACGTACGTTCTTCCCATCTGCCCACTTCTTGCCACCGATTTCGAGGTCCCATGCAAGTGCGGCCTCGAAGTATGCCTTGTGCTCAGCGTTTTCTAGGTCAATACGCTCGAATGTGTAGCTCTCCCAATCCGGTGCGACCTCGACGACGGGTTTGATTTCCGGCCCACGTGCGATAAACGTGCCGGCGATGATCGAGCTATTCGCCCCACCAAGTACCCCTACAGAGCCGAATAAGTACTTGCGCGATGCCTCGAGACGGTTGAAGAATCCGCCAATCTGGTTCGAGGACATGTACGTCTGCGTGAGCTCCCCGTTGTACTTGAAGTCAACACGCCAGATCGAGAAACCCTGCTTGTCGAAACTGTGGTGCACCGGTGAGCATCATCATCAGCAATTAGGGTGGGCAAAAGGAGTACGAACTGCTCGTAGAACCATTCAATCGCACCGCCAGCGCCGCGCGTTTCCTTGTTAGAATACGCGCGTTTCCAGTCCTCAAGGTTGAATGCTGACTTGGGGAGTAGATCGAGGGGATTCTTCTCTTTTGGTGCCTCCTCATACGGCTTGTCCTCCTCTTCCTCATCGACTTCTTCCTTCTTGGGTTTCTTCTCGGCTTTGGGCTGTGCAGGCGCAGCCTTTTCCTTCTTCTCCTTAGGGGGGGGTGTATATTGCAGCGCCTTCTCGGCGAACGCAGTAGAGCCAAAGACAGTTGCGAGCTTAGGCTGGTTCACAATGGTCTCGAAGTGGCGGAGAACGTTGGGGAGCTTGGCACGAAGGGAGGCATCGATTGTCGTAGAAAAGGCGGATTGAAGCTCAGCGGCAAGCGTAATATCCGCAATGGTTATGCGCTCCGTTACGAGGAAAGTACGGGAAGAAAGATGTTTTTCCACAATGGTGAGGGCGGCAAGAATGCGGTCTTGGAAGACAGTGTGTATCTAGAAAATAAAATTTGAGGGGAGCAAAACTCAAGGAATGAAGACAGCTCACGGGCTTATTGTAAGGGTTGATAGTGCCCTTGACGAGCTGAAGAATAAGGGTGTTGTAGCGGGCAATATCAGCATCCACAAATGCTACCCATTGGTCAACCAGGGCGGCCTCCGTAGCTCCGTTACCAACAAGGGTGGAGTTGGGGGCTAGAGACGCGACTGAATATGAGGGCGATCAGCGTGGGTCCTAACTAACCACAATCCAAAGAACCCCTTTTATGGCTCAGGGACGCGGGGTTATAAAACTCAGGATGCTCAACCCAATGGCCCATGGCATACCACCAAAGTGTGAGAATTGATCTTCGCGGTATCCGGGGTGACGAGTAACGCACAACTTTGATATATGGATGATATGACTCACTGTAACGACCAATGGCGTTGGCCTCAAAGACGGAAAAGCTATCTTGACTGGTGAATGTGGGAGTCTTTACAATATCCGAAGTGCCTTCTTTGATCTCGACAGAAAGGCCAGCATAAGCCACGATGGCACTGATCTGTTTCGACGAGTAACGGTTGTCAACAATAACGATACTATCTGGCTCAGCAAATGTAAACAAGAGAAGGACGACGTACACGCTTTCCCTCGACTTCTGAAGTTGTGAATAATGTTCCGGCTGACATCTCAACGGTAATGTAATTTTGTTGAAGAAAAGGTGTGTAGTGGATGGTGGAGAGAAAGAAATCGCGATGAGACGTGTTGCCAGTGATCATTGTGGTTTCCCCGGGTTGCAGTGTACCAGCGTTGCCTGCGTTGCTAAAAACGACCCCAGAAATAAGGTGAACCATCGAAAAATGCAGGCGATATCGTGGCTACGTACATCATATAATACATGGAAAGAACGTAGAGCTTCCCGATCGTCTGTTGCAAGACCGGTGTCCAGCGATCCAACGTTGCCTAAAAACGGCAAGCCGGTCGTTAGGTCCCTGGGCAAGGCGCTCGAAGCATCTTGCCCGGAGCCAGAAATGATAGACACTCACGTGTTGTGTGGTCACATAATGTGTATAGAATGCGGTCACAGCGATAGCCATGAGTGTCGGCGGCACCGCAGATTGCCAGGCGATGTTCACGAGACGATTGAGGACCTATGTCCCCGGGTGAAATTGAGTATACATAGCAGAAATTCTCGATAAACACATGAGACTCACCTTACGAGTATGGGCAGCATACACCACCTTCATCGTTTGGGTGAGATAGCGAAGTACTTGGCGTAATGAATTCAGTGATAAACACGTGAAGAGGATGTCACGAGAAGTGCAACGACGTACAGATGATAGAGAGGCTCATATCAAGAACTGAGAAATATTGGGAATTTACAGTATCATGAACGACAAAGACTTACCCGCGGGAAAAAGGGTAGACATCAAGACTGTGTTTTCATGAGAGCATGTCTAGGAACGGGTGGAGCACTTACAAGGCCAAGATATACCAGAAATCTGGGTCAGTTCTTGAGGAACCTTCAAAACGATCTCGGTATAATAAATAAAGATCAAATATGTTGACCACAATGAGACAATTATTGTGGCCACTAGAAGGAACACGAGCGGGCCCTAAGGAACGGTTCAACACATCCCCGGTGACGGAGGAACTACTGACGATGATAAGCATGTTCTTATTGAGAATCTGGTTGTTCCAGTCAAAGAGGAAGGTTTACGGAGCGTGATTGTGAACGAACATGATAGCAGCGCCTTATCATTAAAGCTTGAACGGTTGTCGAAATCATCACCGTCTGCAAACGGAATGAGAAAACATAAGGTAAGTGGGACCCTCTACTCACTGGGATTGGGTTGAAGTAATCATCCCATCCCGGGAGCAGCTGAAACAGAATTGAAGCGTTAGAGGCAGATCCCCACTACAAAAAAGGGTCATACGGGGGCCCCAAAATTCTCTACGTAGTCGCGCCATGCTGCCGAAAAGGATATGCAGGATTGCGCGCTACACAACGGCGTTAAAAAGTGAGGTGAGGCGGGAAACGGATTGCAAGAAGCCTACAGCCCAATCACAGTTACAGACACCACGATGGTGCATAAGATGGGGCCCTGGGAGCGGTTAGTGGCAGAGAGCCACTGAAAGAACTGCGAGAAGACGAAACCAGTTTCGATGCCCTGGATAAACAAACCCGCGATTCCCGGTGCAAGCACCGAGGCTTCATTCTGTGGGGGCATTGACGACGACGATGATGTCGGTGAAGCTGAAGACATGATGTTGTACCCGAAAACAGAATTTCCTGACGCAGAGAGGAGGGGAAAGAAGGAGGACGATCCGTCGGTTAGAATGCGCGCCCAATCAGTTATGAACGGAACAGCGCATTGCCAATTGCGCCAACAAACTCTCGGTCGTGCCTGGGGGGTTCAGGCTGGCCACCGCTTAGCCGGCGATGACCACTGGAGCCGCCTTTTGTTTTTCCCATAGCTGTCTCCCTCTCAGCATGTGACTTGAGTCTCAGTCTCAGTCCTAGAAATTAGAAATGGCATAACCGAAAGATCCACTACAGTAAACTAAAAAGGCCTACTGTTGCAAGAGATTGTAGGTTTGACCAACGACCTGATGTGTTCCGGCGACGGTGAAAATAAGCGCCGAAGTCCTATAATCTAAAATTACATGGCGACCCATGATGTACACGCTGGCAGGTGGTGGCGCACCGACGGGCCGGTGGTTTCACTGTACACCGATCAAAAACCAAAAACCAGGACTTTTACACCCAAGTGTGCAAGCCTGCAAGTGCATGATACTACTTCATAATCTCTTTCCACCCTATCCCACTCAAGTACTAGGGAACGGGCCAACACAACGAGTCGGGGCGTGAGTTGCGGTAAATGCATTCCAACGAATCGCTTATATTTCAAATGCGTTCGCCGTCCCGCTTGTCATGAATGTCATGTCGTCAATAATTTGGTGAGTTCGACATCTAGGAAAGGATGGAATAGCTTTGAGCGAATGGCGGACAATCGCAACGAATCTAGCCTTGCATCCCTGAGGCCTATGATATGGCCAAGCAAAAATAGCAAGGAAAATAGACCTCGAGATATCCTTGTTCACTTGGCCGAGTAGTCATCCATGCCTCGTGTCTCCGATTAAGGGTACTTACAATAACAGCAGACAAGTCCAAAGCAAAGAACAGATCAGGGCACAGATTTACGCGGAATCTCAGCGCGGGGTCTTGGTCTCTCTTCATTAGTCAATCTCGTTAGTCAATCTCGGGAACCTATGCCGTCCACGTGACTAACGGTTTTGCCCGACTAATACCAACAGTTCCCGACTCACCGATTTCGGGACACCTGCATATGATCTATCAACCGAACCGATACAACAATAGGTGTACATGTTTGCCTAGTACCAGTCATCAAGATCTGGGTCTTTTTTGAGATTTTTTACAACAATGAGGCTGAGATTAAACGTGGCTTGGCCAAAACGTTCTTCTTCTCGGCACTCGGAGGGGAAAACATTTGATAATTAAAAATGTCGATTTATCCCCCTGAGACAAAGTCTTACCAGGGCTCTGATGGCTCAACTATACGTACACTCAGTAATGATATCGATACAGTATGTATCCTTTGAAAGATGACTGTACTGTACTGTAATACCCCATAATTTCACATTTGAATTACTAGAAACCCCGCTGTCAAAACTTGGATCTGCGGAGCTCAAAGATGCTACAGTACATAAGCGTAAGAAAGGGGCATCACAGCTTTGAATCCCGTGAAGGAAGTCTCGAAGCTCGTCGCGATTTCACTAACAACACCATGACGACAAGTGTCTAGTTGACGCAACGAGCCGTTACTGTACAGTGATTTCTGTCGGTGCAATGGTTTCTTCGTCTAGGTCTCTTTGATTTTGGATTCGCGAGTAAGTAGTATCAGCAGTGTCATAATTATAACCGAACAGTACTCACGACGAAGAAGGATCGGATTGACCTAGTAATTTTGAGCCTTCATTTTCGGCCAGCTGAGAGTAATAGAAACATTTGGCACATGATCGCTTTTTCTTGTGGTTGACGACGGTGACGGGGCGACCAGAGCGTTGGCGAACAGCAATGAACTTCTTTACAGCCGGAGTCGAAAATAGCTGGCCCTCTAAATTCAGTAATTGCAAGGCCGGCAACATCTTCACTACCATATCCTGGTTGAAGTCTTCGAACACAGGAACTACCAGCTCTGCCATCTCATTGCAGATGTGAAGCGTCTCCACAGCAGTGAAAGGGCGGAGAAGCCCGAACCATTCCGTGACACCCATACTTCCATCCAACGGCCAACTTTGTTCTTCAGTAAACTTGGACATGGAAAGATGGCGAACGTCGGAGATGATAGCAGAAGACTGGCTGAAGAATTGGGTTATAGTTGAAACCTGCCAATTTACCCAGCCACCGATTTTCAGATCGAGATGACGAGGATGACCTTCCGCTTGTGAATGATCAAGGCTGATGTGGGTACCGTAGTTCTCAAAATGTATACGCGCACGTCTAAAGTTAGCTAGCATGAGATGCTCGGCGCGGCCGACGAACTGCAAAAGGTGGGGGACTTGGACGATGGTAGTCCGACTGGAGCAGAATGTTATCATCAAGTTGGCGAGTCGGGGAGTTTCAATTTGGGCCGCGAGTTCTTCCAAATATTCGCGAGCACCATCGAATAGAAATCGAGTAAGAGAGTGGAGGACAATCCGTGATAGACGTTCCGCAAGTCCGTGGGCAGGGCGATAAGTTCGAAATTCAAACGAAATGGAAAGGACTTCAAGTTTGCTCAACGCAGCGAGACTGGCAACCATCATCCCCGGCGGAATGTACCCATCCCTACTAGGTATACTGAGAAGTCGGAGTTCGACTAGATCATTTGTCGACTGAAGAAGCGTTGGTAATGTTGGAAAAGCAATGGTACGGAAATCGAGTTGCTGTAAATGTGGAGCAGAACCACCTAAGAATGCTTTCGGTAGGATTGGTCTATTCTTCTGTGCCAAAGCCAGCTGAAGTGTAACACTTGTCAACATTGGAAATGACCTCTGCAAGACTATGTCCATCATTTCCAACAGGGAGTATGTTGCAGACATCCTGATGCTGCAAACACGATCGGAGTGCTCGAGCGCCGCAATGACATTGTCGTAATCTTCACTGGCAGGGGCCGTGATCTCGACACCATTTTCATGATGCCGGCAGTAGTCAACGACAATGGGAAAGGTTGGCAAGCAATCCAGATTCTTCCTGACAGGGGTTCCGTGCGTGCAGAGAATCTGGAGGTTGAGACGGCGCGGAGATGCAAATACGATTTGCCGCCATCTTTGGCAGACGTGCGCCAGTCGGTGCCACCCCCATATGGTGGGGTCACTGTGGTGATGCTCACCACGATCGCGATTCATTCGATAGAAATCAAATATTTGTAAAAAGGCATCGTCTGGGAGCACGTCAATGACCATTGCTCGTTTGAAACACTTGCCTGCGGCGTCTCAAAGTGAGTATGCCAGTTACAGAGGCTACTACATGGAAATCTGGACACGTGCTCTTGGCAATCCCAAACCTCCGGCCTCCGGTGTCAGGGATATCTGTCGATATTGAGACTGTTGAAATTGCGCTAGAGGACAAATCGTGAGACATGGTGTATGTGAAGAGACAATGTCCACACCTTTTTAGGAAATCAGTATCGACGCGCCGCCGGTGCCGGACTAGTGGCTTGCTTGTAAATTGTTTGTGTTATGTCTCTCTTCCATGACTACCCTGCACCTTTTGTTCAGGTCACCGGACTTTTCAAGTTCAGGTTTGCAGTACCTGCGTCCTTTCATCTTGCACGCCCGCTCAAGCTGCTCAGGCTGTCCCATGCAGGCACATGTAACGGAGCGTTATTTCGAGTAGTACGGCTTGCAGGGCACAGAGAATGACGATCCACAACATTGCAAAGTGTTACTACTACTAGAAATATCGTTCGCGAAGTGAGTAATGAATGCGTCAAGTAAGCTCCTTGGTTCGGGTCTTCTGTTGAATAATGCAAACAAGAAACAAAAAAGAGATTGTACGTCGCTCATCTGATTGTAATGGGTGTTTTATTTTGGGACGATATTGGGACGACAATACGAGTGGTGGACCAGACCCTAGATAATGAAATTGCAGAAAGCCATAGCATGATGCATGGGGTGAGTTCGTGAATCGGTTCGGGTTTTCAGATGTTGACCGGCCACCGCAATAGTAGTGGTTCACGGGCCGAGATATCGATCTCACTAGGTATCGCGTATAATCCAGTTACTGTACGGACACCACCACATTCAGGCCTAAGGTGGGCGTCGACCCTTCGACCCCGGATGATTGTAAGAGGCTCGCATTCGAGTTGATCCTAACCGAGAGGGTAACCCGTTCAATGAGTGGCCAGATTGGCAAATGCCTCCCTCGCCTTTCCTTCGTTATGGTCTGTTGCTTCTGCGTGATGTGCCCTTACCTTATAGGCTTCCACTGTGTGGTGGGTCTCCCCTCTGTCATCGCATGAGTTCATTGCGCGTTTCTAGGATGCGCCCGGACTCCCCCATCCTAAGTGCCATCTTCTTCTATTTACTCTGCTGTTCGTATGCTGGAGGTCACGTACAAAGTAGTAATTCGCCCGCGGTTCTGTGTCCGTTACTTCGTCGCGCAAATAAACATGTCCAAAATAAAAGAGAATCCGCGTAGCCGTTATAGGTGTTCTTCGTCATGTCATTGTCACCTCCGTATCGTACACAATTCCAACATAGCATACATAAAATGTCGGGTGTTGAGAGTGTGTTACAGTAGATGGAAGGAACGGATGAGGCCCGAGGATGCCCAGGCCCGGGCTTACAATGTCTACAGGCCCGGAAAAAGGCCTGGGTTCGGGCACTCCATGATCCGATCCCTCGCTCTTGCTAGGTCCCCGTTCCTCCTTCATGATAATTCTCACTCCATGCACGCTCTCGATTCACCTTCCTTCACAACCCCGCGTCACCAAATACGGACCCTAGCCGACAAACACACGTTCAAGTTTCCTCCCTGTTCTCTCATCTATAAGGAGCTCTCTCGAAGTCTACCGCGTCGCAGCTGCTGCAAGTCCTTGACCCGCTTGGCGACTCGGGATCCAAACGGGACGGGCAGACGTTATGAGTATGGCTTCTCCGCTTGACGAGATTATCGGTGGTTGCCCTGGCAGACATCGACCGGGACGATTACCAGCAGTACGTCGAGGCGGGCAGATCGGTCGCTAGAATGGCAGGTCTTGCACCCAGCGCATCGGCAACTCGTCATAAACGGCCGGGTGTTGTTTCTTTCCATTTTGTCTCTGTCCGCTTTGGCTCCTAATATATTGCGACAAGCCCATCATAGCTTGAATCAATCCGAAGCGAGCCTCGAAGCTTGTCGCGATTACCCTATAGTAACAAGCGTGCCCAGTTGACGAAATGTTACTACGAATGATTTTTGTCGGTACAACAGTTCCTTGTACAAGGTTGGGCAAGGCAAGAAATAGTGGCGAACGAAGACAAGCGGAAAGGCACAGGCTGGACAGTTACAAAGGTACTATCTAGGTGTTAGCTACTGATGTATAGTAAAGGAATAATGTGTTCTTACTCGGGGATCGCGAGGGAAGCGATAGCTGAGATGTACATGGTACGCTACGAGGCTTTTATCCTACGAGACCAACTTGAAAGGCGCAACGAAGAAAGAAAAGGAATAAGGATCTAGCACCGTCGTATTAACGCGGGTATCACAACACAGAGTATGAGTATCATATAAACGGCCATTAGATCACAAGCAGACAAGATAGATCAATTGCATGTACAAGGCGTCCCCGGCGTCTTTCCAACATTTCTTCGCCCAGGTCTCTTTGATTTTGGATTCGTGAATGTGCATCAGTATCGTCATTACAACGAAATAGTTACTCACTGCGAAGAAAGATCTGATTAATCTAGTAAATTCGAGCCTTCATTTTCATCTAGGTGAACGGTTTTGTCGACGACAGTAACGGCCCTGACGGGGCGACCAGAGCGCTGGCGGCCAGCAATGAACTTCTTTACAGCCAGAGTTGGGGTTAGCTCTAAATTCAGTAATTGCAAGGCTGGCAACATCTCTGCGGCCATATCCTGGTTGAAGTCTTCGAGCACAGGAGCTACCAGCTCTGCCATCTTATTGGATATGTAGAGTCTCCACGGCAGTGAAAGGGTAGAGAAGCTCGAACCATTCCGTGACACCCATGCTGCCATCCAACGGCCAACTTTTTTCTTCAGGGAACTTGGAGATAGAAAGATGGCGAACGTCGGAGATGATAGCAGGAGATTCGCTGAAGAATTGGGTTATGGCTGAAACCTGCCAATTTGACCAGCCATCGATGTTCAGATCGAGATGACGAGGATGACCTTCTGCCTGTGAATGATCAAGGATGATGTGGGTGCCGAACGCATTAAAATGTATACGCGCATGTCTAAAGTTGGCTAACATGAGATGCTTTGTGCAGCCGACGAACTGGAAAAGGTGGGGAACTTGGGCAATGGTGGTAGCCCGTGTAGTGGAGAATGTTACTATCAAGTTGGCGAGTTGAGGTGTTTCAATTTGGGCCACGAGTTCCTCCAAATACTCGCGAAACGAATAGAAATCGGGTAAGAGAGTGAAGAACAATCAGTGATAGATGTCCCGTAAGTCCTTGCATAGGAGGAAGATTTCGAGATTCAAAAGAAATGGAAAGGTATTCGAGTTTGCTCAACGTAGCGAGACCGGTAACCAGCATCCCCGGCGAAATGTACCCATCCCTAGGTATGTTGAGAAGTCGGAGTTCGACTAGATCATTGGTCGACTGAAGAAACATTGGTAATATTGGAAAAGTAATGGTACGGAAATTGAGTTGCTGTAAACGTGTGGAGCAGAACCACCTAAGAACGGATTGGTCTTAGGTCATTCTCCTGCAACACTTGTCAACATTGGAAATGACTTCTGCAAGACTGTGACCACCATTTCCAACAAAGAGCCTGTTACAGACATCCTGATGCTGCAAACACGATCGGAATGCTCAAGCGCCGCAATGACGTTGTCATAATATTCACTGGGAGGGGCCACAGTCTCGAAACCATTTCTATGATACCCGCAGTAGTCAACGACAATGGGAAAGGCTGGCCAGCAATCCAGATTCTTCCTGACAGGGGTTCCGTGCGTGCAGAGAATCTGGAGATTGAGACGGTGCGGGGATGCAAATACGATTTGCCGCCATCTTTGGCAGACGTGTGCCACTGCAGTTGGTGCCACTCCGAGTCCCATACGGCGCGGCGACGCTCACCAAGATCATGATCCATTACTGTAGATAAAAATCAAATTCCTTACAGTAAGAAGGCATCGTCTGGGAGCACGTCAACGGCCGTTGCTAGTTTGAGACACTCGCCTGCAGTAGTATGCCACTTACAGCACATGGGAAGCTGGACACATGCTCTTGGTAATCCCTCGCTCCTCCAGCTCTATGGCGATAGGGACACCTGTCGGTATTGGAGCTGATGAAATAACACCAGTGGACAAATCGTGAGACATGGTGTCCGTATCGAGTACTTGTTGCGTGCAATTGTAACTTGAAGTCAACTTCGACTCGGACCGAAGATGTCCGCACCTTTTTAGGAAATACCTCGTTACCGTAATTTGCTTTGTTGAAACTTACTAGAGACCACAGGCGCTGGCTATCAAGCGCGACTGGTACTATCTTGTGCTTCCAGTACCACCGCGTTCATTTCACGCTGTCATGCCGATCATCGGAAGCTGTGATGGTCGTTCCGACGAAGGCTCCTTCATCCTTTCGTGTGGGTCTCTAGTTGTTGTCATCCCCAATTATGTCTCTCACACGTTCGGGCAAAAAAATTCCGTTAACAGGCAATTACATGATCCAAGCAAATCGGCCGAAGAGAGGAGAAAAGGGCAATGGCACTGGCATTATGTTCGGGACGCTACGGAGAAAGAGAAGGAAAAAAGAGACAGATTAGCTGTCGTTTGCTGATGACAATCGCTCAGACAGTGGTCAAATGTCCCGGTCCTCCCGGACTCATATTGACACGATGCTCAGACATCCATCAGTGGCATCGATGACGGCTCCTCACGTCAGAACACCCAATCCTCAGTCGGGTCGTCTAGAAGAACAGCGAATGGCGAGAACGGACACTTCATTGGAGGATTTACGTTTCCCGCGGCCCTATCCCTATTTCCCCGACCTCACGTCGCGCAACCCCCGGACAACTCCGATCATCCCTCGCTACATCCCAGCGATCCTCGTCCCCCATCTGCACCCGCAATCCCATTCATGCCACCGTCACAGAATTCCGCGCTCCCTGAACCAGAAATTGATTCTGAAGGGACGCCGGTTCCACCATTTTGTCGGTTCCTGCGAGCGTCAAGCGTTGCTCGTCAGTGGACAAACCTGTACTGCCGGCGGCGGTAGTCGTCGATGATACGTCGTCCCAGAGTCCGACAGAGCCCGACCGTAGCAACACAGACACAGACCTCACCTCCCGAGCTTCCCGTCGTTGACAGTCTCAGCGTGAGCCCAGACGTCGCGAGCTCTCTCGCCACGCTTAAGAGCGACTTGCTCGAACGGCGCGAGTCGAAGCATTTCTGAATGTACAAATATCCGAGATGACCAGCGCGCCGCGGGGGCGCGCGGATGCTCACGGAAGTGGACGAGGGGAATGGGGCGCCGCCTGCAGCCCCTCCTCCGCAACGCCGGCGCAGTATCTCGCACACTCGTGGACCTCCGCCTCCTGCTGTGGCCGAGGGGCATCCTCCGGTTCCCTCGATATCGCGCGTGCCCCTGCAAGCCGCCTCCTCCACCCGACAAGGACGCCAAAGACGGGCCGCTGAGCCTGAACCCGGTGAGGTTAGAGATCTGTGGCGCGTCTGTCGATCCGGAAAAGCGATCGAAGCGAGCCAGAAGAACTGGGAGCGCGAACTGGCGGAACGCGCGGACGAGTTCGAGGAGCTGAAGACATTGTTGGCCGGAAGAAATTGAAGTTGATGAGTGGGGCCGAGGGGGAGCAGGTTGGACGGGCGGGGAATGGTTTGGCTCAAGGTCATGTTTGCGTTTACAGGATGTGGGGGAGGGGGAACGCCACAGTTATCGCCGCCTGTCGCGGCGGAGGGATAATAGAGGCCTGACACCGGGGGAAGTGCTTCATATTCTTTTCTTCTCGATGCGTTCGTTCCTGGTTTGATGGCGTTCGCGCGGATTTTTTTTTCTTTTACTTTACGACCTTTCTACGTTTCGGACTTCGTTGTTGAGAGAAGGTTTTCTCCTTTTATCGTATAGCGCTGTGTATGATGCGAAGCGCGCAGCTGGTGTTTGGTTATGAACAAAATAGACATTCTCTCGCGGACTCAGACAAGTAGTACGACACCAACCCCTCAGAGATGTCTGTGTTTATTGGAATCGCGGGGCACAAAAGTTCTATGAACATAACTCAAGGCCATACCTCAGAGATAAGACCAGAGGCGACGCGAGTGATTGTGAGTTGGGGACTTATGAAGACTATTGTCGGTAAGGCGTGCCATGTGGACAGTTTGATTGGAGAATGGCGTTGGTGCGTCATGCTATCGCTTCAATTGCGTAAACTCTCTAGAAATGCCTGAGACCGATGCAGTACCCCACTATTCGAACAGGCCTCACGGATATGAGTCTCACCTCCGGAATCACCACTGAACTGGGTTTCATCGTTACGATTTGACCACGCACGCCGGCATCGTGCGGAACCTACTCCCCGACTGCTTTCATTTCGACAGCATAATTATTGTCTGCTTTGTATGTGCAAGATCAAGAGGCGCGGCTACCGGCAGTGCCCGCGATTCTGGTGCGATGACTCGCTCGTCGTTTGAAATGGCAGCTGCGGGGAGGGGTACCTGTATATCCAGATAATGAAAATGGACACTACCAAATCATGTGGAGTGCCTTTCTTCAAGTTGTGCCTAGATCATGCTGCTGGGAATTCGCAGCGCATGATGGCGGTGGGCCCAGAGTGGTGGGGGGGCAAGCTGGAAGAACAGCAAGCCATCGCCAGCCCCCTTTTCTGGGCTTGCCTCATGACTAGCAAAACGGAGAACGCCGACTGAGTGTGGTTCCACAGGAACGGCCAGAAGCTCAGGGCGGTGTTTGGGGCGGTATTAGCATAACCGTGTACTCTGCAACGCGGTTTCGGCGCGGCGCACAAAGTGCAGTACGTGAGAAGGAGAACTGGGAGTAAATTTCTGGCCAAAGCAGCTGAGAATTATATGACAACGTAATTAGAGGTATGGTACAAGTTACAGTACTGTAGATCCAATCCACATGATATGGTATCTGGCGAGTCATCAACACGGCCTTTTTGATGGCGATCTTACTGTAAAGGCCAGAATGACTTATTGGTCGATAACGTTGACGCTTGAAGATTGAGATAGTCACGTATCATTAATCGATTGGATCGCATGTCACGCGTCACGCGTCACGTGCATGTCACACGTCAAAGCGACACTTGTAAGGCAAGGAAACAGCACTGCTTGTCGTTTGTAAGTCAGTCAACCCAAGCTCAGGTTTCCAGCGCATCAGGCCACAGGCCCAGGGCCCGTGCACCTGTATCAGTGCAATACAATACTATGCCCTAGCCGTAGTTCAGACACGACCCCTCGTTTGGACACTCATACAAACCTTAGTCAGCCAGCCATTTTCATGATTTTGCAACACAACATCAAATTTACTTCAAAAACAATGGATACATGTTGAGTAGTATCCGAACAAGGGGTCGTGTCCGAACTACAGCAAGAGCTATAGTGTGCAGTAACGGAATGGTCACATTCTAGTTCAAAGTAACTTAAGGTTATCGGCGCTCTGTTCGTTGCCTTGAAACCCTCAAAAATTTCCCTCAAAAATTTTCAAGAATTTCAAGGCCGACGATCGTACACAGGCCAAAATACGGGCTCTTGCTTTGGTTCTTCATGACATGCATGACAACTTGCCGGAACCTTGTCTCTTTCTCTGTGGGTGGCGACGGCGATCTGTGCATCGTTGTAATCATGCTATTCTTTAGGGTCTCCAAGCGACTTCTATCGTGTGGAGGTCGAGAGCGGCACTCAACTGATGACTTCAAGCCTCAAGCCACCGGTCATGGAGCTGAGGCAACCACGCTATGAGGAGCAGCTCAGTACAATAAAAAAAATGATAAGTTATGTAGGTAAGTTGCCAATTGCCAAAATTGCGGGAGAAAATCTTTCAGGCACTGGCCGCATCGCCGGTTTTGACTCGGACGCGAATGCTTTGTATCTGAAACTACTGAAAAGATGCAGCACATAATGAGTCCCAACGACTTCGTTTCGCTTCGTAGCATTTGAACCTACCCCAGACCCACATCTCCATTTTCTCCCTCACCCTCTCCCTCTCATAAACTCTGCATCAGACCCGCCAGTTTACGAGAGCGCAATGTCCGGTCCGGTTTCACCCCCACCTCCGCCCCCACCCGGGCCACCACCCGGTCCATCGCAGAGTCAAGCCTCAGTACTCGGTCCCGGCATTGCAGGCTTATTCGTCCAGGGAATAGAAACCGGTCTCATCTTTTCCCAGTTCTCTCAGTGGTTCTATACTCGTGATCGTAACGAGAACCTTGTTGTATCCACCATCCTCATGTTTGTTACCGCAGTTGGATTGTACGTTCCTTCCAGTCTCTGAATTGCGTGACCTAACCATCTGCTACCGTTTGTGAAGTGCGCAGTCCGGAATATGCTTTGCATCTACTTGGATTAAATACGTGCAGAGATTCGGGATGACCGTTCGTGTTTCTTCAGCATCAGTGACACCTCTAACACTAAGTTGTACCTCAGCCGTGCGAGGACTGGGGAGATTACGTTCAATTAATCCCGGTGCGTGGAGTATTTCTCAGGTCTCGTAGTTCCTAATCCCAGTAGACCTTGGTTATATCGGCTCCTGTTCAAGCTTTAATGCTTCGACGCTGCTATTATGTTCGTTTTCAACCATGTCCCCTAGCTGTTCCAACTTGACTGGAACGACCAGCTTGCGAAGGAGAATATGTTCATCGTTGTCAGTAACTCCGCCCTCTATCGAGACTGTGTTGAAACGTTTATTTCTCAGACTCCGCTTCTATTACTTCTTGCGGCCTCGGTGGTCATGACACTATGGGCAATAGTCTTAATCTTTCATTATTTGGCTATTATCACATCAAACAATCCCAATCCACCGCCCCAACTGAGTGGAATATCTCGGCCTTGTAAGCACTCAAATCGTACCTTGAGAACATCATGTCTCAAGCCCTTACAGATCTGATGTCTATCCTTCTTCCCTCGGGTAAGTCTATCGCCCTTTAAATCATAATGCAATCATCAATCATCTGATGCAATTCTCCGGCCTTTCTCAGTCCTCGACCTCGCCCTTACTGCAATTTGTGCGTCTTCTGTACCTTCCATGGCCTTGTTTTGATGTTTTTCAATTTACTACATCAAGTGCTTTACTACTTTACCCGCACGATAAAGCAGGTGTATGCTTCCCGCCATCGTATGGTGTGTCTACGTGCGATGGAGAACGCCTGTTCTGTGTGTTTAATTTCTCCCTGGAACTATAGCGAATCTTCCCCCTCGCGGACATAGTATGGCAGTCTGCATTGCCACCAACTCTCTGTTCTATCTGGGTGTCCGCACTCTATATCCGATACGCGATCGCGCCTGGGGTGAGTACCCTCTATTTCTACCTCTCTTGGGGGTTATTTTGGTGTCTTGTTCGCCGGAGCGACAGAAACTGACAGCGTTTACTTCCCGCTCTTAGAGAGATTTGCAGTTCTGGTTACCAGTTGTCCAGGCGATGATCGGAAAGCTCTACGTTCTTTCGTTGTTTCACATGGTGTGCGTCGCCTCTACCGTTCGCTCCTCAGCGGTTCATACACCATTTCTAACGTAATATTGTAACTAGGAACGCTCAATCCCGACAACAGGAAGAGCGACCCACATTCATGTCGACGCTCACTGTGCCGATGGAAGCTATGTATTCATGTTCGCGGGATGCTCGTGGCGTAGACGTTATTTGCAATGACCTCGCGGATTGTAGGCCGGCAAGGGCCGTCGACTTTGCCGTATAGTCGACATTCTCAGGCTCCGTTTTCGACCCATCTCGGACCCCTTTCTTCTCTTTCGACTTGGCATCACTGTATACAAGACCTGCCCCTAGGTAGTTCAGTTATATTCCAAATACCCTCTCACTCATAAATGTAGCTCAAACCAAAAGACACCAACTTGAACGCCGATATCGATATGCGCTCGCCTCTGCTAACATGCGGGATTATTGTACAGTGAAATCGGTAAAACGTCTGTTAGTTTTCTTTCGTAATTCGTTTGTACTTTTGTCAAGATACTTTCGATTTCTAACAGCTATTAGAGAAAGAAACGGGAACTTTAATACATATTTGTCGATAGGTGTGTTGTGCGTATGTAATTTAAAGGGGGCTTTGATTGCCAATGATTGAGCGAAGTAAGTGGCAGTAGTATTTGCCTGACTTTTCTTACCCGTCTGCCACTGTCACCACCTAGCTGGGGTACAGTAGTAGTAGTCACCTCAGTAACTCGATATCACGACGTGATATGGCTTTATAGTTTGATCGAGTGATGGGGCCTCCACGCGAGCAGGTGCCACCATGCGTCGCGGTCTCACCCCCGAGTCGGGCAGGGAAACCTTCCCGAGAAGCGCTTCGCGCTCATGCCAACTAGTTTGCCAAGACACACAGAAGATGCCCACAACGGCTACTTTCAAGTTTTCCCAATTCCACAGACTCGGGCTCACAGCTTGCCCATACTCAAACATGTCACTCCGCCTGCATTTCTTCGCCTCTCGTAGCAACCCCCAAAGATGTCGGGGGACTCGGGGGGAAATTCGGTTGGACACCCGAATTGTTGAACATATATACAGTAATTGAGGGTTCATCTCGGCCATGAGATTCCAATTGCCAACGAGATGAAAATAGAGGGCACGAAGAGGGTGCCAACGAAGAGACACTGTACTGTGATCCAAAACGAGAATTGCGGCCCTTAATTGCGGCGCTCACTATCAGTCCCGTATTCCGCGTTAAGACGGATCAACACCTGGCGATCAGAAGCGTACTGCAGGCAAAGAAATCGCTATTGAAGTGCTTCGTATGGTAAACTTAGCGTGCTAGTCTTCCCGAATGGAAGTTTATCATTGCAAATGAAACTCACCCACCAGCATCCGAGCCATCGCCGAGTATTCTTGATCCACATATGCATGAAACCAGTCGTCCCGAGAAGGGACATCCGTAACCACCTTGCACAACCCGAGCGGCCAATCATGATTATTTGCCGCCTTTATCCTTCAAGTCATCTGAGGTCAGAAATGCGACCTGCACAAGTACTGTACAGTCTAAAACACGGTAAGTATTTCAAGAACATTATTTTTCGCGGACGCCGGAACGAGGACTAGAAGGCTCACGTGATTCATCGCGATTGAGGCAGCTTACACTCAGTGACAGCCTGACTGAGTGAGAGGAACCGATAGAATTAATTCTTCGAATCTCATGCTAATATGCGAGTAATCTTGGGAATCTGTTGTAGCGTAAGCAGCTAAAGCGAACTGAAGGGGATGGATGGTAGGGTAAGGCGCACATTTGTTGATGGAATGACAATCTATTTGCACGAAAGGCGGTGGGAAGATCCTATTTTCTACTATGCGGTGGTGGCCAATTGCGCAGCAAAAGGAGATATCGTCGAGATCTATGTAGCCCTGTAAAGCAAACCGCAATAGGACCTGCCTTCGCGCCTACGCCAATCCGAGCCGCACGCCAGGACCAAAGTAACATAACTGGTAAGACCAAAAAAAAAACAGAAGAGGGAAATAACTGACTCAGTGTTTTCCTCAATTCCGTCTTGGTATATGGAGTGGATCGCAGCCATTCCAACGGAATCATGGTATATCCCGTTTCAAGAGCGGAGTGATGGTACTATTTTGGTTTGGAGGGACCAGACTCGGAGAGGATGAAACAAAAGGACAGTTTTGCGGCATATATTTATATGCCCGAGCTCGCCAGTGGCGAAGCCGTGGAAGTGTGCATGGATTGGCCCTATCCCGGTGATTGAACAATTTGTACGGAGGCAGTATCTAGTAGCCGACGGAACAAACGACTCGGAGATCGTTCTTTCTTAGGATCGCGTAGGAGCCAAGCGAGGGAATGGACGGATTCGGGATTCAATTATGTAAAGCTAGGGGGGCAATTTGCGAGAACATGGTGATTAGCGCAAACGCACAAGTCCGCATGTTGCTGAGACGCGTCTTGCGGTGTCGTTCGGGCCATGGGGCCACAGGACTTAATTAGCTTAATTTTCCACCTTATTCACACGCTTGTACATGTTGAGCGTTCCTAGACACGACGTCAGAAAATGGTGTAAACCACTGAAATTGTGATGCAGATGAGACCAGAGCGGCGCACATCATACAAAGGAGGGAAAGAACGTAGAGCTTCCCGATCATTGCCTGAATGACTGCGAGCCAGAACTGGGCCTTTTTCTGAAAGCGAGAAAGTAAATCGTCAGCGCCCGTCGATCCAACGAAATCCCGTGAACAAGATCCCAAATGAACCCTGAGCTGGGACGCTGGCAAACGGGATGCTTACTTGAGTCCCGGTCGAGTATTGGATATAAAATACAGATACACAGACAGCGCAGAAAGTCGGTGGAAGTGCAGATTGCCACAAGGCGTTCATGATATGAGATATTCGCTAGTTCCCGAGAGAAGATGGGTTCACATAAAGACGTTGTCCATAAACATGAGACAAACCTTGTGCGTGTGGGTGGCATACACCTGCTTCATCGTTTGGGTAAGGTAGTAAAGCACTTAGCGCCATAAGTACGTGAAGACAGTGTCCCATGAAGCACGGACAACGCACAGATGCCAGTGAGAATGAGGTCGAGAACTGCGAGAATTTTGATATTTGGGGTAAATTATAAGTGACGGCAAACTTACCCGAAGAGAGAAGAGATGTCAAGTCTATAAAAGCTTCAGAAAGGGCTGTCTCTAAGAAGTTTTTGGGTGTTCAAGTCTACAAGGGTGCGATGATGATATGTTCTGCCTTTGGAGCAAACCATTTTGACGCCTTTATGGGTATTTGAGAGCAAACCGAACTACGGGGAACACATAATCAGAACCGGAAAGACTCTAGGACGAAAAGAAATCAATGGTATCCGGGCCAGGTATCCCATCATTTACCAGCATGGTTGGTCGTATTGATTTGCGATGTGCCTCCTTTGCAGGGCCGTATCATGTGTCACAGTCCCGTCCCATCAGATCAGCTTCCGTTGTGCCAACGTCCGCCCCAAACTATTTCACCACGAGACGCGTGACATCGCACTCTATACATATCTCGGACATTTGAAACTGTATTGGTCGCCAAGACTGTGCCAGCGGCGCTCCGTTGGGTGTTTGTCAACTCGACTGCCATGCCTTTCGAACCCTACAGGACCTTTTCGGATTTTGTAACAAGGTCAGAACTGTAACTCACCCAGGTCACTTACCTCTCTCATCCCAGAATACACCCAGCTCGAACTGAAATTCAGTGCTTTGGTCACAGACATAGAGAGGAAATAGACTCTCAGGCTAGATTTAGAAGCTCGCAACATCACGTAGCACTGGCAGCTGTCGACTTTGGTTACTGTAAATGAAGAACCGTCACAGGGACGATGCAGATGCAGGTTGGATTACTAATCTCGCTGCTGTATTCTGTCTTCTTGGGCGCAATCGCAATCACTCCAGTGTGAAAAACATCTGCCACTCTATTGTCAACTCCTCCGATGAACTTGAAGTCAACTATCTGATCACCAAGGGATATGCGCAACCGAGCAACGCGAAAGGAGTGTGGGGAAAAAAGGAATGAGACGAGTCATCAGAAAATACTGTATGAGCAAGCGTCCTCGATTCGGGACTTCTAAACGTAATGAAAATGTCAAATGAAAAAAAGGGTTGAAAGAGTTGAAAAAAAAAGGTCATCGACTACACGGAACAGTCTACGATCCTCGTCGGCCAATGTTCCCCAACAGGTTCGACGCAAGCAACGTCTCCCCTGTTGGAGTCGCATGTGGGTGCGTGCATGGCCTCCGCTGGGACAGTGAACGTCGACATCAACGTCGTGCGTCGTTCGTCTGCTTGTGAGCGTATTGTGTTGCTGGAAATGACGTCAGCAATGTTATGTGCTACCGCTACCGGGACGCAGGAAATAACGAAGCCACACATACACCATGTAAAGGAGAGACAGAACATATAGCTTTCCAATCATCGACTGAACGACCAGTGTCCATAGCTGGAATCGTTTCTGAGAAGGAAAGCCGGTGGTCAGCGTCCATTGATCCGATGAGCTCCCAGGAAGAAGACGCCCAAAATCAGCAGTAGGCGCAGATATGGGAAGACCTTACTTCACGGTCGGAGGAACATTGGATATAGGATACGACCACACTGATTTCACAGAGAGCCAGTGGGAGTGCAGATTGCCACACGATGTTCGTGAAACGAGAAATTCGCTACGATTCCCAAGCTGAGAAAAACACAACGGGCATCCTGCACTGAGAGGCGTTTGATGGTGACAACATCATGAGCGATGGCGGACTTACCTGATGGGAGAAGGACGGACATGAGGTCTGTAAATATTTCATAAAGGGATTTCTCTAGGAATGGGTCTTGTGCTCACAAGGCCAACTCATGCCGGTGTTCTGGAACATGGGATCTTGAACTTGGTCCGATGAGAAAACGATATTTTTAATGATTAACGCTATTGCCCATAGCGACAGGACTATCGAGGCTACTAGAAGTAGCACAAGGGGTGTCTGAGTAAAGGATGTTCAGCGTACTCCTGACCACAGGCGAAGCAACTGACCATGATGAACATATTCTTATTCGTAAGCTAGATAATTTGGTCATATGGAAGTGGAAAAACGATGTGGTTGAGAACGAACGTGATAGCAGCGTCGAATCATCAAAGCTTGAACGGGAACCGCCATGAACAGGGTCTACAAACTGATTTAGATACAAAAGGGGGAGCTGAGCGAGGAAATTCTCCACGCACTAGGATTGGCTGAACATGATCTCCCCAGTCCAGACACAGCTGCAAGTAATGAGATCTGTCACCTTATGCAGGGAGCGAGAGAAAAGCGATACGCACCAGCATCCCAAATCGCTGTACGTACTTATGCCAAGCAGATGCAAAGCATATTCCGGACTGCGCACTGAAACAAAGACAATAGATAATCATCACGGGGTCTCACTTTAGAGTCGGGAAGAAACACACAGTCCGACTACGGTGACAAATACGACGACGATGGATAATGTTGGGCTCTTGCTGCGGTCCGACGCCGAGAACCACTGATAGAACTGAGAGAAGACAAGACCAGTTTCTATCCCCTGGATAAATAACCCTACGATGCCTGGGCTGAGCACCAAAGCTTGACTCTGTTGTGGTGGTAGAAGCTGCACAGGTGGATTTGAACCAGACATAGTGTTGTCCCCGCTAACTGGCAGGCTCGTCGCAGAGAGTGTAAGAAGGAAGCGACTCGGAAGGCGCGAGTCTGGGGTATAGTAGAGATTGAAACGTTACGACGGGATCTACTTGCTGTATTAAAGAACATTTGGATCTGAGCCTTGATTCGGGGTTGCGGCAATTTGACGACGGCCAGTGACATGATCGCCACAATTTCAGCTTGACATGCCGCATTTTTTTCTCACACGAAAAGTAATCGCCAAACTTTGAGGCCTTTGAGGGTCCGCAAAGATAAATATATTCAAACAAGGGCCTATAGTTTTGTCGGTTGCTGTAGCACCTAGAGTTGAGCAGAACAAACAATGGGCCAAGTTCAATTTGTCATGGCTGAGAGGAGGGTTGCACTAGCAGTGTGTACTGATTTACATCTCATCTGTCTGTAGAATGTTGTTACAGCGCTTTTCATATCGATGGACCCCCTGACGTATTTACTGTCAGAAAGAAACCTCATATTAGCGGAGACCGAAAGATAACTACTAGCCGAGACTTGATCCGGAAAAAAATAACTTATCATTTTGGCTTATCATTTTGTCTTGTGGTCTTATCAATATATAATTACTTTTCAAATTTCAATAAATAGTCAAATAAAATTATATAAGCCACGGCAAATTTGCCGGCGGCTGATACCGAAACTCCTGTGGAAATGTTAGCCCACTCAGATAAGTCAAAATGAGGTGGAAAAAGTAGTGCCTTGCCACGCGCCTTGCACCACGTTCCATTCAGTAGCAGTCATGTGATGTGATGTGATGTATTTTCTTTGTTTGTCATCGCTCCAAAATAAACAAAGTTGCGCCTGAGCGGCTCGGATAGCCTATCGTCTTGGCTGTAACCTAGGTCTTGGCTGTAACTGAAGTTGAGCATGAGTCATACCAGTCGTTTGCCTTGTCTTTCCAGTCTTTGATTAACCCACTTGAGTAGCCGCCTATCTTTGTCCCAGCAAGATAAAAGTAGCCTGGGATCCCGACGACCTAGCCAGATCAACCCAGGAAGGAGAAATAGCTTAAACTTGAAGGTTGCAAACGCCAATTCGCCACGAAGAACCAAGAGCCTACGTAAATTCTACTCGTCAGCGGTTCAATTAAAATTTTGCATCTGAGTTGAATGCGGTTGGCACTGGGGCGGCAGGGACCGTCAACATTCATGCTATGCTCACCTTTTCGGCCCTAGACCCTTTCTAAGCGCCACCCAACAATGCGACTCAGGTCTCCTTCCGTCGTGCTGACGCTCATAACGCTTACTGTAAGATTTCACGTGCCATCAGTCACCGCGAGTGTAGCGGCATATGCATGGTCGTCGAGGTACCGATTTCTTGCCCTCCCCGCGCAGCGTCAAATTCTCGGGACCGGAAATTTAGGTGGTCCGACGTGTTGGCGCCGCCTGCTTTTGCCGTCGTCTTGAAACGATGATCGTCGATTTATGGCTTACAATAACACCTCTGATACCGCACGACTCAAGAGCTGTACCGTGAGAACAAGCGACCTTGGTCCTCGTGTTCGTCGTGTTCGTCGTCGTCGTGTGCACATACATAGCGTGTCGAAAATGTACCAGTCTAACTTACATACAATATGAACGACGTGGTGCAGCCAGCTACCACCATCGACTGCATCCTGAGTCTGGGCAAGGAGTGGGCCGCTCATGTTTGGGAAATGGTCATAGCACATGTACACCAGAAAAGATTCTCAGTGCAACGGGTTTGGCGTGTAGTGATGCGCGCTTGTATTATACTATGCCCTACCCTACCTTCGAAGTTCGGACAGGGCCACTCGTTCAGACACTCACTCAAAATCTTAGTCAGCCATTTTCATGATTTCGCAACACAACATCAATTTTACTTTAAAAACACAGATTCATGTTGACTACGTAGTAGTAGTAGACATAGCATACAAAATTTTGACAAAGATTTGAGTGAGAAAAATTGAAGTGTCCGAATGAGTGGTCCTGTCCGAGGGAAGGGTAGGGTCTACTGTACAGTAATTGAACGTAAATACGACAAAATAACGAAGGAACTGTAAATGGACGCCCTCATCTATACGGTAGAGTGTGCAGACCTTGATGAACTACACTCCGCAGGTAATTCAACGCACGCACGCAATGTCTCGCGTGTCTCGCGTACATGTATGCGTAACCTGCGTTGGCACAGTGAGCGACGATATGGACGTTGTACGCTCGACTGGTTGTAAAGGTTGAGCATTGCTAGACTTGACATCAGAAATGGAGGTCATGATGCAGGTAAGAGCGAAGGGACACACATCATGTAGAAGAGCGAAAGGACGTAGAGCTTCCCGATCAGTGCCTGGGTAACCGGCATCCAGTACTGAAACCGTTTCTGAGGACGCAGACCGTCAGCGTCCGGCGGTTCTCAGCTCCCACGAGCGAAGAATCCTGAGCAAGGATAGAAATGGAAGGCACTCACTTCTCGCTCAGTTGAGAATTGGATATATAACACGGACACGCAGATGGCGCAGCACGTCGGTGGAAGTGCGGATTGCCACATGATGTTGATGAAACGAGAGATTCGCTGTGATGCCAAACAGAAGCTTAGCACACACAACGCCGCCTTCCTTAAGCACGAGACACACCTTGCGCATGTGCGCAGAGTACGCCTGCCTCATTTTTCGCGTGAGATAGTGAAGCACTTGGGTGGTAAAATCAGTGATGAGACTCATGAAGACACTGTCACGAGATGCACAGGAGACGCACAGATGCCAGTAAGCATGAGATCGAGAACTGAGAGAGTTGAGTGTTGCAACATATTTTGAGCGATGACATACTTACTCATGGGGAGTAGGAGAGACATTAGACCTGAAATTCGTTCAAAAAGGGCTGTCACTAGGAAATTTGAAGGGTCCGGTGCTCACAAGGCCAATTTATGCCCTTTTGGAGAAGGGGAACTTGAAGGGGGTCCGATCCGACAACAAGCAAAAACTTAACTAGAACCACTATCACCCATAGTGACATGACGAAGGAGACCCCCAGAATTAAGAGAAGCGGAGTCTGACCAGGGACGATTCAGCATACTCTCAGTGACGGGAGAATCTACTAACGATGACGAACATGTCCTTATTAGAAAGCTAATTGTTCTAGTCAAATGGGGGACTGGGATGTGGTTAAGAACGAACGTAATAGCATCGTCGAATCATCAAGGCTTGAACGGGAACTGATATGAACAGGTTCTACAAACTGTATTAGGACTCGGATACAACGGAGTAAGAAGTTGAGACAGGATATTGCCCACGTACTGGTATAGAATGGACGTAATCTGTCCAGTCCGGGAGCAGCTGAGGCACAACTCGAGCGTTAGAGGTGGGCCACTGATGGAGAAAAGCAACACGTACGACCATCCCAAATCGTTGCACGTATTTAGTCCAAGCAGACGCAAAGCTTATCCCGGATTGCATACTTCAGACGACACTAAGTAATGAAGTCATGCCGTTGAGAGTCCGGAAGGAACATACAGTCCAACGGCGGTCACGAATACGGCGACGATGGATACGAAACGGCTCTCGCTATGGTCACGGGTGTACAACCACTGAGAGATTTGGGCGAAGACGAGACCGGTTTCTAGCCCCTGAATGAATAAACCTGCGATTCCAGGACCCAGGCCCGAGGCTTGACTTTGTGTCAAACCCGGGGGTGTTGGTGGCGAGACTGAGGCAGACATAGTGTTGCTAATTGGCGGCGGGTCCAATGTAGGGAGGGGGCGAGACGAAAATACGAGCTTGCGTTGGAGGTTCAAATGCTATCATGCCATGACATATACCAATTTCGAATGAGAGGTCGGTCATAGACGCACAATAATTTTGCGTCGATAGAGAACGAAGTGTATGTACCGGGTGCAGTGCCTGGATTCGGACGCCCGCCGGGATTCGAGCTTGGCGAAATGACGGACTCGCTTTTTCACACCTCGCACAGGAACAGTGGAGAGGTTTCCGCCCGCTTTCGGATGTCACCACTAGAACCCTGAGGAACGAGCGCTAGTTCCAGTAAGAAAAATCCAATAGTGAAACCATATCTTGGGATGCAATACAAGCCAACCCCAGGACCAACTTGGCGTAGACTCGGAACAGTAAAGAGTACAAATTGTCATGGAATCCTCCCTCTTGAAATTTTTGGGTAGTTTGGACCGAAGTTTTGGGGTTTCGAAAGAAGACATATCAGTAAGCAAAGCGCCGAAAACCCCTTCGACGAGGAATACGTGGCACGCGCGCTCATGCAGACTCTTGAGCTGACATTACTGTAAGGAGCACAAGTTCAAAGGATCAGAAATACAAATACACTCTCGTGGCCCTTTCCCCGGTACAAGTGCCTGTTCAAGTGTAACCTTCGAAACGATCAGTAGATTGCTGTGGAGTAGTTCGTCTAGGCAACGTTCTCACGATTGTATTTTCGTGGCAGTATTTCACAGGATTTTGAATAACTCGTAAGTAACTCGTAAGTTAATGTTTTTCTGTGTGTACTTTTACATTACATTACCTGGTTGACTTAGTGCTCAGGGATCGACGGAATCACGCCTCATGCTTTCAGCCTTTTAGGTTGCCAACACGCATCTCGTGCACAATTATTGGACGAACATACCCATCGCACCAGGGGTCCGGAAAGCCCGCCGAAAAATGGGGCCTGGTGTATTCAGGCCAACTCCTAGCACGGCTCGTTTGCAACTCCTCACTATTGCCCCATCAGGTTCCTTCCGTCGCAGCTTCCGTCGCGGCTTCCGTTGCGGCCAATGCTGAAAGCACTCGATATCAATAGATTTTGATCCAAGTCCTTGCAGGGCGGGGTTCGCAACTTGTCTGCACTGCCTTCGGTTGTGATTATGAATAGCGCTCGACCCTGCGGTACGTACACAACTGCCCAATGGCCTGAGCGCGTCTTGTCTAATTCCTACCGTCATGACATATAACGAAGGTTGCGGAGAGGGATATTTTTGCCACTACTTATGATGAGAGATCTAGAAAAGTCCTGAATCAGCAAGGGGGCGTGACGTCGCACCTGCATGTATCTTGTACAATTACTGACATTTTCGGGCCTGTCCTGACTGCAGGCTTCTCAGCCTTTCCCACATTTGAGCATCCGCGTCTATTGTGTCGTTCCTCATGAATACACAAGTAGTAGGGTGCCATGCTATCCTGTGTGCGAAACATCGTCATCTTGCCTTGCTGGTGATGCAAACCCTATTTGGCCTCGTGAACAGCCATCAGCATTGATATTCTATCCGTTACCAGAGTGACCTCGTCCCCGAACGCGAGGGAATAACGAAGGCCGCAAGACCAATTAAAATAGTCATCGCCAAGACCGCATACTTGTACCCGAGATCGTGAACACTCACCTCTGCTGTAATTCAGTGGAACGGGATCGTGTGGATCCGCGAATCGACTTGGCAAACTATCCTGTCTTTGGTTGCCGGCGGCATCAATCTCCACTGCATAGAGTTACAACTGTCAATGTAAAGCATGGGGATGAAGAAAAAAACAATTCGGAAATCAAGCCGAAACAAAGGAAGACTAAAAATTGATTGTGAAAGCAGTCACTCTGACATTCCAGTATAAAAATGCTGTGCTAGTTTGTCGCGATAATCCGTACCCGCCGGGTCAATGACGTATTCCGTGGCAAACGATACGACAATCGGATCAGCGCTCACTCTGTGTGGCACGCCTGCTAACCAGGCTTTGACAATGCCGACCCTATTTGTCAAGCAGCGAAAAACAATGGGACACCGATTTTTGCAAAGACGCACGACCCATTCACAGAAAAAGATGAGTCCACATAACACCGGAGGAACAATCCTAGCCAAAGCGGCAACTAAAAAAGAAGAGACAGGGTCAGTGAGTTACTTTGTGGTGATGACAAAAGGTTAAGAGGGTCAGATAGAATTTCCTTTGTCGACATGAAGCCTACATGAGGTCTTAAGACAGGGATAACTGATAAAAACATTCTCATCCCGTGGAGGCTGGGCCCATGACTCGTAGGAGATAACACTCACG
>WNFR01000916.1_pt1 | contig 30187 bp, 22 predicted proteins | sample 5400221 | NCBI WGS metagenome assembly WNFR01 (sample SAMN13153357, study PRJNA577476) | soil metagenome | isolation source: 40 cm soil under Madrone tree | place: USA:California | collected 2016-06-14
AACAATGTTCTGCGTTCGCTGCAGATTAATGACTAAGAAGGCTAATTGAATCAAGAGGAAAGGCCCGTTACGGAACGGGCCTTTTCGTTGTCCGCACAGCATTCTATGACGGAGTAACCGCACAAAAAGATTAAAATGCAGCCGCTGATCTTTCGTGAACGAACATTGGAAGGCCTGCCAAGCGAATAAAGGGAAAAGACCGTCTCCTCGAGATTTCCGAAAAATATTTAAAAGGATTGAATAACGAAAATCCACTGGGTATAGTAAGTCCCAAATCTAATGCATAGGAAAATCAATTAGAGAATCTTCAATGTTGAATGGGGATAATGTTAACTACCTCAATGACAATGCAAAAAAGTACCCACCGCCTCATAACCTTGTCAAAAGTAAGGAACTCAAATAGTGACCTATATTCAAAAATAAGAGATTTTTTGATTGAGTCGAACACAATATATCCATCAATTGAAGAGTGGTGGATGAATCGAGTCTTGCCTGGTTTGAAGAATAGGGAACGTGTGTGTCAACTCATTATGGCAAAAGATCAAATTGCCGCGCTGAGTATTATTAAAAACTCTTCAAAGTCATCTAAGTTGTGCACTCTTAGAGTGCGAGAAGAATACCGCTCATCTGGTTTCGGTCAGAGCTTATTGCGGTTCGCGTTTGAAAGATTTCTGTCCAATAAATGCGAAAGTGTTCATTACACGATAAGCGACGAAATGATGGTTGAATGCGGCGATTTCTTTACTCCTTATGGTTTTAAGCTTTCCTCATGGAATAGGAACAGATATGTTAAGGGTAAAGACGAGCTAGTCTTTTCTGTACCAACGCCCCGACTCATTAATAGTATGGTTGCCTGGAAGTTTGATAAAGCCTCTGAACCTAGAGCTCTATTGCTCTCAATTAAGCCCGAGAATGCTGATTTGATTGAGAAGGGGCTGAAGCAAGTCGAATTTCGGCGCAGATTTTCCTCGAATTGGAGTTCGATTCCAGTTTTCTTCTATGTCACTTCTCCTGTGAAAGAGATTAGATTTACAGCGAGAATCAAAAAGATAGTGAAATCGGATCCGTCTAGTCTCTGGAGTCAATTCCAAAAAGAGGGAGGCATAAAGCATGGAGCATTTTCCAGTTACTTCGAACACGCACCGCAGGGAACGGCAGTGGTTCTAACTGATATTCAGAGTTTAGAACAGCCAATCAGGCTTGATGATCTAAGGATGCTCGCGGGCGGTTTTGTACCACCTCAGTCCTACAGAGTTGTTCGTCGTGATGAACCGCTGTTTAATCTTGTGGCAGATCAAGAATCTGATAAGACAGGATTTTAATATGTCCGCCGGAGTCCTGAATCAGGATGAGATTCAGCAAAACTTCATAGATACTGACCCGCCCCGAATCAAGTCAACGAGTGATATCACAGTAAAGCCCGATCCTTCCTCCATCGATCTGCCGCTTGGAGAGATCTACTGGGAAATGCCAGCTAGCTGTCGTCCGAGTAGAGACTACAGTGTGACTGACCTAATCCGAACGCATCGCGGTGAACGCCATGATCTTGAGGCTGGCACTGTTTTTTATCCTAACAAGGTCTATCTAGTTCAACTGGCGTGGGGTTTAGAGTTGCCAGCCAACATATGTGCCAGGAGTACAGCCAAAAGCTCAATTGGGCGCCTTGACGCTTTAGTACGGCTCGTCGCTGATCATCAGCCTGAGTTCGACAGGATAGCCGAAAACATCAACACCGATTTGTATCTAGAGGTGGCGCCCATTACGTTTCAATTACGAGTTAGGCCTGGAATAGCGCTATCTCAAATTCGTTTCATCAAGGGTACTGAGGACCTATGCACCGTTCCATCTCAGGCATTGCAGTTTGAGGATTCTCCAGTCCTAGTCAACCGTGATGGCACATCGGCGCGTTCGAGGCCGCCGGAAGGAGGAGATCCTAATGCAGTTCTCTTGAGTCTTGATCTGTCGCCCGATCCAAATTTGGCGTTCGTCGGCTTCGCGGCAAAACGTGATCAAGAACAACCTATTGATCCTTCGTTAAGGAGACCAGCAGAAGGTCAAGAAGATCAACGATATGATCCGGTTGAGTTTTGGGAGCCAGTGCTCGCCGATGCTCAAACAAAAACAATTACAATCGAGAAAGACCGATTCTATATTTTTAGATCAAAGGAACGCTTTAGAGTCCCAGCGACGCTAGCAGTTGAGTGCCAGGCATATTCAGAGAGTTTGGGCGATATTCGGATTCATTACGCCGGTTTTGCCCATCCTTTCTTTGGGCTCGAGCGTGAGTCAGGAACGCCACTAATTTTCGAGGTTCGTGGACACAGTGTCAACACGATTCTTCGCGATGGAGATCCTCTTGCCAAAGTCTATTTCCGACGAATGACGAATCCGGCGAGAGAGGATCAGAAGCAGATCTATAATGCTCAGGAACTACAGCTTTCAGGCTGCTTCAAAGAGTGGCCAAAGTAGGATGAACGGTCGTCCCCATCTCATTTCTTAAGAGTCTTGGCGTCTTGCCAAATAGCCTCGAGTTCTGTCGGGGTAGTGAGTTCGAATGTTTTGCCTCTGTTTCGGAGTGTTTCTTCAATGTAGGCGAAGCGGTGCCGGAATTTGCGGTTGGTCAACTTTAGCGCTGCCTCTGGTTCCACTTGCATGTGACGAGCAATATTTGTGACCGCAAACAGTAGGTCTCCAATCTCCTCTCTGACGCGAGTGTGATGTATCTCGTCCTGCGAGCTCGCATGATCCTGGATCGCCTCCCGTAGTTCTCCAATCTCCTCCTGCAGCTTGTCAAAAATTGCTGTAACGTTTTCCCAGTCAAATCCTACGCGCGCGGCCTTGGTGGAAAGCTGGTGCGCTTCCATCAATGACGGTGCTTTTGACGAGACGCCTTCAAGCAACGAAGCATTCTTTGTTTCGCTTTTTCCTGCAGCACGCCGCTCTTCCGCTTTCATTGCTTCCCAGTTAAGCAACACGGTTGCAGAATCATTGGCGGTCACATCACCGAAGACATGCGGGTGACGACGAACCATCTTTGCATGAATTGCGTCAGTCACATCAGCGATCGTGAACTCGCCGCGTTCCTTCGCGACCTGAGCGTAGAAAACAATCTGGAATAGTAAATCGCCGAGCTCATCGCGCAGAGCAAGAGGCCGGCCAGCTCGAGCTTCCTCAACCGCGTCAAAGGCTTCATAAGCTTCTTCTAAAAGCATCGGCGCAAGAGTGGCGTAAGTTTGCTCACGATCCCATGGGCAGCCACCCGGCGATCGCAGGCGATCCATCAAGGCAATCAGATCATTGAATGTGGCAGGCATGCGGCTAGTCTAAAGTTTAATGGCGAAAGTCCAAAGTGCGGCGGAATGGATTTGTAGTTAAGCGTGACTTAAGGCAATGATGCGACTGTGTGATATTCGTAGTTGAGTAGCGACTGCTCAAGGTACACGACGTTCGATGCATCGGTTCACCGTGCGACTTACCCAAGAGATCTGCGCACTAGTCTGGGTTCGTATCGTAATTGTATTCGTGGTTGAGTGCGGTCGCTACCGCTTCCGGTTCTGTAGCGCGGCGGTTTGCGAGCTTGGGAAGTGAATGCTACCATCAATTGCAAACCAGGAATTCAAATAGAAGGCCAAGACGTTGGGCGGAGTTTCTGCTTTATGCGCCCCGTTGCAAGAACTGAAATGGACGAGGAACAACCAAATTTTAAGGTGACCGATCGCCGGCTATTCAACTCTGATGGCAGTCCGCGCGAGCTCCCGCCGGACGAGAGCCCTGAGCCCCAGGCCTCAGCGACTGAACAACCAGCGGTTGCTCCCGCAATCGCACAGGCAGAACCCGAAACTACCACAACAGCTCCCCTCGAATTCGACCCCGTGGAAGACGTCGAAGCCGAGTTGAGTGAGGATGACATCGCCGGCGCCAAAGACCCAGCCAGCTTTGTCAATTTCATGATGTCCATCGCGTCGAATGCGGCCTCTGCATTGGGTATGATGGAGCATCCGGTTACCCACCAACGAGAAGTTGATATCGAGTTAGGTAAACACTGGATTGATGTCCTGGGAATGCTGCAGAAAAAGACCCGTGGCAATCTGAGTGCGCAGGAGAAGCAAATGCTAGAGGGTCTACTGGCCGACCTTCGCATGCAATACGTTTCGTTGACCAGTTCGCCGCCAAAGTCTACCCGGTCTTTTTCAGGTTCGGATATCACCGGAGGGCGGTAAATCGTAAATAGTAGAAGCCGATCTTCGTACTTTGAACTTGGTACTTTGTCCTTCTTTCTGCATTTCCGTTTTAATCTCTAACCTCGACTTTTCAAAGTACAAAGCTCAAAGCTCGGGTTTACCATGAAGCTCACCTTTCTCGGCACTGGAACTTCCACTGGGGTGCCCTCAATTGGCTGCGAATGTGAGACGTGCCTTTCCGAAGATCCTCACGACAAGCGTCTGAGAGTTTCAATTATCATAGAGCATGCGGGGCAGAGTTTGCTGGTAGACACCTCCTCCGACTTTCGCCAACAAGCCTTGCGTTTTGGACTGAAGCGACTCGATGCCGTGCTCATTACGCATTGTCATGCCGATCATATTTTCGGTCTCGATGATATCCGGCCTCTGAATTTTCGCTTCGGCGCGCTCGGTCTATATGCTAACGAACGGGCGTGGACCGACATCAGGCGCATCTTCAAATACATCTTCGAACCTTCACATTTTGGTGGCGGCTTGCCACAGGTGATTGCGCATACGGTTTACCCCGGCGCTCGGTTTTGTGTTGGCGAGCATTTGGAAGTCACGCCGCTTGAAGTGATCCATGGGCGATTGCCTGTGATGGCTTATCGCTTTAACGACTTCGCATACGCAACTGATCTCAGCGATATTCCACCGCAAACGATGGATGCACTGCGTGATCTCGATGTACTGGTGCTCGACTGCTTGCGCTTCAAAGAGCATCCTACCCATCTCTGGGTCGAAAAGGCGTTGGCATACATTGAAGAACTGAAACCGCGACGCGCGTATTTTACACATATGTCGCACGACGTTAAGCACGAGCGTGATTCTAGGCGACTGCCCAATGGAGTTGAGTTTGCTTACGATGGATTGGTGGTTCACTGACAACCAGCAAAAAATGCGCCTCTTTCACGGAACCGACAACGCCGAGATTCAACGCCCAACAGTTCTAACCCTCGGTGTCTTCGATGGACTGCACCTCGGTCATCAGCTGATCATGGGCACGGTCGTTGAAAGAGCACGCGCGGTCGGGGCTGTTCCCACAGTGATCACATTCGATCCGCATCCGCGCGCCGTGTTGCATCCTAAGTCGGCGCCACCGTTGCTCCAAACTCTCGACCAGAAAGTTGAGGGCTTTGGTGTGTTGGGCATACAACAAACAATCGTCGTTCGGTTCACGGAAGAGTTTGCGAAGATTCCCGCCGGCGAATTTCTGCGTGATGTCGTCAAGGAGCGTTTGCAGGCGAAGGAAGTCTATCTAGGGAAGGGATTTGCATTTGGCCATAACCGTGAAGGGAACATTGAACTGCTCCGCCGCACCGGCAGCGAGTTGGGCTTTGTCGCAGGCGAGGTCCCGGAAGTTAGCTTGCGTGGCCGTCGTGTAAGTTCAAGCCGGATTCGTGAGTTGCTCGCACAGGGTCAGGTTAATTTTGCCAGGCGGATGTTGGGACGTCCTTACGGGGTCGAAGGTCGTGTCGAGCACGGCGCCGAACGCGGTCAACAGCTGGGATTTCCCACGGCCAACCTGCACCCACATAATCGCGTCATACCCAGGAATGGTGTCTATGTGACGGGGACGCTAATCGAAGGCCAATGGCGGCGCAGCGTAACAAATATTGGTGTGCGGCCGACGTTTGGAGAGGAGACGGAACCTTCAGTAGAGACGTTCGTAATGAATTGGTCGGGCGATCTTTACGGCGACGTAGTTCGCGTGCGTTTTCTCCATCGCTTGCGCAGCGAGCGGAAGTTTGGCTCGATCGAAGAGTTGAAAACACAGATTGAGAAAGATGTGGTTCGCGCCGAAAGTTATTTTGAGAAAGCCGGCGCCAAACACAGGCTCTCGGTGATTTAATATTTTTTGCGATAACTCAATGTCTACTAATCAAGCACTCATAAAGGCTCCAGACCTACAGACGCAGGGAAATGGTAATGGTCTCGCTGTTTCCTCGTCCGTGGCGCACAAGAATCTGGCTGAAGTTCCCGCGCTCACTGACGAGATCGTTACGGAAATCTTGGCCGGCCGCGGTTTAGTCGGTTGGCTGCGGGCAGCGCGAGTCGCGCGCGTGTTGGGATTGTTCTCGCTTTACTTGTTCCTTGACACTTACGATGCCCGAGCCAATTTCAATCGTCGTACTTTGGCGCGTCTCCGTCAGCAAGCACGCGACGGAGGTCGCTGGGCGCAATTTAAGTGGTGGGGCCGAGACTTGCTTTTCTACTTACTTGACCACTTCATCCGAGCGCTGCGTTTCCTGATATTTCGCGGAGCTGAAGGGTCCAGCAGGAAGGAAGTAAGACTCGAGCAACAAGCTGCCTGGCTTCGCAAGAGCCTCATTGATCTGGGTCCCACGTTCATCAAGATTGGCCAGGCTCTTGGTACGCGGGCCGATCTCTTGCCGCTTGCGTACGTCAAAGAACTAGCTACACTTCAGGATCAGGTACCGGCATTTTCTACGGCCGAAGCCTTCGCGCGAATCGAGTCGGAACTCGGCCACAGTTTGCATGAATGCTATCCGGAGATCGATAGCGAACCAATCGCTTCAGCCTCTCTCGGCCAGGTTTATAGGGCCCGGCTGGCCTCGGGCGAGGAAGTGGCTGTCAAGGTGCAGCGCCCGAAGTTGGAAGGGATTATCAGTTTTGATATTGCAATCCTCTATCGGCTGGTGAAGTTGACCAATCGGTTCCTGCCTAAGGCAAACGAAAACGCCGATTGGGAGGGAATGCTGCGCGAGTTTCACACCACTATCTTTGAAGAGATGGATTATGTGAAGGAAGGACGAAACGCGGATCGGTTTCGTTACAACTTCCGCACCTGGAGAGCAGTGCGGGTTCCAAAGATCTATTGGTCGCACACCAGCACGCGTGTACTTACGCTCGAGTTTATTCGCGGGACGAAAGTCGTGGATGTTGAAGGTCTTCGTGCGCGACGCATCTCTGCTGTCAAAGTCAATCGCCTGCTGGTTCGCACCTACCTGAAGCAACTTCTGGAAGACGGGTTTTTCCACGCCGACCCGCACCCGGGAAACTTGCTGGTTATGGATAGCGGGCATCTTGCATTTTTCGATTTCGGAATGGTTGGCCGCATCACGCCCCGTCTGCAATCGCAGATGATCGACGCGTTCTTCCATGTGGTGGCAAGAGACGTTCATGGATTGGGCCAGGACATCATCAACCTGAATTTTCTGAAGCCAGGCGTCAATCCGGAACAGATTAGGCCGGTAGTCGAAGGTCTGTTTCAGCACTACTTGAATCTGAAACTCGGCGACGTGAATTTCAAAGAACTGACATACGATCTAGCGGAAGTGATGTACGAGTATCCCTTCCGGCTGCCCGCAAACTTCACATACGTCATGCGTGCGCTGATGACGCTCGAAGGCATCGGCATCGTCACCGATCCGGGATTCAGCTTCTTTGAAACGGCCAAGCCCTTTGCGAAGGAATTCATGTTGCGGCGTGAGGGCAAACAATTCCGCCGCTTAGTCCTGGATAAGCTGACGGGACGCGAAAATGGCAACGGGAAGATCGAATGGCGCAAAGTATGGAAACTTACGAAGATGGCCGCGGAAATGTACCTGCGATCCTGACCTGTGACCAATGATTGCGTTTATTCCCGAGTCGTTATCTCATTTCACCGGAGCCTTCTCACCGTTTCCGGAGGGTAAACTCATCTGGTTGCGGAAGAGATTCAAGAGCAGCAGCGTACCAATTCCGCCGCCGCCATCTCCCGCGCCCCCGGAAGCCATAATGTCTGGTGTGATGCGCACACCTTTCTCGCCGATCACTTTTAGCACTTCAACCAGAGCGACTCCCTGGGCACCGAGCGCATTGACTTGTTCATGATAGGCCACGCCTTGAGCCTCACCCATCAAGCGAACTTTCTCCGCCTCTGCCCTTCCTGTTTGCAGGATATAGTGGGCCTCGCCTTCGCCTTCAGCTTTGCGCTGTTCAGCTCGCTTCCCTGCTATCTCGACCCCAACCGTTGCTCCCATCAAGTCTTTCTGGTTGTCAGCTTGTGACTTGGTCCGCTCGAGCTGAATGCGTTTCTCTTCCGCCTCGCGTTGGGCGTTGTACATGTTCTGGCGTTGTTCAGCCAGAATTTTCTCAGTCTGCGTCTTCATCAGCTCTTCCGGCAGATGAATGTGGCAGATGAGCACATTGACAACGTCAACGTGATACTTTAGCAGGTGCGCTCGCACCCTGGCTTCTGCGCGCTCCTGTTCTTCATGGCGATTCTGCAAATAAGCCATTGCAGACGATTCGGAAGCCTGGTTGCGAAAGATTGAATCGATGAGCGGATGCATCACGTTTTGAATCAAACGATCGATGCCGCCGATCTTGGCCACCATGAACGGCGCGTCTTCAGGCTTGACGCGAAAAACAACGCGCACCTCCAGCTGCATGGTGAAGCCGTCTTTCGAGATGACCTCAAAGGGATTGAAAGTGTTGACGACTTCGCCCGAAGTCCACTCAACAGTCTGATTTGTCGTGGGAATAATGATCGGCGTGATTGCCAGAGTGTTCACGTAGTAACGCCCTGGACCAACCACAGTTTCTTGTATCCCACGATAACCTTCCGGTACGACGTACGCTTCGTGGGCGCCTTCGTCAAGACGGCGGTCCGCCGGATCGCCAGTCATCATTTCAGCTTTGATCTCGTTTGCCGTCTTTTTGTCATCGATCTTGTCGAGACGAGCCGCCGTTTGCTCTGCTTGTTCCCTCTCCTCGCGTTCCATGCGCTCGCGCACCTTCGCAGCCATCTGACGGCGAATGTCATCTGAAGGATCCTTGCCGGTGTTGGAAACGATCACCGCCACTTCGCCGGGTTTTACCTCCTTGGCACTTTCGGCGATTACCTTAAAGAGCAGCGGGTTAACGTAGTAAGTGCCTGGCAGCAGAATGTCCTTCTGTGGTCCGCGTTGTCCCCTGCTATCAATGAATTTGTGGCCGTCCTGGAAGTTGTCGTGACCAGGAATTGACTCCGCGACATAGTCACCCGGATTGAGAGGCGCGCCGTCAAGTGCTTCAACCAGTCCAATCCCGTTTTCGTTGATTACCGTAGCGTCATAAAGCTTGATGCTGAACAGGCCTGGCTTCACGTCCGTGCCGCCTTCGAGCGGGATGGACTGCGTCAAGATGCGATAGGTGCCGGGAGTAAGGATGTCGACTTGAGGACCCCTCTGTCCACCAGAAGCTACGAATAGCTCCGCGTTCTGAAAGCTGAGATGACCCTGGATGGCCTTGCCGAGGAGGCGGCCCGGATCGAGCGGGGCGCCGTCGGCCGCGATAACTACGCCGACTTTTCCCTGCGGGATCACTGTAGTGTTTCCCACAGCGACACGGAAGAGATACGGATGGATGGGCCACAACCCTGGTGGCAGCGTTCGTAGTTGAATACCTTTGACGCCACCCTGCTTGATGAAGGCGATTGGGTCCTGAAAATTGTTGTGTGCATTTTGTGCGCGGTCTGGTGCGAAGATGCGTCCGGGAAGCATCGGTTCACCATCAACAGCTTCGACGATGCCGAGTTCATCCGCGCCGATTTCAATCAGTGGGACCTTTCGCACGATGCGTTCAAAAGGGAACTTGATCAGATGAAGACCCGGTTTGAGTACGTCGGCTTGAATGCCTACTTCGCCTTCAGTCGCTACAACTCTTCCCGGAGGCATCTTTGCGCCGAGATACCGTCGTTCTTTTATAGCGATTTCACGCGCGCCTACGTTTACAAAAATGCGCTTCACGATAATGAGGAACGCAATCAGGAGAATAAACGCGATAAATAGCACCGGTAGCAAAGAGACGATGTCGATGTTGTTCATGAGTTGAATCCTCTTTCAGTTCAATTGAGGTAGCGAATCGTTAGTTAGTTGTTATGAGCCGTGTCGAGTTCACGGCGAGCAGAGGCGAGGGTACGCTTCAACAAGAAACCAGCGCCCGAGCTTCGAGTGCGTGATGAGAGTACCCAGAATTCGCCGTTAAATAAAGCTTCCAGCTCAATTGCTGACACGTCCGGCAAGTTTCCCTCTCGCCACGAATTAAGTGCAACGTCCACAGCACTCTTAAGCGTTTCCGCATTATCAGAGAGGGCGGCAATATGCAGCATTTTCGCGGTGGAAGCTCTGTTCAGGGCTCGTTTCGACGATTCTATGAAGGAAACCGCCAACTTTTCACTTACTGGCAGTTCGTGCTGCGTCACATACGAAACCAACGAGACCACTTCTGGCACCGACTCCGCTTTATCAACCAGCACGTTCAGGATTTCACTATAGAACTCGTGATCGCGAAGTTGATATGCTTCCTGTAAGACATTCTTTTCTCCCTGGCCGGCGCGCTCAATCAGGGAGTCTTTCTTTAACCTGGTGTCTGTTTCGGTGACGGCGGTGAGCTGATGAGCTGCCATATCAGAAGCGTCGTGGTCAAACAGGCCGCGTGGCCTTTCTGGGGGCGGTAACTCCAGGTTGCCAACTGGTTTCGATGGTTTCTGCCAAAAATAAATGGAGATTGCCAATAACCCAAGCAGAAGAATGGAAGTAATGAGAAAGGTGACCATTTCGGCCCCGGCGCCTGGTTGCCGCTGCGTAAGTCCCTTCGCCGTATGATTGATAGTACGGACGACGGACAGGAAAGGTTCAAGAATCGAAAAGAACTTTACATCTTTAGAGAATTACAGGATTTACAAACAAGCAGAAGAGTTGGATGCTTTTCAAGGCATTGGCCTCTCATCGGCCGCCAATTGCGTTGAACAAAAGCCGGTAGGTTGCCAGTGATTGTCCGCGGTATTGAGGACGGAAGCCGAAGAGAACGATGCGCCCCTTTCCCATCGTCACTTCCACCAGCGCCGCTTTCCCTTTGATGCTGCTACCTCCAAGCAGCCAACCCGACAAAAGAGGATCTTTGACGCGGCTATACCAGCCAATCACGTGGACGTTTGACGCGGGGACACTGAACTGACTTCCCGTAGTTAGCACTTCAAATACTGGCGAATCTTCCGCCCACGCGATTGACTCCTTGGGCATGCCTTGCGCGATCGGATGTGCCGTGTCGAGTTCGATACGCAATATTGAGCCGGGAACGTAAAACTCTGTTCGTGGTAGACCGGCTACAACGTTGCGCAGCGGCAGCTTGAATTGTTCAATGGCAAAATCCGAGGCACGATTCAGACAGACAAGCGTGCCGCCGTCTTCTACAAACGCCCGCAATGCCTTCACGCCTTCAGGTCCCATCCCGCCCGTGTATTCGGGCGGCATAGTTCCAGCACGGTAGCCGCTGAGAATTGTGCGAGGTGGTTGGTCGGGAATGATCAATGAGAAGAGATGTGGAAATAGGTTTCCTCGATGCACTTCATTATCACGAACGGTTTCATAGCCGAACATCTGGTCCTCAAACATCCAACGAGTCCAGCCTTCATCGATAGCGGGAAGAGAAGACCGATAGAGCCCTATTCCAAGTTCCCGCTTGCTACCCCCTCGGATTGTTCCGCCGACCTTTAGCTTGCGATACACAGGTATCCCCCCCGTTGGTATGACTCTGACATTCATAAGCATTGCGAGACTGTGAGCCGTAACGTCGTAAGGTGCGATCGGATTATGGGCCCGATCTCGCAAGTTGGGGTAGTGTTGCGCTTCCAGCAGCGCCTTAGCGAAGCCACCATATGGCTGATTGAGTTTGATCAGTGCCGAAAGTACACCAAACTTTTCGCCTTTGTAATTGAAGGGTGAAGCGGTATCAGCCTCAACGCCGCCCCTTTGAAGGATCGCAATCAACCGATCCTGGTTTGGAGATGTCGGGACAATAAAACCTTGTAGTTCGCCACTCCTCCTCGGCCGCACCGCCTCCTTCCCGATCGCATAAAACCTCCGCAACCACTGTTCACGATTCTCAGCCGCATGCTTTAACAACAGAAACGCTGCTGTCGTCATGTTGTTTGTAATGTCGCGCAGGTGCCATTCACCACCACGCCACAGCGGACCAAAGTTCGCCGACTCTTTCTTAGGATTGTAGCCTTCGCGTGAATTCAGTTCGTCAAACTTCACAGTGATCGGAGTCGCAAGCTTGCATGAGGCAGTCTCGGAAAGAATGCGCACACCTCCGTGGTAGTGTGAATAAGCTCGCGATGGTGACCACGCATCGTAGGTTGAATCAGTAGTGACGCCTTGAAAGCCCTTGGCCCGCATCTCCCGCGCCATGTAGTTACCCAGCTCTGTGTAGCCTTCAACTATTTGCTTCGGCACGTTCGGCTCAACGGGCTGCATGTAAGGCGGAAGAAACAGTCGAGAGCCATAAGCTCCTTGTTGATGTATGTCATGCACTATCTGCGGATGCCAGACGTTGTGAATCTTGTCGACAGTGATCTGTGTTTCGACCTGCGTGAACGCATACCAGTCGCGATTGTCATCGTGGCCGGTGTACTTGTGATAGAGCTCAGGTGGATCGGTGCCTTCGTAAGGCGTGCCGAGCGTTTTGTCGTACCAATTCTTGACGATATCGACGCCGTCCGGGTTCAATGAAGGTACTAGCAGGATGATCGTGTTCTTCAGAATATCCTGAATCTCAGGCGCATCTGATGAAGCCAGTTGCTGAGCGATCAGCATACTCGAAAGATACGAACCAACTTCGGTCGAATGAATCCCGCAGGTGATGAGCACGATTGTTTTACCGCTTGCGATCAACTCCGCTGCTTTGCGGTCGCGCACTGCGGGCGGACCTAATTTGCGCGGGTCTGCAAGCAATTCCTGGATCTTTTTGTAGTCTTCCAAGCGCGCGAGGTTTTCTGGTGAGCTGATGGTCGCCATTACAAAGGGTGCGCCCATTGTCGACTTGCCCAATTCTTCAAACTTCACTCGATCACTGGCAGCGTCGAGCTTTTCAAAATACTCGATGACCTTGGCCCAGCTCGCGAGTTTCCTATCGTCGCCAGGCCGGAAACCGAGGACCTCTTCGGGCGCCGGAATGTTTGCTTGGGCCGCAACGATGGTTTGAGCTGGGTTGGGCCTTTGCAGGAAAAGCGAAACTAACGAGACGAAGAGCAGTAATAGGGCAAGTATTTGTTTACGCATCGGGTTCAGGCTGGATCAGGAGATTTTTGGAAAAGCATAGGGAGTCTAAACCAAGAACCCTTGAGATTAAAGTCACTCGAATTCTCGGATACTTCAGGGCAACCATCCGTGCGCAAAGGCGGCTCAAACAAACCGTCAATCACAGGTTTCTGCCTGACAAACCTGCTTGCCGAAGCGCAGGTGGCCCGTGTAGAGTAGCGGACGTTTCAACCCCGCGCTCTCCCTGTTTATAAACCCTATTGGAGGTCACACCCGAATGTCTGCTGAAAGCGTTGGCGCTAATGAGTATCCGGACATCGTAGGACTCGCAGATACTAAGATCGACAATCCTTATCTGGCTTCCTTCCGCCCCTATATTCCAGCCAATGTTGTTCTTCCAGAGTTGACACCTCTGCCGCTCATTATTGGCACATTGTTGGGCATGGTGTTCGGCGCGTCGTCGCTTTATCTCGTGTTGAAGGTCGGTCTGACGGTGAGCGCCTCGATTCCGGTGGCCGTGATCTCCATCACTGTATTCAAGCTTCTTTCGAAGCTTGGATTGCGCGATGCCACAATCCTCGAAAACAACATCGTTCAGACAGCGGGCTCAGCGGGTGAATCGATAGCATTCGGCGTGGGCGTAACTATGCCGGCGATCATGATTCTCGGTTTCGACCTCGAGTTCACGCGAGTAATGCTTGTGGCCATGCTCGGTGGCTTGCTCGGCATTCTGATGATGATCCCCTTGCGCCGCGCTTTGATTGTTGCGCAACACGGCTATCTAAAGTATCCGGAAGGTACGGCGTGCGCTGAAGTCTTGAAGGCGGGCGCTTCCGAGGAATCTCGAGCTGCAGCAGCGAAGGGATCACCTGAATATGCGAGCGCGGCAAATCAATCAGTCCAGACAGGAGCAAAGACGATTTTCGCCGGATTGGGTGTGGGCTTTCTCTACCAAGTCTTGATGGCTGCGTTCAAGGCATGGAAAGACACTCCAGAGAAGGTTTTCGGCGCTCCCTTCAAGGCGGGATCGGTCTCGGCAGAAATTTCACCTGCCCTACTGGGTGTCGGTTACATAATTGGACCACGCATCGCGTCAATCATGTGCGCTGGCGGCGTGCTGGCCTATCTGGTCTTGATTCCCGCAATCAAATTCTTCGGGGAGGGAATGACCACTGTTCTACCGCCCGGAACTGTGCCCATCAGCCAAATGAGTCCGGGTCAAATCCGCGGCGCTTACGTACTCTACATTGGCGCTGGTGCAGTTGCGGCCGGCGGCATCATCAGTCTTTTTCGCTCATTGCCCACAATCTGGAGTGGATTGAAAGGTGGACTCGCCGATCTCCGAGGCGGTCAAGCTGCTACGGCAAACGCACCGCGTACTGATCAGGATCTTTCGATGAAGTTTGTAATCGGTGGAATCATCGCCTTGCTGGGCATGATTATGGCGTTCCCGCAGCTCGGGCTTCAGGTAAATATTTTCGTCGCTTTTCTGGGCGCAGTTCTAATCATAGCTTTCGGTTTTCTGTTTGTTACTGTTTCATCGCGTCTCACTGGTGAGATCGGTTCTTCCTCGAACCCAATTTCCGGAATGACAGTGGCCACTCTGTTATTGACCTGTTTGGTATTTCTGGTCATCGGATGGACTGGTCCAACTTACTACATTACCGCCCTTTCCATCGGCGGCATTGTCTGCATTGCCTCTTCTAATGGCGGAACGACATCACAGGACCTCAAGACGGGCTTCCTGATTGGCTCTACGCCGAAGTACCAACAGATCGCGATCCTGGTAGGAGCCGCGGCATCAGCGCTGATATTGGGACCAATTCTTCTTACCCTAAACGATTCGGCGACTGTCTACGTGCCGCGGGTGAGCTTTGAACCAGCCACAACGGGAGTACAACTGGATCCGGCCAAAGCGAGTTCTTTGCCTGCTTTTGCCGACCAGAACAAACCGTCCAAGCCAGGCGAGTATCGAGTGTTGAAGAACGAGGCCGGTAGCGCGGCGGTTGCCGGTCTGGATCCCGGTGAATATTTGGTCGATAGCACAGGAAAAGTTGTTTATAAGGTTGAAGAAAACTTTCCCGCCACTCTCAAGATTGATCCTGCGCAGACTGGTGCACCTGAGAAACTAAAAGGGCCGCAGGCAAGTACAGACACCAGTTCCTATAGATCCTGGAACAAGACTGACACCGCCGGCGGCCCGTCGGGCCGCTACTTGGTGAACGATCAAGGCATCCCCGTGTATCTTGCCGACCCTGGAATCAATGGCATCCATAAGGTTCGACCCGACGGATCAGAAGTTACCAAGTATGACGCGCCGAAGGCTACCCTGATGTCTTATATCATCAAGGGCATTTTGAATCGCCAGTTGCCATGGGGCTTAGTACTGTTGGGTGTCATGATCGCGATTGTTCTCGAGATGAGCGGCATCCCTTCACTTGCTTTTGCGGTTGGTGTCTATCTACCGCTTTCGTCTTCGAGTCCGATTTTTCTTGGGGGAATAATTCGCTGGTTGGTTGATCGCTATCTCAGAAACAAATTGAAGAACAAGAAGCTTACTGAAGACCAACTTGTGGCAGAGACTGATAAGAGTCCTGGCGTGCTGATGGCTTCTGGCTACATTGCGGGGGGAGCGCTCGCGGCAATCGTGATCGCAATCCTGCAAGGCGTGGATAATCCTTCATTGGCTCGCTTTAATAAGTCAGTCGGCGACTGGGCGACCGCAAGCAACCCGCTGTTTGGAGGCCCAAATGCGGATTTGTTGTCCATGATCCCTTTCCTGGTCCTCATGTTGTTGCTCTATCTCGTGGGACGCGAGATGATCCTCGGCAGTGAGTCTTCCGTTGCGAAGCGGCGCTGATACTTTTTAAGAAAGACGTTGAAGTTTCCAAAACTAAGGCGCGCTGCTAAGCACGGGGCGCGCCTTCGATTAATCGAGGGTAGATTTCTTTATGGCCGATAGAATCTCGACTCATAAACCGCGATCAGTTCTGCTCGTTGCGACGATCATTGGCTTAGCTCTTTCCTCCGTATTTGGCCAGGGTGCGGCACGCTCGCCTTCAGATACGGTGCGTGAGTTTTATAAAGCAATGCGCGAGCGGAAATTTCGCGAGGCCTTTGCCATGTCAATCTACAAACCTGCAATCGATGGGCTCAAGCCTGAGGAGTTTGAAGATCTTCGTCCTGACTTTGAAAAGATGGCGATAGCGGTAAGCGAAAAGTTTCCAGACAAAGTGGACATCACCGGCGAGCAAATAAGCGGTGATTCCGCGACGGTGTTTGTGAGGCTCCTGGACAGCGATGGGAAAGAAAAAATTGAACCAGCAACACTGACCAAGATCAATGACGGCTGGATTCTTGGCGACCGCGAGAACCAGGAGTTGGTAAAAAAGGCCGGCAAGCAGTTTTTTTTCGAGGCTCGGGTTAACGCACATCACAGTGATGTTCAGGAGATGCTCACACGAATCTCACTGGCTGAGGTTGTCTACAATCAGCAGCATAACGGGCAGTATGGAAACATGGCAGAACTCATCACGGCCGGCCTCGTGCCAAAAGACCTCGAAGGCACGGAATCGACTGGGTACGCTTTTCATATCACACGCTCAGCGGATGGCAAGACCTGGAATGCCACAGCCGAACCCGCGCAATACGGACGCACGGGACGCCTGTCGTTCTTCCTGGATCGCGCGGGGGTCAAGAGTGGCGATGTCGCGGGAAAGCCGCTAACGACAAGGAATTGACGGGAATCGAGTAGGCCAAAGCTCCGGCACAAAATTAACAGTTGCGCCCCTCCTTCTCGTTCTTTAGAATGGAACATGCGACTGCCCCCGCTTGCTTCCTGAGTTCCTCCTCAAAAGGTTCGAAAAAGTTTGTGGTCCTAAAGAGATGTCAGAACTGCCTCGTAGAATCGCATCGCAGTTGCGTCGCTTTTTTGGAAACCGGCGACGGGCGAGGCGTGCCAGTGCCCAATTAACTTTCACGCTGGGACTCGACAGTATCAGAGCGAGTTCGAATGGCTCGCGGAAGCTGCCGTCTCTGGATGGTCACACAATGGACATCAGCGCTACAGGAATGGCCCTCATTGTGCCTGCCATTCGGATAGGCGAGCACTACCTGACCGGGGATGATCGAAGGCTACGCGTAAAGCTCGAACTCCCGGATGGACCAGTTGAAATGTGGATGGTTCCAGTTCGCTATGAAAGTTTAGAAGAAGATGAGGTAGAAAGCGGTTACGTGATTGGAGCCCGCATCACCCAGATGAGCGAGGCCCATCGCGCCCGTTTCGAGGAATACATTGCGAAGTTGCTTGGCAGGCAGCCGGCCCATGAAAAAATACCTCAAACAAAGCGGAGCCAACCAAACGCTTCGGGGACATGAAAATTGGGTAGCAAAGTTTGTGTTGGCTGCCAGGCCAAATAACGTTGTTCCGGCTCCGGGCCGACACACCGAAATAGATTTACGCCCCATTGATCTCCACGCTGAGGTTTGGGAATTCTGTCACTCCAGGGAATTCTCATACAAATAGTCACGCGCTCTCGCTGAACACGTGCCGCCGTTGACATTCCTGATTGGAAATCCCAATCCGTTTCTTTTCCGTGGGTTGTCATAAGAATTCCCAGGTCAACCCATTCGCCGGTAGGCGCGGCTTCAAACTCAAAATACCTGTTCGGGGCCGTCGGATCGGGTGCAAGAAAGATTTCACACACGTCACGTTCCCATAAACCAATCGTCTTACCATCCGTTATAGGATTCGAACTCACGAGGGGCGGTTCGTGCTGATTACAAACGAAACGAACGTGTAGAGCCTCCTCAGACCAACAGACTTGTGCCCGGGCAGACTTTTGCTCTGGGGCCTCGTGGCCGGACCAGTAATGAGTGATCCCGACTGGTTGAACGTCATCCCAGATGGCATTATCCAGGTCGTCGACCGATAAAGGAGACGACACATGAGGCGCAATGACGAGCTTGTCCGCGCCTAATTTGTAGTAAGTTACCATCCAGGTTAGAAGGTTCGAATCAAGCGGATAGACCAGTCGCTGAATGAAGTTAGTGCCGCTATCAGAGAAGACTCCGTACCCAACCACCGTCTACCTGCAGCGTTACGCCTGTGATGTACGACGCTCGTTCTGAGGCGATAAATGCGACTGCCGCTGAGATCTCTTCTGCGCAAGCGAGACGTTTCACCGGAGCTTGCGAAGCCCAGAGCGAAATCATCTCCTGCTTCGACTTTCCCAGTGCACGACCGCGTGCCTCGGCAAGTTCATCTTGTCGCTCGGTCAAGGTGTACCCGGGCGCAATGTTATTCACAGTTACATTGTCTTCAGCCACTTCATTAGAAAGTGTCTTTGCCCAGCCCGTAAGGCCTGCGCGCACCGTGTTGGACAATAGCAGACCGTCGATTGGCTGTTTGACTGATACTGATGTGATGTTAATGATGCGTCCCCATTTATTCTGCCGCATGCCAGGAAGAACGAGTTTGGCCAGACGGATTGCCGAGAGAGCGTTTAGCTCAAATGCTTTCCTAAACATATCGAGATCAGTGTCCGAGAAAGAAGTCGAAGGTGGACCGCCGGCATTCGTGACGAGAATATCAACCGTACCAGCCTGTTCTCGAGCCAGTGCCACGAACTGTTCCGCCGCCGTCTCGTCGGTTACGTCCGCGGCAATGCCGGCTACTGCGGCTCCCGTCTCCTCGTGGATTTTCCGGGCGGCCTCACTAGCACGAGATTCGTCGCGCGAACAGAGAAATACTCGCGCTCCTTCTCGCGCCAATTCGCGTGCGCAGGCGAATCCGATTCCTCTACTTGCCGCCGCGACCAGGGCTACTCGATTCTTCAAGCCAAGATCCATGATTCCCTCCATACGATAAAGTTTGTCACGACGGTAATCCACTCAAGGTCAGAACCGAGCAGCGGTAGCGACCGGGTCTGATGCCGTTCACTCATGCGAGGTGAAGAGCTCTAATCACAGGTGTCGAATGGCCGTTCTAGTTGGACCCGGTCGCTACCGCTCCTCGGTTCTGACATTGAGTGGACCCTCGATTCAATCACTACGGTTCGCGAAACTGCACACCTTGCCTCCAAGCCGGTTATCCCAGACTCTTAATGCATGAATCAAGCAACGACTCGGGGTCTGCATCTTGAAATACATGCGCCTGCGTACGTTTAGCAAACTTCTGCAACAAATAGTCTGTCTCGTCCGCCACGCCGCCGCTGCCCGTAAGGCAGCCAATGATCTTTCCTTCGTCATGGGCAATGGTGAATTCGTTAAGCGAACCCATAGCCCCGGCTATGAACAGAACAATATCGCATGATCTTACGAGCACAACGTTTCGACCCTTCAACCCGAAGCCCGTGAAAATTAACGTGTCGCAGGCATCAAGCGGCAGCTTGTAGTCCGTGAGGTGTTCCTGAGCGTTAATTGCCGGTGAAATGCCAATGTGGAAGACTCCAGCGTCGTGAGCGGTTTTTCCAACGAGATAAACAACTCCCGTGGTAGCGCCAGTGAACAGAATAACGTCTCGCTTTGCGATAGCATGACCCAATGCCTCGGACTTCTCCGTGATGGTTTTCGCGATCTCTGGTCTACCGCTTCCGGTTGCCGAACCCATTACCCCAACCTTAGTTTTCATTTCAGAAGCGGACCTCACTCTCGCGCAAACTGTCACTCTATGCCAGGCTGGGGCGCAGGTAATTCCTGTCTGAGTGTGTCATGTCTTATTTCGGTGGCCCTTTCATTTGCTTCTTTATCCCACCATCTCCTGGTTAAAAACCAGATAATGCCGGGTAGAAGAAAGAAGGTGCCGATGCCGATAGTTACCAACCGCGCCGAAATGCCAAACCGGTCGAGCAGTTCACCGGTAGCGTAGTTTGAAGCGGCCATTGTTAAGGTCAGCAAACCCAATTCAGCAGCGAAGACTCGTCCTCGAAAGTTATCTTCGACCGCTCGTTGCAAAAGCACGGTGGAAAAGACCCAAAGAATACTTCCACCCGTATGCGCGATGCCCAGCACAATCAGTGCAAAGATGAAACTCGTAGCGCTACCGAAAGCAATATAGAACGCTCCGCCAATCAGAAAGGCAATACCAATTGAGGCTTGCATACGCTTATTGCCTTCGCCTGAGATTCGCCGGGCCACGATCGGCCCGATCGCTGTGCCAATTCCGCGCGCGGCGAAAAGTACGCCGATTCCTGTGGCTGCACTTCTGCCTACAGGAAAAATTCTTTCTCCAAAGACCGCAAGAAGAGTGAGAATACCACCACCAAGTCCCCAGGCTGGCTTGACGAGTAGTAACGCAAACACCCGGGGACGATGTTTGACATACCTGGCCCCTTCGATTGTTTCCGTCACCCCTAAAGCCCTGCCTAGTGTCAATTTTTGTTTTTCGCGTTGCAGTCGCTTGGGAAAATGCACGCTTCCAATTAGCGCGGCAGAGAGCAGATAACTAGCCGCGTCAAGAATGAATGCTGCATTGGTTCCAAACCAGCCAGTTATGAGTCCACCTATGGCGGCCCCCAGCGTCAGCATTACTGACCATGTCACGGACGAAATTGCGTTTGCGGACACCAACTCGCGGTCTGATACAAGCGATGGAATTGCTGCGGTCTTGGCCGGCTCAAAGAAGGTTGAGAGAGCCAGTTGAAGAACAGTTAGCACATAGATGATCCACAATTGATCGGCTCGGCGAACGAACAAGAACCCAAGCACTACGAGAGCGCGTAGCAAATCGCTGACGATCATGATTGTGCGCCTACTAAATCGATCCGCGACGACACCAGAAAGTGTTCCAAAGAGAAAGCTCGGTATAAATCGGGCTATTAGCAGAAGACTGACGTCGCGTCCCGAGCCGGTGAGGTTCAAGATAATCGTGTAGAGCGCAATGGTGTCGAACCAGTCACCCATCTGGCTGACCACCTGACCCAACCACAGCTGTCTAAAGCCGCGGTTTCTACGTAGCAAATCTACATAGCCGACTGGTGAGTGAGGTGCAAGGCTCTTGCTGCTTACTTTCGCCAACTAGTCAAATCCTCACGAATTTGCGAATTCTCAGATCACGAGCGATCGTTGCGAGCCATTACGAACCCTCACGAGCGTCGTCTGCACGCTGAATGATTCCAGCTTTCTTAATTCTCCACGAGAGTGCAACGCGCCCGGAGGGTTGTCAAACCAGCTTCACGAGCAGGCTGACCGAAGACTTCAATGTGACCTGTCAAAATGATTTTACTCCTGTAGGCCTTCGAACTCCGAGACATAAAGACTGCACAGAACAGGCATTTTCAACACGCGGAAACCAGACTTTGGAGCGGCACACTAGTTGAGAATGATGTCGGTGCGGCTCAGAGGCTTTCGAGCTTCACGGACTCTCCGCACGGAGTCCGGGGCCGCCAAAATTTATAGGATCCTGGAACGCGCGCTCATGACTAGTTTCAACAGAGTCTCACCCAGCACGGCAATTCGCAAAGAAAATCGGAGTTGCCACTTGCCCACCTACAGCCGGAGAGGAGTTGAGTTGCTCCCAGCTTCCCCTCCGGCTTTAGAACTCTTTAGAGATCCACAAGAGAAATCAAGACCCCAAATCCAAAAGCGTGTTCCCGGAGAATAGATGGACTTATCCAGTAAGTCTGAACCGAACCACCCTGCCGTGGTTTACTCTTGTCTCCGCGTTTCGCTTGCCGCCTGGTGGCGAAAGAATCAGCTAAGAATCTCATGGGGCCTGCTGATCGCACCCCTGGCGGTCGCAATACTCTACGCAGCGATTTTCAAACATCTGCTGCCCATCCTCATGCTGACGGCGACGTGTCTGCTTGCCGCCTATCTGATCTATCGCTCCTCCATTGCCCGGCTCAACACAAAATCTGATGAAACAGAAGCACTAGTCCGACTGCACCTAGCTACCGCGGAAGCGCTCGCGACGGCTATCGACGCCAAGGATCAGACGACGCATTGCCATGTGCGACGGGTACAGATCTACGCGGCCGGCATGGGGGAGGTCCTTGGTCTTTCTAAAGCTGAGATCGATGCGTTGAAGGCCGGCGCACTGCTGCATGACATCGGCAAACTCGCGGTGCCACCGCACATTCTGAACAAGCCCAGTCGACTAACTCCGGCTGAATTCGAAAAGATGAAGATTCATACAGTTGTGGGAGCGCAGTTACTCAGTCGTGTTGACTTTCCCTATCCCGTGATACCCATCGTGCGCCATCATCACGAACAATGGGACGGTAACGGTTATCCCGACAGGTTGAAAGCAGAGCAGATACCCATAACCGCACGAATCTTTTCAGTCGTCGATTGTTTCGACGCAGTGCGTGAAGATCGTCCTTTCCGGATTGGCATGACACTAGACGAAGCCACCGCCTTGTTGCGGCGAGGTTCCGGAGTTCATTTTGATCCTCACGTAGTCGATCTCTTCATCAAGCATCTGTCCCGGTTTGATGAGCAAATTACCGAGCGTGGTTTGCAGCAACAAGCGACAACGAACACCCCCAGGGAGTTGGGTAAGCTAAGCGAAGTAGATCTCGCGCAAACGAGGGAGCGCGGCGCTTACATGGCTTACGATCAGATCAAGAATGCCCATCGTGAGGTTTATGCGCTTTATGAAATCGCTTGCACTTTTGGCACATCGCTCGACGTCGAGCACACGCTTGAGATTCTGGTCGACAAGGTAGGCCACGTAGTTCCCTTCGACACTTGCATTGTTTATTTCTACGACGACATCAAAGGTCATGCTACTGCCCGTCACGTGGTGGGCAAAAATGCTCAGGCGCTTGCAACGAGATGTGTTACGCCCGGAGAAGGAGTGACGGGATTTGTCTTAGCTAATCGAAGCCCGGTGAACCGGCTGCACCCGAGCCTCGATTTCATCGATCTAAAACCCGAAGGAGTGATCAAGTATCGGTCGATGGCTTCTTTGCCTCTTTTTAAGGACGACGTGCTGCTGGGCGCCCTGTCAGTCTACTCGACCGAGCTGGAGCAATACACCGACGACCACATGAGATTGCTGGAGACGGTTACAAAGCTCGCGTCCGATGCACTCGCCAATGCTATGCAGCATGCAGAAGCAGAATCGAATGCCCTCACAGACTCGTTAACCGGCCTTCCAAATGCTCGCTATCTTGCTTTGCGTTTTGAGGAAGAAGCTTCTCGAGCGCGGCGCGGCGATCATACGTTCCAGGTAGTGATGTTGGATCTGGATGAATTTAAGTTAGTAAACGACAGCTACGGCCACAAAGTAGGCGACAAGATGCTGCGGGAGATGGCCCGAATAGTCCACGGCCAACTGCGTGACTATGATTTCCTGGCCCGTTATGCCGGCGATGAGTTTGTCGCTCTCGTTCAGCAGGTCGTGGGCAACCAGGTAGAAGAGTTGTGCCTACGGATTGAAGGTGCTGTTTCAAAGTTCTATCTGCCTGTGGACAAAAATCGACATGCACGAGTGGGTATAAGTATCGGCACAGCGACATTTGGGGCTGATGGCGAAACGCTAGACCAACTCCTAATGGCCGCCGATCATGAAATGTACCGCATAAAATCGGCCCACCGAGCCGAACGCAATGTCCCCATTTCCCCTGCAAGTGAGAAACCTGGACTGGAAAAGTCACTCATAGTTAACTAAGACGTCTGTTCAGCAATAGAGATCCTTTGGTGTCAGAGCCGGCGACACCAATAGTCTGTTGAAATCAGTTTTCTGCGAAATAAAGACACTATCCCGCTTTAGTCCAATCTTGACATCTTCCTCACTCATGCCTTTCAATCGCAAGTAGAGCGCGCTTCACGAGGCGCCCGAGCCGTTACAAAACTCATCCAGGAGTTTTCCCGGCATCTTTCCAGTTATCCGGCCGCTATTAAAAGCATGTCTGCTCCGAGCGAAAACCAAAGAGATACCCTGTTAATTGTTGACGACGATTCCACTACGCGCGAAAGACTGCGCGAAATCTTCGAAAACGCCGGCTACAAGACCTTGACGGCAGGCGACGCGTCTCGGGCTTTGCGGTCCTTGAATAATAATCGTTGTGACCTTGTCGTTCTGGATCTTGAAATACCGGGCGTCGATGGGTTGGCCCTCTGCAAGCTTTTGAGAGCTCAGCCGGCAACCAATAAGCTGCCCATAGTTGCCCTCTCCGCAAGCGATCACGAAGCTCGCAAAGTGGAAGCATTCGCAGCCGGTGCTGATGACTACATAACGAAGCCCTCGACGCCAGGTGAGCTTGTTTCCCGTGTTAGCCTGCATCTGAAGGCGGCCCAGCGGGAATGGGCGCTGATCGGCAGTAATCGCGAGTTGAGGTTCCTTTCAGACATAGGTCGCGGATTGCTGCGGGCCCTGGAGCCGGACCAGCTTGTCCGGCGAGTAGCCGGCGCAACTTTCGAAGCCACTGACGCGTCTCTCTGTGCGGTCTATGTGACGGTTGCTCCTGAAAGCCATGCGATATGTGTTTTTGATCGAGAAGGGAGTGCGGAAGATCCGTCGCTACTGAAGCTCGACCTGCTGCAAAAGTGGTTACGGTCGGCAAATTCTGCCAGCTCATTGTTGGCGACTGACAGCGCCGACTTCTTTATTCTTGACGAAAACCACAAGGTCGAATACACAGCCCCGTTGCGTTTTGCTGGTCGGGCGAACGGAGCGTTGGTGGTTGCTTTCGATCGACGGCAGGATTGTAGTGATACTGAGCGCCGTCTGATCGACGCAGCGGCGCAGCAGACCTCGCTTGCCGCCCAGATCTGCTCTCTCTACCAAACGGCAAGGCAGACTTCATTCAATCTGGCGAAAGAAGTTGAGCGACGGATGATAGAGAGTGAGTCGCAGGGACGTTTCATCGAAGCAATCATCGATAGCTTACCGTTGTCGCTCTATGCCATTGATCGCGATTACAGGATCGTCGCGTGGAATCGCAATCGAGAACTCGGCGAGTTGGGTGTCCCCCGTGGCTCGGTCCTGGGCAAGAATATATTCACTGTCCTCACCCGGCAGCCACGTGAGATTCTCGAGCGTGAGTTTTCACAGGTTTTTGCAAGCGGAGAAATCGAACGCATCGAGCAAGAGACTGCGACTACAAAAGGGGTAACACGACATTGGTTGATTAGCAAAATACCGATGTGGGCCGACAGTAGCGGGCAAGTAAGTCATGTAATCACGGTAGGTGAAGAGACCTCGGATCGCGTGGAAGCTAATCGCGCGGTTGCCCGTGCGGAAAAACTTGCTGCTGTTGGACGCCTGGCTGCCGGCGTAGTGCACGAAATCAATAATCCGCTGGCGACGATCTCGGCTTGCGCCGAATCCCTGGAGGCTCGTGTTCAGGAAGGAGACTTTGATGGTTCCACGTCAATAGAAGACCTCAAGGAGTATCTCGGCCTGATTCGGAGTGAGGCTTTCCGTTGCAAAACGATTACCAACGGGCTGCTCGACTTTAGTCGCACGAGAGCGTCTGAACACGTTACGGTGAACTTGAGCGACGTGATTGCGTCGGCGGCTCGATTGCTCTCTCATCAAAAACGTAATACGCAGCTCGAGTTTCGTGTTGAGACCGCCGATGATCTGCTTCCAGTTTCCGGAGACGGTGGGCAGTTGCAGCAAGCCATAATTGCGTTGGCCACGAACGCGCTTGACGCAATGCCTGAGCGGGGAGTGTTGACGATAGCGGCGCGCAACCAGGGAGATAATGTACTGGTTGAAGTTGTAGATACAGGGATTGGCATCCCTTCGGAAAATCTTCCGAAGATTTTTGAGCCCTTTTTTACGACTAAGGAGGTGGGGCGTGGAACCGGTCTTGGGCTCGCGGTGTGTTATGGTATCTTAACGGAGCATGGCGGCACTCTTGACGTGCAATCGACGGTGGGCTTCGGCACCACTTTCACTATCACTCTTCCCGCCGCAAAGCAAAACGGAGAATAGAAGGATTGAGCGAGCAACAGCCGGCACGCATTCTGATCGCAGAGGATGAAACCAATCTGCGCCTCGTGCTTCAAAAGGAGTTGGAACGCTTAGGCTACAGAGTGCAGGCCGCTCCCGACGGAGAAGCTGCTCTTCGCCGCCTCGAAGAGAGCAATGTCGACGTTTTGCTGTGTGACATCAATATGCCCCGCATCGATGGGATGGAACTTCTGCGTCGCGTTCATGAGCGACCGAATCCTCCAGAAGTGATCATGCTGACCGGACAGGCTACCGTGGAAACCGCCGTCGAGGCCATGAAGCTCGGTGCCTACGACTACCTGACAAAACCTTATCGCATTACAGAACTGGATGTTCGTGTTAAGCAAGCGGCTGACAAGCGCCGCCTTCGTGTTGATAATGTCCGCCTGCGTGAGCAACTCGCGCGACAGTCGACGCTGCCTGAGATCATTTCCGTGTCTGAATTGATGAAGGAGGCCATCAGACTGATCGAGCGCGTAGCTCCCTCAGAGGCTTCGGTCTTGATTACGGGCGAATCGGGTACCGGCAAAGAGCTAGTGGCGCATGCGATTCACCGGCTTTCCACTCGCGCAGATGCTTCTTTCGTTGATCTTAACTGCGCGGCGTTTCAGGAATCGCTTCTCGAGTCAGAATTGTTCGGCTACGAAGCTGGAGCGTTTTCAGGAGCCAAGGGACGAAAGCTCGGACTTATCGAACTGGCAGATGGCGGAACTCTTTTTCTCGATGAGGTAACCGAGCTTCCGGCCCAACTACAGGCGAAGCTATTGCGAGCGATCGAGACCAGAACATTTTTCCGTGTAGGTGGCGTAAGAAAAGTAGAAGTAAACGTACGTATTGTCGCCGCCACGAATCGCAATCTTGAAACCGTTGTCAATGACGGGGTGTTTCGCTCGGATCTCTTGTACAGAATTAACGGATTCCAGATTAGCCTCGCTCCGCTTCGTGATCGACCCGAAGACATTGAACCCTTGACTCGTCATTTACTCAAACAGGTTGGCGGAACAACTCCACCCGAACTAACTGCAGATGCTTTTAGCGCGTTGCGTTCGTATAGCTGGCCGGGGAATGTAAGGCAACTGAAGAACTGTTTGGAACGGGCTGTGATCCTTTCAAATAATGGCCGGATCACGCTCTCCGAACTGCCCCCCGAAGTGACAAGACCCGCGACCGCTATGCCGATGGCAACCAGCGTTTCACCCGCGGTTGGGAATATCGATTCCGCGGCCGTGCCGGCGGCTGGATCAGGATCTCTGAGGGAAGTGGAACGCCAACAAATACTGGCTGCATTGGAACAAACCGGGTGGCATCGCGGCAAGACTGCGGAAATCCTTGGCATCTCGCCCTCAACTCTTTATCGACGCTTGCGCGACTACGATCTTGAACGACGCCGCTAAGTGTCAGTTGCTCTTGAGTTCCTTGCGATTGATTTTGCCGCGATCATTCTTGGGAAGGGAAGCAATGAATTCCACCCAGCGAGGGTATTTGTAAAGTGCAATTCTCGCCTTCACGAATTCCTTAATCTTATCGGCAAGTTGTTCATCCGGCCTAAAGCCTTCGCGCAGGACTACGAAGGCTTTAGGCTTCACTAGCCCGTCTCCGGAGTCGTGGCCAACCACTGCACACTCAAGCACGGCCTCGTGCTGCAATAGGCAGTTCTCGATTTCCGCTGGCGCGACGAAAACACCTGAAACCTTCAACATCTCGTCAGTTCGCCCGTGACACCAGTAGTAACCGTCGCCATCGACATGAAACTGGTCCCCAGTAGTGCACCAATCTCCGGCAAATGTCTCTTTCGATTTTTCGTGAGCGTTCCAATAACAGAGTGCCGCGGAGTCACCTTTTATCTTGAGCGTGCCCATCTCACCGGAGTGCACCTGGTTCCCTTCTGCATCTACAATCCTTGCTTCATAGCCGGCAACGATGCGACCCAGGCTGCCAGGCTTAACGTCACCTGGCCGATTCGTGATGTAGATATGAAACATCTCTGCCGATCCAATACCATCGTAAATGTCGACACCGAAGACTTTCATCCATCGTTCGTAGAGCTCAACCGGTAATGCCTCGCCAGCCGAATAGCAGAAACGTAAACTCGAGAGATCTTGCCGGCAACCGTTCGCAGCGTTGAGCATTCCGTTAATCATTGTCGGCACCGTAGTGAGAATGGTGGGCTGGTAGCGGGAGATTGCTTCGAACATCTTTTCCGGTGTCGAGCGCTCCGCAAAAAGCGCCGTTGCCCCTCCCACCGCAAAAGGGAATAGAAGGTTCGTACCCGTAGCGTATCCAAAGAAGAGTTTCGGAACTGAGACAGTCAGATCGTCACAGTTTACGCCCATGACTTCTTTCGCAAACACTTCGGTGTTGTAAGGAAGATCATGCTGAAGATGTACGGCGCCTTTTGGATGTCCAGTCGATCCGGACGTGAAAAGCCAAATGGCCACATCGTCTCGATGGGTGTCGGCGCGGGTACACTCAGCTTGCGCTGCAAACACCGCATCATTAAATGAAACCAGGCTTGCCATTTGATGTCCGTGAGTCGTCTTTGTTACCTCGTCTTCTTCGCCGACTACCAGCAAAGCCCGCAAGTAGCGAGCACCTTTGGCAGCTTCGGTAAAAGTTTTCAGCACTGACTGGTGAACGACCGCTACGCGGGCACGCGTATAGTCGAGATAGTATTTGTAGTCGTTGGCTGGCAATAGCGGGTTGACCATAGTAATAACGGCGCCAATGCGAGCTGCTCCAAACCAAGTCCACACGAACTCCGGGCAATCAGGGAGTACCAGCAGAATTCGGTGCTCGATTTCTATTCCCAGATCACGTAGTACGTTGCCGACTCTATTTGACATTGCGGCCGTCTGGCCGTAGGTCCACTCTTGGTCTTCAAAGTACAGGCAGACTCTGTTTTGCCGACCCTCCTCCAAATTGTGATAGAGGAAATAATCAGACATGTTGAAACGCTCAGGGAAGGAGATTGTCATGAGAGAATCTCTTGTTGAAGTACGGCAGGGGAACTGGTTGAAACGCGAATGCTCATCCTAAAAGATGCTTAATCAGCTCTTGCTTTGAGCTCTTCGGTTATGTAGGCGGTGAGCCGTTGCTCGTCTTCATCGCTACTCGAAGTGAAGCGCACTGCGAAGCCAATCTCATATGCCTGGTCGACAACCTCAGCCCAGATGGATACAGGTTCTGCGTGAGGAATGGCAATCTCAAGCCAGATGAGCTCCCGCTTTTCCACCAGGCCGGCACTAAGCACGAAGCAACCGCCTTGACTCAAGCTGGTGACGGTAGCATTCTCGCGACTCAGAACTCCTTCCCAGCGAGCGGGTAAATTTACCTTTACACGGGGAGCGGTCCTTCTTTCTTCTTTTTGCATTTCTCTTCTCTGGACGATTCAGCCACTGCTAATGGTTAAGGAGTTAGCCAGATGAAAACGGACAGCCGCCCTCGCGGTGTGCCGTGTCGAGGTAAGTCCGGGCCTCCCAGAGTTCGGGAAAAAACTTCTTGTCGAGTGTAGTTCTAAGATAGCCAATACCTTCGGAGCCTCCAGTTCCGCGCTTGGCGCCCACCATCCGTTCGACCATTTTGATGTGATGTGATCGCCAAAGGGAAAAGTACTCATCATGTGCTATCAACGCTTCGGCCAATTGAAACTCTTCATAGCGCTGCTCGAAGTGCGTAAGTATTTCCAGCACGGCACGCGTGCGCTCGTCGTAACGTTTCTTATTGGTTGAATTGTCAGCACCATCGTCATTTCCCGGCGCGGCGAAACCTCGACGTTGCAAGGCTGCAAAAAAGGTTTCTGCCAGCGACGCCGCCGCAAAACGCCGTTGGAGACGTTCGTAAGCAAAACTCTCGGATTGAAACTCGCGGAGAATGTGTTCGTCTTTCAGTCCCGAAGAGAACTCAATTTCACGAAACTGCATTGATTGGAAACCGCTTGCCGGGTTGAGTTGATCGCGAAACGCGAGAAAACTAATGGGGGTCATGGTCTCAAGAATGTGGATCTGGTTGACCAGCAACTTCTCGATCTCAAC
>WNFR01000917.1_pt1 | contig 30176 bp, 24 predicted proteins | sample 5400221 | NCBI WGS metagenome assembly WNFR01 (sample SAMN13153357, study PRJNA577476) | soil metagenome | isolation source: 40 cm soil under Madrone tree | place: USA:California | collected 2016-06-14
GAAAAACCCGGGTAAGTTTCGTGGTTAGACCGGACTTGATCAACCTCGACTGGGTCCGTCTGGCGCTTCCACGATCCCCCGAATCTGGAGTTGCAGTATCAACGGCGGGAAAAATCCTGTCAAGAGAAAAACGCAAAATATGGATGAGACTTTCTCAAAGCGCCCATATCTAGTGGTGCGTATTCTTGATTGCTACCTGTCTGCCTCGCCCGGCTGAACAGAAATGAGCTGGAAAGTTCTCGTAAGCCGTTTATGAGAAACCTCTTACGCGTTTCCCGCTCTGCAAATTCTAATTTGCATTTTTTTCCACTCCTTGAAAAGTTTTTCACAGGTGCTTCGTTCACTTTCTCGGCTTGCGGCCGGCTAAAACTTTTTCCGCACAAAAAATCTAGACGCCGCGGTGGCGAATTTGCTTGCTGTCATTTCCACTTCCGCCAGGAAAAGGATTTTTTCCAGGACCGAAAGAAGCATGCACGCAGCTCAAGTGACAGTTGTAAAATTCCTCGTGAATCGTTGCAGAGTGCGAATCACCGTGATTTCGCTGCTTCCTTTCGTTGTCAACTGCCGTTACAATATTTGCATCCAACGATATATGATCCGGAATGCCTTGCGCGCTACACTGCTTCTATTTCTGGCCACGGGTGTCTTTGCTCAGGAGCATTCAGCTTCTCCAATCGCTCCACCAGTAATGCGCTCGGCGTATGGCGAGAAGCTTCGACTTCCGGGCCTGCCGAATGGCGGACGCGTGAACCATGTTCTTTATCGTGGTGCGCAACCGCACATAGCGGGAATGCAAGAGTTGAAAAAGCTGGGCATTACTACGATTGTGGATTTGCGCGGTGAAGATCCAGCGCGAAGAGATTCTGAGAGGCGACAAGCAGAATCGCTGGGAATTCGTTTCTTAAGCATTCCAGTGAGCGGATGGTCTCCGCCCAGCAACGACCAAGTAGCCGAATTCCTGGCGCTGTTTCGCAACAATCCCAACGAAAAAGTTTTCGTGCATTGCCAGTTTGGCGACGACCGCACCGGAGTTTTCGTCGCTACCTATCGAATGGCTTATGAGGGCTGGCCCGCGACCCAAGCCATGAACGAGATGTATTTTTTCGGCTTCAATGGATTCTGGCACCCTTCCATGAAGTCGTTTATCCGGGATTTCCCGGCGCGGCTGAAGAGTGCCCCGGGGTTGGTCGAATATAAGCCAAACGATTCGAACGACCGTAACAAAACGAAACAGTCAGAGGTTGTCTCCCCTCAATCTAAGTAACTTCCAATTTTTCAGTGACTTAGCCAAGTTTCCGTCCTAGTACCACAGTTTAGCGCATTTCGGAACTTTCGCTTCATTTGCCTCTACCGCCACCAACCATAAATTACAATCAGGAACGGAAGGTCCCCATGCAAGTCGGACGTTACCAACTCTTTGAAACTCTGGGCGTGGGCGCGACCAGCCGCGTAGTGCGTGGTTTTGACCCGATGATCGGGCGGCATTTGGCGATAAAGCTATTTCACTCTGAACTCGCGACTGGAGAAGCGCGCGACCGCTTCCTGCGCGAAGCCAGAGTAGTCGGCCAGTTGACTCATCCCAACATCATTACGCTGCACGACATGGGAATCGAGGAATCGACGCAGACTCCGTACCTTGTGATGGAATTCATTGACGGAACTCCGCTCGATCGTCTGCTTGAGAAAGGTACCTTGCCGCTGCCGCGCGCTTGCGCTTGGATTGCGCATACGGCCGAAGCGCTGGACGTGGCGCACACGCGTGGAGTGATTCACGGCGACGTGAAACCGGCGAACATCCTGATCACCGCGGACGGAAAAGTGAAGCTAACGGACTTTGGCATGGCGCGCGTCGCAAAGCGCGACAGTGGGGATTCTCCTTTGCTCGGTACGCCTGCGTACTGGTGCCCGGAACAAATCATGGGCCGTCCGCAAGACGCGCGTTCGGACATTTTTTCCCTGGGCGTGGTGCTGTACGAAATGGTCACCGGCACACGGCCGTTTGAGGCGGATTCTTTACAGGGAGTCTGCAATCGCGTGCTGTCCTCCACCGTTAGGATGCCATCTCATTTGCAGCCGTCGGTTCCTTCCAGTTTTGACGAAATTATCGCGGCGTGCCTGGCGAAGAATCCCGAAACGCGCCTGTCCTCCGGAGCAGAGTTGGCCCAGTTGCTGTATCCGTTGGCGCGACGCAAGGCAGTTGTGAACGCTCAGCCACAAGCAAAGCCGGTTCCGCTGGTCACGCTCCGCGATCGGGCATCGCGCCTGCTCCGTTCGGCGTAGTTCTTACATCGAAACCAACCGTGTTCAGGGGAATCGTGATTCGCACTCGCAGTCCTGGGGCGGCATTCTCGGCAACGATCGTTCCTTCATGTAGTTGTACCGCACGCTTCGCGATGGACAATCCCAATCCGACGCCTCCGCTGGTCACTTCGCGCGCCTCGTCCACTCGAAAGAATGGCTCCAAGATTTGTGTGAGAAATTCCTCCGGAACTCCCGGCCCGTGGTCGCGAACGGTAATGGTCGCGAATTCCGCGTTCCGCTCAAGAATCACGTCGATCCTGGCCCGTTCTGGCGAGTGCCGAATTGCGTTGCGGAGGACATTCTCGACCGCGCGTCGAAGCAGCTCTTGATCGCCCGATACTTCGCACGAAAGCTGGCCTTCGACCCGTATTTTGCAATTTCGGAAATCCGCCTCCAGTTGGCCGTCGCTCACCGTTTCTTCAATCAGCTCGTCAAGGTCCACATTTTCCGTCTTTCGCGAAAGCGAGTCATTCTCGACCCGCGTCATCTCGACGATTTCGGAGACGAGTGATGTGATGCGGTTGGTTTCGCGTTCCACCCGGTCGAGCGCCGCACCCCGGTCGGCATCCGTTCTGGCCAGGCGAACCGCAAACTTAAGTCGTGTGAGCGGTGACCTCAGTTCGTGTGAGATGTCTTCTAGGAGCCTCCTTTCGCTCGTCAACAATCGCTGAAGCTGCGCGGCCATTTGGTTGAAGGAACATGCCAATTCTCCGATTTCGTCCTGCCGCCTTAAACTCACCCGCGCGGAAAGTTCTCCTTTTCCGAGACGCACCATGCTGGCGGCTATCCGCCGAATTGGTGAAACGATTCCCACAGCAGCAAGCCAGCACAAAACCCCGGTGACTGCCAGCACCAGCAGGTAGTACGGCAAAAAGGTCGACCAACGCGGCTGCCGGGGATCTACTGCAACAAACCAGTGCGCACCGTCATCCGATCGGTGTGTAACGATGTACCGTCCATTCACAAAGCCTCGCGATTTCGAAGTTGGCGCAGCAGGAAGAAGTTCCGTGTGGCGCGTCCCGGAAGCGATATCAACGCCCTCCGAGTCCAGTAAGTAGTGCGATGTTCCAAAAAGCTGATTCAACCGTTCCATGTAGGACGAAACGCCTTGCGGGCCCCCAGTTTTCAAAGCGTTCAGGGCGCTCTCCAACTCTAATTCGTCCATCGCTTCGAACACTGGGTACATATATTTCTCGTTCATGTGATTTGAGATCAGTAGGAACACCAGCAGCGACAGGGAGAGCGTTACCAGCATCGCGATCAGGATAGCGACATAAAGAGACTTCATGCGTTCGGCCCGGGTTCCGCAGTGAACATATATCCAGCACCGCGAATCGTACGAATCAATTCGTGCCCATGTTCGACCTTCCTGCGCAAATGGCTGATGTGTACATCGAGTGCGCGGTCATAGGGCGTCGCTTCACGCTCGAGCAGGCCCGCCGTGAGCTCCTCCCGCGACACAATTCGGCCAGCGCGACTCATCAACAGGTCGAGAATGTCGAACTCCAGCGCGGTCAACTCGACGATCTGGCCATCGCTCCAAACTTCGCGGGTTTGCGAATTTATGCGAATGCTTCCGAATATCTTTACGGGATCGCCAGCGCGGCTCTCCTGCCTCGCTCCGCGCCTCAGCACCGCCCGAATCCTGGCAAATAATTCGTCAGGATCAAACGGCTTCGCTAGATAATCGTCCGCCCCAGAATTCAAGCCGAGTATGCGATCCTGCCGATGAACGCGCGCCGTCAGCATGATTACAGGAATATTCTTGCGCCGCCTTAACTGCTGCAGAACCGTGAATCCACTGATGACCGGCAGCATCACGTCGAGGACGACGAGATCGTGTTTGTGTTCCAGCGCTCGAGCTAATCCGTCCCGGCCGTTATAGGCGCACTCGAGCCGATGGCCCAGTTGACTGAAGAACTCTTTCATCATGCCGCACAGCTCAGCGTCATCGTCGACCAACAACAACGACAGTTGCTTCGTTTTTCGGGAGGCGTCCATCTGTCCGGCCTTCGTTGCTGCTAACGGTTCCACAACATCGTCTGACACTCATTGGCGCCGGTCAAAGCCCAAGAAACCCTCTTAAGAATTCTTAAGGTCGCGCCATCCGGTTCCTGCCATAGAGTTCCTTGATGGAGGCTCGCACGTCACAGCAATCCCAATCCGTCTTGTGTCCAGCGTCTACACTTGTCCGCTCACAGAATGCTGAACATTCTGTATCTTGCGCGCCCGCAAATCCGTTTCTCGCCAATCTGTCGAAGCGCGAAATACCCAGCCTCTATGGATTGCGCGGCATCGCCGCTCTTGCGGTTGTCTTCTTTCATTACCTGGACCAATGAAAATATGACCGGTTTTTGCCAGGGCCGTACGCAGTTACACTCTTTTTCGAGTTGAGCGGCTTGCTCATCACCTGGCTCTTGATCGGTGAAATCGATGCAACGGGACGTCTGGACAAGCGGCAATTCTACCTCCGGCGCAGTCTGCGACTGTTTCCGGTCTTTTATGTTGTGTGGTTCTTGTGCCGGCTGGCTGGTCCCTTTGCTGGAAGCTGGGCGACCTTTTTCTATATGGGCGACTACTACCAGGCTTTCGCCCACCGCTACGGCACCCTGACGGTAGCCTGGTCCCTCGGCGTTGAGGAAAAATTCTATTTGCTCTGGCCGTTTCTTCTGACTCGCATTGAACGCTCCAGGCTGACGAAGATTCTTTTCGGAGTTCTTCTGGTGGAACCTGTCTATCGTTCTCTTCTCACTTTTCTCGGATATCAGCGCTACACCTGGTTCGCTTTCGATGCTCACTTGGATGCTATCGTGCTCGGCTGCCTGATAGCCATTGCCGCCAAGCGCGGTTGGCTGGCGCCAGGATGGGTCTCGCATCCCTGCACTCCGATATGCGCGCTGATTCTCGTATTCGCCCTCCAGAATCAGTCCGACATAGTGACCTATCTGCTTGCGGTCATTCTCGTTTCAGTTATTTGTCGCCCCAACTCCCTCTTAAACAATCCCTTGGCGCGGTACTTTGGAGCAATCTCCTACTCCTTGTATCTATGTCATGGTTACGTACTTGACGTTCTTTGGCCGCGGCTCTTCGGGAGCCACCTGCAGCACTTCGCTGTTATCTTCATTTCACAACTTGCGACTGCGATCGCGCTGGCCTCCGTTCTCCATTTCTCTGTCGAGCGGCCATTCTTGGGTCTCAAGACGCGCTTTCACACCGTCAATTCACGGGTAGTTCGGCCCGTAACTCAAAACCCCTGGTCTTCGACACAGTAATCGCTCCGCCCGTCCGTCCGCTCTACGCGGACTAAGCTCCATCTTTAGACTTCCTTCAGCGACTGCCAATACTCACCCTGGCGCAGATTTAGGACGTAGCGTATCTCCGTGGGCCCGCCGAAAAATCCATTCGGCTAGGGTTACCTGTACACTCGATCAGCGAATCATTGGCGAAGAAAGTAGTATGGAAAAAAATTCTCGGTACTTCCGTCCTCAGGTTTTTCAGGACTTAAGGCCCATTCTGCAGTCGCGAGGGAATGTGTCACGCTCACCTCGAAGTGGAGAACTGTCCCCGGACCACAACATGACACAGACACGCTATGAGATCGTAAGCACGATCGGCGTCGGCGCCACCAGCCGCGTTGATAAAGCGCACGACACACTCATCGACCGGACTGTGGCGATGAAAACGTTCGGTCACGGATTCGGCTCCGAGGAGCTGCAGAAGCAGTTTATGCGTGAAGCGCAGATATTGGGACGGCTTTCCCATCCCAATATCGTTTCCATCTACGATTTGGGAACGAATGAAGACGGCTCAGCCTACCTTGTAATGGAATTCGTTCCGGGCAAGACTCTTGAATCTGTGATGGCGGCGCAAGGCGCGTTGCCGTTGGCGCGCGTCGGCGTTTGGGCGGGCGATCTTGCCAACGCGCTGAATCGCGCGCATCGCGCGAGCATCGTCCACGGCGACATCAAGCCCGCAAATATTTTCCTGACCGACGAGGGTCACATCAAGCTCGGGGATTTTGGAATTGCCCGTTACGCTACGCAGCTTTCCGGCACCGGAAAGCTGGTCGGAACTCCGGCTTATCTCTCGCCAGAGCAAATCAAGGGCGAAACCCAGGATCACCGGTCGGACATCTTTTCGCTGGGCATCATTCTGTATCAGATGGCCACTGGGGTTCGCCCGTTCGACGGCTCGTCGGTAACCGCCGTGTGCGCGCAGATTGTGGCTGCAGATCCGCCTCCGCCGTCGCGTCACAATCCGCAATTGCCAAAAGAATTCGACCGCATCGTGATGCGCTGCCTGTCGAAGGATCCCAACGCACGATACGCTTCCGGCGAGTCGCTCGCCGCGTCGCTTTATCCGTTTGCCAGAAGCAAGGTTGAGCCGGCGCCCAACCGGTTTGATTTTTCGTGGTGGAAGCGGCCACTCCATCCGCGCGATGCGTGGATTGCCGTAACGGCTTGCGCGGCCGCGATTCTACTGATCGCTGGCGCTCACCATTGGAATATCCAGCTCAGTCATGGCAAGACGGTTGTCGCAGCGGCCAACCCATCCGATGAGCAGATTTCGGATTCTACGAACTCTCAACTGGAAGTGCGCATTCCAATCACCGGCGGTCCAATGGCGATTACAAACATCCCGAACTTAAATGCGCAGTACGTTAGCGCGCCAAGCGAAACGCGATCGACAAAAGCAAAAGCTCCACGTTCGAGGCGTTCCGGTCAGTCCGCAACCAGGCACGACAAAGGACCTGGTCCGGACGCCCGGTCCGCATCGCCTAATGCGATGGGAAAGCCTAACGAGGATCTGGCGAGCGCGCGCGAAAACTCAAATCAGGCTGCCGCGGTTACACCCGGGCACAGCTCAGCGGTCGCGCAGGTGCCTCTTAATATAGAAATTTCCTCGGCAATCGACGGCGAAATACTGGCGATTTACGCGGATCAGCATCTGGTGGCCACCTCTCCATTATCGGTCACCACTCCAGGCGAGACGCTTCATCTGGAACGCCCACTGACCGCCGGATCTCATGAATTTCGCGTCGCGCTCTATCGCCCGGATCAGAGTCTCCATCTCGAGCGCGGGGGCTTGGCTGAAATACAAGGTGGTACAGCCAACTTGCTTTCGATCAAAGTCGTAAAGCACGCCAAAATGCTTGTGAAACATGACGCGGCGCTGGAAATTCTCTGGCCGGGAGCACCGCCACCAAGAAACTCCAAACCAGCCGAAACCATTGCTGATGCTTCTGCCTCTTCGCATAACAGCAAGTAAAGCGAGCGCGCTGTGTGGAGTTCTCGTTCTGTTCTAGGAAAAATATCTACCGCGATGCCGCGTAAGCACGCACAGGCCTAAGATCCCGCTGATTATTCGTAACGGAGGGCTTCCACCGGGTCAAGCTTGGCAGCTTTCATCGCCGGCCAAACCCCGAAAATCAGTCCGATTGATACGCTGACCGTCACGCCAAGGATCGCCGCCCACACGGGCACCGTTCCCTGCCATTTCAGAGTGGCGCGAATCAGCAAGACCAATGCGTTTACAGCGAGGAGCGCAATCACACCGCCCACCCCTGTTAACGTCATGGCTTCCAACAAAAACTGCCAGGTGATGTCCTTGCTCTTTGCGCCGATGGCTTTGCGGATGCCGATCTCCCGCGTGCGTTCCGTGACGCTGACCAGCATGATATTCATTACTCCGACGCCGCCAATCAGCAATCCGATGCTGCTCAACACAATCGTTCCGATATAAACCATAGCCATGATGTTGTGGAATTCTTCTACCTGTTGAGCCGCAGTGCCAATCGAGAAATTGTTCTTCGCTTCGTAGGCCACGTTACGGCGGCGGCGTAAAATTTCAGTAACTTCGTCAACCATCGGATCCAACATTCCCGGATAGGCCTGCACACGCATGTTCAATTCGTCCGCAGATGGGTAGGTCTTCTTGAACGTGTTGAAGGGAATCAGCACGCGGCGGTCTTCATCGCCCATGCCGAAGCCGCCTTTGGGCTTCTCGACCACGCCGATCACCTGAAAGTCGGTGCCGTCAATCATGACGTCTTTGCCCACTGGATGGCCCTCAGGGAAGAGCACCGGCGCAACGTTTTCACCAAGCATCACTACTTTTTCCCGGTGCAAATCGTCGCCCTCGCTAATAAAGCGTCCGTCCAGCGTCGAAGCGTTCGCGTACACCTGTCCAAAATTCGGCTGCACGCCGCGGAAATCAATCGCGGTCACTTCACCTGCTTTTGTGCGCACCGTATGTGACTGCATCCAATTGGTCTGGATGAATGCGGTGACGCTTTTGACGGACCGGCCGCCTTCTTTGACAGCCTCTGCGTCCTCGATCGTAAGCGGTTTGCGGAGCCGCTCTTCCAGCGGAGCGCTGCCGCCGTGAAATCCCTGATCCCATTTGGAGACGAAGGCCGTGTCCGCGCCGAATTGCTTGATGTTCTCTTGAATCTGATAGTCAAACCCGGTGATCAATGCGGACACCAGCATGATCACGCTTACGCCCAACACCACGCCGAACACGGTGAGACCGCTGCGCAGCTTGTGCGCGCGCAGCGTATCCATGGCTTGCTTCAAATTTTCGCCGTGTGCCTGGGCCATGCGAAGCTCCTATCCGTCCGCTCTAAGCGCTTCGATGGGATCTAATCTTGCCGCGCGCATGGCCGGGTAAATCCCGAAGAACAATCCGACCGCGGTCGAGACCATCAGCGAAATTACGACCGCACCCAGGGGCATCTGCATGGGAATGGAGGTCACTGTGCGACCCAGAGCGACCAGCGCATACGCGGTCACAATTCCGATGACTCCACCCACGGCAGCGAGTACCCCGGACTCCGTCATGAATTGCAGCATGATGTGAATCTTTCGCGCGCCCAGCGAGCGGCGAACGCCAATTTCACGCGTACGCTCGGTAACACTGGCCAGCATGATGTTCATGATCACGATGCCGCCGACCACCAGAAAGACGCTGACCAATCCCACCGCGACGGTCGCAAGCGTGCCCGTCAACTGATGCCAGAGCGCCATGATTGAATCGGAGCCAAGTATGGCGAAGTTGTCCGGCGCGTCGTATGCCAGGTGACGGCGTGCGCGCATCAGCATGCGGGCTTCGTCTTTTGAAGGTTCCATCATTTCAGAGCTGGGCGATTGAACGAAAATTCCGACCCAGTCACTCTGTTTGTGAAATTCTCTCTGGTAGGTGTGAATCGGCATGATCACGAAATTGTCCTGCGACTGTCCGAATGCGCTGCCGATAGGAGTCGCGGTACCAATCACTTGATACTCATGAGTTTCTGCCCGCAGCGTCTTGCCAATCGGATCCACGTTGGGGAACAACTTGGTAGCTACGTCCGCGCCGATAAACACAACCTGCGAGCGGTGTTCGTCATCGGCTTCGGTAATCATCCGGCCCTGGGCCACTCCGATGTTGCGAACATCGGTATAGTTCGCGGTAACGCCCATCACATCGGTTCGTTCCAGCCGCTCATTACCCGCCTTCAGGTCCATGTTGCGGTCGTCCAAAGCCGCAACAGCGTTTGCGGTCTTCATGTTGTCGCGCAAATACTCGAACTCGTCCATGGTCAGCAGTGGCCGCTTTTGCGCCTTCACCCAAGCGTCGTTGCTAGTGATGATCCCGAAGCGGTCCACAATATAGACATTTGCACCCAGGTTGGCGATACGGTCCGCGACGTAAAAGTTCATCCCGGCCACAACGCTCATCACTACCACCAGTGTGGTTACCGCCAAAATGACACCCAATAATGTAAGAAAGCTGCGAAGTTTGTGCGCTTGAAGAGAATCCAGCGCCAGACGGAAAGTTTCCAGGAAGGCCACCAGCGAGCGCCGGATGCGCGCAAGCCGGGTCGTATGACCGGCCGCACCTACAACGACACTAACCTGCCTCAGTCCTTCGAGTGGCGTAACACCCAACTTAGTTCTCCCCAGTCTGTCTGCAGCGGAAGGATCCGTGTCTGTAATACGCGCGACGACACCCTTTCGTTCCTTATTAGACGCTAAAAACACGTGATTTGCTTCCCGCAGCCAGTAACATTAATTATTCATAAACGACTCATATCAAACCAAGCCATAGTGAAAACCGTAACGCTATTGTTTTGAATAGTTTATCCTGTACTTTTCGAGCGTGGCATTTCCTTAACTCGCATGCCAGTCCTTAACGGATGCAACACCCTACAGTTTGCGAGAATCCAAAAAGTCTCGGCAAGTTGGGTAAAGTTTGTCATGGGGAGCACTGATTTGGACTTTTCGTCGAGACTCCTGCTAATCGTGACGGGGCTGATGGTCCTTGCTGGCCCGCCGGTGCAAGATGCCATTTCTAAGGCCATGGAAGGAAAAATTTCGTCCGCGTCCCTCTCGCGCGATGTCTTGAACCATGTCATCGACGGCCTGAAGGAAGCCGAACGCGCGCAATACCTCTACGAGCGAATCGAACGGGTGGAAAGCCGCAGGCAAGCGGGAGACGCCGACCCGCAAAGTGTGCGGATTTTCCGCGTGATCCCCGCGGGTACGGGCATTGCAAAAATTCCCTTGGGGCCTGACGGCAAACCCGCGGACACTGACGCTTACCGGGCCGAACTCGACAAGGTGCTGAAGGCGCTTGCGTGGGCGGTCGAAACGGGACAAACCCAGCGCGAGGCCTACCAGAAAATCCAAAAAAAACAAAAAGATCGCGACGACCTGATTGAAGCTACGCGCAACGCCTTTCTTCTCACCTACATCGGCCAGGAACCCCGCGGCGACCGCATGCTTTCGAAATACAGTATGGTTCCAAATCCCGCCTTCAGGCCTACCAATCGCGCCACTTCGATCTATACCAAAGTCAAAGGCTTTTTGTGGGTGGATGACGCTGCGCAGCAGCTGGCGCAAGCGGAAGGCGAAGTGACCGACGATATTTCACTGGGAATTTTTCTGGCCAAAATCTATAAGGGTAGTCGATTTATGCAGGATCGCTTCGAAATGGCGCCTGAAATTTGGCTGCCCTCCTTCACGCAGTACGATTTTGACGGCCGAAAATTTTTCTCAAACATTTCGGCGCACGAAAAAACTTTTTACAGCGGATACAAGCGTATCGGGCCGCCAGCCGAGGCCATTCCTCAAATCCAGGCTGAACTGGCTCGCCTGAACGAAGTGAAAGCGAAACCTGCCGAACGCTAACGACTTCTTCGTTGCCCTATGTTGTAACCAGGGAATTTTGTTTTAGAGGCAAATCGCGTTTACAATCCTTCGTCGCTGCCTGCTTCCGAAATCTCAATTCCGTCTCGACGAACGGAGAGCCACATCTACTTCCTCGGCATTGACGTTGGCACGGGCGGCACGCGCGCGCTGTTGATGGACGTCTCCGGCGCCGTCGTCGCGTCGGGCACTGAAGAACTGCAACCGTTCGCGTCGCCGCATCCTGGCTGGGCGGAACAGGATCCGCGCGATTGGTGGCGCGCCTGCGGCGTCGCGGTAAAAAAAGCCTTGCAGGAATCGGCGATTCGCGGCGAAGAAATCGCCTGCATAGGCTTTTCCGGCCAGATGCATGGCGCGGTTCTGCTGGACGCCGCCGGCGAAGTTGTGCGCCCCGCGCTCATCTGGTGCGACCAGCGCACCGAAAAACAATCCTGCGAGCTTTCGGAAAAATTTGGCACAGACCGGCTGATTCAGCTTACCTGCAACCCACCGCTGACCAATTTCACTCTGACCAAAATTTTGTGGGTGCGCGAGAACGAGCCGCAGTTGTGGGCGCGTGTTCGCCACATCATGCTACCCAAGGATTATGTGCGCTTCCGCCTCACCGGAGATCGCGCGATTGACCTTGCCGATGCCAGCGGCACGTTGCTGCTCGACGTTGCAAATCGAAAGTGGTCGGACGAAGTTCTCTCCGGCGTTGACATCGAAAAAAAATTTCTGCCCGCGCTTTACGAATCGCCGGAGCTTTGCGGCAAGCTGAGTGCCGACGGCGCCGCCGCGACCGGCTTGAAAGCCGGCACGCCGGTTGTGGCGGGCGCCGGGGATCAGGCGGCGGGCGCGGTCGGAATGGGAATCGTGCGAGCCGGCGTGGTCAGCGCGACCATCGGCACGTCTGGCGTAGTCTTCGCTGCCACGGATCGTCCGGCGCTCGACCCGCGCGGCCGCTTGCACACTTTTTGCCATGCAATTCCGGGACGCTGGCATGTGATGGGCGTTACCCAAGCCGCCGGACTCTCGCTGCGCTGGTTCCGTGACACATTCGGCGTCGCTTTTCTTGGCTTTGATTCTGGCGTTATCGATGGGGGAACGTTTGGCCCGTACGATGCCGAAAATACCGCCACTTCTCCACACGCGGATCGTGATCCCTACGAATTTCTCTCCGCTGAGGCCGCAATCGCACCGCCCGGCGCCGAAGGCCTGCTTTGGGCGCCATACTTGATGGGCGAACGCACGCCGCATCTCGATCCCGATGCGCGCGGCGCGCTGGTCGGCATCACGCCATCACACCGTCGCCCGCACATCCTTCGCGCCATTCTCGAAGGAGTCGCCTTCAGCCTGAAGGATTCCTTTTCGATTTTTGAAGAAATGAAAGTTCCCGTCACACAAATCAGACTCGGTGGCGGGGGCGCACGTTCACCACTCTGGCGGCAAATTCAAGCCGATGTTTACGCTCACGAAGTCGAACTCGTTGCAGCCGAAGAAGGTGCAGCCTACGGCGCAGCCATCCTCGCTGCCGTCGGCGCCCGCCACTTTGCCTCCGTTGACGAAGCCTGCGATGCCGTCATCCACGTAGCTTCCCGCGTCAAGCCAAATTCCGCCTCCTCCGCCCTGATGCAAAAAAACTACGCCGCCTTCCGCCGCCTATACCCCGCCCTCCATTCGATCTGAACCCAACTAAAACCTAACTCAAACCTCGGGTTGTCCTGCTCCGCAGCTTGGCAAGCGGCTCATCTGAGGATTTGTACGCGTGGCCGACCGCCTACGCCGCTTTTGCGCCCGACGCCTCAACTGCCACCGGGCTCGTAAATAAAACGGCATTCGGAATAACAACTCGCCGGCCGTCTTTAGTGCTCACAATTGTCGCGCGCGACTGAATGTCATAAACCGTTCCTTCGATGCCCGTGACGCTGATAAAGTCCCCGAGTCGAAACGGTTCCTGCAAAAGCAGCAGGATCCCAGCGAGAAAGTTCTGAAGGATATTCTGAAAAGCAAAACCAATAGCCACCGTGCCGACTCCGAGTAATTTGACCAGATCGCCGGCCTTGAAGGATGGAGCAACTACGGAGAGTGCGATCAGGAAACCCAGGAGCAGGATGCTCGTCTGAACCAGCCGAGCCATCAGCAGTGCGATCCCCTGATGGTTCCGCTGCCGCTGTACCCAGCGTCGCGCGAGAGACTTGCCGCCTGCGCTGATTAGCAGAAATGCGAAGAAAATAAGAACGGCCAGGAGCAGGTTCGGTAGAAGCGAAATTGTTTCGTTGATGATCTTGACGCCAGTGTTCCAGGCGTTGGAAAAATCAATTGGCATGAGGCCCTCCAGTAAGAATGTTCGCGAGGGCTGCTGTAACCACAGAATAATAATTCCCGCGTAGATTCGCTAGTACCCGAATTGGGGTACACAATCGAGCGGCAGTTAGACCGATTCGCGAAAGTGCGATGTGAGCCAAAACCTACCAGTGCAGGTAGGTTTTCCAGCCGAGATAATTGTTCGCCGCTTCGTGTAGCGCGCCAGCTACTGAAGAGAAATTGGCCGCTACGTGGTGCTCGTACCCGTTCTCGCAAATGTACCGCAGCAACTTCTGCATTTCCGGAATTTCCACGACCCCGGCCCCGCCAAATGTCTCCAGCGCGTCGTCCGTGAATTTCCCTTCGCCGACGTATCCGCGAATCGCCCCTTCGCGATCAATCGTCGAAAAACGCGCATAGCTCATCGCGCCACTTTTCACTTTGCCCACAGCCGTGCCGTACGTGTTTTCCTTCCCCACGGTTCCCGCGATAATTTCCTGAAAGTCCATGCGCACTTCCCGGAAAAAATGTTTCGGCAGATTGCTACAGTGGAAGCACACCGCTTTATTCGGATCGCTCCCGTAATTGTTGTTCCAGTCCAGCAGCGCACTGGGCGTTCCACTCGCCAAAGCCAGCACGTGCATGCTCAGCACGCCGCAGACGTCCGTTTCGCACGCGCTCGAAAGCAAATTGTCGCTCATCATGCTCATGATGGTGCACGGCACGATACCCAGATTTTCCTCCAGCGATGTCCAGCACTGCACCGCGCTCACCGCCACGTCCGCCTGCTTCATCCACTGCTCAGTCACCACGCCGAGCTTCGCCATCTTGATCAGCGCCGCGCCCGGCACTCCGTCGGTGCTGACATATTTCTTGATCGCGCCCAGTTTCGCCGCGACCGCATCATCCTGATCCTTCAGCCGCCCGATCCTCCCCAGCACTTCGCTCAAGTCCAGCGTCTCCACGGAAATCCCGCTCGCTTCCAGCAGCTTTTCGCTGTAGCGCACAGTATTGAATGACGTGGGCCGCGCTCCAATCGCGCCGATGCGCAGATTCTTCAGTCCGCCCGCTACCCTGCAAACCGCCGCGAAATTTTCCAGGTCCTTCGCGAATTCCGCAGAATCCGGCGCCACCGTGTGCAGCTTCGTCAGCGAATAGCGAATTCCGTACTGCTTGAGGTTGTTGCAAGCCGACATTTTTCCGCAGAAGCTGTCGCGTCGGTGTGCAATGCTCATTTTGGACGTGCTGTCCGGCGTGGCCTGCACCAGCACCGGCACTTCCAGCCTCGCCAGTCGCAGCGTATCGGCAATCGCGCGCTCATCGCCAAAATTCGGCAGCGTCACGATCACGCCATCGATTTCCTTTTCATGTTTTTTGAAAAGTGCCGCGCAGCGCTTCGCTTCTTCGTGCGTTTCCACAGCGCCGTATTTGCTTTCATCGGGACTGAGCGCAACCGCGCCGATTCCCGCTTTCGCCAACGCCGCAAGAATTTCCTCGCGTCCGCTTTTTGCCAGGTGATCGGGGAAAAATCCCCGGTTCCCGACGATTACTCCCATCGTCATTTTATTTTCGTTCTTCTTTTCGTCCATCGTGGGCCCAACTCTCGTTGTGAATTGCGGAAGTCGCGGAAAGCGGCACGCAGCCGCTCTACCGCTCGACAATTTATGCTTTTTTGCGTCCCGGGCGAAACGTGGCGCAATATACGCCGCCCAGCACGATCAGCAGTCCGCCCCACCACACCGGCGCGTGCAGCTCCGCCAGCACGGTATCAGGCGGATGCGACCACTCCGCCAGGCCGCTTACAAAGATCAGCACGCCATACACCAGAAATAGCACGCCGACAAAAAACCATACCGGAATGATTTCGTGTTTTTCGCTCATAGATCACCAGAAAATAATTTGCAGTACAACCAGAAGCGCAATGGCCACGCCGCCCCAGAAAACCGGCCGGTGCAGCAGACTAACTTTTTCCTCGTGCGCGACCTCCGTAAGGCTGTAGACGAGGCCTTTCAATTCGGCATCGGGCCGCGGCTTGGTGACCATGGTGACGAGGACCGTCACCACAACGCACGTCACGCAGGACCACAGCGACTGGTACATGTCCTGCGCTAACCCTTTCGCGTCCGGCGACAGAGCAAACAGACTCACCCAACGCTCGCGCGATTCAGGGTTCATCAACGGAAATTTTCCTTGCATCAGCAGGAACATCGAGACCGAGGAAAGGGTGCCGGCCAGCAGCCCCCAGAATCCGGCGGCTTTCGTGACCCGCTTCCATATCATGCCGAGCAGCACCGTCCCGAATAGCGGCGCGATGAAAAATCCGAAGAGCGCCTGCACGTAATCCATAATGCTCGCGAAACGCATCGCGAGGTACGCCGTGCCAATGCTGATGAATACACCAATCAAAGTGGACCAGCGGCCCATGGAAACGTAGTGCGGATCCGGCGCGGTCTTGCGGATGAATGGGCGATACAGGTCGTATGTCCAGACAGTGGCGAACGCGCTGACGTTGCCAGCCATGCCCGCCATGAAGCCCGCCACCAGCGCGGTTATACCGAGACCGAGCAATCCGGGGCCGCAGTAGCGCGCCAGCATCAGCGGCAGAACTTCGTTGTAGCCGTACTGTCCGGCCTGCACTTCGTTGTTTGGGACTAAATGCATCGGCAGCACAGCGAGGCCGAGAAGCCCCGGAAGAATAACGATCAAGGGAACGGCCATCTTGAAAAACGAGCCAAGCACCGGAGCCAGTTTCGCCGAACGAATATCTTTGGCGGACAGAACTCGCTGCACGACCAGGAAGTCGGTAGTCCAGTAACCCATGGCCTGCACCATGCCGAGCCCAAAAACAATGCCGGTCCAGTGCATGCCCATCGGATTATCTTTAAAGTGTCCGAGGTTGCTCCACATGTGTGTGAAATCCTGGCCGGGAAAGTTGTGCTGAATGCGCGCAACCATTCCGTGCCAGCCGCCGGTTTCGATCAAGCCGAGAATCGGAATCAGCAGCGCGCCAAACCAGATCAGGAAAAATTGCAGCACTTCGTTGAAGATGGCGGAAAAAAGTCCACCGGCAGCAACATAGATGGCCACGGTGATCGACGAAACGAAAATGCTGAAATTCAAATCCCAGCCAAGAACTACTTTCATCACCACGGCCATGGCGTACATGTTTACGCCGGACATCAGGATGGTCATGATGGCGAAGGTGACCGCGCTCAATCCGCTGGCCGCCGTGCCGTAGCGCAATTGCAGGTAACCCGGCACCGAATGCGTTTTCGAAATGTAATAAAACGGCATCATCACCAGGCCGAGAAAAAGCATGGCGGGAATTGCGCCGACCCAATACCAATGCGCGGCGAGAATTCCGTACTGGTAAGCCGAGCCGGCCCAGCCGAGAAGTTCCAGCGAACCGAGATTCGCGGAGACGAAAGCGAGCCCGGCGACCCAGGCGGTCATTTCGCGGCCGGCCATGAAAAAGTCTTCGCCTGTTTTGGCGAATCGCTTCAGATAAAAACCGATGCCCAGCACCAGCGCAAAATAAAAAACAACGATCGCAAGATCCACCGGCGCGAGGCGAACCAACCGCTCCACCGCCAGCACTCCGAGAATTGCTGTCATCGTCGCCTTTCCAGTGATGAATTCGTCGTACGCGAACCGTTTGTAGTTTTGTGCATACGCCTGCAGACACTGTCGGAAAGTCTATTTGGCCGAAAATTTGTAAATGGTCTCTGATTGGTAGTCATTGCCAGGACGCACTACCGTCGATGGGAAATTCGGATGATTTGGCGAATCCGGAAAATGCTGCGTCTCCAGGCACAACGCGCCGAATTTTTGGTACGCGCCGCCGATTCCCTTGATCGATCCATTGAGCCCAAGCGACATATAGATCTGCACTCCCGGCTCGGTCGTCCACAATTCCATCTGGCGTCCGGAAACCGGGTCGTAAAGTTCTCCCGCTTTGCGTAACGAACCTGCTTCGCCGTTCAGAACAAAGTTGTGATCGTAACCGCCGGTGGCGGGAACTTGTGCATAGCGCTCGCCGATAGCAGTCGGCTTGCGAAAATCAAATGGCGTGCCGTCGACCGATTTCAGTTCGCCGGTCGGAATCAGAGTGCTGTCCACGGGAGTGTAGCGATCGGCATCCAGTTGCAAAACGTCTTTGAGAATGTCGCCACTGCCTGCCCCGGACAAATTGAAATAGCTGTGATTGGTGAGATTGACGACGGTCGGTTTGTCGGTGGAAGCGGCGTAAGTAATCTTGAGAGCATTCTCGTCGGTGAGTTCGTAGGTCACATGCACGGTCAGCGTACCGGGATAGCCTTCTTCGCCGTCCTCGCTGACATAAGTGAATTTCACGGCGGCGCCGTGCGCCAGTGCGACCGGCTCCGCTTTCCACACTTTGCGATTGAAGCCGGCTTTGCCGCCGTGCAGGGAATTCGGCCCATTGTTGATGAAGAGCGAGTATTGCCGGCCGTCGAGTGAAAATTGTCCTTTGGCAATGCGGTTGGCGTAACGGCCGACCGTCGCGCCAAAATACGGATGGTCGGTGAGATAGCCAGCAAGGTTGTCAAAGCCCAGCACGACGTCGGCATTCTTGCCGGATTTATCGGGCATCCAGAGTTCGGTGAGTGTCGCGCCGTATGTAATTACTTTCGCGACGGCGCCCTTGGTGCTACGAAGTGTGAATTGCTGAATTTCCGTTCCGTCGGGCAATTTGCCGAAGGGACTTTTTTTGACGTGCTCGACTTTGCCGGCGTCGCCGGGCTCCGCGGCCAATCTGCCGGGAAGCAGCATCATCGCGAGAAATGCTAGACACGCGACGCAGCGGAACACAATTGTGCCGTTCATTTTCTTGGTCCTCCTGAATTGCTCGTGGAGAGGGTACTACGCATCGGTTGCGATTGGAGAGCGTGTTGGACTGGCGCGACCGGTTCAACAACTGATGTGAACCGCGCTCGCGAATTCCACGCAATTTCGACTTGCCTGCCATCGTACTTAACTGTCGAGTCGGAGATTCGAGTCGCTTCGATTTCCGTGCCGTGATCTTTTTGCACGAACACAATGTTGAACGTGTGGTTCTGGGGCATGCCCGGGTAGGTGCCTTCACGCTTTGCAATCGTCAGCAGGTGATTCGATTCATTCCAGCGAAACAGAATCGTCACATACGTACCTTTTTCGTAGTTGTAAGTGTCGCCTTCGTCTTCGTAAAGAGTGAACTCTCCGTCTGCTCCCGGATAGACGCGAAGTTCGATGGGATCGTTGGCTTGCTGCGCGTATTCAATCGGCGGACCCATCGGAAGAATCGTTCCGGCGCGAACAAAGATAGGAATCTCATGCAACGGAGCTGGCGTATCAATAGCACGGCCGCCGTCCAACTCTTCGCCAGTCCAGAAGTTGTACCACTTTGCTTTCGGCAGATAGAGATGCCGCGAAGTGGCACTAGGCTCGGTGACGGGATTGATGAGCAATGAAGGGCCGAAGAGAAATTGATCGCCGATATTCCAGACGCGCGGGTCATCGCGAAAATCCATGACCAACGCGCGCATCGGAGTGTAATTCTCGTGCGTCGTTTTCCAGGCGACGGAATAGATGTACGGGAGCAGGCGATAACGCAAACGGTCGTAGCGCGTCAGGATGGTTTGCAGTTCCGAACCGTACGACCAGATTTCGTTCTGGTTTGTGGTCCGAGTACCGTGAGCGCGAAAAATCGGATTGAAAGTGCCGAATTCGAACCAGCGCGCATACAGTTCGCGATAGGCGGGATCATCCGGATTGGCAACAACAAAGCCGCCGATGTCAGTGGTCCAGTAGGGATTTCCCGAGAGCGAATAGTTCAATCCGGCGGGGACCTGGCGGCGAAAAGTTTCCCAATTGGGATCAACGTCGCCGGACCAAACCGCTGCGGCGTTGCGTTGTGAACCTGCAAATGCAGAGCGCGACAAAATGAACACGCGCTTCCGATCGCTAGCCGCACGTTGGCCTTGATACACAGCGGAAGTCGTCTTCAGCGGAAAGAGATTCGCGTAACGCGCGCCGCTGCCGATGCCCGTTTTATTTTGCAGAAGAATGGATTCTTCGCGCCCTTCGGTTTCGGGTTCGGTGGTGTCCAGCCACCAGGCGTCAACGCCGATTTTGAAGAGCGCGTTATCCATAAGGTTCCAGTAATACTTTCGCGCTTCGGGATTAAATGCATCGTACAGCGCCATGCCTGCAGGATGAAAGCCAGCAGCTTTTGTTTTCGCGATGAAGAAGCCCTTCCTGTCCATGTCGTCGTAAACAGGCGAGCCGGGGCGGAAAAACGGCCACACGGAAACCATCAAGTGAACATTTTCTTTGTGCAATTCGGCGATCATGGCTTTGGGGTCGGGATAATTTTTGTTCCACACCGGTTCGCCCATGGTGTTCCACCAGAACCAGTCCTGTACGATATTGTCGAGTGGGATGTGCTCGCTGCGGTAGCGCTTGGCGATGGATAAAATTTCCGCCTGCGAATCGTAGCGGTTCTTGCATTGCCAGTAGCCGTAAGCCCATTTGCCGAACAGTGGCGCAGTACCCGTGAGTTCGCGGTAAGCGGAAATGATGTGGTCGAAGTCCGGCCCGTAAATAAAGTAATAATCCATCTGGTTGGCTACTTCGGAGCTGATAAAGAAGGCATGCACAAAGCGGTTGTTGAAGCGGCTACGCGAAGGATTGTTCCAGAAAATGCCGTAGCCGCTGCTGGACAGCAGAAGCGGAACAGAAATATTTGTATTGTCCTGGCTGATATCCACGGATTCGCCGCGCCAGTTAAACAAACCGCCCTGATGCTGTCCCAGGCCGTAAAAAGCTTCCTGGGTGTCCCACATGTTGGTAAAGCGTTCGAGGTGATAGGTTTTTTCGCCGTTCACTTCGGCGAGGGTCAGGGAGCGGTCGTTTTCTTGCGTGAGCTTTTTCCCGGCGGCGTCGTAGAAGACGATGACGCTGTCTTTTTTGTTGACAACCAGTTTAAATTTTACGGTGCTGAGACCAATTTCGGTGGCGCTCTCGGTGACGTCAAACGGAGATTGCGGCCAATCGGACTTGATGACGACGTAGTCCGCTACTTTGGGAAATTCGCGGCCCGACGAATAAAGCACGCGAATCAACGAGTCGCTGCAAACCTGAAAACGCAATGCGCCTTTTTCAAGGAAGACCGTTAGGCCGGAAGCGTCTTTTTGCGAGGAGTGGACGGGGTTCAACGGATTCCACTGCGCTAAAGACGAAGAACAAAAAGCGGCTGACGCCAGAAAAATGAGCGACAAAAGCTGTGGGAATCGCCACAGAATGCCGTTTGGAAACGCGCGAAAAGCCAGATTGTGAACGTTAACGGTAATGGCGGCACCAAACTCGGTGGGAACTGTCGCACCCTACGTCCGCAGTTGTCAACCTGCTTCTCGCGAGCAACATTCTGCGCAGCAAGTTGGGAACCGCGCCGCAGGTGTGCTAACTTTTTTCGGTTATGACCAAGCGCATTGGCGTGCTCCTGAGCGGTCGTGGCTCGAATTTTGAGGCGCTGGCTGACGGCATTTCCGCCGGTCGCATTCCGAATGCGGAGATTGCAATCGTCGTCAGCAATCGAGAAGGCGCGCCGGGTATCGATCGCGCGCGCACGCGCGGACTGGCCACTCGCGTGATTCCATCCAAGGGCCTGGAGCGCGAGCCCTACGATCGCCTGGTTGTGACGGCTCTGCGCGAAGCCAATGTCGAGCTTATTTGCCTGGCGGGCTACATGCGCCTGCTCTCGCCCTTTTTCGTCGCGGCGTTTCCGCAGCGTATTCTGAATATTCACCCGTCTCTGCTGCCCTCGTTTCCCGGCCTGGAATCGCAAAAGCAGGCTCTTGAATACGGAGTGAAATTTGCCGGATGCACCGTGCATTTTGTGGACGAAAATCTGGACGCCGGGCCGATCGTGCTGCAAGCTGTCGTTCCGGTCGAAGATGACGACACCGAAGACAGCCTGAGCGCGCGCATTTTGAGAGAGGAGCATCGCATTTATTGCGAAGCCGTTAAGATTGTGCTCGAGGAAAAATTTAAAATCGACGGCCGCCGCGTGATCCGCCTTACATGACGCAAACCAATTTTAAACCAGTGGAAGAGCAACTCGCTTACCTGAAAAAGGGCTTGCACGAAATAATTCGCGAAGAGGACTTACGCGCGAAGCTGGAAAAATCGCGCAAGACGGGAAAGCCGCTGCGCGCGAAGCTGGGCGTCGATCCCACCGCGCCGGATATCCACCTCGGCCATACCGTCGTCATCCGCAAACTGAAACATTTTCAGGATATGGGCCACATTGCCGTTTTTCTCATCGGTGATTTCACGGCGATGGTCGGCGATCCCACCGGACAAAGCGAAACGCGCCCTCCGCTGTCGCACGAACAGGTGCAGGCCAACTCAAAAACCTATCTCGAACAGGTTTTTAAAATTCTCGATCCGGCGAAAACCGAAATTCGCTACAACAGCGAGTGGCTCGACAAGCTATCGAGCTACGATATTATCAAGCTGGCCGCCAAATATCGCGTGGCGCGCATGCTTGAACGCGAGGATTTTCACAATCGCCTGGTAAATCAGCAGGCGATTTCCGTTCACGAGTTTCTGTATCCATTGCTGGTGGCTTACGATTCGGTGGTCTTAGAAGCGGACGTGGAACTCGGGGCCACCGAGCAAAAATTTAATTTGCTGATGGGCCGCGAAATTCAGCGTGAATACGGCCAGGAATCGCAGGTGTGCATGACCATGCCAATCCTGGTGGGCCTCGATGGCGCGCGCAAAATGTCCAAGAGCCTGGGCAACTACGTTGGCATCACCGAACCGCCGCAGGAAATGTTCGGCAAAATGATGTCCATTCCCGACGAGCTGATGTGGAGCTACTACGAGCTAGTCACCGATCGCACAGAAAAAGAAATCGCTGAGTTAAAGAGTGAAGTCGCCGCGGGAAAGCTTCACCCCATGGATGCAAAAATGAAACTCGCTGAAGAAGTGGTTTCCGTTTTTCAAGGCGCCGAAGCTGGCCGCAAAGCTGTGCAAAATTTCCAGCGTGTCTTCCGCGACCGCCAAGCCCCCGCGGAAATGAGGGAGATTCGGCTCAAACGAGTGCCCGGCGGAGTGATGACGCAGGCACGCACGAGTGAAGCCGTGGTTGACGCGAGAACGATTCCGCTTTCAGCGGGAATTACTAAATGGTCGAAGCTGCTTGCCGATTTAGAAGAAATAGGGTCAGCGTCCGAAGCCGAGCGAATAATTAAACAGAATGGTTTCGAAGTGAATGGTCAAGCCGTCACAGATCCGGCAGCAAAAATTAACGTCGAAAAGTCAGCTTCATACGAAGTTCGCGTCGGCAAAAAGAAATTCCTCCGGATCGTCGTTGAATAACGGCTGTATTCTAAACAACCGTCGTTCCGAGCGCAGCGAGGAATCGCTCTTCGATTTGTCCGTTGCGCAAGACGGATCCGGTCAGCGCGAACTTCATTCGCTTCCGCCCACCTCGTCAAAATACGCTGCGCATTCCACCAGTTTCGCCTCCTTGCCATCGTGAACTGCGTACCTCGCGTGTTTGCCGGGGTCGTATCCATTGCGCCAAAGCGACGCGCTACCGTGCACGCCATCTTTGTTCAGCGCGTAGAAATAAATGTGGAACGTCTCGAGCTTTTTCTTGTCGTTGTTGTAATTCCGCGCCACGCGATGCAGTGCTTCCAAGCACGCATCGGTCGGCGACAATCCCTTGCGCATCATTTCCACGATGGTGTGCCCGCCGGAAATCTTGATGTTCTCTTCGCCTTTGCCGGTTGAGCCGGCGCCGCCCACATCGCCATCCACATAAAGGCCCGCGCCGATGATGGGGGAATCGCCGACGCGCCCGGGAATTTTCCACGACAATCCGGAAGTGGTAGTCGTTCCGGAAATTTCTGCTTTTTCGTTTACCGCCAGGCAATTGATCGTGCCTGTCGGCGGATTGGCAATCACTTCAATCGCTCGGGCCATTAGGACTTCATCGTGTTCGCAAATGTCCGCGAGGCGCTCACGAAATTCCGGCGAATCCAACGCGACGCGCCTTCCTGTCGCCGCCGTTTTTCCATTCCACTCCGGACTGTCAATTCCCGGTCGCCAATTGAACGAGGTAGAAGCCTTCCAGGCCAACCAGATTTTTCGCGAATGCTCCGTCAATAAATTTATTTCTTCAAATCCTTCGGCCACAGCAAAGCGACGTGCGCCATCCCCAACGATCATGGTGTGATTGGTGCGTTCCATCACAGTTTTCGCAAGGCGCGCTACATTCTTGATTCGCCGCACGCTGGCCACCGAACCTGCTCGATGGGTAGGCCCATGCATCACGCTGGCGTCGAGCTCCACTTCGCCTTCTTCGTTGGGCAATCCGCCGTAGCCGACCGAATCGTCGTTGGGATCGTCTTCGACCACCGTTACCGCGGCAACTGCCGCGTCCAGCGTGTCGCCGCCGCTCTTTAAAATGTCCATGCCTTTTTGCAGCGCGTGCACGCCATTCGCGCTAGAAATAATGATCGGCCGTGTTCCTTTCGTGCTCGCAGCCTGCAAAGTGGAAGAATCTGCTGCCGGGTTTAACGACCCGAATGCTTTCGTTGTGCCCGCTGCTGCGGTTCCCGCCAGCGATGTGAGAAAAAATCTGCGACGTGACCAAAGGCTCATAATTTCCCCCTGAAACAGCGCGTGCTTGCGAAGCCGCCACTATACAAGCTGCCGGTTGAACTGAAAAGGCGGAACACTAAGAACCAGAATTGGGAAATGGACTACGACTTGTGCCAGCGCGGCAACTGGCGTTCACCAAGAAAATGTTCAGCGGCTCTGGAGCCAAGATAAACGCTGAGCGCTACGCCATGTCCGGAAAATCCGCCTAGCACAACAACATTTTTGCTCTCCGGGTGCGCTCGGAACGTCGGCATAAAATCTTTGGTGGTCAGAATCGGTCCGCCCCAGCGATGCGTAATCCGTACCTTGTTCAGCGTGGCGTGCAGCAATCGCACGCGCTTTTCCAGCGAGCGTAGGCGTGCGGCAGGTTCGCCGTGCCGGACATCAAACCGCTCCAACCCACCCCACAATTTCGTAACGCCGGACTTGGCCGATTTCGATCTCGCCGCATCTTCGCGCAGCCACTTGCCGAACGCCGGAACCAGCCCACTGCCAAAAATCATTCCGCCATTTTTCAGCATTCGTCCCCACAAGTACGGAAAATCCACTGAATAAAACGGTCGTCCAGATTCCATTCCCAGCGCCGCGATTTGTTTTCTTGTCAGGGGAGCGGTGGCAACTGCAAATGTAAGGCGCGGTTCCGATGAATCTTTCGACGCATAAGTTTCAGCGGCCAATTCGCGCGAAGCGGCATTCGTCGCCAGGAGCACTTTCTTCGCGGTAACAATTTTTTTCTCAACCCCTCGCTTCAGCTTCCGTTCGACGTGCAGCCGCACCGGATCGGAAAACTCCATGCGCACCACTTCGGCATCCTCGGCAATTTGCGCGCCAGCTTTCGCGGCGGCTCGCGCCAATCCCGATACCACTTTCCCGGGATTCACAGACCCGCCGGGAACTTTGCTCACGGCGCGAAGCCGCCCCGAATCTTCCCAGTCGATCGGCGAATTCTTCAGCGGCTGAACCTTTTTACCTTCCATGGATTTTTCGTTGCGCGCGACTTCCCACACGCCGGTCAACCGCAATTCGGCATCAACGCGCAAGTCGCGCATAATTTTCCAGTAGCCGCGCAGCACGTCTCCCAATCCGGGCAGATTGCCCGCAGCCGTTTGTGCCAGCGCCATACCTCCCGTGCGTCCGCTGGCCCCGTTTCCGACACGCTCGGCCTCCAGCAGCAAAACAGTTTTCTTTGGAGCCAGCCGCGCTAGCCACGCCGCTGCCGAGAGCCCAGTGAAGCCCCCGCCTACAAGGGCAAAGTCGACATGTTCAGGCAGGGGCGCCCGTTTACTTCGAAACGTAATCTTCCAGGGATTCTTGCCCCAATTTGGTTTTCTTTTCGGCATGGTTCCTGTTCGATGCGCCACGGCCGTTCGTAGTCCAATTGTGCCATCTTCCGTGGTCGCAGATCGCGCGTCTCCGAGTGGAGTCGGCGCAGCGAGTAGTTACTCTTGCCCGCGGCTTCCTGGTCTGCTCGCGCAGTGCGTCGAAAACCAAAAAATGAGCTTGACACGCTTTAGCGTAAGTTCTAACTTACCGTTAGTGGATACTTACCAAGAGCGGAAGCTTGATGCGCTCGGCGATTCTACTCGCCGCGCTATTTTGGTGCGCTTGACACGCGGAGCCATGGCAGTCGGCCAACTTGCCAAAGACTTTCCGATCAGCCGCCCAGCAATTTCTCAGCACCTCCGCATCCTGAAGGAAGCAAATCTCGTGACCGACCGGGCGGTCGGAACCCGGCGTCTTTACCAGTTAAATCCCGACGGCTTCGATTCTTTGCGCGAATACTTCGAACAGTTCTGGGGACAAGCCCTGAACGCCTTTCGCCAAAAAGTTGAGGAGCCGGTCAAACCAGTCAAGCCAATCGTGCCAGTCAAGCCGATCAAACAAGAGGAGGAAAGATGAGCAGCGCAGTCAATTTCTTGAAGGATGCACCGGTAAAGAAGAGCATCACCGTAAAAGCGAGCGCCAAGCATGCGTTCGAAGTGTTCACCGCGGGCTTCGATACCTGGTGGCCGCGCAGCCACCATATCGGAAAAGCTCCGTTGAAAAAGGCAATCATGGAAGGACATATCGGTGGGCGCTGCTACTCCGAACAAACCGATGGGACAGAATGCGACTGGGGGCGGATCACTACCTGGGAACCGCCGGAGCGTTTTGTGATGGCCTGGATGATCACTGCTCAGTGGGAATACCAGCCGGACGTTATGAAATCAAGCGAAGTGGAAGTGCGGTTCACGCCCGAAAGTGATGGCACCACGCGCGTGGATCTCGAACATCGCCATTTTGAGCGCATGGGCGCGGGCTGGGAATCGATGCGCGAAATGGTCGATTCGCAGGGCGGCTGGGGCGGCACGCTGCAACTCTTTGCCGCGCAAGCCGAGAAGCAAGAGTAGGCGAGTTGAGCTACAAAACCAAACGGGCTCAGTCCGAGGAGGTCTTTATGCTGAAGGGGATCGATCGTCTTTTCGGAGTCCTGCTCATTCTGGGGGCCTGCGGGCACACTGTCGGTACGATCCTGTGGACTCTGCCGATGAGCGGAATTTTTATCTGGTCGTTGGGGTCTTCGCTTGCCGTTGCCCTGCTCGGTACATTGAATATCGTCCGAGCAGGGCGGCCGCATGACAAAACATTGGCCGCGATCACCACCGTCGGAAGCGCATGCTGGGCGATTCTCGCGTTTGCGTTCGGTGTCAGCATCGGCAACGTGCTAGACCCCAGACCGTTGAGCCACGCGCTAATAGCGGGCGTCTTGACAATCTTTGGCTCCCTCACTTTCTTGCGAGCTTCCAAGAACCCGCAATCTGCAGCGCCTGGCGAAGCAACAACAGAGCTTACAGGAGCATAGCGACCGAACAGCGCACTGGCTACGCGGACGTCAGCGGCGTTCGCGCGTCAACTCTCTGATTCGTCTCGCTCCGCGCTTCGCCGCGCGAAGCAGCCTCTCACACAAGCGACCCTGCATTCGGGACAGATCAAAGAACGTTACTCGCTCCCGCCCAAGGGCAGGAAGTACTGCGTGCCTTTGACTGGATCTTGCAGTCGCCGCAGTAGTTGCCGCAGATCCTCGTTGCGCGCCACGAAATCGATTTCTGAAGTATCGATGACCAGCAGGTCAGAAGCCTCGTAGCGGAAAAAGAAGTGCTCATACGCGCGGGAAACTTCTTCGATATATTCCGTGGAAATCTGGTTTTCGTCCTTCAGCGCTTTTTTCGCGATGCGCGTTTGCAAAACTTCCGGCTTAGCTTGCAGATAAATCACCAGGTCCGGCGGTGGAATATCTCTGGCCAACGCATCGTAATACCGCTCGTAAAGTTTCAGCTCTTCGTCATCCAAATTCAGGTTTGCGAAGATGCGATCTTTTTCCATCAGGAAATCGGAGAGCAACGGTGCCGGCGAATCGGCATCGAGCGCTTCGCGCAAACGCTTTTGCCGCTCGATCAGGAAATACATTTGCGCGCGTAACGCGGATCCCGGTTGGTCTTTGTAAAATTCGCCGAGAAAGGGATTGTCCTCGCAATCGTACACGCGACGCGCATGCAGACGCTCGGCAAGAATTCGTGCCAACGTGGATTTTCCCACACGCAATGGACCTTCGATGACGATGTGTTTCGGAGCGTGAGGACCACGCTGTGGCTTCGCGGCGCGCCTGGCTGAGGAGGATTCGTGCGCGGTCATTAGTTTCCACGGGCCGGATCGCGTAACCGTCACCGACCGTGCCAAGAGTATAACAGAGAGACTCGCACAAAAATGTCGCGGAGCGCGGCAAGTTGCTTGCATGCCTGGGCTCCGCGCTCTCCTCGACAGAATCAAACTCGGGGCGCGAAAAACTTCTATCGCGTCAACATCAGGACTACGAACGAGTCCGGCTTCATCTTTCCGCGTCGCTCGCCCGCTGCGGGTGCGTCGAAGTCCGCCGCTGGCAGAAAAATATTATGCGTCTTCAAGTCGAGCGCCATGGTGCGCGCGCTCTTCTTCGTCGGCACATTCTCGAGGACGGAAAACTTCTCCGGAGAATCCGCATGCACGACGGTCAGCGTGCCTTCTCCGTTCGAGGAAAAGGCAAAGTCCGTGCCAGGATCGAACGCGTTTGCGTCGGTTCCGTCTCCGGTCGGCACCGTGGTGATGATTTTTCCAGTGTCCGCGTTTACGATGGCCATCATTTTGTTGTCGCAGCCCACAAAGAGCCGCCGAGTCCTGGTGTCCATTGCAAGTCCTGAAGGCTCGGTGCAAGGGGCGAGCGGCCAGCGATGCAAAACTTTAAGTTTCTCCGAGTCAATGTGCGCGAGCTCAGACTTGTCCTCGACGTTGACGTAGATTGTGCCTTTTCCGTCTGCTGCTGCAAATTCCAGCTTGCCGCCAACCGCGATGGTGCCGGCAACTTTGCCATCCGCCGCATTCACTGCAGTGATGTCGCCGCTGCGGCCGTTCATGGCGAGGACGCGCTTAGACGCCGGATCGTAAATGATGGCGTCGGGATTGGTTCCGGCAGGGATGGTGCCAAGCGTCTTGAGCGTCTTGAGGTCGAACATGGTGATGTTGTTGGCGCGACCATCGCTTACGAATCCGCGGCCGAATTCGGACGCGATCGCTATCCCGTGGACTCCTTGCGTGTCGGGAATGTCGCCCACAACGGCCTGGGTATCTGCGTCCAGCACAACCACGTGTGTGCCATGCGAAACGTAGAGCCGCCGCGCATCCGGATCCACAGTTGTGTAATCCCAGAAACCTTCGCCGCCGATTGGAATGGTTTTGCTCACGTGATAACCGCTGGCCCCGGCGGCGCGTCCTGCGGCCAATGCGTAAGATGCTGCGTTTGAAGTTGGGTGCGAAGTTGCGTAGGGCGTTGCGTGGGAAGTCGCATGCATCCCCACGCCAAGTATTGCCCCAGCGAAAATCGAAGCCGCCGCCACTACACCGATTCGTCTGCGTTGATCAGTCATGGCGAAATCCTCCGCCTTGCGCCATAAAACGCCGCAAGGAGGAGCTAACCATATCGCAATGCAGATAAACCGTGGATAAATCGCGCACGCGGCAGTCGATACCCATTCATTTTTCGGGATGCTGCGGCGTTACGTTGACACTCTTCGGGCGATTCGCTAACTAACTAAAAGAGTTCGATCCGCCCACTAACCTGCTTATACGAATCCGCGGTAGCTCAAAAGGTAGAGCATTCGTCTGTTGAAGCCTCCATCACACCTTGGCCGATCGGCCCCAACAGTGGTTAGAGCATTCGGCTGTTAAATTTGGGCGGATTCCGGACCGTTGGTTCCGCAACCCCCCGAAATCTCTCTGCCCACCCACGTTTTGCTCTTCACTTCCGACCCGTCGCCGATAGCTCGCGACGCCTTGTTACAGACGGGCGTACGGCACTGAGGGCGAGCACTTGCATTCAGTGGGACACCGAATGATCGTGAGTTACACTGATCTAAGTCCTTCAAAATCAGCCGGCCAATTTGTTGGCCTCGAAATGGGATCCGGGAAATTCGCAATCTTGGACTGAAGTTGTGCCCCGCAACTGGAGTAGCTCTATTTGAACGTCTGTATTAGAATGAAAATAATGCTGTTGCACGGTTCCCCGGTAGCTCAACGGTAGAGCATTCGGCTGTTAACTTTCACCCGAACCGTTGATTCTGCACCGTTTAACCCCGAAATTGACCTCCAAAGAACGGGCAAGTTGGACCCCACTTTGAACCCCGTTTGGTCTACCGAGTCTTGGGAATGCTTCGA
>WNFR01000918.1_pt1 | contig 30168 bp, 33 predicted proteins | sample 5400221 | NCBI WGS metagenome assembly WNFR01 (sample SAMN13153357, study PRJNA577476) | soil metagenome | isolation source: 40 cm soil under Madrone tree | place: USA:California | collected 2016-06-14
TCGGACGTAGGTTCTTAACGCCGGTAATCAGACAGCGTTTCTAAACCTCGAGAAGCGGAGATGGACTTTAACAGAGTCGACTGCAGGTGAGATCAAGCAAGTCGCCGCCGGCCCATGGAGCGATTGGATGACTTGGTATTCGAACATGAGCCGACACATCGCTTGAAGGTAAATTGATCGGTTCGGACGCGGGCGAGAATATCTTATTTACCGCGTGCGCTCCGGTCGTCGGAAGTTCATCCGGCGCCGGGGTGATCAAAACTACCACTATGCCAAGAGCGGCCACGATGGCAACCAGAGCAATCCAGAACTTGGGAAAGCCGTTCATTCACTTCTCATGCCGACACATGGTGACGATAAACATATGATTGTCGCGCACAGACCAAGGTTGCTCAAATTCTCTGGTTACACTGAATTGCAGGATCGCGGTAGGGGTATGGCCGGGTTCTGATTAAGCGGTTTCGCGATTGGCTACGAGTTTATTTTAGGGATGCAATTCTCGCGGCGCGTTTGGAACTGAGCTTGCTGCCCGCATCTCTACCTCGAACCATAATTGCTCAATTCAATGTCGTTCAATAGTCCAGCTTCTCGGGCTTCGAAAGCGCGTTTCAGAAGCGTCCAATCGGCTTTCACCTGCTGTTCGGAAATCCGTGCTGGGTTGCTCGCCTTCAATTCCTGCGTCAGCCTGCTGAATAAAAGCTGCTCGGCAAGTTCCGGCGGCGCATTCAAGCGGAGGGCATTGCCTCGGCATATTCCAACCTGGAACGAGCGCCCCTCCATTTGCACTTGTAATACCGGCCTTCCTTCAGCATCGAACTGTGGCTCCGCACTAGGCTGGAGCTTTCGCCAATCTTCCAGAGCAGAATCGTTGTTTTCCTGCCTGATGGCGGAAATAGATTTCTCGTACGAACGCCGCTCTGCGGCGGATAGTGGACGCTCGAGTGCTGCGCTCAAGTCGCCATTACTCGAATGACTTGTGTTTGCATTGAAGATCAGCGCTCCCTTGCCAGGGTTGAAGCGCCACCCCGTCCAATACGCGGCCTCGACCGTGCCCACGAGAACGGGATGAAAGAGCAGAACAGGAGTCACATATTTCTTCGCAAGCACCAGCGATTCGATCACACCGTGCACCGGCTTGCTGCGTTTGAGACCCGGAACCTGCGGAATGATGAACGTAGTCAGCTGCATCTCGGGATGACGCTTCGCCGAACGCACAAGGGACTTCGCAGACTGCTTGGGCGTGGTCACGCCGAGGTCGGCAATGATGCTGCGATGAATCGATTTTGGATAATAAAAGTTGATGATCTTCTTGGCGAAATCGGCGCAATTGCGGCTCAGCAGCTTGTATGACTCTTTGTTGGGAGACGAGTTCAGTATCTGAATCAATTCGTCATCCTGCGCCGGGCGCGTGGCAATTCGGAAGCCGTAAGTCGTACGGTCATAGGCCGAGCCGGTAAGCTGATACCCATCGCTCTCAATGATTCCGATTTTCTCCAGGTATTGCTGACGTAGGAAATCCACGACTTTGCGATCAGCAACCAGCGGAATGTCTTCGGCAGTATCGACAGCATATAAATATGGCATCAGGGGAATGGCAATCCAGTCGCGCCCGGCAACTCGGTGATACCGGCTGATCACTACTCCGTTTTCGCCGGGAGCGCATCGGCGCAGCACCGTCGGCGAATCGGCGCAAACCCGCGAAAGATACACCGCGGCATGGCCGGTCCCGGCAAATTCACCGTCGTAGCTGTAAGGCTCTTCAAGAAGGAGGGTGGCTTGGGCATGGAGCTGCCCCGACGTGAGCGCTAGGGCTCCCACTATGAAAACAAACCACTTCCAGATTTTGAGACCCGAAAACATGTGAGCTCAATTTAATCTAACCCGGTTCTGGAGTGGTTGTTCCGAAAAGGATTTTCGGAAATGAAACCTTCGTAATTGACTGAAAAGATGCGCGTTCTCGCGACGCGCCTCCCTCGTTATTTGAACTGCTCAGTAAACTCGGTGAGTTTTCGCCTGAGGAGCTCTACTTCCTGCTTTAAAGATGAAAGTTCCGCTTCCAGTGCCGCGATTCGGTGGCGATCCGAGTTTCCAGCCGGCGCAATTTCCGACGCGATTTCCGGTTCTGGGAGTGCAGCAATGCCTCCCGCCAGCAGATGCATGTAGCGGGATTCCTTCGTTCCGGGTTGCCGAGGCAATACCCGAACCAGCCGTGGCTGGCGGTCCGTCAGGCGCTGTAGCGTGGATTGAACATCGTCCAAAGCTTCAAAACGATACATTCGTTCAGTGCGTCCGCGAAGTTCGCCTGGAGTTTGCGGACCTCTGAGCAGCAGAACGCACAAGACCGCAATTTCCCTGCGGTCGAAGTTAAAGACCTCCTGCAAGCGATGTTCGTATTTGGTGACACGGCTATCCGCGCCTCCAGCCGGTCCTGCAAGACGCTTTTCCTGGAGCGAGCTCAGCCCGTCGCGAACCGTGCCTTCGTCCAGAGTCATAACCGGATCACGATTATTTTTCTGGTTACAGGCGTTGACCAGCGCATTCAGTGACAAAGGATAGTAGTCAGGAGTGGTTATGTCTTTCTCAATTAACGAGCCAAGCACGCGTACTTCGCTGTCATTCAGCAATAGGTTGGGAGAGTTCATCGTAGTAGCGAAATTTTAACAGCCGAGGCTTCTGGTTCGCCGCGGCGGGCGTATATTTGTGGACGTACAACAAACCGAAATGTTGGCTGCACGTCTAAGCATCTATAGGGTCAATCCGGATCACACGAGCGCAAATATGTAATTCGCGCCATCTCGTTCTTTCAGGAGGGCCTATGAAGCGAAGAGAATTCCTCAGCACAGCGGCTTACGGAGCTGGAGCAGTCTGGCTCGGCTCGAAGATGGCGCCGCGCGCCTGGGCCATTCCCGAGCTGACCAAAAAATTCAGCGCATCGGACACGGTGGTGCTCGGCAATACCGGCATCAGCACCAGCCGCCTGGCAATGGGCACGGGCACGGTTGGCGTTGGCCACCACTCGCATCAGTCAGACCTTGGAGTCAAGGCACTATCGGAGATGCTTTTGAACGGATACGATCACGGCCTGCGGTTTTTTGATTCCGCGGATTCTTATGGAAGTCATCCCCATGTTGCCGAGGCTCTCAAGCATGTTCCGAGGGACAAAGTCACAGTTCTCACGAAGTCGTGGGCCCGTGATCCCGCGGCAATGCGGGCCGACCTGGACCGCTTCCGCAAAGAGCTGGGTACGGACCACATCGATGTTTTTCTGATGCACTGCTTGACCGAGGGCGATTGGACCGAGCGCTACAAGGGCGTGATGGATGTCCTTTCAGAAGCAAAGCAAAAAGGAATCATCCGCGCGCACGGCTGCTCCTGCCATTCGATCGAGGCGCTCCGTGCGGCCGCGAATTCACCGTGGGTAGAAGTGGACTTGGCTCGAATCAATCCCGTAGGCGCGTACATGGATGCTGATCCTGTAACCGTGATTGGAGTGCTGAAACAAATGAAAGCATCCGGCAAAGCGGTTGTGGGAATGAAAATTCTGGGCGCGGGAGAGCTTCGCAACCGTCAGGATGAAGCCCTGAAACATGCGCTATCGCTGGGAATCCTGGATGCGTTTACTATCGGTGCCGAAAGCCGTGCCGAACAGGAAGACCTGATTCGCAGAATCGCCGCCGCGTGAGGGACACCTGCAAGGGACCCTATTAGTGACGCAACGAAGGCAATAGCTGCAAGGCATAACTTACTGAGCGGTCGACTTCGTCCACATGCCTGATCACGTAATCTTCCGGGATTACACCATTCAGCGGGGACTTGAAAAAGCGGTTAAAAAATTTGTCTGCTTCTTTCTGATTGTAAGGATGGCCTCGTAGTTCCTCCCACGCCGAAGCCAGTATCTGGCGGTGAGCCTCCTCCATGCCCTCGCCAATTCAGCAGCCGTGTATTTCAAGGACTCGGGCCATTGTTGCTTGGATAATTCGGCGAATTCCGATTGAAGCCCCTTCCGAAGATCGTACCGTTCAGATTGCGATAGGAAAATGGGCGTGTGAAATTCCAGTCTCCGGAAAGTCACGCTCACAGTGTCCGCGTCCTCGGCTTCCAAGTCGTCAACTTGGGCGTGCAGCCGAGGAAGGCAAAACAGAAGCGAAAAGACGTAGAGAAGGATACGCCTGGTCACCGACGAAACCTTGGGTAAGATTATACGGGCAGCACAGTTTCAGCGTGACCTTCCGACGGGATGAGATTAGGCCGTGCAGTCCCTTCACGATATAATGACCTGCAGTGATGTCGAGTGCTAGCGATGCGTTTTCAGACCTCCAATTCGCACCTGCCCGCCTGCTGGCTGCACATGCTCGTGTGCCCGCGCAGATACCTGGCAGTCCTGCCTTCGCAATCGCGCCCAAGCCTCTTTGGTAGCGACTAGTTCAATCCTCCTCAGTCTGTGTGAGGCCGAAAGCCCGCCCCAAAAGTGGTCTTGGCCGACGACCGAAGTTACCTTGTCCTGAGCGACCACAGCGAATCGAAGGGACAAATAACCAACGACGAATTTAGGAGGATTCCATGCCAACCAAGACCATGAGCAACGCCGTCACTGACGGACCAAAAATCAAGACTGCCCTTCCGGGGCCAAACGCCAAGCGTGTTCTCGAAGGCGATGACCGCTACATTTCGCCGTCATATACGCGTTCGTATCCGCTGGTAGCCAAAGAAGGCCGCGGCATCGTCGTCACAGATGTCGATGGCAACGAGTTTTTCGATTTTTCGTCGGGGATCGCTGTGACTTCGACGGGCCACTGCCATCCCGATGTGGTTGCAGCCATCCAGAAACAGGCCGGCGAACTGATCCACATGTCGGGCACGGATTTTTACTACGAGAGCCTGGTCACATTGGCTGAACGGCTCTCGAAAATTGCGCCCATGCCAGGGCCGCATCGCGTCTACTACGGCAACTCGGGCGCCGAGGCCGTCGAGTGCGCGCTGAAGCTGGCGCGCTATCACACTAAGCGGCAGAACGTGATTGCATTTTTCGGTGCATTTCACGGACGCACTATGGGGGCACTTTCGCTCACAGCATCGAAGCCGCAGCAGAAGCGCCGCTTCGGTCCGCTGGTGCCAGGAGTTACGCACATCCCCTTCCCCGACGTCTACCGCAAGGGAGAGCAGGATGCGCTCGCGTGCGCTCGTTTCATCGAAGACAAACTCTTCAAGACAACGCTGCCGCCAGAGGAAGTCGCGGCGATTTTTGTCGAGCCGGTACAGGGCGAAGGCGGATATGTTCCCGCACCCACGAACTTCATGCAGGAGCTGCGCCGGATTTGCGACCGCCACGGCATTCTGCTCGTTGCCGATGAAGTCCAGAGCGGCGCAGGACGCACAGGTAAATGGTGGGCAATCGAGCACAACGGCGTACAGCCCGACATTATTTGTATGGCGAAGGGAATCGCATCCGGCATGCCGCTCGGCATCACGCTTACCAGGGCCGACATTATGGACTGGGTGCCGGGATCTCACGCCTCCACTTTCGGCGGCAACCCAGTGTGCATTGCGGCATCGCTCGCGACCCTCGACGTGATTGAGCGCGAAGGTCTGCTGCGCAACGCGGAAGAAGTTGGCAATCACATGCTGCGGCGCATGGCGGACTGGCCAGCAAAACACAAGTTAGTCGGCGAAGTGCGCGGGCGCGGCTTGATGATTGGCGTCGAACTCGTAGCTGACAAGCAGACTAAGCAGCAGGCGCCAGCCGAGCGCGACCGCGTCGTCGAACTGGCATTCGAGCGCGGCGTTCTTTTTCTGGGCTGCGGGCCTAGTACGATCCGCATCGCTCCTCCGCTGATCACCACCAAAGAGCAGGCGGATGTAGCGCTCGAGGTGCTGGAGGAGTGTGTGGAACTGGCTGGGAAATAGGCCACCCAAATCCCCACCCCTCTCCAAAATAATTCGGAAGGGTGGGGCACCCGACGCTCACTTGTCCTGCCACGCCTTCACGGCGCTAGCGGCTGCACGAGCGTTTTCCACATTAGCCTTCGTCCTCAGTTGACGAATCATGAAGAACCACAGGGCGGCCAGGAGAACAAGCGGCGCGAAGAGGTTAACTAGCCAGCCCCACCCTGATTCTTCAGGCGAATCTGTATACCAAACCTCGACGTTCTTTTGTCGTAGGACCTGTAACATTTGCTCCTGACTTGCGGGAGCAATTGAACGAAAGGCACTGCCGTCGCGGTAAGCCCCGTCAACTCGAACCTTCGAAATCCTCACTTTGATGACACTTCCGGCGTCCACCTGCGACAGAAACTGCGAATAGCCGATTTCAGGGATGCTGTGAGTTCTTGAATTGCCGCTCTTGATGACCTGCCACAACAAAGTAGCGGAGACCAAGATAACCAACCAGAATATGACGGTTTTGATTGTGCTATTCATCACGAACTCCATTCCGACGTATCGAAGCCGTCACATCTTAGCGCAAAATGACCCAGCACTAAGTTTTGAATGTCGTATTAACGATTGACATTATTAACGATATACGTTAATATAGAGTTCGTGATCAAGAGCTTCGCCAATGCTGACACTGAGCTGGTATGGCGAACGGGAAAAACGAAAAGGACTCCGGCCAGTGTCACCCGGCGGAAACTAGCGATGCTTGATGTCGCGTCCAGATTGGATGATTTGCGAGTCCCGCCAGGCAACCGGTTGGAGAAGTTGAAAGGAAACCGGGAAGGACAGTACAGCATTCGGATTAATGATCAATATCGCATTTGTTTCGCCTGGCAGGATGGCGATGCGTACGACGTGGAAATCGCGGATTATCACTGAAACGAGGGTGAGATGAGTATCGCAAGAAAAGGCGCACCGAATTGGAGAATTCATCCCGGAGAGATTCTGCAAGAAGAGTTTCTCAAGCCGATGAAGATGAGTGTCTATCGGCTGGCAAAGGAGATTCGTGTCCCTGCACCCCGCGTGAATGACATTGTGCTGCAGAAGCGCGGGATCACGGCCGATACCGCAGTCCGGCTGGCAAAGTTCTTTGGGACGTCCGAGCAGTTCTGGCTTGGCTTACAGTCCATTTACGAGGTCAGCGTAGTCAAGTCCGAACGCCAGGATGAAATCGATCAGATTAAGCCTCTGCAGGCCGTAAACGCGCATTGAAATGGATTTCTGGCGTCTGTGGTTTCGTCTTTGATCACAGCGGCTTTGTGACGCATGTCACAGCGTCTCTGCACCCGACAGGCTTACGCTGAAACATGCTCTCAGGTCGCATGACCCAAATTGCCCTAAGTCTTTTAGATCGGATTACCGCGAAAAATAGAAGCCCTCAGGCTACCGCCGCTCATCTTCGCACCGGACGGCGCGGCGAGGAAGACGCATACTTCTACCTGCGACGTCGCGGTTACGTCATGGTCGCACGCAACTTCCGCAGCGCACGACATCATGGGGAAATTGATCTCATCGGGTGGGACAGAGACGTGCTCTGTTTCATCGAAGTCAAGACGAGGACCACGCACGATGTCAAGCCTGCCGCCGCAGCCGTGGACCGCAAGAAGCGCCATGACATCAGAATCGTGATTCGAGATTATCTTCATTCACTTCCTGAACGCCAGTTTCCTGAACTCCCGCAATGGCGTTTTGATGTGGTCACGGTCTATTACGAAAGGCAGTTGGCCCTTCCAAGCTTTGAGCTATTTCAGAATGCCGCACTCTCGTCGTAAAATGAAGGTACCCGGGTGGCAGCGGGTGGAGGAACCGATTAATTGCCCGAACTCAGAAAAGATCCTATTGTCGGCCGTTGGGTCATTATTTCGACCGACCGCGCCAAACGTCCCACCGATTTCACCCGCGACTCGGTAAGGCTTAAGGGAGGCTTTTGCCCCTTCTGCTCTGGAAATGAAAGCAAGACTCCGCCAGAGATTCAGGCCTACCGTCCGAACCAGAACGGAGGATCTCCGCCGCAGCATGACACGCCTGGCTGGACGGTGCGCGTGGTGCCGAACAAGTTCCCGGCGCTGGGCATTGAGGGTAACCTCGACCGTCAGGCCGAGGGCATGTTCGACAAAATGAATGGAGTTGGCGCGCACGAAGTCATTATCGAAACCAATGACCACAACGCGACGCTGGCCACACTGCCGCCGAAAAAAATCGAAGACGTGCTGTGGACCTTCCGCGACAGGATCCTCGACCTGAAAAAAGACCGGCGTTTCAAATACATTCTGATTTTTAAGAACCATGGTGAGGCTGCGGGGGCGTCGTTGGAGCACGCGCATTCTCAGCTGATTGCGCTTCCGGTTGTGCCGATCTATGTTGCCGAGGAAATCGAAGGCGCGAAGCAATATTACATATACAAAGAACGCTGCGTTTTTTGTGATATTGCGCGGCAGGAAACCGAAGCCGGCGTACGCGTGGTTTCAGAAAATGAAGATTTCCTGACCATCGCGCCCTACGCTCCGCGCTTTCCATTTGAGACGTGGATCCTGCCCAAGCAGCACGAGTCAGCATTCGAGAATTCGTCGTCGCACATGTACGAGAATCTGGCGAAGGCGATTCGTACATTGTTGAACAAAGCAAACCGCGTGCTGGACGATCCTCCGTACAACCTGGTGATCCACAGTTCGCCCACGCAGGACTCGATCAATGACCACTATCACTGGCACATCGAGTTCATGCCTAAGCTGACCAAGACTGCGGGATTCGAGTGGGGAACGGGTTTTTACATCAATCCCACTCCGCCGGAAGAGGCTGCGAAATTCCTACGCGAAGCGAGTGTGGAGGAGCCGGAAGCGGCAGCGGTGGGATAAACGCAAATTGTTTGTCGTATGACTCTGCAAGAATTCCGCAATTCGCTGTCAAATGACGAACCGCCTAGCCAATCTGCGTTAGCCGGCTTATGGTGGGATGCCAAGGGTGACTGGACACGGGCGCACGAATCAGCCCAGCAGGATGAAGGCCCGGCGGGCGCATGGGTGCATGCTTACTTGCATCGCAAAGAGGGCGATGACTCGAACGCGGGATATTGGTATGGCCGCGCCGGCAGAGAACCCGCGAGAATTCCGTTTGAACAAGAGTGGACGAAGATTGCAGAGTCGCTGCTCAATGACAGCGCTACGCAACGGTAGCTGCATCTTCGACGCCGCGAGTAGCACTTAAAAGGTGCCATTTTTGCGACTGATCTGGAACTGGTTGTTCATAGCAATCGGGGGCGGACTTGTCATTATGTTCCTGCCGACTCTGACGAATACTGATCTGCCAGGTCCGCCGGATTGGGTGCCCGATTTCGTTCTCGAAATCTTCTTATGGCCTGTCGCAATCTGTCTGAGACTGTCCGGTCCGGGCGTTAATATCGGCACGCCCCAGAAGCCCTTTTATGAGGGTACTCCGCTGCAACTGTTCGCCAGCGACGTAGGCGTTGGTCTTTCGTGGGTTTTTTATGTCAGTCTCGTGTTTCTATTCATTTGGATTCGTCGGCGGCATCGAGACGAGGTGTCCGCAAACCCATAAGATCAACTTCGATCTTCGTACTCTTCGTGCCAAGCCATCTGAATCGCCTCAAGCTTGCCTTCGTTCGACTTCTTGGGATCGTCTTTGAACTCCGGCAATTCCGTGACGTAGCGATGCAGGTCAGTGAAGCGAACAGCGAGCGGATCGGTATCCGGGTGCTTCTCAGAGAGAAGAATACCGATATCTTCAGCGTCTTCCCAGGTCAGGTCTTTTGGCATTCTAGTTCCGGTTCGAGTTTCAAGGTTTCAGCGGTATGCTGTATCTGTGACTGGTTTCGAAGCTCTGAAACCTTGCCACCTTGAAACCTGCTCTTCAGTGTTCTTCCGAAACGTAATTTCTGTTCCACGCAGGAATCTCAACGACAACTTTGCCGGGCTTGGTAATCACCGCCTGGCATCCTAGGCGTGAATTGAGTTGCAGATCGGCGGCCATGTCGAGGCGGTCGGCTTCGTCGTCGTCCATTTCTGACAAGTTGCTCGCGCCTTCTTTCACCCACACGTGACAGGTCGTGCAAGCGCAATTTCCCCCGCAGGCATGGTCGAGGCGCACACCGTTGTTCAACGCGACATCGAGAATGGACTGCTCTTTGCCGTGGTCTTTATAGGGCAAGTTGCCGCGCTCGAACTGCACGGTCTTGCCCTCGGGCATGAATACCACTTCGACCGTGTTCTCGCCTGGCGCGTCGACCGTTGCGGTCCCGCCGGATTGTGTTTTCTCTTCAGCCATTCATGCTCCTACTCGAATTCAGCTTTCGCAACCGGATGCGGCGCCTCCGGCCCGTCGCCGAAGTCAGTGCTGTCCATCGTCTTGCCTTTCAAAGCTGCACCCACTGCGGTGTCCATCATCAGTTCCGCAAGCCGCATCGTGCCCTGGTTCAACGCGTCGATGGCTTTGCGAATTGCCTGATAGTCCTCGGATTCCAGCGTTTCACGCAGCGCGCGCTCCAGCTTTGCAATGCGTTGTTTTTCGTCGGTCGTGAGCTGTCCCCACGCCGGACTTTTCTTCGCTTTATCGAGCGCCGCCAGAATCGTCTGCGCTTCATTCCGCGCTTCGATCACCTGCCGCTGACGAAAATCTTCTTCCGCTTGATCGAATGAGTCGAGAATCATGCTTTCGACCTGATCATCCGTGAGTCCATAGCTCGGCTGGACCGCAATTTCGGCTTCTTTTCCACTCCGCTGCTCGCGCGCCGTGACGTGCAGGATTCCATTTGCGTCAATCAGGAATTTCACTTCGATGCGCGGCATGCCGGCGGACATCGGGGGAATGCCTTTCAGGTCGAAGCGCGCCAGCGACCGGCAATCTTTCGCCAGTTCGCGCTCACCCTGCAAAACATGAATTGCGACGTTGCTCTGGCCATCCACTTGGGTGGTGTAGTGCTGTGTCGCCGACGCCGGAATCGTCGAATTACGCAAGATGATCTTGTCAGTAACACCGCCCGCTACTTCGATCCCCAGCGAAAGCGGAGTCACATCCAGCAGCAGCATATCCTGCGTAGCTTCGGAGCCGCCAGAAAGAATGTTGGCTTGCACAGCGGCGCCGAGCGCGACCACCTCGTCGGGATTCAAGTCCGTGTGCGGCTTGCGCTGGAATAATTGCTCAACCAGAGCGCGGACGTTAGGGATGCGTGTCGATCCGCCGACCAGCACGACTTCATCAATCTGCTCCGGCTTCAGTCCAGCATCTTTCAGCGCCTGCTTGCAGGGAGCGACTGTGCGATTGATCACAGGCCCGGCAAGCTGCTCGAACTGCTCGCGAGAAATTTCGCGGCGGTAACGCTTGGCGCCAGGGAGTTCGATATCCAGCTTCACCGTCTCGTCGGTAGAAAGCGCAATCTTGGCGTCGATGACTGCCTTTCGAATTCCAGCCACAATCTCGCCGTTACGGGAGACGTCCATTCCCAGATCGCCGCGAATGTCATCCAGCGCAATTCGAATCAGCAGGTTGTCAATATCATCGCCGCCCAGGTGGGTGTCCCCGTTTGTGGCAATCACTTCGAAAATTCCGTCGTGCAAGCGAAGAATTGAAATATCAAACGTCCCGCCGCCCAAATCGTAAACGGCGACAATCCCGTTTTGCTTTTTGTCGAGACCGTAGGCGAGAGAGGCAGCGGTCGGCTCGTTCACCAGGCGAAGAACTTCGAGCCCGGCGATGCGCCCCGCATCCTTTGTGGCCTGACGCTGCGCATCATTGAAATACGCTGGGACCGTGATTACCGCTTTGGTGACCGGTTCGCCGAAGAAGCGCTCGGCATTGCGCTTGAGCTGCCGCAGAATGTACGCGGAAATCTCCGGTGGCGTGAAAGTCCTCTCGCCAAGTTTGATGCGTAGGACTTCGCCGGGTTGAAGATCGTCGGCCAGACGAAAAGGAAAGAGCTTTAGCTCTTCCTGAATATCTTCAACTCCGCGTCCCATTAGGCGCTTGATGGAATAGACCGCGCGCTCTGGAGTTTCAATCAAATATTTGCGAGCTGCATTGCCGACAATGATCCGGTCATTTTCGTCGAGCGCAACCACTGAGGGTACGAGATTCGATCCGTCTTCACCCGGAATAATGACAGGGCTCTCCCCCTGCATGAACGCCACGAGTGAATTCGTGGTGCCAAGATCAATTCCGACAATGCGGTCAGTAGCCATGAGTAGTTAGCTTTTTAGCTCTTAGCTGAACCGGGCAGCTAAGAGCTAGGTTTCCAGCGCTTCATTCACATCTCTTACTAAATTTCTAATGTACGAGCGACGGTTCAACAGATCGACTATCCTGTCGCGAACTCTGCGGCTTTCCTCAGTATTTGAGGACTCCTCCGCTGCGTCCCATTCGCTCCAGTAGCCTTTCAGCTCATCAAACAACGCACTGAATTTCTCCTCCAGCGATTGCTTATGTTGCTGCAACTCCTGGACCAGCGTCGGATCTTCTTCTCCCATCTTCTTGTTCGCCCGCAATTCTTCAAGCTGTATGTTTAATTCGAAAACTTCTTCCAGCAGGTCTGGCGGTACTATCTGTTTTTTCTCTCCCGTCTTGCGGGCTTCTTCTGTGGCTGCTTTAGATTGGCCTTCGAGCTCCACGCCTTCGAGCTTTAGGACATACTCGGTCCGGCGAATCGGGTCTTTCAGTGTGCGATATGCGTCATTCAGCCTTGAGCTTTGTTCCAGGCTCCACTCCTGCTCCTGGAGCTTAGAGCTAGCGTAAATATCCGGATGCAGCTTTCTACTGAGCGAATAGAACTCGCGCTCAAGCGCAGGAGTGTCGAGATTCAATTTTCGTGGCAATCCGAAGAACGAAAAGTAGTCCACCGGCGCTGGCGGCTGCACCTTGCCGCACGCATTGCAAAACTGCGCGGCGCGCATATCGCCACACGACCAGCAGGCGTGCTCTGCTGCAACAGTTGCCGTATTTGCTTCCGTTACCATGAAATTTGAATGCGGACACGCCCTCCGCACCGACGTTATTCTTGGAGAGCAAAAGTCGGACAAGAGTGTCCGACCCACCCAGACACCGCTAGCCCGAGAATGACGTTCCGCAGCCGCAGGCCTTACTCGCATTCGGGTTCACGAAGGCGAAGCCTTGCTGCATCAGCGTTTCCTGATAGTCGAGCGTCATCCCGTGCAGGTAGATGAATGACTTGGGATCGACGAAGACCCGCACATCGCCGAACTGGAAGACGCGGTCACGCTCACGCGGCTGAGAATCGAAACGTATGTTGTAACTTAATCCCGAGCATCCCCCGCCCTGCACGCCTACGCGCAATCCACCCTGTTCCGGCGACACGCCTTCCTTGGCCATCGCCGAGCGGATCTTTTCGATCGCCCGGTCGGTGACTTGGATACCCCTGGCGGGCGCGGTCTTTGCCGGCTCTGCTGTAATCGTCGTCATAAGTACGGATTGCAGACGTAACTCTGCTACGCCCCGCGGTCCAGACCTCTCAGCTAGACTTTCGCTTCGGCGACGGCCACTGCGGACGTCTGCTTCTTCTTCCAGTCGCCAATAGCTGCGCGGATTGCGTCCTCGGCCAACACCGAACAATGAATCTTGACCGGAGGCAACGAAAGCTCTTTCACGATCTCGGTGTTCTTGATCGCCAGGGCCTCGCCGATAGTTTTGCCCTTCACCCACTCGGTAGCGAGAGATGACGAAGCAATTGCCGAGCCGCAGCCGAAAGTCTTGAACTTGGCGTCTTCGATGACGTTGGTTGCAGGGTTGACCTTGATTTGCAGCTTCATCACATCGCCGCACTCAGGCGCTCCCACCAGTCCAGTGCCGACTTCGGCGCTGTTCTTGTCCATTGAGCCGACGTTGCGTGGATTGTTGTAGTGGTCGATCACTTTATTGCTGTATGACATTTGCTTACTCTCCTAAGATCGCTGTTTTGCGAAACCTCGAAACCTACCTTACTCTGCCGCCCACTTCACCGACTTTAAATCGATTCCTTCTTTCGCCATCTCGTAGAGCGGCGACAATTCGCGGAGCCGTTGTACCGTCTCAATCACTCGGTCAGCAACGTAATCCACTTCCGCTTCCGTGTTGAAGCGGCCAAGCCCGAATCGAATCGAGCTGTGCGCCAGATCATCTCCCGTGCCCAAGGCCTTTAGTACATAAGATGGCTCAAGCGTGGCAGAGGTGCATGCTGATCCGCTCGAAACTGCGACATCGTTAATACCCATCAGCAGCGACTCGCCCTCGACGTAGGCAAAGCTGATATTTAGGTTCTGCGGAAGCCGGTGCTCCATCGAGCCATTGATGTAAACCTCGTCCAGATTGGACATGATTCTATTCCGCAGCCGATCACGCAGTCCTGACATGCGCACTGACTCTTGCGGCATTTCTTCGTGGCAAATCGCGCAGGCCTTTCCGAGCCCAGTAATGCCCGGCACATTCAAAGTTCCTGAACGCATGCCGCGCTCGTGTCCGCCGCCATCGATGATTGGCGAAATCTGCACACGCGGGCTCTTGCGGCGCACATACAGAGCTCCGACACCTTTGGGGCCATACATCTTATGAGCGGAGATTGAAGCCAGGTCGAGGTTCTGCTTGATTACGTCAATTGGGACCTTGCCGACAGCCTGGGTCGCGTCAGTGTGGAAGATCACACCTTTCTGATGACACAGCTTTCCAATTTCCTCAATCGGCTGCAGCACGCCAATTTCGTTATTGGCAGCCATGATCGTGACTAGGATGGTCTTGTCATCCATCGCGCGCTTCAGATCGTCGAGGTCAACCAACCCATCCTTCTGCACCGGCAAGTAGGTCACCCGATAGCCGTATTTCTCCAGCCGCTTGCAGGTGTCGAGGACTGCCTTGTGCTCGGTGACCGCAGTGATGATGTGATTGCCCTTCTCGCGGTACATCTCCGCGACACCCTTGATAGCAAGGTTGTCGCTCTCGGTAGCTCCGGAAGTAAAGATGATTTCCTTCGTGGTCGCGCCGATTAGCTTTGCAATGCGCTCGCGCGCCGTCTCAACCGCTTCTTCTCCCGCCCATCCAAATGAATGGTTGCGGCTGGCGGCGTTGCCGAATTTACCAGTGAAGTACGGCAGCATCTCTTCCAGTACTCGCGGATCCACGGGCGTGGTCGCGTGGTTGTCCATGTAGATGGGCAGGGTCACACCGCCATTTGGCTTCACCGCTGAGCGTTGACCTGCCAATTCCTCTACCAGTGTCGTCACTTCTGTCGTGCTCATAATTGCTTCTCCTCAGAACCTGCAAAAATATCCAAATATCCTGGAGGACGTTTCGCCTATGGACTAACCGACCTCAGCTATGAATCCTGACTAACTCCGGATGCGTTTCCTCTTCACGCATCTCCGAGATACTGATGCTCCTCAGCACCTGCTCGATGCTGTCATTCACCTTCTGCAGCGGCTCTCGAATGGTGCAACGGTCACTCTGATCACACTCGCCTCGCACGGTGATACATGAGGTGATGAATAACGGTCCATCTATGGCGCGAATCACTTCAAATGCGGAAATCGTTTCCGGATTCCGCGCCAGCATGTATCCACCATTGATTCCATGCTGCGAAGTCAACAGGCCCGATTTCACCAGCCGCTGCAAAATCTTGGCCAGCGCCTCGGGAGGAATGCTGTAGCTCTCCGCAATGTCCTTGGCGCTGCATGCCGCCCCATGCCCGTGCTCGGCCAGGTGCTTCATGGCCATCAAACCATAGTCCGCTTTCTTGGTCAGCTTGAGCATGGGTATATCCGACCTTTATCATCGGATATTTAAATTGTACAGAGTCGGGGAGGCCAGCACAAGCCGTCCCAGAGAACGGTACAACTCCGCAGTGAATGGTAATCCTATGTAGATGAGTGGTTTACCCTTATACGACAATTTCGGTCGTATATTTAAGACCCCAAGAGCGTGGTTAAGGATTCATTTCTGGAACACGAGGCGGATAGGCATGAATTTCTTTGCTTGACAACCGCAGCATTCCGGCTAAAAATACGGCCAATTCCGGCGTTACATCCCTTGGAGCGGATCTGGGCCGAGGATCAAGTCCGGAATCTATGACGACCTCCCGCCGCCCCGTTCAACCCCCCGCTATGCAAACCGACCTCGCAAAGTGCAAACATCCGCGTGTTCGTGTAGTGGCGCGCGAAGAAGACGCCGAGTTTGTCGAATGCCTGGAATGCGGCGAAGTTTTTGACTCCAGCGAGTTCAAAGACATGGATATTGAAGAGAGCAAACTGGAAGAAACCTAGCTGAGAGCGGATAGCTATTGCAACACCAGTCCCGCTTCAGCAGAAAAATCCATCGAAGCAAATTCCCTCGCAAGAAACTTGGGATAAGCTGCCGCCGCAATCATCGCAGCATTGTCGGTCGACAGCGGACGCGAAGGAAAGCGTACGGGCAGTCCTTCTCCCGAGGCTTCCCGCTCAAATGTCCGGCGCAATTCGTTGTTAGCGGCGACTCCCCCCGTCACAAATATTGTGGAGATGTTGTACTCGCGGGCGGAAGCCAGCGTCTTGCCAACCAGATCTTCCACCATAGCTCGCTGAAATGACGCAATCAGGTCAAGCGTCATCTGATCGCAATTCGTGAGATAGTCTTCTAACGTCGGCTTGGGAATTCCCACAAGCTCCTTTTTTCGAGTTTCAACAGAAGACGCCAGCCCGCGCAATTCCACATAACGGAGAACAGCGGTCTTGATGCCGCTATAGGAAAAGTCAAACCTTGGGTGGACTACTTCCGACGCGAGTCCACGCCCGGGTGCCCCGTCTTTCCGCGTCTTTTGCTGGCTGGGGCTCCTCCGGTCGGGATGCTTGATCTGCGAAGGCGGAAAGTTTACAGCGCGCGGGTCTCCATGTACAGCCAGTCCATCAATTACCGGACCGCCCGGATATCCCAGCCCGAGCAGCTTGGCAACTTTGTCGAATGCCTCACCTGCAGCATCGTCACGCGTGTGGCCGATGTTTTCATAAGACCAGCTCTCTCCTCGCTGCTCGGCCAAATAAAGATGCGTGTGCCCGCCCGACACCACAAGCGCCAGCAACGGGAAGCTCAGCTCGCGATTTCCTTTCTGCCGCTCTTCGAGCAACACGGCATGAATGTGGCCTTCGAGATGATTGACAGCAATCAGCGGCTTTTCGAGCGCGAACGCGAGTGCCTTAGCGTAGCTGATCCCCACGAGAAGCGCCCCTGCTAGACCAGGCCCTTGGGTCACCGCTATCGCGTCGATCGATTGATAAGTCTGCCCGGCCTCGGCCAGAGCCTGGCGTGTCACAGGAACAATAGCGCGCAAATGCTCGCGCGAAGCCAGCTCTGGGACAACTCCGCCATAGGGCTGGTGGGTGGCAATTTGCGACGCCACGACATTCGATACCACTTGTTCTCCCGAACGGACGACGGCAGCAGCCGTCTCATCGCACGAGCTCTCAATGCCGAGAATGAAAGTCTCTGCCATGCGACTCTGATGATATTTGATGTTCTGTGTTGACGCAGACCTAATAAGTAGAGCCGTGCCTTTGGAGTGTGAAATTTTGGATTCGGTTAACTCTATTTTCGGCCACTTGATTCCGAGTTCATCATGTACTATTCTGCAACTACACCGGAAAGGAGGTGGTCGGATGACAAGTTCTGATAGTGGTTGTAGATGCATTCATAGACCAGGTGAGGTGGCTGAGACTTAGAGCGGTCGCTCTGAGTGCTTCGCAACTCGACCGGTGAACTAGGATTTGATCCGCTCGGCGTGGTCGCGCCGAGACCCGGAGTTAGCCGAAGTGGCCACTACCCTTCTTAAAGGGTCTTAGAGTGACCACCTCTTGGTCAAACCCAAACAGTCCACCGGAACGGCCCGCAGGCAAATGCTCGCGGGCCGTTCTGTTTTGCTGATGGTATCTGAGCGGGATTTACGAAGAGTCGAAGACTGAGAATTGCAGGCTTCCGCGGATATTGAAAGGAGACGGATCGCAAAATGTCGTTTGTTGTTAGCTGATCGTTATTACCCGATCGGTTCGTATACATGCCCTTCAATCCGATCCGCTATCTTCGGCAAATCTTTCTTCGCGTATTGCAGAAAGTGCGGCGCAGCTCGATGCGCTTCCAGCGCCGCATCATCTTTATACTGCTCGTAAATAAAGAACCGGCGTGGCTCGGTGCGATGCCGGTGGACTTGATAGATGGCGCATCCAGGTTCTTTGCGGGATTCTTCTGTCAGCTTGGAAAACAGAGAAGCGACTTCCTGCTCGCGGCCAACTTTCGCAATCCACGTCACTGCCAGGATGACCATTCCTACGCTCGCACCTGCTGTTTTCGGCTCATGCCGGCAGTCATTGCCTTCAGGTCCTCCATGAACTCATCTACGAAAATGGTTTCCTCACGTCCAGGCCCAGTTGACACCATTCCGATCCGCGCTCCTGTTTCTTTCTCGATGAATGCAAGATACTCACGCGCGACTTTTGGTAATTTGGCGAATTCAGTGATGCCCTGTGTGCGCGTGCTCCACCCCGGCATCTTCCGATAAACGCATTCGATCTTCTCCCAACCGCAGGCCTCGGCTGGAATTTCGTCGGTCGGCTTGCCATCAATTTTGTAGCCTACACACACTGGTATTTCCTCGAGTTCATCCAGAACGTCAAGTTTGGTGACCACCAGCCATGACGTTCCATTGATCATCCCTGAGTAGCGCAGTAGCGGCAAATCCACCCAACCACAGCGGCGCGGACGTCCCGTAACTGCGCCGAATTCATTCCCACGCTTGCGTATCTGATCGCCGACTGAGTCGAAAAGTTCTGAGGGGAAAGGCCCTTCGCCGACTCGCGTGCAGTATGCCTTAGTCACTCCAATCACCGAATCGATGGCGGTCGGTGCAACTCCTGTTCCGATGACCGCGCCACCAGAGGTGGCACTGGAAGAAGTCACAAACGGGTAGGTGCCGTGATCGATATCGAGCATCGTGCCCTGCGCGCCTTCGAACATTACTGATTGCCCATCTGCAATAGCGCGATTCAGCAGAACTGCCGTATCGCAGACGAACGGAGCCAGTTTGCTCGATGCCTCCGCATATTCCGTGTACATCTTGTCGGGATCTAGTGGCTCGGAGTTGAACAGAGCATGGGCGATCATGTTTTTCTCGCGGCAGGCGTTTTCGATGTGCGTCTTCAGGAGACCGAGGTCAAGCAGATCAATTACGCGCAAGCCGCGGCGGCCAGCTTTGTCCTCGTAGCTCGGGCCAATCCCGCGCGAAGTGGTTCCAATTTTTACGCGGCCGGGCGCGTTTTCAGACGCGAGCTCAATCATGCGGTGGTAGGGAAGAATGACGTGCGCGCGGTTGCTGACAAACAGATTGCCATCTACTCTGACCCCAGCTTCGCGCAGCGCGGACACTTCCTTCAGAAACGCAATTGGATCGAGCACCACTCCGTTTCCAATTACGCTACGACAGCCCTCGCGCAGCACCCCACAGGGCACCAGTTGCAGGACAAATCTCTTGCCATTAATGATGACCGTGTGCCCGGCATTGTGGCCTCCGGCGTAACGCGCCACGACGGAGAAGTTCTCGGAGAGCACGTCAACAATCTTGCCCTTGCCCTCGTCGCCCCACTGAGCGCCGATCACGATGGTGGTCTTACCTTTCTTCAATGAAACTCCGCGATAGAGCGATCTGCCTGACGCCGGACGAACTCGTTCGCGAATCCGGCACGAATTGCACACTCGTCGCCCTACGGCCACAAATAAACAAGAGGGATTTAACCGGGGGCAGAGGTGTACTACAAATCATAACCTGCTCACATGGGGATGGCCAAGCTGATTCGGCATTGACCTTCCGTCCCGGAAGCTGCTATAAAAGCTAGTTTTGTGCGGGTCTGCCGAGGGAGGCATCTAGCTCCCACCTCATTGGCAGACTGCATGAAATGTCCGACGCGGCCAAGCTCAGCACTCCTACAGTCTTGCTTGCGTGGAAGCGTGTTCGGAATGCGGTGGTAGGTTTCCGTGCCCGGTTTGAAGGTGGACCGAAGCATAAGGAATTGGCCGCGGAGAAATAGACCTGAACGCGTAGTCATCGTCATACGTCACATCGGAGGAAATCCTATGCGCAACTGGCTCTCCAGCAGTGCGTTTCCACGTTTTCGGATGTTCAAGTTCTCGGCGCTTGTGTTTTCATTCTTGATGCTCGCCGTATCCGGCGCGCTTGCTCAACCAGAGCAGGTCAGCGGTGAGGCCAATCTGAAGTTGCCCGATCTTTCCAGCGTCACGTTTCTGGGAATGGATGGCCACAAGCTGCTATCGATCGGGATACTATTCTGCATTTTTGGTCTTGGCTTTGGTCTGGCCATTTATTCGCGGTTGAAAAGCCTTCCCGTACATCGCACCATGCTCGAGATTTCCGAGTTAATCTACGAAACTTGCAAAACTTATCTGGTCACTCAGGGCAAGTTTCTACTTCTTCTCTGGGCATTTATCGCTGTCATCATCGTGCTTTACTTTGGAGTGCTTGCGCCGGTTCCAGGCAAATCGGTGGCTGTCACACTTCCTATTATTTTGGGTTTCAGCCTAGTGGGCATCGCGGGCAGCTACGGTGTGGCCTGGTTCGGAATCCGGGTAAACACCTTTGCCAATTCGCGCACCGCTTTCGCCAGCCTTCGCGGGAAACCGTATCCCATTTACCAGATTCCGCTGGAAGCTGGCATGAGCATTGGGATGATGCTGATCAGTGTCGAATTGCTGATCATGTTGTTCATTCTGCTGTGGATTCCAGTCGATTACGCCGGCCCATGTTTTATCGGATTTGCCATTGGTGAGTCGCTCGGCGCGGCCGCCCTGCGGATTGCTGGAGGTATCTTCACCAAGATCGCCGATATCGGCTCCGACCTGATGAAGATCGTCTTCAAAATTAAAGAAGATGACGCGCGCAATCCTGGCGTGATCGCTGACTGCACCGGCGACAATGCCGGAGACTCCGTTGGTCCGTCTGCCGACGGTTTCGAAACTTACGGCGTAACCGGCGTTGCCCTGATTACTTTCATCCTGCTCGGAGTGAAAAGCCCGACCGTTCAGGTGCAATTGCTGGTCTGGATTTTTGTGATGCGCATCATGATGCTGGTCGCGAGCGCAGTCGCCTACTTCCTGAATGCCGCGATCGCGAAGGCACGGTATGCAAACTCCAACGAGATGAGCTTTGAAGCGCCGCTGACCTCGCTGGTATGGATTACGTCGTTGGTTTCTATCGTTCTGACCTACTTGATTTCGAACCTGATGATCCCGGATCTCGGCGGCGACAGCTCCCAATGGTGGAAACTGGCCTCGATCATTTCATGCGGCACTCTGGCCGGGGCCATCATTCCAGAATTGGTCAAAGTATTCACTTCTGTTGATTCCCGCCATACAAGGGAAGTCGTAGTTTCCGCTCAGGAAGGTGGCGCATCGCTGGGAATTCTCTCTGGCTTCGTGGCGGGAAATTTTTCCGCATACTATCTTGGCTTCTCGATGGTGATCCTGATGGCAGCCGGCTACTACGTCAGCACCATGGGATTGGCTGCGGCCGCCAGCATGATAGCGCCCGCGGTGTTTGCCTTCGGATTGGTGGCATTTGGCTTCCTAGGGATGGGACCGGTCACGATTGCCGTCGACTCCTACGGCCCGGTTACGGACAATGCGCAGTCGGTCTATGAATTGTCCCTGATCGAGAACGTTTCGCCCGCCGAGATCAAGAGAGACTTCAATATTGACGTGAATTTCGAGCGCGCCAAGCACCTGCTGGAAGCAAACGACGGCGCCGGAAATACTTTTAAGGCCACTGCAAAGCCGGTCCTGATCGGAACCGCAGTGGTGGGCGCCACGACGATGATCTTCTCGATCATCATGGCGCTGACGAATGGTCTCACGGTGCACGTCGAAAACCTCTCGCTTCTGCACGCGCCGTTCATGTTGGGCCTGATCAGCGGGGGTGCGATGATTTACTGGTTTACAGGAGCTTCCACTCAAGCGGTCACGACTGGCGCCTATCGTGCGGTGGAGTTTATCAAAGCCAACATCCGCCTGGATGGCGTAGTTAAGGCCTCTGTCGCCGATAGTAAGAAGGTGGTCCAGATCTGTACGCAATACGCGCAGAAAGGAATGCTCAACATTTTTCTGGCGGTTTTCTTCGCTACTCTTGCCTTCGCCTTTGTTGAACCATTCTACTTTATTGGCTATCTGATCTCGATTGCCGTCTTCGGTTTGTATCAGGCAATTTTCATGGCCAACGCCGGCGGGGCCTGGGACAACGCGAAGAAAATTGTTGAAGTTGACCTGAAGCAAAAGGGAACACCTCTTCACGATGCGACGGTTGTCGGCGATACGGTGGGTGATCCTTTCAAGGATACTTCCTCTGTTGCCATGAACCCGGTAATCAAGTTCACCACGCTGTTCGGACTTCTTGCAGTCGAGCTGGCAGTGTCGCTAGCGGCGAAGCACGAGACTTTGACACGAGTGCTGGCGCTGGTTTTCTTCCTGATCTCGTTCTTCTTCGTCCATCGTTCGTTCTACGGAATGCGGATCGGAGTGCAAACCAAGGTGCAGGAAGTGCGGGCCGCCGCAGACTAGAGGTTTACAGATGATCGAAAGCCACTCCTTCCTAGAGTGGCTTTCCTTTCTATCGCGTGGCTGTCGTCAATGTCCGCAAATAGAGCACAATCTGCCAGCGCTGCAGCTCCGGGAGTTTGCTGAACGATGGCATTCCGCGGCCCAGGTTTCCGTTCGTGATCTTCCAGAACAGTGTGCCATCGCTCTGCTGTTGAACAATCGGCAACTGTAGATCAGCAGAGTGCTTCTTTTGCATTCCGGAGCCGTCTTTGCCGTGGCGCTCGACACAATTGCGAACGAACAGCTTGCGTCCGCCAGCCGCGGTTTCAGGTTTGGACGCCAGTGGATTTGATCGAGACACAGCTTCGGCCGGGGGGCGCCAGGCAGGATCAGGTTGATAACGGGGATTTTGAGCGTGCAACGGAACTGCGCAGAAGAAGAGGATTGCTATTTCCGCACACCGGAAAAGCTTCACGGCTTTCTCCCGAACAGCCGCGAAACACGGGACCCGAAGCTCTGGATCTCATAAGCATAGCCAAACCGCAGCAGGACCGGATTACTCTCGTGAGTTAGGCCGAATCCGGGAGAGAAGCGCAGTGTCGAATTTTCTCCGACTGCCCACGAAATTACTGGAGCGACGTAGTGAACCGTGTGGCGAGCAGTGAAATCGAATGTGCTGCCCAGGCCGCCATACATCTCGGCGCCCACCGAAAAATTCTCCTTACAAAAACGGCAATCCGCGCCTGACGCCAGCCTGGCAAGCGGGCGGTAAGCCCCAAACGCATACCCGAATTCCACTCCTTCGGGTTGGGAGAAGTTCTTCGCAATCGTGAAATTCTCGGCAATATCCCAATCGTGATAATTGCTGGACAGGATCAGCTTGCCCTCTAGTTCGTGGGCATGTTCGGAGGTTAGCAGTGCGTTGCGCGAGGTAAGATCAGGCCCTCCACCTTCAATTTCCTTTTGTATGCGGCTGGCCTCATTGATGCTTTCATATTCCAGGTACAGGACCGGATTGATCCGGTGTTCGCGTTTAAGCGGCCTGAACCGGTTCTCAAAACGCCAACCGGTGAACACGGTACTGTCACCCCAAGCGGACTGACTCTCGAGGTAAAGTTCAGATGTCCAACTGGCAGTAACGCCGTATTCCAATTCCATGTAGGGAGCGGAGTAAAATCGCTGTCCGTCTCTCGGAATGCCCGTTGTGCTCGAAGTTTCGATATCCAGATTGCCGGGTTCTTCCATGTGATGGGTGTAAGTCACAAAGAAAGGAACCTCCTGCGCTGCGGAGGCCCCACCCCAAATAAGTATTAAGAAAAACACGCTCGACAAAGATGATTTCATTAATTGCAACTTAGTTGCATGTATTAAAGAACAAACAAATCCTAGATTGCTGGCGATTCAGCGGTCAAGATTTCGGCGAAGATTTTGTTTCAGATGGATTGCAATTACTTGCAACCGTTATTCAGAAGAACGGCACTCCGCGCAATATCCCCCCATTTCCAGGCGGCTGACGACGATGTGGAAGCGGCATTCGCGCTGAATCTGGCCCTTTAGGCGGTCGAAGAGGTCGCTTTCAAATTCGGCAATCTTCCCACAGCGCAGGCAGGCCATATGAATGTGGTCACGGTGCGGACGGCGTTCATAGAAATGCTTCTCGCCTTGCATGTGCATGAGATCGAGTTCATCCACTAGGCCGTGTCGCTTGAGCAATTTGAGAGTGCGGTACACGGTTACCCGGTCGATTCCAGGATCGAGTTTGTGCGCATGCCGAAGAATCTGCGATGCGTCCAGATGCTGCTTGGCCGTCTCTACTACGCTGAGGATGGTCCGCCGTTGATGGGTAAGGCGAAGACCGCGAGACGTGAGCGCTGCCTGGAGATAGCCTGGAGCTTCGGTCTGCGGCAATGGCACTGACACCTCCTGAAATGAAACCCAGTTGCAATAGCTTATCGAAAGTCGGGATCAAATACCAAGTCACGACCTCAATTCAAAGCTTTAATGGCCGTCGCGCATTTTTGTTTTAACGCTGTGGGCGAGGTGCTCGATTTCCTCGGCCTTCCTGACCACTTCCACTGAGAGGACATTCTGGTTGGTCTTATCTACGTATTCCTTCAGTTCAGTGGAAAGCTTGAGCAATTTTTCAGTGTCCCGCTTGAGTTCAGCCTGACGCTGTTCATTGGCTTTCTTTTCCATGTCGCGCTGCATCTTGTCAGGGACGGCTGGCTCGGGGTTTTCTTGCGACGGCGGCAGACCCGGCAGTTGTCGGGAAGGGGGATTCTGTGGAGAAGAAAATCCTTGCAACGTATACAGCACCAGTAAAAGAGCTAGAAGCATTATGCGATGCAAATTGTACCTCGGCTTGGAACAGGAATATTCCAGATTATATGCGCCCGCGGCCAAATTCCTGACTTGCGGATTGCTATAATCACCCGCTGACATGGTGAATTCGTTCCTGCAAACGAAATTGGCCCCCACTGAGGCAAATCTTCCTGCCCTATTTCATGAGTGGCGCGAAGATACGATGACCTTCTTGCGCCACGATGTACCCAAGATCGTATTCGTGCTCCTGGCGGCATATATCTTGACCCGTTTTTTGCGGACCATCGCTCGGAAAAGCGCCGAGCTGCACGTGCGCAAGCTGCCTCCAGGCATACGCGTACAGCAAGTCCGGACTGTTGCTGCGGTGGTCACGAGCGTCGGCGTTTTCGTCATTTTCTTCATAGCCGCCCTGGAAGTGCTTTCGTTGTTGGGCCTGAATCTGGGTCCAATGCTCGCAAGCGCTGGCATTGCAGGTCTGGCAATCGGCTTTGGCGCTCAAACACTGGTCAAGGACTTCATAAATGGCTTCTTCATTCTGATCGAGAACCAATACGACATCGGTGATGTGGTACGTATTGCTGGAGTCAAAGGCACCGTCGAGAGCATGAGCCTTCGCGAGACGGTGCTACGGGACGAGGATGGCACGGTACACATTGTCCCCAACAGCACGATTCAGATTGTTTCCAATACCACTCGAGACTGGTCGCAACTCGCGCTGCACGTCGTTGTGGCCTACAGCGAACCGAGCGACAAAGTAGTGAAGCTGCTGCAAGAAGTAGCAGAGGAAGTACGGCACGACGAGCAGTTCGCTGAGGACATCGTTGGCGATATCCAGGTGCCCGGCATTGATCGCGTGGGCCCGGGCGAAGCCGAATATCTAATGCTCATTAAGACTCGGCCCAACAAACAGTACGCAGTTAGCCGGGAGTTGCGGCGGCGAATCAAGGAGTGCTTTGAAAAAAACAATATTCAGGCCGCCGGCCCCGGGCGAATCTACGTGATGGACCAGGGGGTCACCAAAGCCTCATGAACCGGATATGAGCGGCAGCCTGGCGGCTCCATAGAGTCCGCCTTCGCCTCCGAGTAGCGCACGGGTGACGATGGTCTTTCCCATTGTTGGAGCACCCGCGGATGGTTCAGTCGCCGCATATACGGCAGAGCGCTGCCGCAATTCCTCAAATAGCGAGGGAGCGAAAGCATCCCATGCGCCGGAGACTCCTCCGCCAATTACGTAAATCGGCAGGTTCATGGCATTGACGAGATCCGCGATGGCAATTCCGAGCGAACGCCCAACAGAGTGAAAAATTGCATTGGCTTGCTCATCACCTTGAACGGCAAGATCGTAAACTGATCTTGCATTGAAGTCGGGCGCAGAGCACGCGCTTTTGAAAGCCTCTGACGCGCCGCTGCTACGAGCCATTTCTCTGGCCATCTGAATAATGGCGGTAGCGGATCCATACTGTTCGAGGCAGCCACGGCTTCCACACGAGCACGGAATGCCTTCACAATCGATGGTCATGTGTCCAAACTCTCCGGCCATGCCACTCATGCCACGCCAAATTTTACCGCCCAGGATGAGGCCGCCGCCGACTCCAGTGCCCAACGTAAACATTGCGATGTCGTCAAAATCGCGGGCTGCGCCCAGCCATTTCTCACCCAACACGGCAACATTGGCGTCGTTCTCCAAAACCACTTTGGTGCCCAGTTGGTGCTCAATTTCCGCTTGCACGGGAATTCCGACCCAGCCAGGAAGATTTGGCGCCTCTCGAAGCAATCCAGTTTGCGGGTCGATGATCCCGGGTATGCCCACGCCAATCCCAACCAACTCTCCAGCGGCCCGGTGTTGTGCCGTCAACTGGCGGATAGAATCGCACATCGCCTTTATTACGTAATCGCGCCCCAGCGAAACACGGGTGGAGAGGCTCACTCGTTCGAGGATGTTCCCGTGCTCGTCAACAGCTGCAATGCGCAGGTTCGTCCCACCGAGATCGACGCCAATAGAAAAGTCGGCCATAGATGAAGCACTCAGCCTATCATCTGCAAATTTCAGTTGTCATTCGGGATTGTCGGCAGCGTTCGCCCGAGCGCCGAGACTATTTTTGGCACCGCGGACAGTAATGACTGCTGCGCCCAGCGATAACGATGCGCTTGATCGGAGTTTTACAGACCAGGCACGGCTTGCCTTCGCGGCCATAGACCCGATGCTTCAGCTGAAAGAAGCCTTCCTCTCCAGTCGAATCGACGTAATCGGAGACACTGGAGCCGCCAAGGCGAATGGCCTCTTTTAGAACTCTTTTCAGAGCAATGCGAAGCCGTTTCAGTTCGTCTCTTGTGAGAGACGCAGCACGGCGGCGCGGCCGGATACCTGCCCGGAAGAGCGCCTCATCGGCATAGATGTTGCCGACCCCGCTGAGCAATTTCTGATTCAGCAGAGCGCTCTTGATCGGAGTCTTACGGCCATGGAAAAGACTTGCGAATAGTTCGAAGTCAATGTCGAGAGGCTCAGCCCCCGGAGCTTCGAATTTTTCGATTACGCTCAGCCGTCCAAAACGCCGGGGATCGACAAAGCGCAGCTCGCGTCCAGAAGAGAGCTGAAGGACGGCGTGTGTGTGCTTCTCCAATTCAGATCCGGCAGGGCAAATGAGCAGGCTTCCAGTCATACCTAGGTGAACAATCCATTGTGCTTGCTTTCGTGGGTCGGATCCGTTTTGAGACGGTTCAAGATCGAACACGACGTGCTTCCCGATGCGGCGAACATCCAGGATTCGACTGCGTTCAAGCACAGCGGCAATTTCCGACGCAGAGGATTTGAGCGGCTCGGGCTTGGATCCCAGCCAAACGGATTCGATTACATCACCCGCAATGTGTTTCGAGAGCCCGCGGGCGATGGTCTCGACTTCGGGAAGTTCAGGCATGGAAAAAGGGTTGAATCATTGGGAGATTGAATATCCAGAGTAAGGCGTTGAAGAGGCCGCTTCGCAGTCAATGATTCAATCCCCCGATGATTCAATGATTCAATTTGATCTAGTTCATTCCAAGCTGCCAAAAGAGAAATGAATAAATGTCTGTCAAATCCTCAACCTGTTTGGTTATCGGCTTTCCGGCCCCATGACCGGCTTTGGTATCGATTCGCAACAGAATCGGGCGCTCGTAGCTTTGGCCATTTGCCGCCTCGGCTTGCATCAATGCCGCCATTTTCTTAGCATGCATGGGATCAACCCGCGTGTCGGTATCAGCAGTCATAAAAAGAATTGACGGATACTGCGTACCTGCTTTGACGTGGTGATAAGGCGAGTAAGCGTAAAGCCAGTCAAATTGTTTTGGGTCCTCGGCCGATCCGTACTCCGGCACCCAGAGCTTCGCGATCTGAAAATTCTGATAGCGGAGCATGTCCAGTAGCGGAACCTGACAGACTACCGCGCGATACAAATCTGGACGTTGCGTGAGGACCGCCCCCATGAGCAAGCCGCCATTCGAGCCTCCGCGAATCGCCAGATGTTCCTTATCCGTGTATTTCTGCGAGATCAGAAACTCGGCTGCCGCGATGAAGTCATCAAAGACATTTTGCTTTTTGTCCAGCATCCCTGCGCGATGCCAGTCTTCCCCGAACTCCGCGCCACCGCGCAGATTCGCGACCGCAAACACTCCGCCATGCTCCAACCATAAATACCGGTCCCCAACGAAACTGGGAGTCAGGCTGACGTTGAATCCGCCATATCCAGTGAGCAGAGTGGGATTTTTTCCATTCAGTTCAAGCCTCTTTTTGTGGAAGACGAACATCGGCACGCGCGTGCCGTCCTTGGAGTTGAACCAAAGCTGCTTCACTTCGTAACTTGCCGGATCAATTCCTGCGGCTTCGACTTTGCTCCAGAGTGACGTGCCGTGATTTGCCAGGTCAATCTGGTAAATGGAATCTGGAACGGTGAAAGAATGAAAGGCAAAAAACGCCTCTCTGCGATTCCATTTTCCGCCAAGCCCAAAAACGCTTCCGATGGACGGAAGTTGTACGTCGCCGAGCGCCTTTCCGCCAGTGTCAAACAATTTGAGCTGCGAGCTGGCGTTCATCTCGTATTGCGCCAGCAGCAGTCCATTCACCACGCCCACGCCTTGGAGCACCGCCTCGCTCTGCGGGATGATCTCTTTCCAATTTGAGCGTGAAGGCGAGGCGGCATCCGCTACAAACGCCCGGTAGCGCGGCGCATCTTCATTTGTCGTGATGAAAATTTTGCCGTTGAAAATCTCTCCGCCGTAAAGAAAATTCTTTCCTTCAGTGATGCGTACCGGAGCCGCGCCTGTTTTCAGGTCTTGCAGGAAGAGTTCTGTCTTGGTCCAGCCCTGTTCGACCGTGATTAGAAGCCAGCGGCCGTCGTTGGACAAGTTCGCGTCAGGCCAATCCTGTGGATCGCGTCCTTCTCCGAAGATCAAAGGGTCTTTCGTTGGATCAGAGCCAAGCGCGTGATAAAAAACATGGCGGTTGTAAACTTCTTGACCTTCGGCAACGTCACCCTTCTTCGGATATCGCGTGTAGTAGAACCCAGAATTGTCGAGTTTCCAAGCAATGCTTGCGGCTCGTGTGCGCTCGATGGAGTCAGCGAGCAACTTTCCATTTGTGGTCTCGATTACGTGCAGCGTGCTCATCTCAGAACCGCTAGGCGAGGTGCCATACGCCACATACTTGCCGTCCTCCGAAGGAGTCCACCAGTCAAGAGCGACGGTTCCATCAGCCGCCAGTTGATTCACGTCGACGAGTGCACGATCTTTCCCGTCGAGACGCTCGCGAACCAACAATACGGGCTGGTTCTGCGTACCCTCGCGCCGGGTATAGAAGAAGTATTTGCCTCCAATTTGTGGCGCGGACAGCGTACCGATCGAAAGCAGGTCACCCAGCCGCTTGTGGATCTGATCGCGTCCTGGCAGCGGGTCGAGAATGCCACGCGTGTAGGCGAGCTCATCCTTCACCCATCGTTGGGTGTCAGGGCTGCTCGCGTCTTCCAACCAACGGTAGGGGTCAGAGATCTTCTTTCCCTGTACGAGATCTTCCACCGGTTTCTGAGACGCCAACGGAGGGCCAGCAGAAGCGTTGGTTACGGTGGCATCGCTGGCGAAGACCGCAACAGCTAGAATGCAGCAGAAAAGAAAAACCAGAAGCAATCGCAAACCTCCTGACATGAGCACCTCTCGGGTAGTACGGCGGAAGCTCAAGGTTAGCAAAAATTCGGCGACGCCGCAGATGAGCTGGGCGACAATCCCAAAGGCAGAAGAGCAAACGTATCTGCAGCTGGCTAGCATGCAAATGGCGCAGAGGCGTGCCAACCTCTGAGCCCGGCCGACCTCTGATTAGTCCGTGGCCGCTGTTTTCTCTTG
>WNFR01007124.1_pt1 | contig 30162 bp, 25 predicted proteins | sample 5400221 | NCBI WGS metagenome assembly WNFR01 (sample SAMN13153357, study PRJNA577476) | soil metagenome | isolation source: 40 cm soil under Madrone tree | place: USA:California | collected 2016-06-14
GACCGCAAAAAAGCAAGGCGTGGTTTGTGATTGTCAATCCAGCGAATTATAATCGCGGTCTCTCGCGCCCGTAGCTCAACTGGATAGAGCGTTGGCCTCCGGAGCCAAAGGTTGTGGGTTCGACCCCCGCCGGGCGCAATTGGCCGATCAGTTTCCGCCGGATTGGCTGGTTGATTTCGCTTTCGCGGCAAGAATCTGCGGCAGCAAGATATCGCGCGTGTAGTGCCAATACGGAATGACCGCGAGCGCTTCGCGCGCGTAACGTTCCGCTGCATCGAGATCGGGCATTTTCTTATGCGCGCACGAGTAGGCGAGACTCATCATCAATTCTGGGCGGCCCCATGAGGGTTCTAGCGGGTCCTCGCTCGGTTTAATTTTCGAACTGATCTCCAGTCCGCGCTGGTAATTCTCGATCGCTTTGTCCTGCCCGCCGCCGCGTTCCGGCGGCGTGTTCCAGAGAATGGGACCCCGGACCCAAATCAGTCGCGGATTGTCCGGCGCCATTGCTGTTGCCTCTTTCGCGAGCGTGAGGATCTGGTCGATTATTTGTTTTTTGCCACTTTCGTCAGGTCGTTGCGCAAAGAGAAGAAATCCGAGACTGGAAATTATGCCGACTTTGGCGTCGACAAATTTAGGATCCTTCTCAAGCACCGCCTTGAATTCGTCGATCGCGGTGGTGAGATTTTGCGCCAACTCTTTTGGGTCGATCGCGTCGTTAAAGCCATTGATCGCGCGCCGCCATTGCGCGAAGCCGCGCCAGTAGCGCACGCGCGATGCAAGATCGACATCCTCGATGAACGATTGCAGAGCGTCATAGCCGCGCTGCATGCCTGCGCGATCGCCTTCATAATCAGCGCGTTGAATTGCGGCAACAATTTGGGCGGCTTTGTCGTGGGAATTACTCCATGACGTTGCCGTGGTCGTGCCGGCGCAAAAACCTACCGCAAAGGCGATGGTCGAAATTGTGATTTTCATAGTTGATTACCTGATTAAATGAAAAACGGCAGCGACAACGTTCGTTTTCGGACCCTCGCACCGGCGTTTCCGGGCGCGGTAGGAAACCGCGCACGCGCGCGATCGGAGTTTTTGTTGTTCGAATTACTTTTTTGGCGAGGCACAAACAATAACCGTGATCGAAGTTTCATGGCTTTCGCCGAAAATTTTGGCGATGGTTTGCGCCCGGCCGAGGAGAATGTCGTGAGTGACCGCAAAAATGTCGCGAAATGGCGGAACCGAAGCGCGAATGACAGACGGCTAAAGCGGCTTTCCGACTAACTCGAACAATTTGTCTTTGTAATTCCGGCTCAGTGTGAGCTTGGTCCCATTCTCCAAAACTACCGAGTGCTCACCGTTAAAGAGCGGCTGCAGCTCTTTGATCCGCTCAACGTTGACAATGGCCGACCTATGGATGCGCTGGAATTTTTTCGGATCGAGCTGCGCCTCCATCGCGTTCAACGTTTGGCGCACCATCGGGCTGGCGTTGTCGGTGTGCAGGTGCACGTATTTGTCGTCCGCTTCGATCCAGTGGATATCGCGCGTATTCAGGAAAGTGATCCGGCCGCCGGATTTGACGACGACACGATCAAGATATTCCGGTTTATTGCGGATGCTTTCCAATAAGGCGCTGACTTGGAGGCGCCCATCCTGAACGCGCGCGGAACGAAAGTGTTCTTTCGCATGGTGGAGCGCATCTCTAAACCGCGCCTGGTCGAAAGGCTTCAGCAAATAATCGAGCGCGTGCAGGTCGAAAGCGCGAATCGCGTACTGCTCGTAGGCGGTTGTGAAAATGATCTGCGGTAAGTGCTTTGCCTGGATTGATTCGAGCACGGCGAAGCCGTCCATCTCCGGCATCTGCACATCGAGAAAGACGATGTCCGGAGTGTGCTTCCGGATCATCATCGCGGCTTCTTTGCCGTTCGCAGCTTCGCTGACAATTTCGATTTCGCGATCGTCTTTTAGCATGCGGCGAATGAATTTTCGCGCGAGCGGCTCGTCGTCGACAATCAAAGCCCGGATCTGCGAGGTGTTCATGGGTTTGAAGTAATCGAAGCGTCGACGTTGAACGGGATTTCAATCGCGACGCTGAGTCCGCCCTCCGTACGATTTGTGAGTTCGAAGCGAAAATGCTCACCGTAGATTTGATTGAGGCGCGCGCGGACATTATTCAAGCCAAGTCCCTTCAACGCGACCGTGTCGTCCTCCCTGGTAATTCCAGGACCATTGTCTTTGACCTCGAGAAGAAGCAGTCCGTCTCGCCGCTTCGCCGTGACGTCGATCTCGCTTTGGGCGGTGCGCGGCGCGACCGCGTGTTGAATCGCATTTTCAACGATTGGTTGCAGGATCAGATGCGGCACTTGTGCTGCAAGCGTCACCGGTTCCATTTCGAATGCGACCTGCAATCGATCTCCAAAGCGAACTTGTTCGATATCGAGATAGGAACGCAGGAATTCTCTCTCTTCATTGAGTGTGACCAGTTGCTGGTCCGAATTATCAAGCGTCAACCGGAGAAAATCTCCCAGCCGCGCGATCATGCTGTTTGCTTTTGGCGGATCTTCCAGAATCAACGATGAGATTGAATGCAGCGTATTGAAAAGAAAATGCGGATGGAGTTGCATTTTCAGCGCTCGAAGCTGGGCCTGAGCGAGCTGGCTTCGCAACGACTCCTGCGCTAACTCACTCGCGCGATAGTTTTGATAGTAAAAGAACGCGTGCACGGCAATCACGATGAGCGAAGCGATGATCAGATCGATATAAAATCCGAACGCGAAGTAGGCCCGATAATAATCGGTGATTTCCGCGAAACGTTGCCTCGTGCGCGAACTGATGAACCACAAAATTGTGAGGTGAGTCGCTTGATGACCTGCCGCAAACAAATCCAGCGCTGGAATGTGCAGCAGCAGATTGCGAACATTGAGTGGACGGAATTCGATTGGGAACCGGCGGCTGAAATAGAAGAGAAGTGGCGAGAAGATCCCCCAGAGATAGAACTGGACGAGATTCAATTTCAGCGCCGCGACGAAGCCGAAGTCTGTTGCATTTCCACCAAGTGCCGCGGCATAGGACACCGCCGCGAAGATCAATCCGACAAGGGTCGAGCCGGCGAAAAGAAATGCGGCTCGGCGCAACTTGGTGACTGCACTAATCATGGCTCGTTAGTTTACCACAACGAGCCATCCGAGTTATCCAATCAGCGCGGCGTCGCGTCAGACACTCGGCGGATTACGAATCACTCAAGCGACTGACTTTTGTAACGAAGCGTTGGCGGCTTGGAGTTCGGCAACCGTGTCGTGCAGTTCAGAGGTCCGTTCGCGGACGGCATCTTCCATAGCGAGTCGTTGATTCTCGACCGCAACGTAGAGCCGCCGCATCTCGAGAAGATTGCGGATGCGCAACAGCGCCTCGGTTTGGCTCACCGGTTTCACAAGAAAATCTGTGGCGCCGGCTTCGAGCGCGCGCGCTTTTGATTCTTCATGCGTGTCTCCAGTTAACACGACGATTGGCAAAAAATCTTCATCAGCATTCGATCGAAGGGCGTCGAGGACGGCAAAGCCATCCACTTCCGGCATGATCAAATCGAGCAAGAGCAGATCGGGGTCAAAAGAGATGCAGGTTTCAACCGCTAGTCGCGAATCCGTAACGCTCATCACGTGGCAGTAACCGCTTCTTTGGAGAAGCTGCTCCAACAAGGTGACGCTCATCCGGTCGTCATCCACGACCAGGATCTTCATTTGATGAAGCAGCGGCTCGGAAACCATTGTGTGCCAACGGCAGCACTTATCGTTCCTGCCGGACAATCGGAGGAGCGGCTAAGTCTTTTTCTTAGGCGAGCGCTTCCAGACGGCTGAGCAAGTCTTTCTTACTCGTCATGCCGGTCACTTGATCACGAAGCTGCCCGTTCTTGAAAAACAACAGCGATGGAATCGCGCGGATGTTGTACTTGAAGGAAAGGCTCTGGTTCTCGTCCACGTTTACCTTCGCCACCTTGACCGAATCGGCTTTCTCGCGAGCTATTTCGTCGAGTAACGGCGCTATTAGTTTGCACGGCCCGCACCATTCCGCCCAAAAATCCACCAGGACCGGTTTATCGCTGTTTATTTCACGATCAAAGTTTGATTCGTCGAGATTGATTGTCGTCGAGGTGTCCGTAGTAGCCATTAGGAAAGATAATTCCAAATCTGCAAAATCAAAGTGGCCGCAGACGCGCCGAGCAACGTCCAACAGAGTGGTATCGGTATGTTGTCGACGGTCGCAGCCGGTTCAGGCTGAGGTGGCGACGTGACGATGATTTTCGTGGCCGGAGCTTCGACTCGTGGAAGATCGATCAGCGGCTGGGTCTTCTTCATTTCAACGGCCGGTTTCGCGGGCGGATCGGGCACCACGGTGATGCGAGCGGTTTCTTTTGTTGGCGAGTGCGTCGGCATCGGCGCCGGCGCCGCAGCGGCAACGGCGCGAACAGGCGAAGGCGGATCCGGCGGCGGTTCGTTGGAAGGTGGACGATTTGGCAGATGAATCCGAACAGTCTCACCCGACCGCGCACGCGCCGCAGACTCCGGACTGGTTTCCGAGGGGGAGACTTTGATCCGCACAGTCTCTTTTTTGGGTTCGCTTCCTTCGGCCATACAGGATCTGACGTCCAATAGAGACGTTGCCGCCGCGCGTGCCCGTAATTCGCCGCGTGATGAATCCGCCGACTACGGCCGGCTCGGATAAGATGACGCGCGTATCTACGTCTGGCGCATCTGCTTCTGTGCGCGCGATGAGGGGTTGGTCGACGAGCAACTTCAGTTCGCGGCCAATTTTCTCGCGCGCCAGTTCATGCGCGACCTTCTGCTGGATCGACATCGCCGCACGGTATCGCGCGTTTTTGGTCTTGGCCGGAATCTGGTTCGGCATCTTTGCTGCGCGGGAGCCATCCTCGCGTGAGTATTTGAAAATACCAAGTCGCTCGAAACGGGCGCGCTGAATAAATTCGAGGAGCGATTCGAACTCCGTGTCCGTTTCGCCGGGAAAGCCGACGATGAAAGTGGTGCGGATTGCGAGTCCGGGAATTCCGCCGCGCAATTTGTCGATCAAGCGCTCGATGTGCTCGCGGGAAGTTTCCCGCCGCATGCGTTGCAGCATTGATTCGTGAATGTGCTGAAGCGGGATGTCGATGTAACGCACCACTTTATTGCAGGCCGCGATCGTTTCGATCAGCTCGTCACTCCAGTGGGCTGGATGCGTGTAAAGAAGTCGGACCCAAAAATCGCCCTCGATCTTCTGGACCTCGCGGAGCAAACGCGAAAGGGTAGGACCACGTGAAGAATCGACCGGCTGACGCGGGCCGGCTTTCTCTTCCCACAAATCCATTCCGTAGTAAGTCGTGTCTTGACTGATTAAATTGAATTCGCGTACGCCTTCGGCGACGAGAGTGCGAATTTCGGTGAGCACCGATTCCATCGTCCGGCTGCGATGTTTCCCGCGCATTTGCGGGATGACGCAGAAAGTGCACGGGTGATTGCAGCCCTCGGCGATCTTCACATAGATCGAGTGCGCTGGCGTCAGTCGAAACCGCGGCGTGTCGTAATCGGGAATGTAACTCGGTCGCGCCGCAGCGAACGAAAGATCGACATCATCATGCGCCATCACTTTTTCAACGATCGCGCCGAGCTCTTTCACCTGATCGAGACCGATGAACGCATCGACTTCGGGCATCTCGTGCCGCAATTCGTGCGCAAACCGTTGCGACATGCAGCCGCTGACGATCAATTTTTGCCCAGGCCGCCTATTTAAACCGCGCGCTTGATGCGCGGACAGGATCGCGTCGATCGATTCTTCCTTGGCGGAGTCGATGAACGCGCAGGTGTTGATCACGAGCACGTCGGCTTGATCAGCCGATGAAGTAATCTCCATCCCTCGCTCGAGCACGCTGCCGAGCATAATCTCGGCATCGACCAAATTTTTGGCGCAGCCGAGGCTGATCATTCCGACTTTTGTGCTCATGCGAAGGTTTCGCCGCGGCGTTCGGCTGAGTTATTCGACGGTGACGTCGCTGTCGTCACCGCTCACGGGCTTGCCGTTTTTGGTAATCCGAATCGCGTCACGATCCAAAACACGGACGGTGATTTTTTGTCCGTGAAATTCTACTGGTCCATCGGCAGGCGAAATCCAACGCTCGAAAGCCGGCTGCTGCGCTTCGTTATCGACCACGACCTTAATGTAAGTCTTCTTCAGTGGTTTGATCGCGACCGAATTCGGTCCTTGCGATTCCGGGGTGGTTTGAATCGTGGCTTGCGTCGCCGCGGCCTTTGCTAAGTCTTCCGGACGGACTGGTTCGGCTCGGCGCACCTCTGGTTCTTTACTGGGCGCCGCGCTCGGCTTCGCTGCGGGGCCACCACTCGCGAATGCGGGTACGAACGCTTCCGGTATCGGAATCGACGGAGCCGGTGTCGAAACCGGCGGGGCAGGTTTCTTTGTCGCTTCCACGACCGCGACCGAAGCCTGAGACGGCGCTGCAACTGGAGACGGCGCGCGTGATGGTGCCTGCGCGACCGGAGACGGCGGCCGCGAAGGAGCTTGTGCGACCGGCGCAACGGAAGGAGCAGGTGTTTGTGCTGGCGGCTGCGGTTTCTGAATCGCAGCTTGCTGTGGCGGCTGTTGGACCGGCGTCTGCGGCGGTGCTGATTCGGCCGCGCTCGGTTGTGGAACGCCGACCATTTGGTGCGGCGCGATCCGTTGAATGTTCAAAATCAATCGCATCAGAACAAAGCCGACAACGATCACGCCGGCGGCGATCAGCACCGGAAAGGGCGAGGAGCGCCGGTCGCTGCGCGGTCGCGGAGTTCTCACAGCCGCTGGACGGCTCGGCCGAACTCGACGCGGTTTTGGCGCGGGCTGATCTTGCAAATACGAGTAGCCGTCAACCGTCACGTCGCGCGACGTTTCAAACGCGTCGAGATACGGCGTTACATCGACATCGAGAAACTTTCCGTAAATCAACAGAAACCCTTTGGCGTAGGCCAGGCTTGGGAACTGCGAAAAATCGTCGGCTTCGATTTCCGCCAACCGCGAGGGACGAATTTTCGTCAGCCGCGCCGCTTCGTCGAGCGTGAGCCCGCGCGCAATTCGCGCATCCTGAAATTTCTTGCCAAGGCCTTCAATTGTCATCGTGGGAACGCCGGCTAAACGGCGGCATCGAGATCGACCAGGATCTCGCGCGGTTTGGCGCCTTCGCCGGGACCCAAAATACCGCGCTGCTCCAGAATATCAACGATCCGCGCGGCGCGTGTATAGCCGAGTCGCAGCCGTCTTTGCAGCAATGATGTGGACGCGCGTTTTTCCTGGCGGATGATCTCCAAACACTTCTCGACCAGCTCTTCATCTTCCTCACTTACTTCTTCTTCGGCCGAACTCGACGCCGCCTGAAGTTTTTCATGCATCGCGGGATCGAACGCGGGTTTGCCTTGCGTGGAAACGAATTCGACCAAGCGCCGAATTTCCTCATCCGTGACTAAAACACCTTGTGCGCGAATCAATCGCGACGCGCTTGGCGGCAGATAAAGCATATCGCCCTGGCCGAGCAATCTGTCGGCGCCGTTCTCATCAAGAATCACGCGACTGTCGATCTTGCTCGCGACTTGAAACGCGATCCGGCTCGGAATGTTCGCTTTGATCACACCGGTGATCACGTCCGCCCGCGGCGTTTGCGTTGCGACAATCAAATGAATTCCCGCCGCGCGCGCCATTTGCGTGACCCGCGCGATCGCGCTCTCCACGTCAGCCGGCGCGGTTTGCATCAAGTCCGCCAGCTCGTCGATCACGACGACGATGTAAGGAATCTTTTCGGGAATCGGAGTTTCCTCTTCGCGCGGAACTTTCATTTCACCCGAGTCTTGTTCCGGTTTCTCGTCTAACTCGGCCGCTGTTTTCTTTTTCGGCCGCGCGTTGAAACTAATGATGTTGCGAACGCCAACCCGCGCGAACATTTTGTAGCGGCGTTCCATTTCATCGATCAACCACCGTAGCGCGAGCAGCACCTTCTTTGGATCGACAACCACGGGAAACGCCAGGTGCGGCAGCGCGTTGTAATGCTGCAGCTCCACGACCTTCGGATCGATCATAATGAAACGCAGCTCCTCGGGGGTGAATCGGAAGAGCATGCTGGCGACGAGCGCATTGATGCAGACGCTTTTGCCAGCACCAGTCGTACCGGCCACGAGCAAGTGCGGCATTTGCGCGAGGTCGGCGATGATCGCCTTGCCATAAACGTCTTTCCCGAGCGCGAGTGGAATTCTACTGCGCGTTTTCGCTTCTTCCCAATCGACTGACTCGAACAATTCGCGCAGCGTGACCGTGACTTTACGCGTGTTCGCAAGCTCGATGCCGACCGTGTCCTCGCCCGGAATCGGCGCAAGAATGTTGATCCGTTCGGCGCGCGTGGCTCGAGCGAGATCGCGCTCGAGGCTGACGATTTTGTCCACGCGTACGCCTTTCGCCGGATAGACTTCGTAGCGCGTGATGGTAGGACCTTTAGTGATGTCGCCCGGCGCAACGGCGATTCCAAATTGCGCGAGCGTGTCGATCAACGTTTGCTGAACGCGTTGCAATTCGCTCGGATCGGTGCCACCACGACCTTCGGGATCGTGCTCGTTCAAAAGATCGAGCCCGGGCGTTACGTAATTTTTGCCGTCCCACCCGCGACTCGTTAGGCCGCCGATGGACGATGTCGATCTTGCCGCGGCCGCCGAACCGCGCAATTCCGCCAGCGACGGTTTTTTGCGCGGCGATTCTTCCGGAAGCGCAGTCGTGTCGACAACTCTTGGCGCCGGTCGGTCCGCGAGTTCGTCCGGCGAGATGAAGCCGGCCGCCGGTTCCGGAACGGCCGCGCCTTTTTTCTTCAGTCGCTTTTCAAGTTGCCGACTCTGTTTCGCTAGCTCGCGTTGTGAAATCTCGAGTTGACCCTTGATATCGGCTTTGCGGAGTTTTCGATGCAAGCGGCGCTCGTGTAGTTTCGCGAAAGCGGTGCGCGTGCCGGAAACGGTCTGGTGGATGAGATGGATCGGACGAAGACCCGTCATCAAGATCAAACTCGCCACGTAGATAGCGCTGAGCAAAATGAGCGAGCCGACCTCGCCCATTGAGGTGAGGAGGAACGTCTTGCCAAAGATGTAACCGATCCAACCACCGGGTCCGGGAATATTGAAAGCGTGTTTCCAGCCGGTGAGATGCTTGGTTTGCAGTTGTAATAGGCACGCGCCCGATGCGATGAACAGAATTGTCCACGGTAGGCGCGTCAACATACGCAAGCCGGTGTGAAACAGTTTCATCGCACCGAAGAAAAGAAGAACGCCCGCGAGCAGGTACGAACCGGCGCCGATCAGATAGTAAAAGACGCTCGCCAGGATCGCGCCGAAAGGACCGATGAAGTTTTGGGCCGGCCGATTCGGCGGAGACAGATAACTCCACGGGATCCACGAAGGCAGATCTTTCGGATTGTAAGAGATCAGCGCGAGGAAGAGCAGCGTCCCGACGCCGAGCAAAACAATGGCGACGACTTCGTTCCAAGCGCTGTTCTTTGAGCTGCGGGACACCGGCGATCGCTCATACTAATGCTGCAAGCGCGGCGTTTAGCAACAGGCGGAGCCGATGGAGGGCAGTTTTACCTTGCGCGCTCGGTTGATCGACAATTACTGTCCGAGCGCGTTTATGCATTTTGGGCTTCGCCAAATCGCCGCCGCAATTTCCGCCGCCGCACTGATTCTGTTTTGCTCGTGCGAGAAGCATCACCTCGGGGAAGATCCTGAAGCACAAAAGGAAAATGTCGGTGAAGGCAAGGCTGGCGAAGAAGGCACCGCGGCGTCGAAGAAGTCTGAATCCAGTGAAACCGCGACTCCGAAGCGGACGCCGGGCGAATTTTTTCCTGAAACAACGCCGTCGCCCTGAGGAGATTCGTTATGGCCAATCATAAATACATGACGTCGCCGCCTAACCTCACCGGCATGCCGCCCGGTGTTCCGTACATCATCGGCAACGAAGCGGCGGAGCGTTTCTCCTATTACGGCATGAAATCGGTGCTCACCGTTTTCATGGCGCATTACATCTTGAATCAATCCGGCCTGCTGGCGCCGATGCAGGAGAACGAAGCCTACATGTACACGCACTACTTCGTTTTCGGCGTGTACTTCCTCCCAATTCTTGGAGCGATTTTAGCTGACGGATTTCTCGGCAAGTATTGGACGATTTTGTCGCTCTCTATCGTTTACTGTTTGGGTAACCTCACTCTCGCCTGCATGGCCACTGCGTGGGGGATTGCCGTTGGGCAACGAACCATGCTGGCAGTCGGCTTGTTTCTGATTTGTTTGGGCGCGGGCGGAATCAAACCGTGTGTCTCGGCCAACGTGGGCGATCAATTCGGCGACTCGAACAAACATCTCTTATCGAAAATGTTTGGCTGGTTTTATTTCTCTATCAATGCCGGTTCTTTTATTTCTTCGATTTGGTGTCCTTGGTTACTTGCGAATCCAAAATGGGGGCCAGGCTGGGCGTTTGGAATTCCAGGAATCGCGATGTTGATCGCAACGCTGTTTTTCTGGGGCGGTCGCAAGAAGATGGTGCACGTGCCACCATCAGGGCTCGGCTACTTGAAAGAAACTTTCAGCAGGGAAGGCCTGATCACGCTTGGCCGAATCGCGATGGTTTACTTTTTCATTTTGTTTTTCTGGGGGCTGTGGGGAATGAGCAACGGCGCGGAGTGGACGTTGCAGGCCGAGAAAATGGATCTGCATTGGATGGGGATGGATTTGATCGCCGCCCAAGTCCAAACGGCGAATCCGATTCTGATTTTGATCTTTATCCCGCTTGTCAACTACATCATTTATCCCGCGATCGACAAAGTTTTCCCGCTCACACCGCTGCGCAAGATCGGCATCGGCCTTTTCATCACCGCGCTTTCCTTTGTCGTAATCGTTATGATCCAAGGATGGATTGACGGCGGACAGAAGCCGAGCATCAACTGGCAACTGCTCGCCTACGTGATTCTTACCCTCGGCGAAGCGATGGTTTCAATCACCGGTCTCGAATTTTCCTACACGCAGGCGCCGAATTCGATGAAGAGCTCGGTCATGGCGTTGTGGCTTCTCACCGTCGCGTCCGGTGAACTATTCGTCGGACTCGTTAACAAATGGATCTTGGGCGGCGGTCAAAAGGTCACCGCATATCAATACTTTACTTTCTTCACCTGGCTGATGTTCGGAGCGGCTGTCGTCTTTGTCATCGTCGCTTGTTTCTATAAAGGGCGCACTTACCTGCAATCGCAGCTCACTCCGGACGAAGTCGCCACTGAGCCGATTCTTCACGGCGGCACGCCCAGCTGAACCGAAATGAAAATCTTTGCCGCCGCTGCGTGCGCATTGTCGTTGTCGATCTTCAGCGCGCGCGCGAATCCGCTCGACGACGAGTTTGAAAAGATCGCGAAGGATTACTGCGAGAATTATCTCTTCGCGAGGCGCTCAAGAAGTTTGACGATTACAAGCAACTCACCGGCGCGAATCAGGTCGATGTCCGGCTGCTGCGCGACAATGTCGATCGTGAAATTTTTTCGCTGGAGGAATTGCGCGACGCGGAATGGAACCCACTCGTTTACAACCAAAGCCTGGCCAACAGTCTTTACCTTTTGGTCGCGCGCGATTTCGCTTCGGCGGAAAGCCGGATTCCGAATTTGCGCAAGCGAATGGAAGCGATTCCGAACGTGATCAAGCAGGCGGAGGCGAACCTGCAGCATCCGCCGCGCGTTCACACCGAAACTGCGATTGATCAGATCCAAGGCGCGATCGGCCTCGTGCGCAACGGGCTTGACCCGCTTTTGAATCAGGCGCCCGGGATGAAAAACGAGCTGGCGCCGCTTCAGGAGAAAACGGCAAACGCGCTGGAAGATTACAAAAAATGGCTCCAGCAGGATTTGCTCAAGCGCGCGGACGGCGATTTCCGCATCGGCGCGGACAAGTTTCGTAAAAAACTACGCTTCGCGCTCGCGTCGGATTTGTCGATGGAAGAGGTGATGAAGCGCGCGCAAGCCGAGCTAGCGCGTACTCAGAACGAAATCTACGAGACCGCGCTACCGCTTTACAAAAAATATTTCCCGAAAGCCGATCAGAAAACGCTCGGAGACAAAAAGAAAGTTACCGCGGCCGTGCTGAACAAGTTGGCCGAGCAACATCAGGACGACAACACCGTCGTTGGTTACGCGCAAAAAGTCGTCAAGGAAGCCACTGATTTCGTCCGGAAACACGATCTCGTCACATTGCCGACCGTTCCGCTCGATGTCGTCGCGATGCCGGAGTTCAAACGCGGTGTCGCGATCGCTTATTGCGACTCAGCGGGTCCGCTCGAGAAGACTGGCAAAACCTTTTATGCGATTTCGCCGACACCGAAGGATTGGTCGAAGGAGAAAAAGGAATCGTTTTTTCGCGAGAACAACAATTATTTCTTGCGCGACCTGACGGTGCACGAAGCAATGCCCGGTCACTATTTGCAGCTCGCGCATTCCAACGAGTTCAAAGCGCCAACGCTCGTGCGCGCGATTTTCGAGAGCGGCACGTTCGTCGAAGGATGGGCGGTTTATACCGAGCAGATGATGGCCGAAGCCGGTTACGGCGGACCGGAAGTGAAGATGCAGCAGCTAAAAATGCGTTTGCGCGCAATCGCCAACGCGATTCTCGATCAAAGCATTCACGCCGGAAATATGACCGAGCAGGAGGCGATGGATTTGATGACAAAGGAAACTTTTCAGGAGCAAGGCGAAGCCACTCTGAAATGGAAACGCGCGCGGCTCACTTCCGCGCAATTGTCCACCTACTTCGTCGGCGTCAGCGAGCATCTCGATCTTCGCCAAGCGGCCAAGCAGAAATGGGGCAAAGATTTCGATCTCAAGAAATACAACGACCAGGTGATTTCCTACGGCAGCCCGCCGGTGAAATATGTCCGCGAGCTGATGGGATTGTAAGATCGACATCGTGCCCAAGCTTGCCACCTGGCTCCGTGCGAAAGACGAAAAGTGGTTTGCGCCATTTTTCGCAAAGCATCCCGAAATCGAAATTTGTAACGCCCTGAAGGGTGAAGTCTCAATCAAGGACGTAGACGGTCTTCTTTTGACCGGCGGCTCTGATATCGCGCCGGAGTTTTTGAAGCAACCAATTCCCGATCCGAGCGTTCTCGAGAAGGACGTCGATCCTGCGCGGGATCGCTGGGAATTTGCGTGCGTCGATCAGGCGCTGACCCGCGGTCTCCCGGTTCTCGCCATCTGCAAAGGGATGCAGCTTTTCAATGTCGCGCTCGGCGGCACACTGAAGCTCGACATTCCCGGCCACAAGTTGCCGGAACAAAAGAACGACGACATTCAAACGTTGCGTTCGGACGCAAAAGCGGCGCACAAATTCGAGAAAGTGAACAGCTCACATCATCAAGCGGTCGATGCGTTGGGCAAAGATTTGCAAGTCGAGGCGTGGTCCGCCGCCGATGAGATCATCGAGCAAATCCGGCTTCGGAATTATCCCTTCGCCCTGGGCGTTCAATATCATCCCGAGCGCGGGAAAATTTACGACGCGCTGTTCGAAGATTTCTTTGCTAAGATCAGTTAAACCGCCGCGTCGACGGTCGCTTTCAAATCGACCGCGCGCGTGAGCGCGTTCGAAAAACTGTTTGGGCCGGCAGTCAACGATTGCCGATCCTGGTAGGCGAACGGCGGTTTCGTTAGGTCGGTGATCTCGAATTCCCGCGGCACATCGCCCATGACCTTCTGGAAAAACTTTGTCTGCGTTTCGGAAAACGGAAAACAGCGCCAGAGCGCGTAGGAGTTCAGTCCGTTGTTGAGCGCCGTCCGCGAAACAGTCGATGAAACTGAATAGACGGCTTCGGTTTCAGCGAAGTGCCTTAAAAAGTAGAGATCGGCGACTTCGCGATCATCTTCGACCCGAAAGTTCGTCAGATTGATTTTGCTCGCTTCACCTTTCTCGAACGGGTGCGGCCGATACACGAGATCGCGGCCGAGATAATTCTGGCGGATGTAATCGAGACAGCGGTTCAAATGCTCGATGTAAACTTCCGGCTCGAGATTTTTTACTAACAGGAACGGCGTGCCGAAAAAGATGACCCGAGGGTGTCGATCTTTTCCCGCGTTTGATTTGCCACTGAAATCGCGCAGCTCGCTGATGCTTGGAAAACGCGAGGGAATGATTTGATGTTCGCCGCGGGCGGGCAATTCGCCGCCGCTGTTACTCATGAAAATAATCACGTCAAAAATTTCTTCGGGATCCTTTTGCAGCCGCCGCAATCGAACGCCGTCGCCGCCTGGATTAATTCGCGGCTTGTAGTGAATGGTTCTCTCGACTCCGGCCATCGGCTCGACAAACCGGTTCTGTAACCAACCCGAAGTGGTGAAGCGATAGCGCGCGCGATCGCCGGTGCGCGTCAGCTCGCCATAGGCTTTCTGCGAGACGCACAAAATCTTGTAAACATCCGGATGCGCCGACAAAGCCGCGTTGCCGAGCCCGAGCAAACCCGCCAGACAAAGCAAGACATCGTTCTCTGGATCGATTGGCAATGCGCCGACACCATGTTGTCGATCCACATTTTGACGATAGAGCCGCGGAAGATCTTTCAACCCGCGGCAAGTCCGGACTTTTGGAAACGCGTGGACTTCCGCGAATCCGCTGACGAACTCCTGCCATCTCGCATTTTCCCACCACTTCGATTCTTCGCGGAGCAAATGAATTCCGCCGGGGAATCGATCGCGCAAGGCGTCTGCCGCGACCAACGCATTCGGCAACCGATCCGGCCGCGAAATCACAATCCAGAGTTTCGGTTCGCGCCCCATCGCTAAACGCCGCGCTGAGTCGGCGACCAGATGAACTTGTGCATCTGGAGTTGGAACCGGACGTCGAGTTTGTCCGCCAGGATCCACTCCACAATTTGGCGCGGATCGATCCGGCCCCAAATCGGCGAGAACAAAACTGCCCGGCAGCGATTCGTTAATTCGAACTTCTCCACTTTGTCGCGCGACCATTCGTAGTCTTCGCGCGAACCCATCACGAACTTCACTTCATCGCGTTTGGTCAGGTGCCCGATGTTCGACCAAAGATTCTTTTCGACTTCGCCGCTGCCCGGCGTTTTCAAGTCCATGATCCGGTGCACTCGTGAATCGACTTTGGAAATATCGTGCGCGCCGCTTGTTTCGAGCAGAACGGTGCGGCCCGCGTCGCATAACATCGACATCAACGGCAGAACACTTGGTTGAAGAAGCGGTTCGCCGCCGGTGATCTCGACCAGCGGACACTTAAAACTTGCGACGCGATCCGCGATTTCTGCGAGCGAAATCTTTTTGCCTTCGTAAAACGCGTACTCAGTGTCGCAATAGTTGCATCGCAGATCGCAAAACGTCAGCCGTACAAACACGCAGCGCTCGCCCGCCCACGTGCTCTCGCCCTGAATCGACTCGTAAATCTCGTTGATCGTCAGCGTCTTTTCGTTCATTCGACTCGACAGGAAATCTATCAGATCATCAGGCTTGATGCACAATCGGATCGAAGAGCGCTTTGCCAGGTTGCGCGAAGCCAAGCGCAAAGGATTCATTCCTTACATTTGCGCCGGTGATCCGAATTTGAAGCGAACTGTCGATCTTGCCTTTGCCTTGGAGAAATCCGGAGCCGACTTGCTCGAGCTCGGCGTGCCGTTTTCCGATCCGCTTGCGGACGGAATCGTGAATCAACTCGCAGCGCAACGCGCAATCGTAGCAGGCACGACCATCCGCGGCGTTTTCGATTGTGTTCGCCAGATCCGCGCGAAATCGCAAATCCCAATCGTGCTCTACAGTTATCTCAATCCAATTTTCCAATTCGGCGCGGAAAAATTCCATCGCGAAGCTGAAGCCGCCGGCGTCGATGGACTGCTAATTCTCGATTTGCCACCGGAGGAAGATGTCGATCTTCCGAAAACTAACGTGCTGCACATTCGCCTAATTGCGCCGACGACGCCGACAGATCGGATCAAAGCGATCGCGAAAAATGCGCACGGATTTCTCTATTACGTTTCACGCGAGGGCGTGACTGGCGCGCAGGATTCGATCGCGACGTCGTTGACGGAAAAGATCGCCGAACTCAGAAGAAATTCTGATTTGCCGATCGCGGTCGGCTTTGGAATCTCCAATCCTGATCAGGCGCGTGCGGTGGCAAAACATGCCAACGCGGTCGTAGTTGGAAGCGCGATTGTCGCTCTTATTGCGGAGCACGGCGACAAGCCGGACATGATCGACAAGGTTGGTGCGTTCGCGAAAACGTTAGCGGCCGCGGTTCACTAAATGCCGCACTTCTGACGCGCTTCGACGAAGTTCGATTTTTTCCTCAAAAGCGACCCGAGATAACTGTCAGTCGTGGGCGCGCTGTTGATGCGCGCGAGGTTGGCCGGCACTTCCAGACGCGAAAAGATCACGTTGGCTATTTTCGAGCGCGGCACTTCTTTCTCGCCGTAACCCATTCCGATATTGCTCGACCAAAACCGCACGTATTCGCCGTCGAGGCGGCGCGTTGTTCCGAGGAAAATTACAGAGTGGCCGCTTTCGCGCCGGCCAACGTTGTTATTCCAGAAAATTTTCATGAAGTCGCCCGGCTGCGCTTGCTCGAAATCAGTGAAGTTGTGGCCTAGGCCCAGCTCGTAGAACAATCGCGCGGTTCCGGGGCCGTTTGCGTTCCACCGGCCCCAGACGCCTTCACCGTCGTGCTGATCGCGAATGATCAGTTGATTCAACGTGGCGAAATCGAGCTGAAGCTGGCCGCGATCGCGCAACTCCTCGATTGTTTTAATGAAAACCAAATACGTCGCGCCCGAGCAAAAGCTCACGTACGGCTTCGTCGGGATGACGAAAAATTTTCCGGATTCAAAATGCGCCGCTGACTGCAATTTTATTTTCGCGAAGTGCGAGACCGAATATTTGCCGCCGCTCGGCATTTTGCGCATTTGCTCGAGAACGAGCGCGTTGTAGCTGGCGGCCGCCGCCGTGTGGGCGAGCACCACGACTGTGATCGTTGCGAGAATTCGTTTCAACGGCTGTTACTCTGGTGGCAGGCGTCCTCGTCTGCAAATCTCCGCCGTGTTGCGACTGATCACGGCCGCCGCTACAATCCCAACATGCTCCGTTTCACCAAGATGAATGGCGCCGGAAACGATTTCGTGATGATCGACAATCGCGCGGGCGAGGTGCGCCTGGAGACCGAGCAGATCGTGCGCATTTGCGATCGGCATAGCGGCGTCGGCGCGGACGGCATCCTTTTGCTCGAAAAAGGATCCAACGGCGCGGACTTCCGAATGCGCTATTACAATCGGGACGGCGGGGAAGCCGAAATGTGCGGGAATGGCGCGCGGTGTTTCGCACGCTTCGCCAACAAAGTGGCCAACGCGCCGGCGAAAGTTTCATTTCAAACACCGGCCGGTTTGATTCGCGGCGAGTTGCACGGCGAAGAGGTGACGTTGCAAATGAGCGAACCGAAGGATTTAAGGCTCGATGTCGATCTTGTTGCGAGCGGGGTGAAGGAGCACGTCCATTTTATTAACAGCGGCGTGCCGCATGTCGTTGTTCCGGTTGCGAAGATCGAAGATGTAGATGTTCGCAAACGCGGAGCCGCGCTGCGTTATCACAAAGAATTCTCGCCCGCGGGCGCGAACGCGAATTTTATCGAGAAAGCCGGGCCGAAAAAGATTCTCGTGCGCACCTACGAGCGCGGCGTCGAGGACGAGACGCTTGCTTGCGGAACGGGCGTGGTGGCGAGCGCACTGGTTTTTGGCGCGATGGAGAAAGTGGACGGCCCAATCAGCGTCATCGTGCGCAGCGGCAGCGAGTTGAGCGTCAATTTCAAAAGAGCAGGGGACAAGTTCACGAATGTGACACTTACCGGTCCGGCCGAGTTCGCATTCGAAGGAACGATCGAGATCTGATGTTTCGCGGCACTTTCACTGCCATCGTCACGCCATTTCGTGATGGCAATGTCGATTTTGCGGCGCTGGAGAAGTTAATCGAGGCGCAAATTGCCGCGGGAATTACCGGGCTCGTCGCCGTCGGAACAACTGGCGAATCTCCCACGCTGACGCACGATGAGAAACACGAAATCGTTCAGCGCACCATCAAGATCGCGAAGGGCCGTTGCCAGGTGATTGCCGGCGCGGGAACGAATTCCACGCGCGATTCGATCGAAGCGGCGAAGTTTGCTGAGAAAGCTGGCGGCGACGGCGCATTGCTCGTCGCGCCGTACTACAACAAACCGAGTCAGGAAGGATTGTTTCGCCACTTCAAAGCGATCGCCGACGCGACCAAGCTACCGGTCATGCTCTACAACATTCCCGGTCGTTGCGGCGTCGACATTTTGCCCGATACCGTGATTCGGCTCGCCGACAGTTGTCGCAACATTGTTTCGATCAAAGAAGCGAGCGGTAGCGTTGAGCGCGTCGCCGAATTGCGCCGCCGATTGCCGAACGCGTTTACGATCCTTAGCGGCGACGATGGGTTGACGTTGCCGTTCATGTCAGTCGGCGCGGCTGGAGTCGTGAGCGTATTCTCCAATTTATTTCCGGCCGAACTTTGCGCGCTCGTGCGGGCGTGCGAATCCGGCGATTTCAAAGCGGCGGAAAATTTGCAGCGGAAAATGGGGCCGTTGTTCAAAGATTTGTTCATCGAGCCCAATCCGGTGCCGGTGAAAACCGCGCTTGCCTGGCGCGGCGCGATGTCATCCGAAGTTCGTTTGCCGCTGTGTGAAATGACCGAGGCTAATCAAGCGCGCCTGCGCAAAACGCTCGCGGAATTCGAAAAGGGAAAATGAAATCGCGCGTGCGCGTCGCGCTCATCGGAGCCCGCGGTCGAATGGGTCAGACGATTCTCGATCTGGCCAAGGATGATCCAAAGATCGACATCGCCACGCAGTGCGATCTCGGCGACGCGATTGATGCGGCGCTGAAAGATTGTGATGCCGCGATCGATTTCAGCAACGCCAGCTCAATCGAAGAAGTTTGCCGCGCCGCATCGCAACATAAGAAAGCGTTAGTAGTCGGCACGACGGGTCATTCGCTGGAGCAACGAACGTTGATCGAGAAAACGGCGCAATCGTTGCCGATCGTTTTCGCATCGAATTTCAGCATCGGCGTGAATGCGCTCTTCGCGCTCACCCACCGCGCCGCCGAAATTCTTGGTTCCGAATTCAAACCGGAGATTGTTGAGACGCATCACACCAAGAAAAAAGACGCACCAAGCGGAACGGCCAAAACGCTCGGTGAAATCTTGAAAGCGGAATTGAAGATCGACATTCCGATCCAATCGATTCGCGAAGGCGACGTCGTGGGTGAACACACCGTCACGTTTGTCGGTCCGGGCGAACGGCTTGAGCTGACGCATCGCGCCGGAAGCCGAGAGATCTTTGCGCGAGGCGCTTTGCGCGCGGCAGAGTGGGTGGTTGGCAAACCGGCCGGACTCTATTCGATGCAAAATGTTTTGGGAATTTGAAACTGTAGCGGCGCTCTATGAGCGCCGTCCGATTTCGGCGGTCGCAGACCGCCGCTACAACAAATGAGAGTCGGCATCGCGCTCGGTTCGAATCTTGGCGACCGATTGGCGAATTTGCGCGCGGCGCGTGATGCAATTGATTCGCTCGCGTCCCCGCTCACGAACCCTCGCGGGTCTGCCAATCTACGTCGCTCGGCTCCCGCCGGCTCCGTTGTCGATCTTGCCGCTGGTAAAACAATTTTGACGTCGCGTGTTTACGAAACAGATCCAGTCGGCTGCGAACCAGGCGCAGCGAAATTCCTCAATGCCGTCGTCGAAGTTGAATATGACGGCGACCCGACTGAGTTGCTTGAGAAGCTGATTCGAATCGAAGAATCCCTCGGCCGCGATCGGAATCACGCGCGGAACGTCTCGCGCAAGATCGACATCGACATTCTTTATGCGGACGAGCTCAACGTGCAGAACGAGCGGCTGCAGTTACCGCATCCGCGAATGCATTTGCGCAAGTTCGTTCTTCAACCGCTGGCCGACATCTGGCCGGATTTGGTTTTGCCAAACCAAACCGAACCGGTTGGCAAGCTGCTCGCGCAGATTCAGGATTCGGTTAAAGTGAAGTCCTTCGCGGAGAACTGGTAATGACGGGCCTCGTCGAGAAATATCGGGAGATGAAGAAGCGCGGCGAGAAAATCGCCGCACTGACTGCTTACGATTACCCAACGGCGCGCCTGTTGGACGAAAGCGGAATCGACATCATTCTCGTTGGCGATTCCGTTGGCATGGTCGTGCTCGGTTATGAAGACACAACCGAGGTTACGCTCGATGAGATGTTGCATCATACGCGTGCGGCCGCTCGCGGAGTGAAAAATGCGTTGTTGGTCGGCGACATGCCGATCCACACTTTCGACACGCCCGAGGAGGCGGTTGTAACTGCGAAACGATTTATCGATGCTGGCGCGCACGCCGTGAAGCTGGAAGGCGGCGCTAGTCGCGTCGCGCAGATCGAAGCGATCACACGCGCGGGCATTCCCTTCATGGCACACATTGGAATGTTGCCGCAGCATGTCCGCGAACAGGGCGGCTATAAAGTGAAAGGCAAAACGCAAGCCGAAGCCGAGGCATTAATCGCGGATGCGCGAGCGGTTGAAAAGGCCGGCGCGTTTTCAGTCGTCCTCGAGATTGTTTTGCCCGAAACCGCGAAACAAATCACCAACGCAATTACGATTCCGACGATTGGCATCGGTTCGGGTGAAAATTGCGACGGCCAAATACTTGTCACGCATGATCTGATCGGGTTGTTCCCGTGGTTTACACCGAAGTTTGTTTCGCCGGAGGCGCGCGTCGCGGACGAGATCCGCAAGGCGGCGCGCGCGTTTGTTGAACGAACGCGCGGCACGGCGGAATTGTCGAAGAGATCAGAAGATTGACAACCGAACTGCGGTGACGGTGTTTAACTTGCAATGAGAAGCGCCAGACTTTCCGATTTCGACGACATCGATGAGATCGAGCACGAGGCGTTGCTCACCGGAACGCCGGAGCGGAGTTGGATATGGTTTGGCTTGATCGCATCGCTCTGTCTCCACATCGGTCTTTGTATTTGGTTTTATCGGATGCGGGTTGCGTCGGTGGAAACCGTTTTCGCGGATACGCAGCCCCCGATGACGTTTCGAGTTAAACCGGTCGATCTGAGTCAGCTCGACAAGATCAGTGGCGATCAGGTTAACGCCGCGTCCAAACCGAACCCGGACGACACGAAGGAGCAGCAACCCGACGAGAAAAAATCTTTCGACAAACTTTTGCAGGAAATCCAGGCGACGACGCAAATGCCGGACGACATGAGCAATGCGCTGCCCGACAAGCCGAAAGTGGAACAAGCCGACGTCACCTCCGTGATGAACGAGATCGAGCGCAGCACCGCGCAAACTTTGTCGACGAACCCGAATGTAACGCGCGAACAATCGCTCTTGAGCGAGAGTTCGACCTCGGGTCGACCGCAGCCGGCCTTGAGCGGAACTGACTTGGCGACCAGCACAATCATCAAACGCCCGAACACGTTCACCAGCAAACTTCCGGGCGACAGCGCTGGCCCGAACAAGAAAGGCGCGCCCGGATTTAGCGATCTCGATCAGCTGCTTTTGCAGAAAGGGCCGTTGGGATCCGGAACCAAAATTCGGATGCCGGAGGACCAACTGTTCTCGTTTGATAGCGCCGAACTGCAGCCCGGCGACATTTTGCAGAAGCTTGTTGCCCTTCTGAAACGGAATCCGAAAGCGACTTTTACGATTGAGGGCTTTGCCGATTCGATCGGGACCGACGAATACAATCGCGATCTGAGCCAACGTCGCGCCGACAATATGAAATATTATTTGGTGCAAACGCTCGGAATCGATGAATCGCAAATCGATGCGCGCGGGCGCGGATCGACAAAGTTCGTGGTGCCGCCGCGGCAGCTGGCACCGAACGCGGGCCAGGCGGAATTTGACGCGGAGATTCAGCGCGAAAGTCCCAACCGCCGCGTCGAGGTAACGATCAACACCAACCCGCAGTAGCGGTCACCAATTCTTAATCCACTGATTCGGATCAGTTGAGTTGCTCGTGCTCCACAGATCGAATGTCGGATTGTAGCCGAAGGCTGCGCCCGAGGCTTTAGCTGTCGAATATCCATAAGAGTTTCCGAATGGATCGCGTAGAGAAAGTACGCTTTGTGTTTGATCTATGGGGTTCAGCTGATTGGGCTTGAAAACAAAATATGACTTTGCCGCGTCTGCGACGCGGTCTGCATTCGTATCACCAGAAATTTGTTCGTACAGATACAGACTAGCCTTCGTGTATTTGTTCGGGATTGGTGGTGCACTCGGATTTAGGTCGGTAGCGGGATCCAGGGCGTTCGTGTCGGAACTCTGCGGATAAATTCCGTTGTCGGCTTTGTAGTTTTCGAGCGCGGCGGACATTGCCGCGATTTCAGCTTCGGCGCGGGAGCGTGCGCCTTTTTTCTGAACGTAACCGACCGTGCTCAGAATTAAACCCGCCAGGATGATGATGATCGAGATGACGACGAGGAGCTCGATGATGGTGAACGCGTTCTTTCGCAAGGTCGACACAATCATGATCGGTTCGAGCGCCGCAGTCATGGCCGCGACCGAGTTGTCCACTTCGTCATCGTAAACGTCCGCGATTTTTAAGAGCATCTCGGGCAATTGGCCGGTTTCTTCGCCGACGTCGATCATGCTGACGACCATTGGCGGAAACGCGGCGCTCGCTTCAAGCGGGTGCACAATTGATTCGCCTTCCTTCACCGCTTCGTGAACTTGGCCGATCGCGCGCGCGATCACGGTGTTCCCGGCTGTTTCGCGTGTGATGTTCAACGCCTGCAGAATCGGCACGCCGCTGGTGACGAGAGTTCCCAGCGTGCGCGAAAATCTCGAGATGGCGGTTTTGCGAATGATGTCGCCGAAAAGTGGAAACCGAAGTTTGACGCGATCGATGGTCAATCTTCCGGGAGTCGTGCGATTGGCAAACTTGTAGCCGGCGATAAGCGCGAAAATGATTGCGACAAGCACGAGCCAATGAGCTTGGACGAAACGGCTGACGGTGATCACGAAAGTCGTGATGCCGGGCAGGGGACGATCGCCAAGCATGTCGTGAAAGACCGCTTCGAATTTCGGAACGATGAACACGAGCAAGAATCCCATGATGGCGATGGCCATCGTCATCACGATGATCGGGTAAACCATTGCCGCGGCGACTTTGTTTTTAATTTTGGCCGCCTTTTCGTGAAACTCGGCCAGTCGCGTGAGCACGAGCTCGAGAACACCGCCGATTTCGCCGGCTTTGACCATGTTGATGTAGAGGTCGTTAAAGATAAGCGGAAATTGCGCGAGACCTTCCGAGAAGGTGCTGCCGCCTTGCACCGAATCTCCAAGCTTGTCGATCGTGTTTTTCAAAACCGAGTCGCGCTCCTGTCTCGCGAGAACATTCAGACCGCGCAAAAGTGGAAGACCTGAATCGATCAGCGTCGCGAGCTGGCGGGTAAAGATCATCAGCACTTTCGGCTTCACGCGTTTGCGTTGGAAAAGGACGATACCTTTGCGCTTCTCGCGCGGTTGCGCGACGCGAGCAGCTTTCGCTGCGCGCTTGGTCGCCTTGTCCGCAACGCGACCGCCTTTGCCCTCCTCGTAAACGTTCGTTGGAAAAAATCCCGCTTGCCGCAATTGTCCAATCGCTTCGTTGGTTGAAGCGGCTTCAACCAGTCCGGTGGATTCCTCTCCGCCCGAATCGAGCGCTACGTAAGTGAAGCGAGGCATGACGATGTCGAAGTTAAAAAATCGCTCAGGTGTATTTCAATACTTCCTCGATCGTCGTGTCGCCGGCGAAAATGCTGCGCAGTCCGTCCTGGCGCAGCGTGACCATACCGAGCTCGATCGCCTTTTGCTTGAGAACAACCGTCGGCGCGCGTTCGTTGATCAATTCGCGGACTGGATCGGTAATTTTCATCAGCTCGTAAATTCCCTTGCGGCCTTTGTAGCCAGTGTTGTTACACGTGTCGCAACCCTTGCCATAGAAAAACTGGCGATTTCCGATGTCGCGTTTCGAAATTTCGAGTTGCGCAAGCAGCGAATCGTTAGGCTTGTAGGGCGTGCGGCAATTCGGACAAATGCTGCGAAGCAAACGTTGGCCGATGACCGCTTCGAGAGTCGCGGAAATCAGAAACGGCTCGACGCCCATGTCGATCAAACGAGTCACGGCGCCCGGCGCGTCATTCGTATGGAGCGTCGTGAAAACAAGGTGGCCGGTGAGCGATGCTTGAATCGCGATCTGCGCCGTCTCCAAATCGCGCGTCTCCCCAATCATGATGCGATCGGGATCCTGTCGCAGGAACGCGCGCAGCACACGCGCGAAGCTGAGGCCGATGTTTTCGTTGACCGGAACCTGAATGATTCCTTCCAAATCATACTCAACTGGCTCCTCGGCAGTCAGTAGTTTCGAATCGACGGTGTTGATCTTGCGCAAGCAGGAATAGAGCGTGGTCGTCTTTCCGGAACCGGTCGGGCCAGTAGCAATGAAGATTCCGTTCGGCCGGTTGATCAGCTCGAGAAGATAACCGTGGATGTAATCGGGCATGCTGAGCATGTCGAGGTCGAGATTGACTGTCGAGCGATCAAGCACGCGAAGCACGACGCTTTCGCCGAACTGCGTCGGCAAAGTGGAAACACGAAGATCGACATGGCGGCCGGCAATGTTCTTCTGGATGCGTCCATCCTGCGGCAGACGACGTTCGGCGATGTTCATGTTCGCCATCACTTTCACGCGTGAGATCACCGGCAGCGCGAGGTGGCGCGGGGGCGGCGACATTTCATACAGCGCGCCGTCTACGCGATAGCGGATTTTGAATTCGTTCTCGAACGGCTCGAAATGAATGTCGCTCGCGCGGTCCTGGATCGCCTGATACAAAATCAAATCGACAAAACGGATGATCGGTGTCGCATTCGCTTCGGCTTCAACGGCAGCCGCGCTTTCGTCGCCGCGAATTTGTAACATCTCGCCGGCTTCGCCGAGCTGCTTGAGTACTTCCTCTACACTCGCGGTGTCCGTGCCGTAGTAATCCTTGATTTTATTTTCAATTTGTTCGCTTGGGGCGACCACAACATCGACATCTTTGCCGAGCGCGAACCGAAGATCTTCGGCCGCATGCGGATCGAGCGGATCGGCAAGCGCGACGCGTAAACAGTTTCCAGTCAAACCAACCGGGAGCGCGCGATGCAGCCTCGCCAGTCCGCTTGGGATCAATTTCAAAACTGCGGCCGGAATTTCTGTTTCGTTAAGATCGACATAATCGGTGCCGAGGGCCTCGGCGATCGTGCGATAAAAACCACTCTCGTCGACGAAGCCGCTATCGACCATCGCTTGCGCGATCGTTTTGCCGTTGAGGTTTGCTTCGTTCAAAACGTCCTCGGCCTGCGACGGCTGGAGGACATTTTGCTCGACGAAAAGCTCGGCGACTTGTTTTTCGTTCATATTAGCTGACGTCTCCGAGCGTGGTTGAAATCACTTCCTCGGCCGTGGTCAAGCCGGCGAGAACTTTGCGAATGCCGTCTTCGCGCAGGGTGCGCATGCCGAGCTCGCGCGCGCGTTGGCGCAGTGACAGTGTCGCGCTGCGCCGGTTGATCATGTGGCGCACTTCGTCGTCCAAAATAAAAATCTCGAAAATCCCCATGCGACCTTTGTAACCGGTGCTGCGGCATTGCTCGCAACCTTTGCCCTGCATCACTTGCACGTCGCGAAGTTGGCCGGGCTCGATTCGCAGCGCGCGCATTTCGCTTTCGCTGAGCTGCGCCGGCTCCCGGCAATTCGGACAAATGCGACGGACGAGTCGTTGCGCCATGATCGCACGCAAAGACGACGCGACGAGAAATGGTTGCACTCCGATGTCGATCAAACGCGCGACGGCGGAAGGCGCGTCATTTGTGTGGAGCGTGCTGAAGACCAGATGTCCGGTGAGCGACGCGTTGGTCGCGATGCTCGCCGTTTCCAAATCGCGGATCTCGCCGATCATGATGATGTTTGGCGCCTGACGCAGAATGGATCGCAGCGCGGCAGGAAACGTCATTCCGATTTCCGGATTCACCTGGACCTGGTTAATGCCGGTCATTTGATATTCGATCGGCTCTTCGACCGTGATGATTTTGCGGTCGGGCTTGTTGACGTAATTCAAACACGCGTAAAGCGTGCTCGTTTTTCCCGAACCGGTCGGGCCGGTCACGAGCAAGATTCCATCGGGCAATTGAATCAATCGCTCGAATGTTTCCTGGTCGTCGCTGAAAAAGCCGAGCTCGGGCAGTCCGAGCATCAGGCTCGATTTGTCGAGCAGACGCATCACGACGCTCTCGCCGTGATTCGTTGGAATTGTCGAAACACGCAAATCGAGCGGCTTCTTTTTTATTTTCACCTGGATCCGGCCGTCCTGCGGCAAACGTTTTTCCGCGATGCTCATCGAGCCGGTCATGATTTTGAGCCGGCTGACGATCGCGGATTGCAATCGCTTCGGTGGCGATTGCATTGCCTGGAGTTTGCCGTCGATCCGAAAACGGACGCGAAATTTTTTATCGAGCGGTTCGAGATGAATGTCGCTGGCTCCGGCCCGATGCGCTTCGATGATGAGCATCGAGACAAGGCGAATGATCGGCGCGTCGGCTTCGTCGGTCTCGGTCAGCGCCGCCCCGTCGCCGATCTCCAAGCCAAGATCGACATCTTCGCCAATCTTTTCGCGGATGACGTCGGCCGCTTCGTCCGCGGTGCCGTAATATTTGATGAGCGCGTCGCGAATTTTTTCCGTACTGGAGCAAACGAGCTCCAGCTCGCGTTGCAGTAAAAAGCTCAAGCTGTCGATCGTGTCGATGTCGAGCGGGTCGCTCACGGCGACGACCAGACCGGTTTCGCCGAACGCGACGGGAATGACTTTGAAACGGCGCGCGTCTTCCGCGCGAATTTGTCGGATGATTTCTGGTGGAATGACCATCGCCGAAAGGTCGATCCAGTCCATGTGCGCTTGCGCTGCGAGCGAACGCGAAACGTCGGATTCGCTGACAATTCCGTCTTTGACTAAAACATCGAGGACCTTGTCCTGGCCATTCAGCCGTTTGCGCGCGGCGTCGATTTGCTTACGCGAAACGAGCCCGACGTCTTGTAGGACTCTGAGGACGTAATCTTCGTTTTGTTGCACCGGGGGGAACGGACATTTCGTCCGCTTGTGGGATGAGATCGTACAAAGCTGACTTTCCCGTGTCAACGGAATGTGAGCAGAAGAATCTTCAAAACTGTAACGCGCCTGTTACCCAAACGTCACACTCAGATTCGATTAGATGGCGTGAAGCATTCACAGTTTCGGGGACCTTTTCGTTTAATTTTCCGGACGACCTTCGCGCTCTGCGCGATGTCGATCTTGTCGCGAGCTGCTTTTGCGCAAACGCTGCCGCCGCCTGAAGCCGCGGGATTCGAGCACGTCGTTGTCGTAATGATGGAGAACCGTTCGTTCGATCACTTCTTCGGCTGGTTGCCCGGAGCGGACGGCCAGCAGGCCGGATTGAACTACAAAGACAGCTCGGGCGTTTCGCATCCGGCGCACGCGCTGCCGCCCGACTATCAAGGCTGCGGGTTTCTCGATCCGGGTCACTCCTACACGGACGGTCGCGTCCAATTTCACAGCGGCGCGTGTGATGGATTTCTATTCGATGGCTCGGACTCAAGCACAAGCAACCCGAATCAGGCGAATGACGTTTTTGCGATCGGTTATTACGGGCAGAGCGATCTGCCATTTCTCGGCGCGGCTGGTCCGACGTTCACCGTCCTGGACAATTATTTCTGCGGCATCATGGCTGAGACCTATCCGAACCGCTTCTACATGCACGCCGCGCAGACGGATCGGTTGGTAAACAACATGAACACTTCGACGTTGCCGACGATCTGGGACCGATTGCAGGCGAAAGGACTTTCCGGTCGTTATTATTTTAACGATCTACCGTTTCTGGCGCTTTGGGGAACGAAATACGCGAACATCTCAAAACCATTTGCGCAATTTCTCGCAGATGCGCAGGCGGGCGCGCTGCCGAATGTCGCGTATGTCGATCCCGGATTCGCCGGTGAGGAGACCGATACCTCAAATGACGATCATCCGCACGGCGACATTCGCGATGGCGAGGCCTTTCTCAGTCAAATTTACAACGCGATAACCAATAGCCCGAACTGGTCGAAGACCGTCCTCGTTATCAATTTCGATGAATGGGGCGGATTTTTCGACCACGTCCCGCCACCCCTCGCGCCGATCCCAACCGCGAGCGCCGCGGCCGGCGATACCGAGGGCCGCCTCGGCTTTCGCGTGCCGTGTCTGATTATTTCACCGTACGCGCGACGGAATTTTATTGGTCATGAGCAATTCGATCACACATCGATCTTGAAAATGATCGAGTGGCGATTCGGATTGCCGCCACTCACGGTTCGCGATCAAACGGCGAATAATCTCGCCGACGTGTTGAACTTCGCGTCACCGGATGTTTCGGCGCCGGGATTCATGGTTCCGGGCGGCCCGTTTGGCCGCCCGTGCACGCCAACAGTAAACAGTCCAACTGCGACGACACGCCCGCCGGCTCTTCAAAAACTCAGAACGAAAGCAGTTAAGGCCGGATTTCATGGAGTGCGTTAATCAAATGAAAAAGATTTTTTGTCTTTCGATTGTTGTTTGTTGCGCGATTTCTTTCTTTCGCGAATCGCGGGCGCAACCGCCCGCCTTCGATCACATCGTGGTCGTGATCGAAGAAAATCATTCGTTCGGCGATATTATCGGAAGTTCCGCTGCGCCGAACATCAACGCGCTGGCCGCCTCAGGCGCAAACATTGTGAACGCGTCGACCGATCCGCAGGGCAACACGAGCGGCTCGCACGCCGTGCGCCATCCGAGTCAGCCGAATTATCTCGAGCTCTATTCGGGAAGTAATCAGGGAACGATTCAGGACGGACATCCTGGATCGACAAGTGAACCGTTTTCATCACCGCCGCCGTTCACCACGCCAAATCTCGGCGCGGCTTTGCGCAACGCTGGATTCAGTTTCGCGACTTACTCGCAAACGTTGCCCTCGGTCGGATTCGATGGTGACAGCAACGGCGCTTATCAGCGAAAGCACAATCCGGTCACGAATTGGATGAACGATATCAATCCGACGGCGAACCAGTATCCGTCGACGTTAAACCAGCCGTTTACGACGTTTCAGCAAATCATGAACAGTCCGGGCGGGTTCGCTAACCTGCCGACGGTCTTATTCGTTGTGCCCGATCAGGATTTCGATATGCACGACGGAACAATTCAGGCGGCTGACACCTGGCTAAAACAAAACATCATCGACACGTATCTGCCGTGGGCGATGACGCACAACAGTCTGCTCATCGTGACTTGGGACGAAGACGGTGACGACACCGCGACAAATCAGATTCCAACGATCTTTGCCGGCGCGAAAGTGAAGCCGGGCAACTACACCGAAACGAATCTCAACGCGAACAACCCACATGTCGGTTCGCCAACGGATCCGGGAATTCAAACCCCAACCGGACCGGCGATGAATCATTACAATGTGCTCTCGACGATCGAAGACGTTTACGGACTTACCCGTATCGGCGGTTCACTAAACCGCCGACCGGTCTCGGATATTTTCACGATGTCGATCTTCGGTGGCCCGCTGGTCGTGCCGAATGATTGGGCCAACGCGTTCGGCGACGCTGGAAATCTCTTTCCGCTGTTTTCGTCGCAGCCGATCCGTTACCAACAAGTTTTCGACGCGTCTCAATTCTCGCGATTGAATCCCGGCGGCGGATTGATCAATCGAATCGCATTTCGCGGTCACGGTCCGGGCGTTCCGTTCACCGGCACAGTCGCGCAATTACAGGTAAATCTTTCGACAACGAGCAAAACACCGGACGCGCTGAGCTCGACATTTGCCGACAACGTTGGTCCTGACGACACGCAGGTTTTTTCCGGTCCTCTCTCTGCCGCGGTCACGTTCACCGGCGATCCGACGAATTTTGAAGTCGTCGTGAATTTCACGACGCCATTCTTTTATAATCCGGCGAAAGGAAATTTACTGCTCGATATTCGTAACCAGCAGGGT
>WNFR01000919.1_pt1 | contig 30155 bp, 34 predicted proteins | sample 5400221 | NCBI WGS metagenome assembly WNFR01 (sample SAMN13153357, study PRJNA577476) | soil metagenome | isolation source: 40 cm soil under Madrone tree | place: USA:California | collected 2016-06-14
ACTCATATTAGTGTCAGAACTACAGCAAGTCAAGCCCCAAAAAAGATTTGCAAGAATGCCGTCGACCTGAGACTGGAGTGGAAAATCCTACAAACAAACGGGCTGACGCTAACGCCGTCCCTACCTTAAGGAATCACTGCAGGGGGTACGGGGTAGTGTATCGCGACGGAAAACGTGCTACACCCCGGGTTCGACCTTGGGGAACGATGGCGGGCTTTATCTGCGGCTAGACCAGAGTGCGTGAGTGTCTATCGCACGAGATTGTTTGCTCGCTCATCGCTCCTCACTTTACCGTTGCTAGATAACACCAGAAACTTTCCAGCCGACTCGAGGGGGTCTGTAGCACCAGCGCCGACGCCGGCACGGCAGGAATTGGCTCTGGCGCCTTCAGGCTTGCGTTCACAATGAGCGGCCTTTCTGACGCTGGCACGCGGGAACGCGTAACCTTGAGAGGCTTGCGAGACTCGATGACAACAGCTGTCGGCTTACTCTCGGGCCGTCGGACAACTGGAGGAGCTAATGCGATTCGATGTGACGGCCGCGTGAAGTGATCCCGGTGCGGCCTCCACACCACGTAGAGGAGAACCAGCTCAACGATGACGATCGAAATCCAAAAGAGACGCTTGTCAGTCACAGCCATTCTCCCCTCGGGGGGCAAAACTTACCTAGTGAAACACCGGCACGTAATACAGGAGCAGGACCAAGAAGAGCACTCCGCATATCGGTCAGCTTAATCTTTGGGCACTTTACGCGCCCGCTCCATCGTTAGGAGTCTCATGGGTTATCTGTTCCTTCAAAAGTCACTGTCCAGACGGTTGGATTCCTGGCCCGGCGCGTCTGATGAAAGCGAAAATTAGGCCCAAGGTTTCCTCCCCCGAAGAACCTTGGGCTAATTGCTCGGCTTCCTTGAAACCGGCGAAGCGTGCTATCCGTGGCGGAGGTTAAGCCAGCAGTTAAAGCTTCGCAATGGCACCGAGGCGCCAGCGTTCATGGCACGAAAGAGCCTTTATATCCAGGGATGGAAGCGTCCATCGGGATCACGATTGAGTTTAGATGGGCGGTCTACCGACTCTCCCCGCTGGGTAGGTGTCGGCGTTGCGGGAAGAAGTAAGAAGAGGAAGAACCGTGGCGCGCGCGGCGTGCGTAGAATCCATGTCGCTGCCGTCAAGTCGAAACGCCGGAGCCGCGACCGGATCGTAAAGGCAATCGGCTGTCATCAGTTTGGTCCACACCGCGACCATCTCGATGTAGACTGTTGACCACCCCGCTTGAGGTTCCGGTGAACAGCAGGCTGCTATTCGTGTTGGTCGTGGGATGCGTTCTGCTGCTTGTGAATTGTGCGGCAAGGCGTATTCACGACCACGACTTTGACGTAACTGATTCTGTAGCTGCGAAAGACGGCTCCCCACTGGAAGGTGTGGAGGTGATTCTTCAGGTGGAAACGCCAGTCTATGAAGGTATCACCCCGGTGAAAACTCAGCGGCGGGTGACGAACAAAGGCGCATTCATTTTCAGATGCCTTAGTCACAGCCCTATGACGAAGTACACAGTCACTGTTCGCAAAGAAGGTTTTGAACCTCAGACGCTCTCGGCCAGTGCACCTCCCGACGGCCACCTTGCGATTCGATTGAAGAAGCTGTAAGGCCGATTCTCAACTGGTGTAATGGCCTCCTTCTAAGGGGGCGCCTTTTATAATGCGATTTCAAAAATAATCTTGGGGCTCAATAGAACCCATGCCGAATCGCGCCATCGCATTTCACGATTCCACGTTCGACAGTCTTGAAAGGGACGGGGCAAACGTGACCCTTCGTTTCTCGGCCGCCTACATCCACGAGGCCGATGGAGAGCCGGGTCGGGACGCCGGTTCGGGCTGGATTCAAGAGGCTCGCCTTCAGGTTGTTGGAGCTTCTCTGAGCGGCACAATTCTCGAACTGCCCTGCGACCTGTGGGACGGCGATATGCGGCTCGGAGGTGATGTATTTCCGATGATCCCCATTCCACTCGACTACAAGGGGCCCTGTTGAAATCAACCTTCAACAGAATGGAAAAATGCGGCTCGCAGGAACGGGCGTGCGACTGGATTTGGGCGGAGAGCCGAGGTATGTAGAGGAATTTTCCGGCAATCGTTAACGAACCTGCGGTCGTCAGTGAAAGGGCCTGGGTTTCAACAGTTGTCTTCGAGTCTGGGATTTCATGTCCGAAACGAACCCGCTTGTTGCCGAAGCCAAAAAGCATCAATCTGAGGGTTCTCAGCTTCTTGCCAGAGGCTCATACGCAGAAGCGCGTGAACAATTCCTCAAAGCGATCGACACAAATCCAAGCTGGCCACAACCTCACTTGGGTCTCGGGCAGACATTTTTCTTTCAAAAGAGACCGAATTTGACGAACGCAATTCAATCGTTTCGCCGCGTCGTCGAGCTTAGCCCTGACTGGGCTGAGGGCTATCACTGGCTCGGGCTGGCACAAGAAAAACAGGGAGATTTGTAAGACGCTGCGGGATCGCTTGAGCAAGCGACCTGACTGGCACCATCCGATCCTCGAGCACTAATTGGGGTGTCTGTCTTACTCGGCTGAAACAATTTGCGGCTGCCATTGCTCACTTTCGCCATGCGATCAACCTCAAGCCTCATTACGCCGAAGCTTCCGCTCATCTCTTTCTCGCTGATGCACTCAAGGGAAGTGGGCAAATTCATGCCGCGTGCGAGGAGTGGAAAATCGTCTTGGAGATGCCCGACGAACATCCCGAATACGGTTCGGCCAAGAAAGAAGCAAGACAGATGCTTAAACGGCATTGTGACTCTCATTCAGCAGAGAGGCGACGTAAGCGATAACCTGGCGTAATATCGCGATCGCTCACCCGGTCGGCAAATTCTAAGTTTATGTGTCTAAAGTGAGTATGAATCAAGCTGTTCAAGGCTAGGTCCTTGCAGGCGTGCTGATTTTCGTGCTCTGTCGCGGGGTAAGTCCCGGGAAGCAGGGTTTGCGGCTTGCAAGCAAGAAACCAGCACAGTTGCCATTTGCAATCTCGATAGTCCCAACGAGCAGTGCTGGCGAGCCATACGGACGAGCAATCTCAACGGCGAAGAAGTCGCCCGACCCTTTTTTGCGGCCCTAACGAACACCTCTGGGGAATCCCAAGCGGCTTTCGAGATGTGGAATAGGTGGGGATACCAGTCCGTCTCGTTTGAGGTAGAGACCGCAGATGGTCACAATTCTGCCACCCTTTGAAAAATGATGCGCCGTGGAAAACGTGGAAAGTCCAAACCCGGACTATTCCACTCTTCCACGGCGCTTGGAACCCGCGTCAGAACAGGGTGTTCCACCCATTTCCCTGTGAGGACCGCGCGGTGGACCGACCGCTAATCGTCCCCGTGTCCTCCACCGCTTGTTGTACAACGAACCACGGTGGACTTTCCGTCTGATGTTGCAACGCACCTGTAACGATTTGCCGGAACCATGCTGGCCGGGATACAGTTAATGTTGAATCCCGAACTGTTTGCGACGAGTGAACACACCGGACCCGTCTTAGTTACTGTCACTGCAGCAGACGCGGACTTGGTCGGATCGTCAACAGAAGTAGCTTTGACTACGCCCGAACCAACTTTCGTAGCGGTGAACAACCCCTTGCTATCTACCGTGCCTACTGCGCCAGTCGCTGTCCAGTTGACTCCCGCAGTTGAGCCAGTCACGTTGGCCGTGAACTGTTGCGTGTTCCCTACACTCACAATCATGGTGGAGGGGCTGACGGTAACCCCGATACCTCCCGTAGGAGGCACGGCTGCCACTGTAACTGAGGCCATAGCCGACTTTGTCGGATCTTCCACCGAAGTAGCCGTGATTGTTCCGGTACCTGGAGTCACAGCCGTGTACTGTCCGGTCTGGTCGATCTTTCCGACACTGGTGGCACTCCACGTTACACCCTTAGTGGAGTTGGCAGCGTTTGCAACAAACGTTTGCTGCTGTCCTGGGGTCAATGACGCGGTCGTAGGCGATATCGTGACGCTTATCGTTGTAGAGGCTAGATTGCCGATTAGATAGGTCGCTTCCAACCCTACCGCTCTCGCCGAATGGCCTACGTTGTTGAATGCTGTTGTTGCGTTTGCTCCACAAAACGGAGTTATCGGTCCCGCTCCGGCCGGATGTAAGTTGAGATACGCCGTAACATTATAGACTTCGGTGTTGTTGAGTATTATCCAACAATCTGCCGGGGTGTTATGTTTCGCTATATCTGCCAGCGTGTAGTTGGGCAACTGCGCCGCCAGCGACATGGAGAATGTCAAAATGAACAACAAAGTTGCAAACAGAGTCTTCTTCATTGGTCGGTACTCCTTGATTAGCCTGAGGTCGAAATCTGATTTAACGACGGTTTAGCGAACTTCGCATCAGTTTCCGCTCGTTGCTCCCGCTAAGCGGGCCGTGGGACAAAGCTGGCCTGCCGCCGAGAGGCGAACAGGCACACGGGTGTCCACAACGATGGACATCAACGGAAAGAGCGCGTTTTTATACTACTTTTGCTTCGAGAAAGCTTGGATCGGGATCGCCTCGCGCAACTAGGGAGGCCACTGACACGGAAGGATAGGAGTCCTTTCCACTGTTTTGCTTCCTTTCTTCGGAATCGCGGTTGGCACATGCGAAACCGAGGGGGGATGAAGGATGTGTGTCCCAGGCTCGAATGCCTGGCGGGAGACACACTCACAAATGTGATTACGAAGTGGTTGACGCGAACCGACAGTGGAACAAAATTAGGTCGAAACTATCGTTCATGGGAGACCCGAGCAAGTCTCAGTAGTACATGTACTCGCGGGTGTCACCCATGAACGAGAAGAATCAGTAGTGCCGCACCGGGGACTGAGGCCCCAAGCGGTCGCAGCAGATCGCGGCCATGGCAAGGTCGATTCGTTGGGATGTGCCCGGAGTCGGATTAGCGGTTGGATTCCCGCGCCTGGTCGTGAAAGCACTGCATCCAGCCCGTGTTCTTGGCTAAACCGGAGATCAGGGGGTCGCGATAGCGCGCCCGTTGCATGGCGCCTTGCTGACCAAGCGCCAAAGCCTGTTGAATGTCCTGCCAGTCGATGCTGCCCGTGTCGACCAAGCCGTCTGCGTAGGCGCGGCCGAGTTCCTCGATCGCTTCCTGCGGCCACAGGTCAGCGCAAACATCAGCCAAGCCATCCCACTGCGCACCCGGTTTCCGCTCCCGCTTGTGAAATAACTGAAGAAAGTACGCCATGGCTTGCTCGCGACCATGCTGGCCGGTGGTCACCAGCGCTACCATGCCGTTCATTGCGCCCGAACGGACCCATTCGTTACCTTTGCTCGTTCTCAATCAGGGCGACAATGGCACTGGCGTCTCCGCCAGAAACCGACGCCAGGATTCTGCCTAGGTCTTCAGTCACCACATCACCCGCTAGCTCAAACGGAAACTCACCGGGACGAGAGAAGATTCGCACCGGCAGCGGATAGGCACGGGTTTCGCGGAACAGCGCCAGCTCATACAGGGCGTAGATGTGGATCATCCGTCCGGCATCCGCCAGCCACCTTTCGGGGTTCTTGTCGATGTCCTCGAGAATCTCAAGGAATCGGGGGATTCCTTCCTCCCGCCGCGCGATGCTTCCGCAACCAGATCTTTGGGAAAGGAACCCCTGTGCTGGTCCAGACGTGCAAGCGGCTCTTGAATGTCCATGACGAGTGTCCGCGCAACCTCTGGAATACGACCCAGCCTACGGGACCAAGGCGTCCGTCGCCGCAATAACGTGTCAGGGGACGTAGCAGAAAGCTCACTCTCGGCGAGCGGCTGCTCTCGACCTGTTTCGCTTGTTGCAGATCTTCCGGTCGCAGCTCCAGCTGTTCAATCTACCACTCTGGTTACTCTGACTTGCGCCCAAACTGCATCCGCCGCAGCTGGCTCAGCAGCAGCTTCAGACGCTCGATCTCATTTCTCGATCTAACTTACTCAGATCAGGGAGCGTCGGCGCCAACATGGGGCATGTATGCCATGAGCGAGCTGTGCAAGACACGGGCTCGCAAAACATCTGTGCAAATCCGAAGCTGTACTTACCGCCAACTGCGGATCCCACGTGCGCTGCGGTCGTCGCCAGTCAGTGCCTTCTAAGAGCATCGACAGCTTTGGCTTAATGCTTGCCCCTGGTTCAGGTTTGGCGAGAACAACGTCCACAGCGTATTCTTTGCGATACCTAAAGTGAAAGACCTCTTCTCTCTCGCGCCCGCAGGTACGACTTTCAGCCGGGAAGTTGTTGCCGGTATCACGACGTTTGTGACGATGTCGTACATCATCGTGGTAAACCCGGCGATCCTGAAGGCAGCGGGAATTCCGGCGGGGCCGTCCATGATCGCGACCATTGTTACGGCGATCTTCGGAACGCTCCTGATGGGACTGTACGCGAACCGACCCTTTGCCATCGCGCCCTACATGGGGGAAAACGCGTTCATCGCCTACACCGTGGTGCAGGTGCTGGGATACCGGTGGCAGACTGCGCTCGCGGCGGTTTTCCTGGGAGGAGCGCTGTTTTTGATCCTAACCATATTTCGGCTGCGGCAGTGGCTGGTGGAAGCCATTCCATCCGGCCTACGGTACAGCTTCGCGGTCGGGATCGGGCTGTTTCTGACGTTCATCGGATTGAATGAGACCGGCATCGTCATGCTCGGAACCACGGGGGCTCCGGTGCGGACGGGACACCTGACCGCCGCCCCGGTGATGGTGGCCGTGTTTGGTTTCCTGCTGATGGCGACGTTGATGATCCGGCGCTTCCGGGCGGCGATTCTGGTGGGGATTCTGGCGACGACATGTCTCGCGTTTATGGTGGGCGTATCTCCCGCCCCGACCCATTGGGTGAGCCTGCCGCCGAGCCTTGGACAAGTTCTCTGGCAGATGGACTTTCGCGGCGCGCTCACCTGGGGCTTCTTCCCGGTTATCTTGACGATTTTCGTCATGGCGTTTGTAGACACCATGGGAACGTTGATTGGGCTGTCGGCGAGGGCGGGGTTCCTCGACGAACGCGGCAACCTGCCGCAGATCGAACGGCCGATGCTGGTTGATGCCCTGGCTACGATGCTCGCGGGGGCAGTGGGAACAACGACTTCGGGTGCTTACATCGAGTCGGCGACGGGGGTGGAAGCGGGGGGCCGCACGGGACTCACTTCGGTGGTGACGGCACTGTGTTTTGTGGGAACATTGTTCTTCTCGCCGTTCGTGGCGTCGATTCCGGCGCAGGCGTACGGACCTGCATTAATCGTCGTGGGACTATTGATGCTCGCCCCCATCACGAAAATTCAGTTCGACGACTTCACTGAGCTGATCCCGGCTTTTGCGGTGGTTGCGCTCATGAGCTTCACGTACAACATCGGGGTAGGCATCACGGTAGGCTTCCTGCTGTATCCGTTCTGCAAGGTGGTTTCCGGACGCGTGCGGGAAGTGAAGCCCGGCCTCTGGGTGCTGGCGGCATTGTCGCTGCTGTTTTTCGTCTTTTATCCATACACGTAACCAAGCTCTGAAAGAGGAATACTGGGTCCCGAGAATTGCGATGGGGCGCGGATGGCAGGGACGAAGGGGGCAAGAGTCTTCCCGGTAGAAGTGGCGGGCTGTTTGCAGAGAACGTGGAGAGATTTCCTATCTATGGTGCGATTTGGGATCGTGGGATTCGGGCTTCACGCGGTACGGCGGCTCATGCCGGGCTTCGACTTGGCACAACGCTGTCGGGTTACGGCCCTGTCCCGGCGTGACATGACCAAGGCACGCGGGTCGGCGGCGCAGTACAAGATTCCGCTGGCCTTCGATTCCGCAGCTGACCTGTGCCGGTCGCCGGAGGTCGATGCGGTTCTGGTTACGACTCCCGACGCCCTGCATCTCGCCGATGTCTTGACGGCGATCGAGCACAGAAAGCCAGTGCTATGCGAAAAGCCGATGGGAATGAACGCCGGTGAATGCCGGCAGATGGTAGAGGCGGCGCGGCAGGCGGGCGTACTGCTCGGAGTTGGGCAAGTATTCCGGTTCGAAGACAGCACCGCGCGGCTTCGCGAGCGGATCGCGGCCCGACAGATTGGCAGGCCGATCTTTGCGCGCGCAGAATTTTCCTATTCGGCGAAATCTCATCCACGCACCTGGTTGACGGATCCAGCGTTGGCCAGCGGTGGTCCCATCGGAGATGTCGGGGTGCATTGCGTGGATGCGCTGCGCTACATCCTGCAGGACGAGATCATACAGGTCACCGCGCGCGGCATGTGGGACGCGGAATCTGGTGGTGTCGAGGCGGCGGCTGTCCTTGCTCTGGAGTTTGCGCGCGGAACCCTGGGAAGCATCATGGTCTCGATGCGCGCGGGCTACCGGACGCCCCTGGAGATTGTCGGCGAGGAGGGCTCGCTGCGAGCCGAAGACGGGTTCAACATAGAACGGCCCGTCCAGTTGGAGTTGCGGCGGCCTGGAACTTCCCTGGAGACCGAAGTGGTCTCGAACCAACTGGCGTACGGGCGCCAAGTGGACGCCTTCGCGCGGGCCATGGAGGGTGAGGCGCAGTTTCCCGTTCCCGGCGAACAGGGCTGGCAGAACCAGGAAATTCTGGACGCCGCCTTCCGGAGCTTGAAAAGCGGGAAGGCCGAAGAAGTACCGAGGGTCGGGCAGTCGTCCGCGAGATAATTTTCCAGCAGCAGCGTCAGCGTGCCGGGAGGCAGGCGGAATGCAGAAGAAATCAGCGCTCGTCACCGGTGCGAACTCGGGTATCGGCAAGGTCATCGTGTCCAGTCTCGCTCGGGCCGGCTACGACGTAGCGCTTAACTTCAAGGTCGACGCAGCGGGCGCGGAACGAATCGCGCGAGAGCTCGGTGAGCAATCCAGGGGTCGGGTGATCAGTGTTTACGCGGATGTTGGCAACCGCAAGGACGTCGATGACATGTTCGGAAAAGTCATCGATCAGTTTGGCCGGCTTGATGCGCTGGTGAACAACGCCGGCGTGCAGGTATCGAAGCCGCTGCTTGAACTGGACGAGTCCGAGTGGGACCTGATCATCAATACCAATTTGAAAGGGTGCTTCCTGTGCACGCAAGGAGCGGCTCGGCACATGAAGGAAACCGGTTCGGGGGTGATCGTCAATATTGGATCGGGCTGTAACAAAGTGCCGTTTCCGAATCTGTCGGCCTACACCGCCAGCAAGGGCGGGATCGAAATGTTCACGCGCTGCGCCGCGCTTGAGCTCGGGCCGCTCGGGATCCGCGTGAATTGCGTGGCCCCTGGGGCGATTGACACCGACAGGACGAGACTGGAGATGGCCGATTTCGCCAAGGCGTGGGCGCAGATCACTCCGCTTCGGAGAATTGGAACAGCGGAGGACATTGCCGCGGCGGTTGAATTCCTGTTGAGCGAGAAGGCTTCCTTCATCAGCGGACAGACGCTGTGGGTGGATGGCGCCGTATTTACGCAGCCGCGTTGGGCGACGTCGGACGCCACGGAATGAAGTGAGTCTAAAAAGCCGGGTGCGTGTTCCCCTAACGTGCGGGTTCAGTCGGAATGGGCTGGGAAATTGCGGGGTTCGGCAATCTGGTGGGCGGGATGCCCCGGGCCTGAATGATGGCCCAGTGCCACTCTTCGTCGGGACCCAGGCGAAGTCCGAGGGGAGTCTTGAACAGAGTCGTGGTGGAGGGCAACGCCATTGCCCGCAGGTGGTGAATGGTGGTGACGTCGGGCTGTTTCTCCGCGCTGATTACACTCTCTGAGGCGGCTGGTACCAGCCGGCCCGATCCATAGTGGGCGGCCTCCGGAGCGTTGTGCCGCACGATTGTCAGGCCAACTGTGATTTCTTCAAGCTTCCATTCCGTGCCGTTGAAAATAGAAACCTGCAAGCCATCGTCGCTGATGGTGGCCGGACCGTCGAGCTTAGCAAGTTCGGCTTCGGGAAGGTCCACCGGGACGTACGGGCTGGCAAGCAGCGAAGTCGCGTTGGAGTTGAATGAGAGAGTGCAAGTCGCGTCGGGCGCGGAGACCTGAAACGTCCTGCCGGTACTGTCAAACGAGTAGAGCAGGCTCGAACCGGGTACGCGGTGGCTCTCGACCTCATCCATAACCTGGGAAAAATTGTCGTTGTCGATGACGGGATGGGAGGGCGCCGCGGCGGGCTGATCCTTCTTCTTGCGCAGCGAACGCGCGAGATCGCCGAGCGGCATGGGGGAGTCGTCGGACTGGGCCCAAAGGTTCGAACAGGACAGAAAGCCACAAACAGCCAGCACGACTGCCCGGTGAAGTTTTTGCCCCATTAAGCCTGACTCGGTCATCCCAAAAGCTCGTTTCCCATGGCCCGTTCCGCGCAGATCAGACGCCGGAAATAGCCCTCCGGATGCGCGCGACTTGCTAGGAATTGTAGCGGCGAATGGCCGCCGGAAGATCAGCGGGGAGACGAACGTAGGTGCTAGAACCTTGGACGGAACAGGAAAAGAACAGAGGGCGCGCACTACCAGAAGTGGCGTGCAACGGGGCTACGCACCCTCAAACCAGCAAGCGTTCAAATTACAGCAGGCCGGACGCACGAAAACGCGAAACGGGATCTACCACCGGCTGACGTTTGAAAATCCAGCGAGCCACCGCAAATCCCAGTGCCGCATAGCAAACATGCATAATCCGCATAAGCCCACCCCCGGCAACAAAAGTGCGCTGTCGCACCTTAGGGGAGGAGCCTGTTACGGGGACCACATTAGCAACGGCCACCCAAAGGTGCAATGCACCGAAGGTGCTATGACGTAGCACTGAAGTAATACGTTGTAACCAGACCGGGAATAGTTACGCCGGGGGGCTGGAACCGTGCCGTTCCGGGCATCGAGGCAATCGTTCGAGCGGACTCGAGCCGGGCGTTGCCCGAGGGGCAAGGTTTGCGGAAGATGCTGGTCGTGGCCTACAGAACCAGCCTCAGGCGCCAAAGCGCAAGGGTATTTTCAAGGGGTTTTGGCGGGCACCAACTGGCAGCCCTTCCCTTTCGGTGCTCGGTTACCGTTGTCCGGGAGTGGTTAAGGTTCGTTTTCTCCGGCACTTATCGCGCTGGTGGCAGCGGGGACGGCCACCGGCTGAATGCCTTGTTCGATCGCCAGCTTCTGGAAGGCGGTTACGTCGGCCTTCTGCAGGTCTGCCCAGCGCGCAACCGCTTCGTCGGTCTGTTTTTTGAGTTCATCGAAGCGCCGGACGGCAGCCTCGGTCGGTTCGCAATCGCAACCTGCAGAGACGATCATCGCCAAGAAGGCCAGCTGGCCGTCCAAAGCCGGGTGGTAGGCGAGCGAGTCTTCATTTGCGCTGATCCGCAAGTTGATGAGCGGCTCTCGAACGGCGACCAGCCTGGCGATGAGACTATCCGCGGAAGAAGCGACCGGGCGACCGCTTTCCTCAGCCGGAAGCCTCCGCTTTATCCCCTCGGTCTGAGTTCGAACATCCTCGATCTGGTTCACGGCGGCGTAGACGCGATTCAGTTGTTCCCGAATCTGCAGCAGGAGGTTGAATTGCTTTTCCAGGTCGACTTGCCCGACTTGCACCCGGGGATCGAGCTTGATTTCAAGGGGTGCGCTCTGGCTCTTGCCATCGACTGTCAGGCGGACCTGATATTTTCCCGGAAGCGCCAGGGGACCACGCGCACCGCCGTTGTATTCCCACAGGTAGTATCCCGGAACGCGATTCGCGCTTTCGTAACGCATGTTCCAGATGAACCGGTTCAGGCCGGCCTCAACCTTGATCTCCTTTTCCGGCTTCTTCTCATCGGGGTCGCGCGGTTCGTCGGGAATTTCTGTCTTCTGACTGGAAAACTTGCGGATTACCTGCCCCTGTCTATCCAGAATTTCGATCGTGGTAGCGCCTTTGGGAGCTTGCTTCACGTAGAAGTCAATCACGGCACCGGCCGGCGGATTCTGCCCCACCATGATCGGCTTCGGGACTTCGTCGGGGTTTTGCATGCGGTAAGCAAGGGCGGGCGAGTAAAGATGAACTTCCTGCTTGGCTACATCGTCAGTGAACTGACGGACCGGGGTCAGGTCGTCGAGAATCCAGAAGGAGCGGCCATGAGTCGCCACCACCAGATCATCATTCTTGACGATCAGGTCATGGATCGGGGCCCGGGGCAGGTTTAGCTGGAGCGGCCGCCAGTCGGCGCCGTCGTTGAAGGAGACGAAGACGCCCATCTCGGTGCCGGCGTACAACAAAGCGCGCTTTTTGGGGTCTTCACGGACGGCGCGCACAAACGTGGTGTCGGGAATGCCCTTGACGATCGTGGTCCACGTCTTGCCGTAGTCGCTTGTCTTGTAGATGTGGGGATGAAGATCGTCGTTCTGGTGACGGTCGACGGCCACATAGGCCGTGCCGGCATCGAAGGGCGACGCTTCGATCTGGCTGATGCGGCTCCACTCAGGCAACTCTTTCGGGGTGATGTTGGTCCAGTTCTTGCCCGCGTCGCGCGTGATTTGAACGATGCCGTCGTCGGTTCCAGCCCAGATCACGTTCTTGTCCAAAGGAGACTCGACAACCGCGAAGATCGTGTCGTAGTACTCGGTTCCGCTGTCATCGATGGTGATCGGGCCGCCGGAAGGCTGCTGTTTGCTCTTGTCATTGCGCGTGAGGTCCGGACTGATCGCATCCCAATGCACGCCGCCGTCGGTCGTTTTGAAGAGGCGTTCGCCGGCATGGTAGAGGGTCTCGGGATCGTGCGGGGAAATCAGGACCGGAGACGTCCACTGGAAACGATGTTCCAGAGGGGCGGCGCCGCCCGCGTCGGAGAGCTGGGTCTGGTTGGTTATGTTTCTCAGCTGCCCGTTGCGCTTGTCAAAGCGCGTGATCAGACCCTCATAATCGGCCGCATAGATGATATTTGGATCGGGAGGATAGGGTGCAATGTAGCCCGCTTCCCCGCCCCCTACCTGGTACCAGTCGGCGCGGTCAATGGCGCCATCATCGCTACGACTGGCGATGGCGATGGTGCTGTTGTCCTGCTGGGCCCCGTAAATGTAGTAGGGCATCCGCGTGTCGGCGATCACGTGGTAGAACTGCGCGGTGGGCTGGTTGTCCTGCCGGCTCCAGGTCTTGCCGCCGTCGAGCGTGACCGTGGCGCCCCCATCGTTCGAGGCAATCATGCGGTAGGTGTTCTTCGAATCGATCCACAGTCCGTGATTGTCGCCGTGGGGCAGTTTGATTTTGTTGAAGCTTCGGCCGCCGTCGGTGGAACGGTAAGCGTCGACGTCCATGACGTACACGGTCTGGGGATCCTGTGGGTCCGCGATGATGTGCATGTAGTACCAGGGCCGCTGAATGAGGCTGTGGCTGCCGTTTACGAGTTGCCAGGTCTCGCCGCTATCATCAGAGCGATAGAGGCCGCCCTCACTCGCCTGAATGAGGGCGTACACGCGGTCCGAGTTGGCGGCCACCGAAACGCCGATGCGACCGTAGGGCCCCTTGGGGAGGCCTTTGTCCTTATCGCTGTTTTCCAGTCTCTTCCACGTGGTTCCACCGTCGCCGGATCGATAGAGTCCGCTGCCCGGGCCGCCGCTGGAGAGGCTCCACGGTGTACGGCGAACTTCCCACAGCGCAGCAAAAAGAATATTGGAGTTGCGTGGATCGAAGGCCACATCGATGCCGCCGGTGTTCTCGTCCTTGTAGAGGACCTTTTCCCAGGTCTTACCGCCATCGAGCGTGCGAAAGATTCCGCGCTCCGGGTTTGGTCCGAAGGGATGGCCGAGGGCGGCTACGAAAACGATGTCGGGATTTTTCGGATTGACGATAACCTTGCCGATGGCGCGCGAGTCACGCAGACCGGTGTTTTTCCAGGTCTTGCCGCCATCGAGTGTCTTGTAGAGGCCGTCGCCGTGTGAAATGTTGCCGCGCAGGCAGGCTTCGCCAGTACCGACATAGATGATGTTGGGATCGGACTGTGCGACCGCCAAGCTCCCGATCGCCGAAGTTCCTTCCTTGTCGAAGACCGAGGTCCAGGTGAGAGCGCCGTCGGTCGATTTCCAGACTCCGCCGCCGGTGGCGCCGAAGTAATAGGTCGTGGGATCACCGGCGATGCCCGAAGCGGTGAGAGAGCGCCCGCCGCGGAATGGACCGACCAAGCGGTACTTCATGCCCTTGAACAGCGGATCTTCTTTTTTCTCGGTCTTCTCGATCGTTTCGGTCGCGTCCGTGCCGGGCCTCGAAACGGCTTGCGCCGGATTGGCCGCTTGCTTTTCGGATTTTGTTTTCTGAGCGAGCGCAGCGCCCGTCAGAAGCAGGCTGAGAACAAAAAACCAGCAGACAGCAACGCGCACAGCCCGACCTTGGGTCATCATCTGTTGAGTACTCTCCGGGGTAGTTTTGATTCCAAGCATGGTACCGCTGGCAGGCTCAGACGGAAAGGGATGCGTTGGGCATGACAGGCCGACGCACCCAGCCGTGCTGACCGTGGGAAACATTCACGGGAAATCCGCGTTTTCGTTCGTCGCCTAAGCTTCTCGAGGTCGCCTGTGGCAGCGTTACTTCTTCCCTTCCAGAAGCTTGCGCGCCGCAGCCAATTCTTTTGCCTTGGCGGCGTCGACCGTGGGGTAGGAGAGATTGAGGTCTTCCAGCGTGTCAACGATCGCCGAGGCCACAGCGATCCGCGTAAACCACTTGTTGTCGGCCGGAATCACGTGCCAAGGCGCTTCGGGCGTGGATGTGTGGCGAATCATGTCCTGATAGGCTTCCATGTAGTCGTCCCAGCAAGCGCGCTCACGGATGTCCGCGACGGAGAATTTCCAGTTCTTTTCTGGGTGGTCGAGACGATCGAGGAAACGACGCTTCTGTTCCTTCCGGGAGACATTCAGGAAGAACTTGCGAATAAGAATGCCGTTGCGCGTCATGTAGCGTTCGAAGGCGCTGATGTCTTCGTAACGCTCCTTCCAAATGTCTTTCGTGATCAGGGACGGCGGGATGTGTTGAGCCTTCAGAAGTTCGGGATGAACGCGTACCACCAGCACTTCCTCGTAGTAGGAGCGATTGAAGATGCCGATGCGGCCGCGCTCGGGAACGCACTTCATCGTACGCCAGAGGTAATCGTGGTTGAGTTCTTCCGCTGAGGGAGCCTTGAACGAATAGACCTGGCATCCTTGCGGGTTCACGCCCGACATCACGTGCTTGATAACCCCGTCCTTGCCTGCGGCATCCATGGCCTGAAAGATCAAGAGCAGCGCCCAGCCGTTTTCGGCGTAGAGTTTGTCCTGAAGGACCGAGAGTTTCGCGACGCCTTCTTGAAGCAGGCGCTTCGCCTCATCCTTGGAGTCCACGCCCGCGGTTTGCGCCGGATCATGGTCCTTCATGTAAAAGTGCTTGCCGTGATCCACCCGAAATGGCTTCACGAGCCTGCCCGACGTCACCTTCATCGCGTCCCCCTTGCCGGCCGGCTCTCGTGCGACAGCGCCGGACGGAGAAGTCTACAACAGCGAAGATGCCCGCTTTGCTCAGCATTCGCCGGAAGTCGGAATGGCTGTGGTGGCACCGGAAGTGCATGCACCAACGCTCGAACGAGACCGCCTCAGAAGCAGATACACTTTCCTCAGAACCGCGCAAACTCGTCCATCACAAGTCGGCGCTCGGCCGACGCGTGGTCGATCCGTGTCCTGGAGGATGTTCCCCATGAAGCGATTGGGAATTTTGATAGGGATTCTGCTGGTATCGGCGTTCGCGGCGGCGCAATCCTGCCCGAAGGTTGAATACACAACGACCGCACCGACACTCAAGAGCCTGGTCGCCGCGGTGAACTGCCTGGCCGCCAACACTGAGCAATCCAACGCTTCCAAGCTGGCGGCCTCGACCAAGGCCAGCTTGCAGGCCGAGACTTTCCAAATCGTCGGCCCGCAGCACAGCAATTCCTACTCGGGCATTGTGATGGCCGTGCTCACGGTCCCGACCGGCGGTGCCATCAAGAGCGCGGTGGTCACGCCCGACAATCGCGAAGCGACCGTAACGGCCGAAGCGGGAGGATCCTGCACGGTGAAGATCAACCCCGACAAAACCGTTGACAGTCACTGCTACGTGGCCGGCGGCACGGTCTACATTTTGTATCGCTGAACGGGTATTCCGGTGCCTAGCGTGGCTTGAAGTGGTAGACGACGTCCTGCTTGGAGGGAATGGGGACGCCGTCGCGCGTCGCCGGACGGAAGTGCCAATTCTCCAGGGCAGCCAGCACTTTGCCGTCGATGGCGGGTCCCAGACTCTGTACCACGACTCTGTTCACGATGTTCCCGCTCTCATCGATCGTGATTTCGATCACGACGTTGCCTTCCACGCCCCCGCGCAAGTCTTCTGAGCTCACGAGGGGCTCCGACGTGCTGATCGGCAGGGCCGGGCGAATCTCCTGACCACCGGGCGTTCCATCGGACAGCGATCCATAGGGGGAACCCGCCGACGGGGCCGGAGCCTGAGCCGCCGATGCCACCGGGTGTTCGTCGCCGGTTTCAGGACTACCAGCATCGTGATTGGGAGATGTCCGGGTTCGCTGCGAGTTCCTCCAGAGCAGGGGGGAGTGGGCGTTCTTGCCACTCAGCGCGTCGCGGGAGACCCCGGACCCGGTCTCGGCGGAGCTCGCTGCCCAGTACAGGTGAGTGACGGTGGTTCCATTCGCTCCTCCCAGCACCGAGGAGGGCGCGACAAAAATCGGCGACCGTCCGCGGAACAGAGCGAACAACAGCACTCCATGAATCGCCAGCGACAGCGGCAACGAGCGGCGGGGTCTGGGAAGCGGTGAATCTGTATTCCCGCCAAACGTCATCGGCTCCTCCGACATAGTGAATTAGACGGCCGGGGAACGAAAGGGTTGCGTTATCTCCGCTGCCCGACTGAGTACCGGGATGTTCTTCATAACGAGAGCTTAGCGATAACCGGGATCGCTGACCCATGCCGTTTCAGTCATATTTTCGATGTTCCAGAGAAGAACTATGCATTGGACCCTGCTGCGAGAGCACGCTACGATTCCAGCAATCCCAGAAGCTTTTAACTGTGCTCTTGATGCCCGGCAGCTCGGTTTTCGGGCTGGTCGTAAAATGGTCACACTTCGAAGTCCAAGCGAGCCGTCGCAAGGCGTGCATTCTGTCAGCTCACGATGTACTAATGATTTCGACCGCAGGAGCGAAGGCCTGCTAAGCTGACAACACGGTCTGTTTTGGTGTGGCTTCCCCTGTCCTGCAAGCCCCGCCGGGCCTCTCAACTATTCCTGAGGGAACCGAAAGGAAACTGCAATGCTTTTTGTCGGCGTACTCTTTCTAGCTCTGTGGATCGCTGGACTGGCGACTTCCTACACGATGGGTGGATTCATTCACGTTCTGCTTGTGCTGGCGATCGTGGTGCTGTTGAGCCGGATGATTCGGGGGAATCACCCGAGTCGGTTGGCCGAGATTCGCACGACGTCTTCTGCGCAATTGCAAAACCAGGCCAAGTGATTTCGGTTCAATCGAGAAACACCGGTCCTTGCGATCGAGCAGCCTCAACCAGCCCTTCGCACCCTCCGCTCTCCTGATTTCTATCTCCGCTGGGGTGGGTTCTGTGCGATCGGAACTCAACGCGCCCGCCCGGGTGCGAAACTGGCAGACGCACGAGACTCCAAAACCGATGAACGGTCTAATTGCAGCCAGATCGCACGAAGCTGGGACCGGGATGGGCGCGGCGCAAAAGCCATAATTGCATGTTGTGCGCCGTGGCGCCCCCGGCCGAGAACTCCTGGATGACTTTTGTTCTGCAGATTGCGGATCGCCATGATTGGGACAGCTACTGGGAGCAGGATGAGATCGATGATGGGCACGCCCATCACGATGATCATCCCCATGATGATGACCAGGACAAGGTCGACGTCCATGACGGCGATGATGAGTGGAAGACGAGCTAGCTGACAGGCTTGCTGTGCTGACGGATCCAGTCGAGGATTTGGGGAAAGCGGAACGCGTGCTGGTCATTGAGCCGACGATGAATGCGTATCCTTGTTTGCCGCGACGTGGATGTAGAAACCGTTGCTGCGAAGAACGACATCGGTCGCAGTGAAACCGATTCGCTTGTTGCCGTCGATGAAGCCGTGGTTGTTCCCGAGGGAATCCATCAGCGCGGCTGCCTCTTCTTCAATGGAGTTGTAATAGCCGGTTTGCGGGCGGTAGACGGCGGCCTCCACCAAGCCTGTGTCACGAACTCCGTGGAGGCCGCGCAGGCCGCCGAACATATCGATCAACTGGTGCTGCATCTGGTAGACTTCCGCGATCGTCAGGTAGACGCGTTGCGCCATTTCCGTGGCGAGACGTTCCAACAGCTCACGGTTGCGAGCTACCGATTGCTGAAACGCGTCCATCACTTCTGGGCGGACCAGGTGCTGGGACGGAACCACGTTGTGCAGGTAGAACTCGAGCGCGCGCTTAAGTGCGAGGGCCCGGAACAATTCCCCCATCCCAGCGACGTTCAAACACAGTTGTTAACATCGGTCTGCTATGCTGTTCTTGGGTCAGGCACCTTCGGAGGTGTTTATGATTCCGATCTCCTCCGCCAACTCTGGCGAACTCGTCTGGACCAAAACTCGATACAGCCGCAGACACGAACTCAAGCTGAAAAGCGAACTGGTGGGTTCGTTGGAGCGCACCAGCTGGACCGGGCGCTTTCTGGCTGTGTCCCCGTATGGAAACTGGATATTTCGGCCAACCGGTTTCCTGCGCACGGGCACAGAAATTCTGGATTCAACTTCAAACAACCGCATTGCGACCTTCAAGCCACACTGGACAGGGATAGGAACAGTCGTCTTTGCGGACGGACAGCTGTTCCGGCTCGTCCCCGAAGGCTGCTGGCGCCAGGTTTGGCATGTTATTTCCGAGAGTGGCGAAACGCTCTTGCGGTTGCGTACGCACGAGAAAACCGTCGAGCTGCCGAGAGAAATGGGTTTGTCAGAGAGTCGATTGTGCCTCCTGACGATCTTTGTTTGGTATTACGCGCTGCAAGTAGCGGAGGCGGCCGATTCAGCTGCAGTAGCCGTCGCGATGACGTCCTAGGGCCGAGGCGGTGTCGTTGCCGTTGTCGGCGCGGACGGACAGCCGTCGCTGTCTACTCCTCTTCTCGGGCAGGAGTCGGTTCAGCAACCGCATCGACCAGCGGGTCGGCCGGAGCCTCCAGCCCGGCCAGCTCGTCTTCGTCCGGAAGCCCGAAATCGCCCCAATCGCGCATGTGGCATCGACTTCCTTTACCCGACAACTAGACCAGCGTCGCGCATGCCCGCTGCTAGATCCGCTGCGTACCTACGCTCGCCTAGCAACGCATCGCCGGACCATTGCGCGTCAGGACGTTTGCGCGGATCCATTGCTTGGCTCGAGGCGTGATCGGAGTGAAGAGAACGATCATTCCTTCGTTGCGAACGCTTACGTCGGGATAAACCTTTGTTTACGATCTCGCTGGTCGGACCGCACCCGTCGTTACTGTTCGAATCCGAACGCATCTGCGTGCTCCTTGGAGTTGGCACGCATCCGGACGGACGACTACAAACACAAAAGCCCGCCTTTCTCGGGTGGGATCAATGTCTTTCGCCGGAGAGATTGTCTGCTTCGGATGGGTGCTATGTCCTTCCCCTCTTCCGCGCATCCGAGCTGTCACAGTTTGAGGGCAATGTGGGTTTCTCCAACCCCGTTTGCCAGACTCAGGTGCGTAAGCTGAGTCATTCCTTGATGCTGGAGGAAGGGTATGGGATGGAGCAGGTGGGCAAAGTCGCGGACGTAACGGCTGGATGTTAGTTCTCAACTCGGGACGTCGTCGGTTTTGCGAAGAGCAAAAAGCGGTGGGCACGACGACTTTGTGCTCGTCGACAGTCCCCACCGCCGGTCCTTGCCATTTACAAATGCTCTCCCGCCAGATTCCGAAAGGAAGGGCAATCACTGTTGCTGTCGGTGCCGGGGAGAGTTCCCCCTACTGCTTGTCGTACACAGCGTTGCTGCTGAACTTCTTGCCCGTCACATCGGTTCCGGTCGTGGTCACCGTGCGGCTTTTGCCATCGGCAGAGACGACGATGCGACCGCTGGTGGTCACTTTGCCGCCTTTTTTGACGTTGAATCCCAGCGTTCGGTCGTCAATCTTCTTCAACGACCGTGCGTCTGAATTCGGATCGCCGGTTACCGGGTAGTCTTTGCCGTCGTACTTGCCGGTCCACTCGTTATGCGTCGGTTTACCGTCCTTGTCGCTGCCATCGATCGTGACTTTCACGTTGTCGCCCGCGGCCTGGTAGACAACCATGTTGTTCTTCGGCGCTCCTGTGCCTAACTTCGACTTGGCTTCGTTTAGCTTCCAGGTGCCCAGGTTGGCGTCGTCGGCGAAGCACACTGCTACCCCGACAAAGCACAGCATCAGAGTCAGTACGATCGCTCTTGCTTTCATATCGCCTCCTGATTGAGAAACGGTTATCGTCCTGATGCGGCGAATTCTAGTGCTGTATGGAGCACTCTGCAACTCTGCAGTTCCGCTCCAAAGCGCAGTCCAGTTCACGTCGGGTGCCGATCTGTCCGCCTATTGGACAAAAGACCATGCGGCCGGATCGCTCGGCGGATCGCACCTGGGTCGCGGCGCAGATCGATAGCTGATCTCCCCCAACCAAAGGCCGGAACTCGCGTCACAAAAGGGCCCAAAACCGTCGGGATAACGAAGCCAATCGAACAAGGGGTCGGCCCAGTGGAAATACGGAAAATGCAACGATCGGAAACCGATGGTTGCTGAGAAGAGGACAGGAAACGCGTAGTAGAACTCCCCGAGAGTGGCCAGGGACCCTAAGATACGGATCGGAAGTCTGGCCGAGGAACGCGCAGAAGGTAGCAGCTCCTTGCCGCTACATATGACAAGTAGTGAAACATCGCGTTCACCCTCACGGACCCCGGTCGGCCGAAATTGTCCACCACCGACTATGCGCGCTTGAGCTGCGGAGGGACGATGACCTCCCAGTCAGCCACTCCCTTCGAGTCCAACGTCAGATCGAACTGACATCCGCAGAGGATGCACTCGAAGATCAAGGAATGGCCAGTAACGTCCGTGAAGAGGTCTGGCGGGCGCTTAAGCTGGTGTCAGCACTGCTGGAAATCGACCTTCATTTCTCTAAGCGCATGCGCGTTCCTGCTCGGTGTGCGGTGTGAATTCCTGAATTTGTATATCGGAACGCCGAAGGAAAAAGAAGTGATTTTCGCCGCAAAGAAGCGCCGCGACCGGGACGCCGTCTTTTTTCTCGCCTTCGTCTGCTATGTCGAACGTGAGGTGTATGTCGCTGCGAAAAAGCGCCAGAGTTTCACTGCTGCAAAACGGGCATTTCAAGGCGGGGGTACAAATAACGGTCGGCATTCTGCCTCCAAAGTACAGCCTGTCACTTGGAGGCGTAGTTTTCGGCCTCAATGGCTCGGTTGTATGCGGAAATCGTGAACAAGGTTAGTGTAGCACTCCGAACACCCCAAGGCTGTGGCAATCACGCCGACCACTGCTTGCTTCCGCGACTTTGCCCAACGTGCTTTCTGCGCAGCTGCGATCTTTCGCCGGACGACTGGTGACGTCGTCCTCTTGCGGGCAGCGATCGATACGACCTTCCGCCCCTTGACCTTTGCCCAGCGAGCCCGTTGAGCGGCGGCAATCCGGGCGCGACCTGCTGCGGAAATTCCATCCTTGCGTGACGATCCTTTTTCGTTCAGCGCGGAGAGTGCGTGGTTGAGACTTTCAAGTTGAGCTGCCAGACGGCTGCGTTCCAGGTCCACGATTTCGATGGTCACGTTCGTCAGTCCGTCCTGTTCTGGATTGTCCAAGTCCCGGCAAGCGCGCTGTCAGTGAAGGAAGGGGTGGCGCACGTACACTTGACAGAAGAGGGCGTGGTTGACAATAGGTTTTTCTTGGGGAGCTTTTCAAGACGATTCTGGACGATGAGAATCTCAGGTTCGATCGTGAAGGCCGGCCGCGAACCGCCTACAGCCTGCGGCACACCTACATCTGTCTGCGCCTGATGGAGGGTGCCGACATGTACCAGATCGCCAAAAACTGCCGCACCAGCGTCGAGATGATCGAGAAGTATTACGCGGCGCATATCAAGACGCAGCTTGATGCAGCCGCGATCAACATCATGAGACCAAAACCGAAAAAGAAACAAAACCAGCCGAAGACTGAATATCAATTGAGACGTCCGACGCAGGAAGCTGACGTGTAAATTCCCCCTGCGTGCTCTATGATAGAAAACTGTAAGTAACCAGCGCGCGGGCGTGGCGGAATGGCATACGCAGCGGACTTAAGGAAAAACTTGAGTGCTCGCCTGGGAAACCGGCGATGCAGAACTGCTCAAATTCGGGGAAACCTCAAATGGCAATCCCGAGCCAAGCCCGGAGAGATACTCCAGCCGGGAAGGTGTAGAGACTAGACGGGCAGCACCTAAGCTCCGGATCTTCCGGGGGAGGGTGAAGGGATAGTCCAGACCGCAAACCTGGCGTGAGCCCTCCAAAAGCGCCGCGTCCGGGCGGCGAAAGCCGTAGACGGCATGAAAATCCGCAGGGCTTAAACGGCCCATGAGGGTTCAACTCCCTCCGCCCGCACCACTGTTCCCAATCTTGCCTGCGTTGGGAATCCTGCCGCACCGCCGCGAATTTTGTGGCCAGGGTGAGACTGAGCAGTTTTACCCCTCCGAACCGGCCCAACTTTTCAACGCATCCAGCGGCCAAATCTGGCCAAAAAACAACCCATGTTTTGGAAAGCCCGCTAATCCGCTAGTTTCTTAACCAGCTACTTTCGCCATGTTCTTGTTTAGCCTCCCGGTGAAGGCATTCATACCGGTCCGATAATGACCCGGTATCGCTCCAGCCGGATCGTGATTTCGCGGCGCGGCAATCGGCATCGGGGATGCGCGGCAAGAGCCGCCCATCCGTCGTGGAGAGGCTGGATACCCGGTATCCCAGCCTCTTCCATGATGTCCAGCAGCCCCAGCACTCCATGGCACTCCACGTCCTCGCCAGCGGCCAGCTCCCGCAGCTGGCCGTCTCCCGTTAACAGGAGCCAGCGACGCTCCTTCGCCAATGCGAGGGCAAAACTATCAGGCACTGAGAGTGAGGTGCGTTGGTGCCGATAGCGAATTCCAGTGATATTCGTGAACCTCTGTTCCACAAATTCCGCTTGCTTCCGGAAAGGCCTCAACGCTTTTCTCGAGGACCTGAGCTTTGGAAGAACCGACCCCATGTATCAGCACTACGCATGTCCGGGAAGCAGGCGCAGACCGATCACCGCTCTTGTGATCGTTCACGGATGGGACGCCGGAGTCGGAACTGCCACGATTGACTGAAGGAACCACGAGTCCTCCAAGGATTGTTTTGCGAACTATGCAAATCAGACCTCCCTAGGCACTTCTCGATTCTAATGATCGGCTCCCCAACTGTCGGCTGGCACGAATGATAGATGACCGTCGTGAACAATTGCCGTAGAGTTGCCCATCCGTCCATTGCCGTCACCATTCTGCCAGGAAGCTCATCAACGCGGGATTATCGCGCCATCGTTTCTCACCTCACCGAGGACTCAACTTGTCGAGCTGAGCACGGAAGCGCTCTGGAGTCAGAGCCAGATAGCGATCCGTTGAGCCGGGCCCAACTTGTCCTAATGTAGGCCGAAAGAGCAGGTTTAGGTCGGCGCCGTGTTTGATCGTGAGGGTTCAATTCCCTCCCCGGGCACCAGTGTTTACGAGGGTTTACGTGCTTCGAGCGACGCTCTTTGGGTGACAGTTCATGGACCCGCCGGGACGTCTGCGGGGCTGTTTCCCGGCCAAGTCGGCGAATTCGCCTCCTACGATCTGCGCTGGAAACGATGGCATGGCCACTGTTTTCCGAACCCCCCATAGCCATCGGAACCTCAGCGGGGCATGCCCGACACCGTCGCGACGCCCGACCATGGTTGCGAATTTTCGGAGCTGAAGGCACGTCGGTGCGAGACCGGAAGGTAAGCGTGGCTGACCGGCATGGGCGCCAGGGGCACTTGCGATTCGGGCGTGCATAACACGGGAAGACTCAAACAAGTCAGTGCTGGCTGACGGGGATGCGCACCGCTGCCCCACAAATGTTGAACCGACCACGAATGGGATCGGCCGATCGGCTGGAGCGGAGCTGGATCTAGACGGGCAGGATGGTTTCTTCGGCGGAATCCAAGGGATGGGAACGGCGTTGTTTTCGTAGTTCGTTCAGGAAAAGTTCCGCCGGCAGGGAGGCCTTCTGGCAGAACAAGTCCAGGAGCGGGTCTTCCCCTTCCACCAACGTGCTCTGGGCAGGCGCCTTGGCGGACTCGCCCTCGAATCCCTCGGGCTCTACCAGCAACTCCGGCAGGGCATCACCAGCGCTCATCAAGGTGTGAATGAACTTCTCGACGTGACTGCGCTGCTCGACGGTTTTTTGGGTGAACTCAACACCCATGCCGACCTCGGGATGCATGACGCGTACCACGCCTTCAACCCGCAGTTCGAGTTCGGACATCTTCATCGACAGGACAATGCGCGTGCGTACCGGAAAGGGCGAGCCAATTTCCAGGTAGCAGCCGCCCAGGCTGAGGTCGGTCAGCTTGCAATGAACCGGAGGATCGTCTTTCTCGCTCTCGGGGGCATTCTGGTTGAGCCACGCGCGCAATTCATGGGCGAGGTCCACCGCAAGATTTGCGAAACGGATTCCGGTCTGGCCTCCAGCGTTATGCCACGCAGCTTCCCCGCAGAGCTCAATCCCGTGTTCCGAGCCCGGCAAGATAAAGCTCACCTGCCACGGTCCGGGATCTTTCTGATGCTTGGGCAACTGCACGGCCATGCCGCCCTCGCTCAGGTCGGTGGTTACCAGCTTCTGCATAAATCCGGTCTGGGCGTTGTTGAGCGTGACGGGGATCTGGACGGATACGCGCGAGTTACGGCGGCGTTCCCTCTTCATCAGGGCGCGAGCCGCCCGAAAGCTCGATTTGGCCCGCTCGTTCGAAACGGGCTTGTAGAGGACGAAGTGGGCTCCCATGTCGAAGGCGGAGCGCAGCCCGTTGTGGCCATCCATGATGGCGACGGCGATGGCACGTTTGTTGGCCGGGGCGGAACGAGCGCTCTTGAGCACCGAGGTGGCAGCCTTGAGGTCGGTGCAATCAATGATGACGGCTTCGAATCTCTGGCGGGTCAGCTTGCGGATGGCGCCATCGGGTTCGGTGCAGTGCTCAATCGCAATCTCTAGGTCGCTCAACACCCGACGCAGCACCCTCACAATCTTTTCGTCGGCGCATAGCACCAATGCCCTGAGACCCATAACGATAATGTCCTACGTTCCTGGTAACGAACTTCTACAGCGACGTTTAGCCGTGGTGACCGCTGGCCTTCTCGTCCTCGTCCTCGGCGTTTAACAGGTGCGCCACATTCCGGAGTTGCTCGGCCGCGGTTTGGAGGGCCTCAATCTGCTTGCCCAGTTGGGCCTGCTCAGCCTGCTTTTTACGGAGAACCTCGTAGATATCTCTCACGAAACTGCCTCCTGTCGGCAATTTACGGTTTGATTAATGCATCGTCAACGAACGGTGCCGGGTTTCGGGTTACGGGCGTAACCTTTGGCGGAGGCCGGGGGAAAGCGGCATCATGTCCTGGAGTCACGATGGGCCGCTTGGGAAGCGATTTTCTCCGCCGAAGTGTATATCACTACCAAAAAGCAGATATTCTCACAAATCCCGCCATGATTCATTTCCGGAACCCTCTGATCCGTGTTGTAAATTCAATTGTGACAATCAGTTAAATGGTTTGGTGGGGTCAGTGGGAACGAAGAATTTTGGTTGACTTCAAAATAAAACGGCCCTATAATCCAGCGTTTCCAATATCCCATAGGTAGCTGTCAGCTGGTTCTTAAGGCTTTACCGTCCCTTGATATTGGGATGAATCCTACCCAAGATCCAGTGAATCTAAGGGTTAGAGACGGTTTTCCCAGCAGTTGAATTTATCTCAAGCTTACGAGGCGTAATTTTCATGGCAAAGCGACGCGGAAACCCAAACTGGGGTAAGCCGGAACCCATTGGGCCGATCACCCCCACGATCACCGAGTTCGAGCAGGTTGTGCGCGAATACAAACTCTCCCCCGACCAGTACCTGCGGTCGACGCGTTTGCGGGAGTGGGCACGCCGGAACAAAAATTCCAAGTACATTCCAGAGCCACTGTTGGAAGCTTGGGGTTTTGAAATCGAGTCCACGCTGTAAGCAACCACCTTCTAGCCTCAGGGCCGCCCGAGTGGCGGCCCTTTCTATTTGCCACCGCAGGAGGCTATCCTGAGGACGTCCGCCGGGATGCCGGGGAGGGTCGTCCATGCTGGATCCGGTGAAGCTGACCCCCAATGAGATCGCCGCCGCTTTGGTCGCGATCAGCTTTGCGGCCGGGCTTAATGTCTATGCGACGCTGGCGACCCTTGGCCTGCTTGCTCATCTCGGATTGCTCCCGCTGCCCGCAGCCTTGCACCTGCTGACGAATTGGTGGGTAATCGGCGCCAGCACGGCCCTTTTCCTGGTCGAATTCTTCGCCGACAAGGTTCCCGCATTCGATCTCCTGTGGAATGCTCTGCACACCTTTGTGCGGGTGCCGGTCGCGGCCTTGCTGGCCTATGGTGCGACCTCCCAGCTTTCTCCCGAAAAGCAGTTGCTGGCGACGCTGTTGGGCGGAGCGATCGCGCTGGCGGCCCACGGGGGGAAAACGGCCGTCCGGGCGGCAGTCACGCCTTCGCCCGAGCCCCTCTCGAACATCGGTTTGAGTCTGGGGGAAGACGCACTGGCGATTTTTCTGACCTGGTTTGCCACCCAGCACCCATACGTGGCGGCGGGCATCGCAATCTTGCTCCTCGTGATCATCATTGTCCTGGTTCGCCTGGTGGTGCGCGCCTTGCGGGCCCTGTTCCGGGGTGCGGAGGGCGAACTGGTTCACCAGGGCCCCTCGAGCTGAGAGCCCTTTGCTAGAATCGCACCCATATGAGCCCCCAGCCACCCTTCACCGACGTACCCACGGCCATTGAGGAGATCCGCCTCGGCCGCATGATCGTCGTGGTCGATGACGAGGACCGCGAAAACGAGGGCGACCTCACGCTTGCTGCGGAAAAAGTGACTCCGGAAGCGATCAACTTCATGGCCAAGTACGGCCGTGGGCTGATTTGCCTGGCGATGACCGAAGAGCGGCTGGAACATCTCCGCATCGGACCCATGACTGTGGAGAACACGTCGAACTACGGGACCGCCTTCTGCGAGGCCATCGACGCGCGCGCGGGCGTGAGCACCGGAATCTCGGCTTATGATCGGGCGCGGACGATCCAGGTCGCCATCGATCCGGCCACGCGGCCCTCCGATCTCGCTCGCCCCGGACACGTGTTCCCCCTGCGCGCCCGCAAGGGCGGAGTGCTGGTGCGCGCGGGGCAAACCGAGGCCTCGGTGGACCTGGCGCAGCTCGCGGGGCTGATCCCGGCAGGCATTATTTGCGAAATCATGAAAGATGACGGGACCATGGCGCGGGTTCCCGACTTGATCGAATTCTGCCGGGAGCACGCCATGAAGATGCTGACCGTGGCGGAACTGATTCGCTACCGCATGGCTCACGAGCGCTACGTCCACCGGGTGGGAGAAGCGCTGGTGGGAACAGGTTGCGGCGAGTTCCGTTTGATCGCTTACGAGAGCGAGGTCGAGGGGGGCGAATCGCATATCGCGCTGATTCGAGGAGAAATTGAGAACGCTGCTGAACCCGTGCTGGTCCGGATGCACTCGCACTGCATTATGGGGGATGTCTTCGGCTCCACGCATTGCGATTGCCGGGCGACGATCGAAGGCTCGATGCGCGCCATTGCGGAAGCCGGACGAGGGGCCATCATTTACCTACACCAGACGTCGAAGGGGTTTTCGGTCGACCGGCTGGGAGAGCGCACGATTCTTACCTTCCATCGGGACCGGGCCCTGCCCGCCCTGCCGGAAAGCGAGCGCAAGACACAGCGCGAAATCGGCATTGGGGCACAGATTCTGTCGGATCTGAATTTAAGGAGAATCCGCCTGCTCACGAATCACCCGCGACGGGTGGCGGCGCTCGAAGGCTTTGATATCGAGATTGTCGAGCAGGTGCCAGTTCCGCTCGGGCCAGCGAGAACCGTGCGCTAGATGGGCCCGGCGGGCAAGGCACTGCAACCCGAACTAAATTGGCTTCCGGGGCACAATCTCGCTGTCGTGAATGAAGAATTGAGCGGAGCACTGATCAGAACCGCAGATCACGGCCAGAAGGCCGGCGACCTGCTTGCGCGTTACCAGTCCCAACGTACCGCAGGTAGGGCAGGAAAGAACAGCCCAGTAGGGATCTTCCTTTTCCCCGACCTCGCCGGCATTTTCCAGGACGAATAACGTACCCGGCTGCATCTGCTCCGGGATCCACTCGTTCAAGAAATCCAGTTCGCCGATCATGTGCCCTCCCCCCCGGGATCAAGCCTGTTCAGGAAGCCGTCTTGCCGCGCTTGGCAGCTCGGATCACCCGCGCCGCAGGTCTACTCTGCTTTTTGCTGTTCTGGATCTGAGCGCGCACGCGCCGCACGGTGTCGCTCAGACAGACCGCCAGCATGGGCTGGCGAGCGTTCTTGAGGATGTCCACAATCTGCTGTGCGGAGGTTTCCAGGTAGAGGTTGTTCCCGTCGGTCAGCAGGTGATAGTCGGAGGCACCGCCCACCGTTTCAGCCAGCCGCTTGCCGAACTCGTGCTGCAGGAAGCCGACGACCTTTCGCATCCGCTGAAGCGAGAACCCGCGTTGGCGCAGCTCGCAGATGACCGCGACCTCCGACAAGTCCTCCATCGAGTAAAGCCGACGCCGGCCGTCGCGGGCCGGAACCACGATTCCGCGCTCATCCCACCACTGCAGCTGGCGGGGAGTGATGCCAGTGAGTGCCACGACTTCGCGGGATGTGAACTCGGTTTTCATTTCTGCGGCGATCGAAACAACATGACCTCCAAATGTTTGAAACATTTTAGGTCCAGTCTGGTGAGTGTCAACAAAGAGTCTTCCACAGCTAGTAACGAAGGGTGTTCCGCAGTGGCTAGGATGGAACCCAAAGGCCGGGGCCCCGGGCCCCGACTCTACTGAGCTTGTGGCGGAGCAGGCGGCGTGGGCTCATGAATCCTGGCTACTGTCTGTTTCATGCGCCGGAAATCGCCGGTCTGATAGTTGCAGTTCTGCTGGGGGAGCCGCTGGGCTTCTTCCTGAATCGCTTTCTCGCGATTGTCCGGGTTGGGATGGTCGGATAGGAACTGAGGCGCTCGCTGCCCGCCTTCACCATTGAGCTTCTCGAAGAAGCGCGCCATCTCCCTGGGATCGTAGCCCGACTCAGCCATCAGGTGGGACCCCATCAGGTCTGCCTGGCTCTCGGCCGACCGCGAGAATTTCAGAAGGACGCTGTTGGCGCCCAGCCCAATGCCTAGTTGGGCGAGCTTTCCCATCATCGAGTTGCCGGTCATCTGCGAACCAAGAACGGCGGGCAGTTCAATCAACTTGCTCTTGAAGGCCTGGTTGGTGCCATGCCGCAGAATCACGTGAGACATTTCATGATCCATGACTCCGGCCAATTGGGCCTCGTTGTCGACCGCTCGCAGCAGTCCGGTGTTGATGAATATTGGACCGCCAGGCAACGCGAACGCATTGATGGAGGAATCGGCAACCACCTCAAAGGTAAACGGGGAAGCCGCTTTCCCGCGCCTCGCGAGCGCTCATCGGGCGCTGGCCGACGCGGGTCACGTAGGCGGCCAGAACCGGGTCCCGGATGACGGTCATCTGCTTGCGTACCTGGTCGGCGTTCTCCTTGCCCAGCTGGACGTCCTGCTCTTTGGAAAACAGATTGAAGCCTAGATGAATTTGGGTCGGTCCCTGAGCCCACAACAATCCTGCCGCGAACACGATTCCAAGGATTAGCGAAGCTGCTGTCCGTTTCACAGATCCCTCCTGTTTGGGTCACGGTATGCATCAAGCGGCCGGAGGATCCTCGCCAGCTCCATCCGGGAGGCAGGTGGCCGAACCCCCTCCCACGAAATGAACGATCTCGAGCCGGTCGCCTTCGGCGAGTTGGGTCTCGGTCCATCGATCGCGGGGCACGATCTCGCGATTCAGTTCGACGGCGACCCGATCGGTTTTCATGCCGAGTTGCCGGATCAAGGTATCGAGCGAGAGTTCTCCCG